>Ga0208629_100428_pt1 | contig 20769 bp, 7 predicted proteins | sample LakWasMet19_HOW5_2_FD_183865 | JGI IMG/M metagenome (GOLD analysis project Ga0208629, IMG submission 183865) | Freshwater sediment methanotrophic microbial communities from Lake Washington under simulated oxygen tension - Sediment Metagenome... | ecosystem: Environmental > Aquatic > Freshwater >... | reverse complement strand
CCCAGAAGACGACCAAGTCGAGGCTGAGGAGGGAACGTACTCGCGTGGCGATGCAGGCTACGCTGTGCACGGATACGGCTATGCCGACCCTCACGGCGCCCACGCTGCCGAAGAGGAGGGCGAGCCTGATGCAGGCTGGCCTGCAGAGCAGCAGCAGCAGCAGCAGCAGCACGCGGTTGCAGCCGATGCCGGCGGCGGCTCCCTCGACGCCCACCCCCAGCCCTACGAGGCTGAGGTAGAGGCTGGAGAGGCCGGAGAGGGCGCGTATCTGTATCAGGGCGGCGCACCCGCAGAGGAGGAGGGCGAGGCCGCGGACGCGCACTTTGACCTTGGGCCAGCGCCCGAAGCGCAGGCTGAGCCGGCTCCATGCGCAGACGGCGACGCCCCGGCTGAGCCCGACGTTGATCAACACCACAACCCCGACGCGTGACGGCGCGCGCACCTGGTGCAGGCATCGCGAGGGCTGACTCAGAGCGGCTGAAGGGCTCCTCCGCGCCCCTCGAGCCCGCAGACTCTGCTTGAGCGAGGGTGTCACACTGAGGTATACAGGTGGCAGATGTTGACACGTTGAAGCTTCGAATTCGCAGGCGACTTGACCTCAAAAGCGCATCAGATGTTCGGAGCGAAACGTCGAATTGCTTGCCTGTGTTGTGTTGCGTCGAATCAACGGAGAAATAGCGCGACGAGGCCAATGACCGTATATCAGGACTGGCTGCAATAGAACTGCGACCACACTTGTGGCCATGGGTGGCTCGCCTGAGCGCCCGTCATTATGGCGCACAACGCATGCACCCTCAGCGGGCACACGGCGACACCTGCCACACGCCGCCACAAGTGTCAGCAAGCAGGCCTGTGTCACCCCCACGAGAAGTCATCGGCAGTGGGCTGTGCGCTGGCCTTCTGCCTGCTGGCGGCGTCAAGTGCACTCCCCGCGTCGAAGCCAAACTCATCCGTCGAGGCCACTGCGGCAGTGCCGCTTTGGGCGGTCGTGCCAGCGCTGCTGCCGCTTGCGGCGCCTCCCTCGTCAAAGGCGAAACCGAAGTCATCAAACGATGCAGCAGCGGGAGCAGGCGCGGGGGAGGAGGAGGCATCAGACGGGGCAGGGGCTGGGGCAGCCGCACTGCCGAAGCCCCAGTCCTCTTCCGCCGCCGCGGGCTCGCCTGCAGTTCCCGCGCCAGAGGGGTGCGACGAGCCGAAGTCCCACGCTGCGCCGCTGTCTGCGCTGCTGCCTGCCCCGCCCGGCGCCACCGCCACACCCTGCCCCTGCGCTGGCTGCGCTTGCCCCCACTCGGAGCTCTCGAAGGCTGCAGCCGCAAAGCCATCGTCACCCTCTGCTGCGGTGCCTGCGCCCTCTCCCTCTCCCTCCTCATCCTCATCGAGGGCTCCGTACAGCGGCGGCTGAGGTTGCTGCCCCGCGCTGCCCTCCTCCTCCTGCTCGCCCCCGTCACTGGCCCCCTCCTCCTGCCCCTCGCCCTCGCCCTCACTGCTGCGGGGGCTGGGGGGACTGGGCGGGCGAGCTGCCCTGCGGCTGGGCCCCCCGACGAGTGAGGCCTCCTCACCGCCCCTCTCCCTCTCCCGCTCCTCCTCCGCGTGCCGCCGCCGCCGCTCCGCCGCCTCCTCCTCCTCCTCGTCGTCGCTGCCGCTGCCGTCGTCGCTAAGGCGGTCCCCCGCGCCCCCCGCCCCCTCCTTCGCCTCCAGAGCAGCCACCTCGTCCACCGCTGCAGGTCGCGCCTGCGCGTCCCCTGCCGTGCCCACGTTGCCGCTCTTGGCCGTGTCGGGGGGCAGGCCCCCCAGCAGCACCCCCCGCTGTACGTTGGCGCAGGCCAACTCCCGGTCGACGAAGCGCCACCAGTCCCCGTGGGACTTGACCAGCGCGGCGAGGCTGCCGCTGCTGCCGCCGCTCAGCTCCGCGGCGTCCGCTGCCTCTGCGCCCCCGTGGCTGCCGAGCAGCGCCCCCCGGGCGTACGCTGAGACCACAGCGTTGCCCAGCTGGCACAGGTGGCCCGTGTAGCCCACCCGCACGACACGCGGACAGACGGAGGGGCCGCCAGACACACCGGCATCCCCCGCACCCGCTGCCTGGGAGGGGGGCCGCAGCGCCGCATCCGCCCCCGCAGCAGGCCCCGCAGCGGCAGGCCCTGCCCGAGGGTAGTTTGCTCCCGGCGCGAATGCCTCCTGCAGCGATGCGGGCATTCCACCCAGCTTGCCGCAGCTGACCACGCGGGAGAGGAGGGCTGCGTCGAAGAGGGCGGCACGCCGCATGGCCGCACTGCCGTCGTGCAGGCATGCGAGCAGCGCATCCGTGACTGCCCTGTGCAGCACGCTGTGCCACGCGAAGGCAGCCACGCTGTCGAGCAGGCGCGCATGCAGGCGCAGGCCGGCAGCCGCAGCCACGACCTGGGGCCAGCCGCAGCGCACCAGCGCGCAGAGGCAGCGCACGAGGGCGAGGCCTGCGGGCCCCAGGCGAGGGGCGGGCTTGCTGGAGGGGAAGGGGGCGAAGGGGGCTGCAGCCTCCCCTCCCGCAGAAGGCCCCGCGGCGGCAGCAGCAGTCCCCTGCTGGCCCTGCAGCGCCCCCGCATTCGCCTGAGTGCCTGTGGCGTTGAGGTCCTGTAGCAGCCCCACCAGCTGCGGCAGCAGGGGCAGCAGCTCCAGCAGGAAGCGAGGGCAGGGGCCGACAGACGCCTCCCCCGCGCCCGCAGCAGCAGCCGCAGCGGCAGCGGGGGCAGCGGCAAGGGCATCCGTGGCGTCGGCAGAAAAGGCCATCTGTTGAAGCCAGCTCACCGCTGCAGCCTCTGCTACGCCTGCAGCCAGCGTCAGCACTGCCTCACACACTGCAGACACCGGCCCGTTGGCCTGGGAGATTCCGCCGACCCCTCCGTCAGCCCCCACAGGTGGCGGCAGCAGCGACGACGGCGAGTCAGCGGTGCGGCTGCTGGTGCTCCCTCTGGCTCGATGCGAGGGGGGCGCCGCGGGGCCCGGGAAGGCCGCCAGCACCTCTGCAGCCGCAGCCACAGCGCCTGCGAGCCTGCCCGCTCCCTGCCCATCCCTCAGCCATCGCATGAGGTGGAGGTGGGTGTTGTCGGCGGGCTGCGGGGCCGGGGAGTGGTAGTCAGGCGCGACCTGGGTGTTGAGGCGAGACAGGGCAGCCGCCTCTAGCGCTGCAGAGGCCGCCGCAGCGTCAGCATCGAAGGCAGCGGGCGCGCCTCCCCAGCCCTGGGCCTGCGAGCTCCCCGCAGCACCGCCAGCAGCCCCGCCTGGCTGCTGCGTCGACCCTGCGCCGCTCCCGCTGCCGCCGCCCTCCTCCTCCCCCTCGTAATGCCCCGCCCCGCCAGAGAAGCTGTAGCCGTGCGAGGAGGGCCCTCCGGCATCGGAGGACCCCCCGCCTACGCCACTGCCGCTGCCGCCGCCGCCACTGGCGCTGCCTGCGCTTCCCCCGATCCCCCGCAGCCGGCTTGCGTTGTACCCCTCGGCTGCGAACTTGGGGTGCGGGCAGCTGCAGCGGGCGCGCACCAGGCTGCCGCACAGTACCTCCGCCACAGCGGCACAGGCGTCGGCCTGCGCAGGCGTGGGGCCGCAGGGACTCGGGGAGGGACCGCCCCTGGCACCCGCCGCAGCCTCCTCCTCCCCGTCGAGCCCGCAGGCCCGCAGGCACGCCTGCAGCGCCCCCTGCAGGCAGTCCAGCAGAAGGTCGGGCAGGGATCGGGGGTCGCGGGGGCAGAGGCGCATGCCTGCCCACCCTTCTTCATCTCCCTCCCCATCCTGTTTCCCGCCCCCTCGCTTTGTCGCGGGGAACACGGGCAGCGGCAGCGAGAGGACAGCGGCGAGGGTGCCCGCCACGCTGCCGTTGTAAGCATGCGCCACGAGGGCGTGCCCCACCCCTGGCGTGCGCAGCAGGAAGCGGACCGTGTCAGCGGGGCGCACGCGGCACAGCACTCCGACTACCTTGGACCAGTAGCCGGCCAGGTAGGGGCGCAGCACCTCAGCTCTGAGAGGCAGCGCGGAGGCATCGAAGCCCCCCGCAGCCGCCATGTCCGCAGCAAGGGAGCGAAGAGCAGCTGCATGGTCCGGCGGCAGGCTTCCGAGCCAAGTGGGAGCGTCCCGCGCTGCGTCAGCCACCAGCTGAGGTGCCACGGCAGCGAATAGGGTGCGCATGTGATGGGCCCGCCTGTCTGTGAGGGTCGCCAGCATGCTGCGAACCGCACAGGCAAGCACCTCACACGCCATGTACGGAAACCTGCAGGGGGCGGGGACGGGAAGGGAGAGACGGGATCGGGTGGCAGCGTACGGCCCAGAGAAAACACGCAACCCAGCGGCATCCCCGCCCGCTGGAGTCAGCAGCGATGCCGTGGTCGGTAGCGATGACGGCACCCGGGTTTACAACAGACAAAGACAGCAGCGGCATATAGAAAAGCACCACAAGCATTCGCACCTGTACGCAGCATCCTGATTGCTCGTGTCTTGCGGCACGGTGAGATAGAACAACACCCGGTCCAGCGAGCTCCCGCGGTTCCAGTATTCGAGCAGGCGAGGAGCCTGCGCCTGTGTATCCTGGATGACGCTGTCGGCGCCCAGCAGACCTTCCACGCTCAGTGTCGGCTCGCCCGCATTGAGCAGGCGGTCCACCTCCGTCTCGGTGAAGAACAGGCTGGACGCAGCGGCGTCCCACAGCCCAGCGTCACCAAACAGGGACGCCATTGCTAATCGCGTCCAACCGGGTCACACCGAGCTTAGGACCAGCACCAAGACAACGAAATTGACGAGCCAAACAGACGAGCGAGTGCGGTCGTCGGGCAGGTCAAGCCGACCTGGCTTGCATTGCGGTGCCTCCACGGAGACTGGGCCGCCCCACTCAACCGATCACAAGCTGCGTTACAGTTCGTTACCAGCACAAGGACGCAGCGCGATATCCGCTCGATGCTCTCATCCGGATGATCGCCTCAGCATCGACGATATCATCTGCGCGTCTGCGCGTGCCTCGCCCAAGGCACCACAACACGATTCGAATGTGTGAGTGGCCCATTGTAGATTTCAACGACGAGGGCCAGCTCAGTCAGCTGCAATCGTTTTTCGCACGTGGCAGGCTACAGACCGAATCGCCCGCATACCGCTGCTGACACTTCAGGGCCGTGAAAAGTTTTGTTAGCTCAACAGCCACCCAACAACACTCTTGATCTCGTGTGCGCATGTGCTGCTTTGTTGCTACCCTGCAATGCGATTTTGGGTCTTGGCACGCTGTCCCCAGTCACGGCCGACGATATTTTCGGTCTTGCTGTTGCTCGCTGTTGGTTACGATGCAAGCGCAACAATCGTTCGCTGCCAAAATTCTGTAATTTCTACTTCTGCTGGAAACGGTGCGCTCTTTCACACCGGGGACGGGGCGGCAGCTTTCCTCGCTGGCATCCCTTCGCCTGCGGGGCTAGCTCGAGACACTTCACGAAACCTGTTTGTCTCGGAGTTCGACGTCGCCGCTGTCCGGGTTATCGCAGCGAATGGTACGATCTCCACGTTTGCGGGGCAGCCGAACACGCCGGGGCTTGTTGATGGGCCCGTCTCGACAGCTCGCTTCGTTAACCCGACCCATCTGATGTACGACTCTGGTTCCGACCGGCTTCTCGTGGTTGACACGGGGGGTTACGCCCTGCGCGCCGTGCTTGCAAACGGCAGCGTAACGACTATTGCCGGCAATGGCACCCAAAGTGCTGGACAGCGGTTCGCTGACGGATCGCTTGCCTTGCAGGTGGCGCTGGGGGCAATTTCGTCGGTAGCAGCGATTGTTGACCCCAGCGATGTCTCTGGCGTGTCCCTCCTCCTGGTCGACCCCACCAACCACGTGGTTCTGCAGTTGCGCAATGGCAGCATCGCAACCGTAGCTGGAAACTGGAGCACCGGCTTCAGTGGAGACGGCAGCGGCGCCACGCTGGCGCAGCTGGCGGCACCGTCCGCCATCGCGCACGCTGCGGACGGGCCTTCACAGGGTGGTCTTTGGTTCATCGCTGACACGCAGAACCATCGCGTCCGCGCTGTCACACCTCAAGGTGTAATTTCCACGTTCGCAGGCACCGGCGTGCAGGGATCAGTGGTCGGAGACGGTGGGCCGGCGACGAGCGCGGTCGTCTCGCTCCCGCAAGCGCTTCTGGTGCATGGCAGCTCCCTCTTCGTGGCGGAGGGGGTTGGAAGCTACCTGCTCCGCGAGATCGCACTCGCCGACGGCACAATTCACACGATCGGTGGCGTGGCCGGCGTTACAGCGTTTAGCGGAGACGGCGGCCTGGCACTGTCCAGCCCGCTCTCCGCCCGAGCCCTGGAGTTCGACGGCGCCGCCGGGGCACTCCTGATCGCTGATTTTGACAACTCGCGCGTGCGACAGCTGGGCTGCACGCCGGACCTGCCGCCGACTGAACTGTACCCACAGCTGTGCCCCTCCGGTGCGAGCAACGTTTCAGCGTTCGCCGGCAACTCCACAGCTCTGCCTGCCGACAGCGGCGACGGGGCGCTTGCCACTGCCGCAGGCCTCCGCTCCGCCTACGGGGTTGCGTTCGACCCCGTGATCAACGCCACCTACATCGCTGACGGCGCGGACGGTACGGTGCGCGTGGTGTGGGCGAACGGCTCCATCGACACACTGGCGGGCGTGCACAACGCGATCGGCTACAGCGGCGATGGCGTCAATGTAACTCTTTCCGGCCCCGTGGGTCTGGCTCTGGATGCGCCGCGTCGCGTGCTATTCGTTGCAGAAGCAAGTGGGCAGCGCATCCGCGCGGTGGACCTGGAGAGCTTGTTCGTCTCCACGTCGGTCGGATACGGCGCGTACGGCTCTCTGCAGTCTGAGGGCATGCCTGCCTTATCGGTCAACATGAGCAGCCCGTGGGGCCTGGCGTGGGACGGCTGCCGCGGGCAGTTGTACTACAGCGACGCGGTCGCCGGCGGCGTGATGGTACTGCGATCTGATGGCCGAGTGTACACTCTGGCAGGGGGCGTGAGCATCGTTGGCGGCGGTTTTGCAGCCATGACGACACCATTAGCAGCCGCAAGCGAGGCGCGCCCCGCGTTTGCCGTGCAAGTGACCCAGCCTCGGCTACTGCACTTCGCTGCAGAGGCTTCCGCGCTGTTTGTCACCGATGCTGCGGGCGGCGCGGTCGGCTGTGTGCTGCTGGATGCGGGCGTGCTCTCGCTAGTCGCTGGCGGAGTAGTCAACGGAACTTCGCCTGCGAATTATTCGCTCCCTCCAGCAGGGTCTGCAGCGACGTCGGTGCCTCTATACTCCCCTGCTGGTGTCGCGTGGGTGAATGGCACCCTGTTCATCTCTCAAGGCCAGGCAGTCGTTGCTGTGGCGAACGGACTCATGTATCCGCTGATGGGGAATGGCACCGCAGGCTCGGACGGAGACGGCGGTCCTGCTCTGCGCACTCACGTGGCCAAACCCTCTGGCTTAGCATTCAACCCTCTCACGCTGCAACTGCTGGTTGCTGACAGTGATGCTTCCGCGCGGCGCGTCCGGGCAATCGCCTGCGCTCCCGCCGCTCCACTGGGCGGCCTCCTGCGCGCAGTAGCAAGTGGATCGATTGCACCGCAGCCTGTCTGCCCTGCGCCTGCCCGCCCCAACCCTGCTGTGTGCCCTGCGAGCGGGCGCGGCGTAGCCTTGCTCGCAGGGAATGGCAATAGCAGCGCCATTGACCCGGCTCGTCACTCTGCGCTGGACGGAGCGCTTGCGGTGGCCAGTCCCTTGAATCAGCCGTGGGACGCTGCAGTTGACCCCATCGCCAACGCCACGTACATCGCAGAGTTCGGCTCTTGCGCCATCCGGGTCATCTACGCGAATGGCACCCTCGGAACTCTCGCTGGCACGCCCGGATCGTGCTGCCTCGGTCCAGACCCTGCGACTGCAGGCCTGCCTGCCCTCAATGCATGTCTGGCGGCGGTGAGCAGCCTATCTCTCGATGTCGGTCGCCGCGTCCTCTACTTTGCCGAGCTCACCGTGCCCCGGGTGCGCGCAGTGGACCTCAGCACCTCCGTTGTGTTTCCAGTCGCGGGCACCGGGACTGTCGCATCATGGCCTGCAGTCGAGGGCACTCCTGCACTCCAAGCTAGTCTTGCTGAGGTATCCGGGGTCAGCTGGGACTCGTGCAGGCAGCGCTTGTTCATGTCTGAGGCGAGTTTCGGCCTCGTGCGTGTGGTTGGGCCGGATGGCTTCGTGTATACCGCGGCGGGCAGCTCTTCAGGCGGATCCTCCGGCACTGTAGGGGTCAGTATCGCGACCCGCGTTGCGCTCAGCTGGCCGCGTGGGATTCACTACTCACCGGAGGACGACACGCTGCTCATTGCGGAGAGCGGGGGCCACGCCGTGCGCGCGGTCACGATGGCGGATGGGCTGATTCGAACCGTCCTCGGCAGCGGCGCCTTCTCCTCGAGCCCCTCTGTCCCCGACGGCTCCCGCGCCACGGCGATTGCCTTCACGGCCCCGTGGGCGGTACGGGCTTTTAACGGCACGGTGTTTGCGGTTACGGCTTACAACAGAGGCATCTTCGCGGTTGTGCCTGACGGCCGCGTCTTCAACCTCCTCGCCGTCGGCAATTCAAGCACCAACCCGGGCTCGGGGCCGCCGATCGCTAATGGACGGCCGCTGCTGTTTCGCGGACTGGGCTTCGACGAGTTCAACGCGCGGCTGCTCGCCGTTGAGACGGTTTCGAACCGGATCGACTCCTTCGCCTGCATACCCACTGCTGCGACTGCTGCGACGCTTCAGCACGCCTGGCAGCTGGTGTTCCCGGGTGGCCAGCCGACCGGTCCTGCTGTGTATGTGCCGCGCTGCCTTCCAGACTTGCAGAACCCGCCCGATGCGCTTTGCGTCTCCAGCCGCAGCACCGTTCAAATCCTCGCCGGCAACGGCAGCGCGGGTGTGGGGGGCGACGATGGCCCCGCAAACGTGGCGGCCGTGGGCGGCGCAAGCGGCATTGCGGTGGATAGCGGCCGAAACCTCACATTCATTTCGCAGCCGACGCAGCACGTCGTGCGAGTGATACTTCCGGAGGGCACCATCCAGCTGCTGGCAGGCGTGCCCGGCTCGCCGGGGTTCAACGGTGACGGCCCTGTTGTGGGCGATGCCGCCATGGGCGGCGCGCCGGTGCAGTTCAGCTCGCCGTCGGGGCTGGCGTGGGACGCGGTCCAGCAGATGCTATTCGTGAGCGACCGCGGCAACGGGCGAGTTCGCGCCGTGACGGGTAACATGACAGTCGTGACGGTCGTGGGGTCGACGCCTGCGGGCGTGTTCCCCTCCGACGGCGAGCAGGCGAAGCTGGTGCAGTTCATGCCATTTTCCCCTGTGGACGTGGCGTGGGACGGGTGCGGCCGCCGCCTCTTCGTCCTGTTCACCAGCTCAACGACGCAGAAGGTGTGGGTGATGCGCGACGACGGGCGCGTGTATCGCGTGGCAGGCTTGCCCAGACTGGGGGTGACCGGAGAAACGGCGATCTCCACGGGCATGCAAGCCCTCTCAGTCGTGTTTGCCGGGGCGGCAGGCATCAGCTATTCTCGAGACACCGGATCTCTCTTCGTCGCGGAGGCGGATGGAGGAAGAATCTCTGCCATCGATGTTGACGGCAGCCACAACGGTAGCATTTCGATTGTTGCAGGTGGCATGCTGGGCATCAACGCATCGCGCGGGGACGGCTCCAACGCTTCACAGGCGCTCGTGAGCGGACCCGTCGCGGCTGTCTATTGGAACGGCTCCCTCTTGATTGCCGAGGCGGGCAGCAGTACACTGCGGGAGGTCACACCCGCGGGCCGCATCTATACCGTGACGGCTCTCAACGGAACGGATGGCGGCCGCAGCCCAGGCTGCGTTAACTGCGGCGGCAACGCCTCTGCGAACGGTACGCTCGCTAATGGCACTTCGACTTTCGATCACACGAGCACCGGCCCCGTTCCAGCTTACCGCGTGCAGCTGGTCCACCCGCAGGCCATTGCCGTCAACACTCTCACAGGCCACCTTGCCGTGACGGATCCGGGGCAGGGTCTGACTGGTCTCGTCAGTTGTCGGGGGCCTCGCATGGCACGGCCAACATCCGTACAATTCGTGGCGGGCGCTGCTGCACCGGTCGCTCCCAGCCGCTGGAATCGCTCTGTCACTGTGGGGTGGGCCAGCGCCTTTGGCGCAGCTGTGTTAGAGGTCTGCAACGTGAGCGCGGCCATTCCGGCCGCAACCCCCTCCGCCTCTCCCTCTCCGACTGCCACTCCCAGCGCGTCTGCGTCTCCGGCCCCCCCGTCGCTGTGGGAGTCGTGCGCCCGCGGCTCGCTGCTGCTCGTAGCGGGAAAGGTGGTGACCAACCCATTCACGGGATCGCTGCCGCCGAACGCCTCCGCCACGGCGGCCAACATCTCGCTACAAGGGCCTGCAGGCTTGTCCGGGGACCCCGCCACGGGTACCCTTTACATTGCTGATACGGCAGCGGGCGTTGTCCGGGCGCTCTTTGCCAACGGCAGCTCGGTGATCATCGCAGGCCAATCGGGGAGGCACTTTACTGCCGGGGATGGCGGCCCTGCGGTAGCCGCCTCATTCAACGCCCCATCGCACTTGCTCTTCGAGGGTAACGACACCCTCTATGTTTCGGACGGCTCAGGCTGGCTGCTGCGCTCCATCAATCTCACCACAGGCAATATTACGTCTGTTGCGGGTCTGCCTGGGGGCGGTTCTTCTGCGGCCAATGATGACGGGGCGCCTGCCCTGGCACTGGCGCTCTCCAGCCCGGGCGGTGTTGCCGTGCACCCTCCCAGCGGCAGCCTGCTGGTGGCAGAATCCGGCCGCAACCGCATCCGGCGGGTGGACTCTCCACATGCGAATGGCAACATGACGACCCTTTTGTCTTTTACGCCGCTTGGGGTCAGCGCAACGCCAACTTCAATGTCTTTCGATCCCGTGGCTGGCGTTTTGTTCGCCGTCGAGAGCGGGACCAGCGTCGTCAGCGCCCTGCAACTGAGCCCGGCGGGGACGCTGATTGGCAACACCAGCCGGGTAATCGCGGGACGCCGCGGTGTACCCGGCTACGGGGCCGACGGTGCCACTGCGGCGACCACATCGGTGGGGTGGCCGCAGCATGTCCTGTGGGAGCCCACCTCTCGATCCCTGCTGTTTAGCGAGCAACAAACCGCCTCCGTGCGTGCGATCGCGCCCGACGGCACCCTTCGCACTGTGGTTGCGATGCACATCGACCGCGGCGCAGCTGGCCCGCCACCGGGCGCCCCCCTAGAGTTCCCGCTGTTCTCCGTCAGCCCCGTCGGCCTCTGGTTCGACACAGCGCGATCGGCTCTGTACATTTCAGACTCTGCCAACAACGCTGTGTGGCGTGCGGACTGCCCCCGCGCCTCCTCGTCCCCAAGCCCCTCCCCGAGTGCCGCTGCAAGCCCTCTCAGCATGGCGACGAGCACGCCTACGCCGACCGCGAGCCCCACGGCTGCTGCTGCTGCTGCGACGCCGACCGCGAGCCCCACGGCTGCTGCTGCGACGCCGGTGCGCCTCACAGCGAGCTTTGAAGGGTCGGCACATGCTGCTTACGGTCCACCGGCGGCGTCAGCCGCAGGCGTGCCCGTGACTGCCGTTTCAAAGGCGTGGCCGGCACCGACGTTGCGCTTGCAACTTACAACTGGCTGCATTACAGCTGCTACCGCGATGCTCCGGTGCTATGCTGATGCGGACCGCGGCAAGGTGGTTGTCTACGCGACCGGTATCTCGCCAACCGTGGTCGATTCCGGCAGCGGCGCAGCGCCATTCGGGCTGGCTGTGTATCCGGCGCTCGTTGCCGTGCAGAACTCAGGTGGGGGCGGCTGTATGCCGTGGCCGAGCGGAGGAGTGCCCTTCCAACTTGTTGACAACCGCACCTGGGGCCTGAGTGGTCTCACGGCGCTCGGTGTCCCCGTCTCTGAGCCCCCCGCGTGTCCGACGCAGGCGTCCCCGAGTGCGGGTTCGCGGGGAATGGGTGGGTACAGCTGGCCTCTAGCGGAGGTCGGTACGGTGACATGCCAGCTCACCGATCCAAGTGCGCCGCCCTCGGGTACGTTGCTGGCACAAGTGAGCGTCTCTTCGCTGCTGCTGCAAGCTGCGTTACCTGCGCCCCGCGACGTGTTGATCTACAGGCCGGCGCGGGGCATCCTGCAATCGACACGTACGCAGCTCCAGGTTCGCCCCGCATTCGCGGTGCTATCGAGGGCGGTTGGCTTTGCGACTGCCGCCGTCTCGCCGTCTGACGCTAGTATGCAGCCGGACGCACTGGTGGCGGCCGCTGCTCGCCTTAGCGGCAGCATGGGCGCGGCTTCCACATCGAAATCGACTGATGCCGTACCTGCGGCCACGACGGGAGGCGCGTTGCTCGTCATCATTCTTGACCCCTCCGCATCACTGCCGTTTGTTTCACCGGTGCAACTCATGGCGCAAGCGCAGATGCTAACAGCCTATGCAGCGGCCTTCAACATGTCGGCGCCCAACAACGCATCTCTGGGCAGTGCTGCCTGCTCCAGCGCCGTTGCGGCACAGCTGTCACCTGTCGCGCACCCGTTGCGTCTATCTGTGTGGGTTGGCGGCTTGCGCGCCAACATCACCTGGGTCGCACCTGACGGTAGCCAAGTACACGTAATCTCACCGAGCTACACTGCGCTTTGCGGCAGCGCTGCTCCCGACGCGTCTAGTCGACGCCGCAGCGGCGCTTGCGGTTACCAGTCTGTTCGCCTCGAGTATGAGCCAGAGCAAGCAGCAGGGTCCGTCTCCGCTTCAGCCGCTGCCGTCAGCGGGGGCGCCCCTCCGTTGCATTGGCTGTCCAGCTGGCTGACCAGCGGCGGGACCATGAACGCGAGTGCTGTTGTCTCTCTTCTACAGTCGCCCCAGGTGCAGAACTCCGTGCCTGTGCGAACACCCGTGTCTTGCCCACCGTGGTGCCCCAGCGTTGTCGAAGACGGGGACATTCCTGCTGCCGTGACACTGGCCGCTACAAGCACAGTCGGCAGCGATACTGAGTCATGGGAGGGGTCGGTGGTGCCTGAGCAGCTCTCAATTGATGCCTCTACCGGGATAGATCTTGGCTTGGTGCCGGTGGTTGATCCGGCATCCGCTTTCGCTGCGGTTGGTGGCCTGTATTACAGCTCCAAATGTTCTGCAGCGGGATACACTGACTGGGAAACTGGCGCGTGCAGCAACGTGAGCGATTCGGCTTTCTCCAACTGCGCGTTTGGAGCCGGGGATGACTGCACGCTCTGTCCGCGTGTCGACGGCCAACCTGCCGCCGTCTGCCCAGGAGGATATCGCGCCATTCCGCTACCCGGCTTCTTCGCCGCCAGCGAAAGCAGTGGCGCCGTCAGCAAGTGCGCCGAGCCGGCTGCGCAGCGCTGCGAAGGCTGGAGCTCAAGCACGGGCGCGGTGCAGTGTGGCCACGGCTTTCGCCCCCTGTCGCCAGGCTGTCTCGCCTGTTCGACTGGCTTCTATTATGCGTCCGACGGGAACACGGGGGAATGCACGCCCTGCCCGGGGCCCGGTCCGCTGGGTCCCCTGCTTCGAGCCGTGTGCATATTTGTCGGGATAGTCGTGGGTGCCGTGGCAGTCATCGTTGCCTGCGCGCTGCTACTCGCAAGGCTGACCGGCGGCACGCTTGTAGGGGGCGCCTCCCGTCAAGTCGACTTGCTGGTGTGGGTCGTTGCTGTGCTGCAACTGCTGGCACAGGTCGGGCGCACCGCGGCGCCCGGTCTGCCGTCTGTTATTGCCGGCGCCTTTTCTGTGCTGGGCGCTTTTCAATTCCAGAGCGTGGCGACGCCTGCGACATGTTGGAAGGGGTATCCTTTCACCGCTCAAGTAGCCCTTATGGGGACAACGCTAGCCCTCAGCGCGTTGCTGTGGGTGCTGCTTCTGCTTCGGCGGCCTTGCCTGGGTCGCCTAGACGGTGCTGCGTATGGGGCTGCTGTCGCGCTCAGTCAAGGCCAAGATAGTCCGCTGCTTGCGACCTCAAAGGGCAGCGCGAAACGTGCGCGCATCGCACGTGTGCCCAAGCTGTGCTCTCGGCTGTGCTCGCCGCCTCGGCGCCTTTTGCTCTGCGATGTGGCTCTCTCGTCCACCTTCTCACTCGCGTCGCTTCTCTACGCGCCGGCGGTGAACACGCTGTTTAGCCTCATTGCCTGTGCGCCCACCCAAGTCTCACCCATCGCTTACAGCTCGCTGGACGGGAGCAGCGCTGCGAGTCCCAGTGCCGACGGATCAACCCAACCCGGGCTGGAGGACACGACCATCTCGGTATCGGTGCTGTCCAGCAACCCGACGTTCATCTGCTACGCAGGCTCGCACCTGCTTGCAGCGGTGTTGGCGTGGGTCACTCTCGTGACTGTTGGCATCGGCTATCCCTTGTGGACGGCAGTGTGGGCTCGCGCACGCACACGCTGGCTAGTGCGCCGGGCCCTGAATCGGGAGATTGCAGCCCCCGAAACTTCGCATCCAGTTCAAAAGCGCACCACCAGCACGATCGCGACAAGAAGGCAGCAGCTTCTACTCGCAGCCTCGCTTCCACAAAAGACCTCCAGCGCAGATTCCGCCAGAGATGGGTCGGCGTCAACGCTGTGGACTTTGCTCTTGGCGGCAGACGCTGCGGCAGTATTCGCCACGCTCCGCCGATGGCCTCTCCTTGCCGGGCTCATGCTTGCGTGCTGTGGGCAGGAGCGGTTGATGCGCTGCGTCTGCTTGCGCACTGCTGGAAAACAACACTCCGGTAACGCAGCCGCAGCCGGCTCCGGAGCGGCTTCGAGGAGTGGGCTCCGAGTGCATTCTGCTCGGACTTCCAAGGCGGTGTCTGCGGTGCATGCAGTCACAGAGCGCGCATCCGTCCTCGGAGTAGCCCCGGGAGCTACAGCGGGGGCGCAAACGGCAAAGAAGGGGAAGCCTGGGCGTGCAAACAAGCTCACAGCACTCAGTGTCGGGGCCGGCAAGGCAACCGGTCTCTCGAACCCCGCTTCAAGTTCGACACCCCGCCGCGTACCCGCAGCTGAGCCGCCCATCCCTGGTTTGCTGCAGACAGCAGCTTGCAACACATGCGTTGAAGTGGTTCGGGATGGCCCTCTGCGTCCCTTCGTTGGCGGCACCTTCCGCGCTACTGCCTCCTTCTCACGCCAAGTCGACATGCTTTCACTGGCCGCACTCGCAGCAATGCAGTGGCTGTGGCAGCGCCCGACCACACGCGCCGCCGTAATGCTCCGCTGTGTGGCTTATGCTTGCACCCTCCTGTTCACAGCCTGGGTCATTGGCACCCGCAACCCTTTCTGGCCGCACGACGGTTGGAAGTTGTGGGTCAAGGTGGGATCCCTGATCCTGGCGGCACTAGCTGCGGTTCTCACGCACTTTGCTGTCGGCATGACCTTCTCATACGGTTCCCCGCCAAATGCCAGCCTGCCAGGATATGCTGCAGATGAAGCGCTCCGTGTCGCTCTGTCCTATGCCGTGTTTGCGGGTTGCGTGTTACTGGGCGCCGTCCTCGCAGCAGGCTTCTGCTGGAGTTCCATTCGGGGGGCCGCTCGCGAGTCAGCACAAGACAGGGAAGCCGCCGCAGCGCGTCTCAATTTCCTGCAGGTGGCAGCAACGGCGACAGGCGTTGCGCTGAACCCGGAGCAAGAAGCGCGGCTGCGGCGGGATGCCGAGCTGGTTCCGCTTGTGGAAACCGAGCTTGCTGCACCCGACGCCGTTCTTAACCCGATGCTCGCGCGCGAAACGCCCAAGCACAACCCTCCCAGCAGCCCGGCAAGGCTGGCCGCCGCTGGCATCGCACGCAAGGCAGTTGCTCCCGCCGCCGCTGCTGAGCCGACGCCCCGACGCAGCGCCGTGTTCATCGCCGCTGACGAGAGAGAGCCCGGCAGTGACGGAGCTGGGATGCTGGGGCCGCCAGCTTCGGCGGTTCGCATTCAACTGCAGCGGCTTCGTAACGGCGAGCACGGCGCCCAGCATGGTCCCCGTTACGGCGCGGCGGCCGAAGCTGTCCTGGGCTCCGAGGAGGCTGTCACGCAAGAAAAAGCCTTGCAATCGCTTCTTCCCACGCGTATCGCAGGCGGCGGCTCTGCGCGCAGGCCCGTCGCATTGCGTGTGGCGAATGGAGCGGGAGTGGCTCCTGCTGTCCGACACGGTGTTTCAGGGAGCGCTGCCGCTGCGGCAGCTGCCGCGGGCAAGCGCTTCACTGGCGCGCATGCGTCCAGAGCCACCGTTCCGCAGGGAGTGGCTCACAAGTAATTGCCAGCAGTCTCGCTGTTGTGATTGTGTCGCTTGGGGCTCAGAGGGCTCGTGCCACACGCTGCGAGGGTCCGACTGCCGCGCCAGCCGTGGGCACACGCCCGCTGCACGACCTATCCCGCAGGGGTTGTGCCAGTGCTGCACTGGCCGCGCAGCTTCACCGCCATCGAGAACAAGCAGCCGGTGCCTGCTCCGCCGAGTCCCGCGCCCACCGCCTCCACAACGGTCGGCGCGAGGGCCCAGGGACTGGCCACTACGCGCCTGCGGGGCGAGATGCCACAGGGTCGCGAGCGAATATGTGTTGCGACGGCCCTGGGCGAGGGGCTAAAGGTGGGCGCGTAGTCCCCTGCCCGACAGCGTGCGGCGAGCCTCGTCATCGTGTATCTCTCCACCCCTCCACCCCGCATCTATGCATATAACCCACTGCCTGGCGTCTTGCACTCCGATCTGAGCCCGTCCATGAGCTGACAACCAACCATCTGTTTTCCACTCCGGTGTGCACATCTCTATGACCCAACAACTGCCACTATGCCCAGCGTCTTAGGCCTTCCGCTTTGAATCGGGAGCGTCGCGGACACGTCCATGGGGCGACGAGATGTGCACTGGCATTGCAGCCAGCGTGCGCCGCGGACGTTGTAGTGCCTCTGAGGCCGTTAGGCCGGCGTAGATTGAGAATCGACCCGACACTCCTTCTTGACGCATCGCCCGCCTTGATAGGCCCTGGACCGGGTATACACAAGGAGTAGGCCAAGGCGGCGTCGCACAACCTACGAAGCTCGGTGGCTGACATCATTGCGCCGTGCGAACAACGTCACGCGCTGTGTCGACCGAATACACTGGCACACGGCAGCCTGAGCGGGTATATTGATGGGGTTGTGGACTGGGTAGCGAGTTGAATGGCCTGCAAGTGCAAGCTTTGAAATCGATGCAGCATTGCCCCCCGACGTCTGACATGTACTGGCAGTTCAACAATAACAAGCGACTACATGCTAAATCTGACAGAAATTCTACATGCACCACGATTCAACGTTAACGTGGGCGGTTCGAATCCCACGATCAAGGCCTCCCAGGCGCGCGATTGAGAGTAGTCTCTTTCTGCCAGTTAAAGGCGCTGTACGCCAGCTCATATGATGCATGCCCTCAGCCCGCATGCGCAACTCCGAGCGCCAGTGATCACCCCGCTATAGCTGGTTCGGTCCCGGATACGCTGGACACAACCGCCTACGCTTCATCACCGCAGCTCTCGCAATCATGGCTACAATGGTAGTGGGCACTCCACAGTCATGGTGAGTCCGCCTTGCAGGTACTGCCCGCCGTTACGCTGAGCATCAGCCAGGATGCGAGCGCAGGGTGACGCCGCCTTCCCGGAGGGCACACCCGCGTGCACTCTGACTCAAACTGGCCGCGAGGCGTCGCTCGTGCGTGCCGCGATGACGGGCAGCTCCACGCTGCCAAACACGCTCAAGGAGCGGTGGTTGCGCAGCAACAGAAACACGCTGTCGCCCTCTCGAACCAGCCAGCTTCACGGACGCTCTCTCCCACGGGACGATCGTGCGCTGCTGCGGGGCGGGAAGGATAACGTCGAGGAGGTCGCCTGCTGCCGCATCTGACGCACTTGTCCCTCTGCAACAATAATCTGACTGACGCATCCGCCTCGATGCTGCGTGGGCACATTACTTCCTTCGCTGATCGCCGGCGGCGCGAGGTCACGCTGCTATTGCTGGAAACGCTGCGTGTATCGAGCAATGAGCTTTCAAACCTGACTCCCCCTGGGAGGCTGCCGGCGTCTGCAGCGGCTGTATGCGGACCGGAACCGCGTTTCCGCCCTACCAGGCCTGGCTCATTTAGCGACCAGCCTACAAGTGCTGGATCCGTTCCACAATCCGCTCTCGCCAGACGCGAGCACGTTGCGGCAGCTGGGGAGCCTCCGTTCACTGGCCGCGCTGCGCATGCGCGCCACCCGCATCGGCAGCCTCCCGCCCCGCTGCTGGAGGCAGTGTCATCGAGTGCCATGCCGTCTTTGCCTGAGCTGGACCTGCGAGGCAGCCCCTGCACGGCACGCCTCTACCCCGATCCCGGCTGGGCTGAAGCGCAGCTCACTGAGCTGCGGAGCCGGCAGGGACGCAGCGAGGGCGATGGCGCTGCGGCGATACCGTCGGGGGAAGACACTCACGTGAACTCAGGGGCTGATTCGACGCCGCCGGGTGGAGCTGCTGGGACTCTGTTCGTGATACCGCCACTGCTGGGGGCGGCGGCGCTGCACAGCAGCGAGCTCGGAATCTCGGTTGTGGAGGAGCTTGCGCCAACCACCGACGGCTCAGCAGTCCACTTGCCCGCCGCCGACACGCTGCCGCCCTCGCTGCCCGCCGCCGGTTCTGTTGCAGGGTTTCTCCGCTTCTCTGTCCATGCATCAGAACCTCCGCGCGACCGGCATCTGCCCAGTGCCGGCAGCACTCGAGGAGGGATCAGTAGCGTTGCGGGCTCCCGGTTTGGGCCAGGGGCGGACGCCTGAGGCGAATTCACGGCGCAGGCGGTGTCTGACACCTCAGCTCTGAGGGGCAGCGCGGAGGCATCGAAGCCCCCCGCAGCCGCCATGTCCGCAGCAAGGGAGCGAAGTGCGGCTGCATGGTCCGGCGGCAGGTTTCCGAGCCACGTGGGAGCGTCCCGCGCTGCGTCAGCCACCAGCTGAGGTGCCACGGCGGCGAATAGGGTGCGCATGTGATGGGCCCGCCTGTCTGTGAGGGTCGCCAGCATGCTGCGAACCGCACAGGCAAGCACCTCACACGCCATGTAGGGGAACCTGCAGGAGGCGGGGACGGGAAGGGAGAGACGGGATCGGGTGGCAGCGTACGGCCCAGAGAAAACACGCAACCCAGCGGCACCCCGCCCGCTGGAGTCAGCAGCGATGCCGTGGTCGGTAGCGGCGACGGAACCCGGGATTAAACCAGATCAAGACAGCAGGGGCATACAGCACAGCAGCAGACGCTTTCGCACCTGCACGCAGCATCCTGATTGCTCGTGTCGTGCGGCACGGTGAGATAGAACAACACCCGGTCCGGCGAGCTCCCGCGATTCCAGTACTCCAGCGAGGCGCGTTAGCTTGCGTATCCTGGATCACGCTGTCGGCGCCCAGCAGACCTTCCACGCTCAGTGTCGGCTCGCCCGAATTGAGCAGGACCGCCTCCGTCTCGGTGAAGAACGGCTGGACGCAGCGGCGTCCCACAGCCCAGCGTCACCAAACAGGGACGCCATTGCCGCTGGTGTCCAACAGGGCCACACAGTGGCTAGGCCCAGTGCGAAGACAGCAAGTTAACCAGCCAACGGGCAAGCGAGTGTTAGGGTGCCGCGCAAGGCACGTCAAGCCGGCCCGGCTTGCAAAGCCGGTGCCTTCACGGAGACTGAGCCGCCCGTAACCGATCACAAGCTGCGTTGTATGTCGTCACCAGTACAAGGGCGCAGCGCGATATTCGCTAGATGCTCTCATCCGGATGATCGCCTCAGCGAAGCCGATGACAGGCAGACATCGAATTGTCCCCGCTCTCATCTTCTGCGCACCTATCACACATAATCGATGAAGAAGATTTGTCACCAAGCCTTCCTATTTGAGCCTGCAATCGGGCAAGTGTGTTCATCCGTGATCTTCCGATCGCAGCGACGTTCGCGCGCCGCCACCATGATTTTTCGTTCGCAGGCGACGTTAGCCGCACTTGCCACATGACAGACCCCACCTGCAACGGTGGTGCAGTGCGGCTTAAATGCTACGCCCTCGCGACCGTCACGGCGAAGGTGACCTGGCGAATGCTCTGATCACAACCGCTCAGGCGCAACTGCGCCCCATTCTCAGACACGGAATTGGCACCCTCGAGCAGCTGAAGGCAGCGTATGGTGTCCCTGTAGCTCATCATTCTGGCCCGGCGCTTCCAGATGACATCGTTCGAGTTGCGGCTTCCTCGAGAGAAGCGTTATGTGCTGTGTTGCATGCGCGCCGCAGCCGCCGGCGCGTTATGTCGGCTGCACTCTCCGCTCTACCGTGCGAGCCGTCGGCCACACGTCCGCTGCCTGCCCGATTATGCTGGAAGGACACTTACCGACCTTGTTGCAGCGCTGAGCAAGTCGCTGGTGCCTATGCCCTTAGGGGTGGCTCACACAGCTGCCGGTGTGGCCGCGGCGACCTCGCGAGCCAGCCCACCCTGTCTGCGTCGGAGTGCGAGGAGGAGGCGGAGGAGCTGCCGCCGCCCACGTACTCTCTGCTCGAGCTGGTGACGCCTCAGGCGCACCCTCCTGTTGCCGGCCTGCTGCTGTGTGACGCTCCTGGCCCCGGGCCTGTGGAGGGCGGCAGTGGAGGGGCCCCGTCTCTGCTGCTGCCGCCCTGTGTGTCGCCCGACGCGCAGCCCGCAGCGGCGTCGTCTCTGCGTGGCTCCGCCTCCGCTGGCACGCTCTCCCTCGAGGAATCCGCGACTGCGCAGCGACAGAGCGACGCAGGCGCAGGCGGGCAGGCTGCTGCTGGCTCAGGGGCAGGGGCAGCAGCTGGC
>Ga0208629_100426_pt1 | contig 20805 bp, 5 predicted proteins | sample LakWasMet19_HOW5_2_FD_183865 | JGI IMG/M metagenome (GOLD analysis project Ga0208629, IMG submission 183865) | Freshwater sediment methanotrophic microbial communities from Lake Washington under simulated oxygen tension - Sediment Metagenome... | ecosystem: Environmental > Aquatic > Freshwater >... | reverse complement strand
GATTGAGGAACTTGAAGAACGCGATGGCCTGCCCCGCAGTCCGGAACAATGACTGCCTGCTTCCGCTGCTCAGCTCGGCAGCACTGCGAGCAATGTCAAAAAATGCAGTTGCCGTCAAGGTGAGTGGAAGGCCGCTGACCTTGACATTCGGGTGACGGGCTGCCATTGTCAAGGCAGAAACGCGCAGGGCGCTGTCGTGATTGCCGCTGGCTCGCAGCCGACGCACTTTCAAAAGTGCTGGCGCGAGCTAACGCGTCAATCCACGGCTCGCAGCCGACAATAAAAAAAGACAGAAGTTCAAATCGAAAATGAAAGCTTTGCTCCTGCGAGGGACAGGCGTTTGCAGTCGGTGACTCAGCGATTCGTCTCGGGAAAGTGGCGAATGGACAGTTTTGCCTTTGCCGCCAGCTGCAAGTCGCAGCCGGCACTGGACGGGGACGGGAGAAGTTGCTGGGCATACCTGTTACAACGTCGCAAAGGCGACAATGGCGTAGGCAACTCTCACAACGCACGGCGGGTACAACACGACCGCAGCTCAAACGGCAATCACAGAATGACCACTCTCACCCCATCATTTCACCTCAAGTTCGGCCATGCGATTCTTCCAGGCAAGGTCGCGGTTGGACGCCGTGAGTGACCTAGCGTTCCAGAGTCTCGCGGTGCTGTCATCTTGTCACCAGTACTTCCGGCTCGGCCCAGCGCACCCCGCCGATTTGCAGCGCCGCGGTCTCCTTGTCCCGTCAGTGATGACTGGGCACTGTTCCTGCTGCCCTGAGCTGATTCCACCTCGAGCTTTGGTCGATCGTTTTGCCCTTTAGGTTGCACTGACGCCTGGTCGAATTGCACGGCGTGCCTCCCACGCAGCCGCTTCAACTCATTTGCCCTGAAGGCTGCCTGGTTAAGCTCGCATTCACCTCTGTGCCCTCCGGACTCCAGTGCTGGTCCTTCGCGCGCAACAACACCGCGTTGAGCTGCCAGATTTTGAAAGGGCTGCGCCCTCCAGTGCCGCGGTGCAGGTGCAGCCCCTGCGGCAGCGCCTCACACCGCCTTTATCATGCCATGCAGTTGTGATGCTCCCTTCGCAACACCCCCCAATGTCGCTCCCCTTCCTTGCTGCCCCTCGCCTCTGGTCGCCCCCTACAGTCGACGGCAAGCACCCCTCCCTCGCTGCGGCCACCACGGGCGGGCGCATCCTGCTGCACACCCCGCACGAGCTGGGCGGCGCAGGGGCGGAGGAGGCCGGCTCTTCCTCCTCCTCCTCCAAGCAGCCGCTGCGCTTCCTGAACATCAACCGGGAGGTCACGGCGCTGGCCACGGGCCGCCTGCTGCCGGGCAGCGGGCGGGACGCGCTGCTGGTGGGCACGGCCAGCAGCTTCCAGGCGTACGACGTGGGGGAGAACAGGGACGTCTTCTTCCGGGAGGTGCCCGACGCCGTCACGGCCGCGGTGGTGGGCGCGTGGGGCAGCGGGGCAGCGGGGGGCGGCGCCCCCCTCGCCTTCGCGGGCGGCAACTGTAGCATCCAGGGGTACGACGGGGAGGGCGGGGACGCCTACTGGACGGTGGCGGGCGACGTGGTCGCGGCCGCGGCCTTCGGGGACGTGGACGGCGACGGGCGGCCCGAGCTGCTGGTGGGCGGGGACGACTTCGACATCCGGCTGTACAAGGGCGAGGAGGCGGCGCGCGAGGTGACGGAGACGGACAGGGTGGCCTGCCTGCTCGTGTGCCCGGGCGCCCGCTTCGCCTACGCGCTGGCCAACGCCACGGTGGGCGTGTACGCGGGGGCGTCCTTCACGCGGGCGTGGCGCGTGAAGGGGCGGGCGCGCCCCACCTGCCTCTGCCTCTTCGACATCGACGGGGACGGCGCCCCCGAGCTGCTGGCGGGGTACGCGGACGGGCGCTTCGAGGCGCGGCGCGTGGGCAGCGGGGAGGTGGTGTACCGGGACGGGATCGGGGCGGCGGTGGCGGGCCTCGCAGCGACGGACTACCGCGGCGACGGGCGCGAGATGCTGCTGGTGGTGGGCGCTGACGGGGAGGTGCGCGGGTACGGACAGAGCGACGCGGCCACGCTGGCGAGCATACGCGCTGCCGTTGCGGGCGCCGCCGCCGCCGCCTCCGCGAGCACTGCGGCGGCGGTGGCGGCGTCCGCGGGGGCAGCGGAGGGCCCGGCAGCTGCCGCCGCCGCAGCAGCAGCGAAGAAGGCAGCAGACGCGCCGGGCGCGGCAGCGGCGGCTGGGCCGGACATCGCTGCCCTGCTGTGCGAGCGGGCGCAGCTGGAGGGCGAGCTGCGCGCGCTGGAGGTGCTGCAGGCGGGGGGAGGGGGCGGCAGCGGGGCGGGCAGCACGCGCGGCAGCAGCCTGCTCGGGGGAGGGGGCGCCCACCCCCCAGCTGCGGCCGCCGCGGGCGCCCTCCCCGCCTCCACCGACGTCTCTCTGTCCCTCACGCACAATGTGGCGGCGCGGCGGCTGGAGCTGGTGGCCACGTGCAGCGCAGGGGTCGGCGGCGAGGGGTCGGCGCCCCTCCTGCTGCGCTCCCTCGCCGTGTATGCCCTGGACGCAGGGGTGCTGGGGTCGGGCCGGGAGAGCGTGGTGGCGGTGTCGCCCCTCACCCTCGCTGGCGGCGCCGCTGCGGGCGTCGGCGGGGCCCCACTCGCCTCCCCGCCGCCCGACGCCGCCGCCCCCTCTGCAGGCAGCAGCAGCAGCAGCTCCCTCTCCGTGCCCCTCGCCCCCGCCTCCAACGTGGCGACGGAGCTGCGGGTGCAGGCGGTGGTGGGCGCGCACCACAGCAGCGCGCACTACGCCGTCATCTGCCGCCCCTTCGCGCTGCCCAAGTTCGCCATGTTTGCGCTGCTGTCGGGCGCGCCCGCGCTCGCCGCGGCGGGCCCCGCCCCGCGCGGCCTCGTCTCGCTGGAGCTGCCCGAGCGCGCGCAGCGCGTGTCCATGTGGCTGCAGGCCGCCTTCGGGCTGCGGGCGGAGCAGGTGCCCGTCAGCATGAGCTCGCCCGCCCTGGAGGTGCGCCTGCTGCACCTGCGCAGCGGGCGGCCGCTCTCCGTGTCGGTGGCGGCGGAGCACGGCGGCGCGGTGGCGCTGGCCTGCGACGAGATGGGCCTCGCGGGCGAGCTGGTGCAGGACATGGCGGCCTACCTCGCGCTGCCGGAGCTGCGCAGCACGGCTGACTTCCCGGAGGAGCTGGCGGCCTTCCGGCGCACGCTGGAGGCGATGGGCGAGCTGACGGCCATCCGCGCCCGAATGACGGGGGACAGCGCCGCCGCCTCGGGCGAGGTGAAGGCGCTGGTGATCGGCGCGGAGGACGCGCGGCTGCTGGGGGACATGGGCGGGCTGCGGCGCTGCTACGGGCAGCTGCGGGCCCTGCACGGCGAGCTGGTGGGCGAGTACGCGAAGCGGGCGAACAACCACGCCGCCCTCGTGGGGGTGCTCAAGGAGGTGAACCAGATGATCCAGAAGGCGGCAAACCTGAGGGGTGAGTGGGCGGGAGGGAAGGGGCACAGCGGCGACCGTCCGACGGGCGGGGAGGCCACACGCATACACGTCGGTCGCCCCCGCCGCTCAAGAGCGCTGATACGCTCGATGGCGACGAGGCGCGCTGCGAAAGCCGCAGCCGTGTGCGCGACGCTGCTTTTCGTGTCTCTATCAGTACCCCTATCTGTCTGTTCGTCCCTCTTTCGCTCCCCCTCCCCACCAATGCAGTCGGTGAAGCGCGATCGCGCGTCATCGCAGCGTGCCGAGCCGCCATCAAGTCTGGCGCCCCTGCGGGCATGATCGCAGTGATACAGCAGGGGAGGGCATGAGGCCCTGCCCGCGAGCGCTGGCTGCGCTGTGGCCTGTCCAGCATGCAAGGCGGCTGGCGATGTTGTCGTTCCCCCGGGCACCTGTGGTTGGCCGCCCCGGCCTGCTTGCCGGCGCATGGCCCATGTAGCGGCTGCCTGCCCTCGGCAGTTGGCGCCCGCCGCTTGAGAAGAGGATTGATTCGGCTTGGCGGACTGGCTGTACGGCCTACGGCCGGTGACTGTTGCCGGGGGCTGCCGTTGAAGTTGCGCTGCGTTCCGAGCTCTGTGGGACCGGGTCCTGATTGCCCGCTAGCACATGTGTCGACGGCATCGGCAATCCACACCGTAGAATATAGTAACGCATACGCACGTCAGCACTGGCAAGGTTGAAGTGGCAGAGGCTTGCCAGTGCAGCAGACGTCGACAGCCTCGGCGCCTTGCATCCGTGCGCCTCGAGCTCGCCAGCCGAATCCGCAGCGTCGGGGAGGCCCCCGGACGCGGCTCGCACACCTCACTGCGCGGTGTTTCCGCCGTCCACAGTGAGCGTGGTGCCCGTCATGCTGCGTGGCTCCCGCGAGGCGAGGAACACCACTGCAGCGGCGATCTCTGCCGCGGCGCACACGCGGCCAAGAGGCAGGTCAGCTCCGTCGGCGGCGATCTCTGCCGCCGTCACTGGGCCGCCTGAGCCCGTGCCGTACCCCTCACTAAGCCACCGTTCCACCTCCGTGTCGCCTGGACAGACAGCGTTGCACCTGATGCCGTCGCGAGCGTGCTCCAGAGCGATGCAGCGCACCAGCTGCACGACCGCCGCCTTGCTCACCGCGTACGCCGCGTAGTCGCGGGCACCCACAAGAGCCCAGTCGCTACCGTTGAAAATGATGTTGCCGCTGCGACGCGCCTTCATGTGCGGTAATACCAGCTTGGCCATCTGCCAGCCCGCCTTGAGATTAACGTCGAAAACCGCGTCCCACGCCTCCTCGCTCGTGTGCAACACACTGCCCTTCAGTACGACGCCCGCGTTGTTGATCAAGACATCGATGCGACCGAACTTATCCAGAGCCTGCGCCACAGCGTGTTCGCGGTCGGCGGCAATCGTCACATCGCCGGAAATGAAAACGCAGCGCTCCGCACCATGCGCAGGGGCAAGCGTCTCTGTGACCAGCTTTTCGCCAACTTCAGCCCTGCGCCCTGTGAATGCCACGAAGGCCCCGGCCTGCAGCAATGCTTTGACGCAAGCGAGTCCGATACCTGACGTTCCGCCAGTGATGAGCACCACGAGATCGTTGACGCCCGTTGAGGACATGGTGGGTTTGTGGATCCGAGTGGAACGAGTCAATCCCTCGATCCAGCATATGACGCATCGACACTGCTGTCACGTCGAAGACTCGAAGGACGTGCATTAAACCCGCTGCGACGAACCGACGACCACGAAACACTTCACCCGCCATGTTCGTGCTCTGCGGCTCCGACTCGCTGGCGGCCAAGAGCAGCAGGAGGACGGAGGACGGCCTGCCACCTAGGCCCGCCCGTGGCAGTCTCAGCGACAGAGCCCTGTCCCTCATCCCAACCCGACACCGGGTTTGCGGCACAAGTAAGCAAAATATGTCCGCGTGCCAGCTGCAGGTGCGGTCTCCTCCTCCGCAGCCTTCGCGTGTTCTGAAACACCCGCTACCGCCAATTCGTGAATGGATACCTCCCAGTCCAGGCCCTCGCCGAGTAAGAAAGCTTGCCGCCTCTCGGGTTCCGCAAAGGACACCACCACATACACGCCACCCGGATTCAGCAGCCGGTACATCTCCTGCACGGCGGCGGACGCCTTGCTCGCCCCGTCCTCTGCGCACAGAAGCGAGTCCAACAACGCCTTGTCGACGATCAAGTCAAAGCATGGGCCCTCCAGCTGCTCGCGCATGTCCACGCAGTCCACGATGCTGAAGTCCAGCTCCGGGATGCTCGCGTACCGTTCCTGCATGGCCGCAATGACGACGGGCGACTGATCCACGGCCGACACATTCCGCATGCCGGCGGCGTGCAAGCGCGCCGGAAGCGTGGAATTGCCGCATCCGGGAACAAACACCTCGAATTCGTCCCGCCGAAAATCATCTTTCGCCGGCAGGATGGTTTCGAGCACCGGGATGAGCTCATCCGCGGTGCAATACCAATCGAACGACGCCTCCGGATCCGCTGCGTACCGGACATCCCAATACGAGGGCGTGCCGTATGGTGGTGGTGCAGGCAACGGCATCCTGAACGAGTCCCACGTGCCGCTCGCAACGCAGTGGGGAACTAGCAGCTTTGAAGGCGTCCTCAGCGGCTGCACGCTTCAATCACGAGAAGACGGGCGAGCCCGCTCTATCAAGTTCACGCGCCACATCGCTTTCGGAACGAAAAATAGCGCACAGCTACACTCAGCTAGGCGGATGAACCTTTGATTTGCTTTCTGACACTGCACAGTCATGAACGCTTACCGTTCTGTTTTAACGGTGTCTGGAGGAGCGATTTGACGCTTGTCACAACTCTCTTGCTACTGTTGCAGCCGCCGGCGCTGGGTGCCACCGCAGGTCAGACAGCGCGTAACGACTCGGGCAATGTCCCGTGAGAGCGACGCCAGCAGCAGCTCAGACAGCGCGTTTGTCTCCTTCTAGCCCACGCCAGTCGTTCGCGTCAACATGTTGTCGGCGGGCGACGGCTTGTATTTCAGTCGGGAGGAGCGGTGCAAGCTCTTCGGGCTCGACTGCGCTGAGGATGGCTTGATTTGGGAGGGCAACGAGTGGAGTCCTGGCGGAGAGTTTGTGCGCCGCATCCGCATCACCAATGTAACAACGAGCACCATTCATTTCACGTACCGCATGCCGAAGGCAAAGGTGTTTTTTCTCAAGTTTCCGGAGGAGGTGGTGCTGTCCGCGGGGAACAGCTTCTCGCTGGAGCTCAGATTCCGACCCGTTGCGCAGGTGGCCATCGACGATTCCGTTGAGATCGTCGCGGCTGCGGGGACGTTTTCGCTTCCCGTATGCGCGCGCTTGCCGCGGCTGTCGCTCACTGTCACGTCTGAGTTGCACCTGGGCGCTGTCCCCGTCAACGAGGACACGACAGGGGTCGTGCTCATTCGCAACACGGGCCAGGTGGATGCGCCGTTCGAGTGGCAGTGCCCAGCTCCCTTCACAATCTCCCCTGCCACGGGCGTGGTGCCCGCTGGCGGCAGCCAGGAGGTCGCAGTCACGGTGCGGCCCACTTCTGCTGCGGTGCTGCGGGGCGCGGCTGTCGTGACGTTCGGGCAGCACCAGCAAGCGGGCGGCGGCGGCCCCTTGCCGCCACACCTGCAGCAGCAGGCGCACGTGCACGCGGTGGAGCTGCACGCTGTCTCCAAGTACCAGCAGCTGGCCGTCGACTCCACCCGCATCGACTTCGGAGGGGTGCTGCTGGGGTCGGCGGCTCCCCTCTCCATGGGCGACCCCCGCGAGCGCCGCCTCACCGTGCGCAACGTGGGCCCCGTCCGTGCGTCCGCAGTCATTGAGATGCTGGAGCCCTCGCCAGCGCGGCAGTTCTACGTGTCGCCCTCCCGCGCGCTGCTGCAGCCGGGGGAGGCCCTGCAGCTGGCGGTGCGGTACGCCCCGCACGGCGCGGGCGTCGCGGCGTGCGAGCACTTCCGCCTGCTGTGCCCCAGCGCGCTGCCCATCGCGCTCACCGCCTCCGCGCGCGCCTCTGGCCCCGTCGTCACGCTGGCGCGCAAGGAGCGGGCGGGCGCGCCGCCCCCCAAGCGCCCCCTCTCGCTGCAGTTCGGGGACCTGCGCATCGGGCAGCAGATGGCGTGCGTGGTAGTGCTGACGAACCACTCGCGCGCCCCCGCGCACTTCCAGGTGCTGGCCGACCCCGACGGCGTCTTCGGCCTCGCGCCGGCCCGCGGCGTCATCGGCCCGCAGCTCAGCCGGCAGGTCGTGCTGCGCTTCGCCCCGCTGCACCCGGGCAACTACTACCGCCGCCTGCGCGTGCTGGTGGCGGAGGGCGACTGCAGGTTCGTGGACGTGATGGGCACGGCCTACGACGACAAGCGCCGCCCCTTTCCGCTGCGGCAGCGCCACGTGGACGCCTTCCGCTGCCGGCGGCCGGCGCTGCAGCTGGCGGCCCCCGAGGCGTTCCTCGCGCACCTGGAGCGGGGCGGCAGCGCGGTGTGCGCCGCGCAGGCGGAGCGCGAGGCGGAGTTCTGCCTGGCGGCGTCCCCCACCCCCAGCGGGGAGCGCCAGCGCGACAGCGCGGCAGCCTACAGCGAGCTGTTCGGCCTTGCGCCGCCGCCGCCGCCGCCCGGGTCCCTCCCCGCTGGCTCAGCCGCGGCTGCGGAGACGAGTGAGGCGGAGGCGTCCCCGCCCACGGCTGCATGCGCAGCCGGCGTGCCGTTGCGCCCCGCTGTCACGTGCTCGCAGGAGCTGCTGGACTTCGGGGCCACCAGCAGGCTGCGGCCCCCGCCGCGCCAGACCGTCTCCCTGACCAACCACTCCGGCACCAAGGTTACCGTGCAGTGGATCACACCCGTCAGCGCCGTGACAGGGGCAGCGCCAGCGGGCGCGCCCAGTGACGCGGTGGCTGCGAGTGAGGGGGTCGCCGCCGCCGCCGCTGCAGCAGCCGCCGAGGAGCAGGCTGCCGCTGCTGCGGAGGCGGCAGGCCTGTCCTCCGACCCCGCGGTGATGCGGCGGCTGCGGGAGGGGGTGCGGGACTGGGGCGTGACCCCCGAGACCGCTGACATCGAGGCAGGCGGCAGCGCGGAGTTCCGCGTCTCCTTCCGCCCCTCCGCCGACGCGTCGCTCTACTGCCAGCAGCTGGAGGCGCACGTCGCGCCCAAGGTGAACCGCTCGTTCCGGCTCGTGGACGAGGCGGCGCTGACCCCGCCGCTGTGCGTGCCCCTCACGGTGATGGGCCACACCTTCCGCGAGGGGGAGACCCCCGCCCCCAAGCTGAGCACGTCCTTCGGGGGGGCCGCCCCCGAGCAGACGCTGCGCCTGCCCCCGACCATCGTGGGCAGTGCCTCCTACGTGACGGTGGCGCTGCACAACGACACGGACATACCCGCAGCGTACGAGTGGGAGCGGCAGGCGCTGGGGCCGGTGGCAGCGGCAGCCGCCGGGATGGCGGGGGGCGGCGGCGCAGATGGTGAGGGCGCTGCCAGCGACGCAGCGGATGCGGGCTCCTCCCCCTCCTCCTCCCCGCTGCTGCAGCTGCACCCCGCCAAGGGCATCGTCCCCGCGGGCTCCTTTGCCCTCGTGGCGCTCCGCTTCGCCCCCGATGCGCCGCGCCGCTTCCACCTGCCGATGCGCCTCCGCGTGAACGGCAGCGAGCGCGAGGGCCTGCGGGTGCACGTGATGGCCGAGGGCGCCATGCCGCGGGTCTCCCTGCCCGACGGACCCGTGGTGTACGTGCGGCCCACTGGCGTCGGCAGCAGCAGCCAGCGCAGCTACCGCCTGCGCAACGCCTCACCCGCGCCGCTGCGCTTTGCTTGGGAGGTGCCCGCGTCGCTCGCTGGGGAGGTGCGGGTGCTGCCCCCCTCAGGCGAGGTGCCGGGCAACGACGAGGCCACCGTCACCGTCGTGTTCGCGCCGCGGCGGCTGGGCGCGGTGCGCGGCGGCCTCCGCTGCACCGTCACCTGCCTGGAGGGCTCCACGACCCCTGCCCTCACCCTCATCGCGCAGGGGCAGGCCAGCGCCTGCAACGTGGCTCAGGTGGAGGCAGCGGCGGCGCAGCGCGCGCAAGAGGTGGCGGAGGAGCAGGGGCTGGCCGCAGCCGCCGGAGGGGACGCTGCTGCGGGCGGCGGCGACTACCCGCTGCTGGCGGCGGGTGCGGCGGCGCTGGTGGCTCGCACCGCACCCCCCGCCACCCCCGCCGCAGTGGCGTCGGTCCCCCCTAAGCGAGCGCCAGCCCAGGCCGGCGCAGGTGCTCGGGATCGGGTGCTGCAGCGCCTGGAGGTGGGCTTCGCAGGCGAGGCCACGGCAGGGGCCCTCTCCTTCGCCTCGCCGTCCCTGGACCTGGGGCCCGCCCCGCTGCAACGCTCCGTGCACGCCACGGTGCTGGTCACCAACGCCACGGACGGTGCGCTGCCCTTCCGGCTGGACGCGCTGCTGCAGCTGCAGCTCTCGCGCCTGGCGCCCGGCTGGCAGGGGCTGTGGCGCACGCTCTGCAACGTGCCAGCGGACGGGGAGGGCGACCCGCGCTGGGCGGAGGCGCTTGCCGCAGCTGCGGCCGCCCCGCACAGCGGTGCGGCGGCGGCAGGCGACAGCTACACCCGCACGCTCGCCCTGTCGCTGGGTGCGCCGGGGGCGCTGCGGGCGGTGCAGCAGCAGCAGCTGCTGCACGCCGCTGCCGTGGCTGCGGGCGCAGCGGCCGGCCCTCTCGAGGCGGCGGACGCAGCAGCTGGCAGCAGCACGCAGGAGGACGAGTCTGCGGAGGGGCGGAGTCGGCCCGTGCTCAGCATCGAGCCGAGAGAGGGGGTGCTGCCCCCGCGCTCCACCCTCCCCGTCATCCTCCGCTTCTCGCCGGCCCTCCCCGGCGTCTACCGGGCCCGCCTCTTCTGCGAGATGCAGCGTGGTGCGGCCGGGGAGGGCGGGCCGGCGCAGGGCGGCGGGGGCCTGACCCTCACCGCTCTGCCCCCCGGCTTCGAGGGGGACGCCCTGTCTGTGCGGGAGGCGATGGAGGCGGCCGCTGCAGCGCAGCTGGACAGCCGCGACCCCGCCACGGTGGACTGGGACGCTGAGCCGCGCAACGCCTCGCGTGCCTGGTGCGACGTGGTGGGCGAGGGTGTGGTGCCCTCCCTCCTGGTGGAGGATGCGCGCCAGCTGGCGTCCCGCGAGGCCATGCTGCTGCTCTTCCCGCGCCACCTGGCGGGGCCGCACAACTCCTTTGCGCCGCCTGCCGCAGGGGACCGCGCCCTCGCCCTCATGCACGGCACCGCTGCCGCCGCAGGCATTGACAAGGTGGGGGCGGGGGTGGGGGGCTACGGGTTCGGGTCCGCGTCTGCCGCGGGGGAGGAGGGGCGCGGGGAGTCGGCAGGCGGGGGTCGCCGGCGCGGGGGCGCTGGCGGCGGGGGTGACGGCCCCTCCCTCTACATGACTGCTGGCCTGCGGGGCAGCGCTGCGGACGGGGCGGCAGTGCCGCCACCCGCCCCTGCCACCGCGCCCCCGGGTGTCGTCGGCCTGGGCTTGCTGTCTGCGCAGGACCCGCTGCACGCGCTGGACTCCACCTCCCTCCCCAGCGTGGCTGGGCTGGGGGCCGGCCTAGGAGGCCTCGGGGGCGGCAGCGTGCTCGGGGCGGGGTTCGGCCACGGCGCCTCCCTGCTGGCGGAGGGCAGCGGCGCGGAGCTCAGACTCATGCCCCTGCCTGACGCGAGCGTGGCAGGCGCAGGGGGCGCCCGCACGGGGGCGGCAGGGGCTGGGGGCGGGGGTAGCGTCGGCGGGCGCGCCCCCAAGCCCGCGCTGGTGCCCCGAGACCTGTGGGTGCGGGCTGGGGGCTTCGCCGCAGAGGCCCTGCGAGGCGGCGTGGCCCTGCCCGAGGAGGTGGGCTGGGGCGGCTGGAGCTTCTCTCCCGGCTCAGGCGCTGGCGCGGTCCCCGCAGCATGGCTAGGCCTGGAGCCCGCCGAGCAGGGCGAGGGCGAGGCTGCTGCTGCGGCGTCGGCGCAGGTGGCTCCTGCGGTGCGCTCTGTGCTCCGAGCCCACGGCCGCCACCCCGCCACGATGACGACGCCTGCGCAGCTGTGGCGGCACCTGTCTCTGGGCGAGCTGAACGCTGCGCTGGCTGCGCCGTGCCCCACTCCCGCCGAGCTGCGGTACGAGGGCAGCGGAGGGGGCTTCGGGGGCGCAGCGCAGGGCAGCTCCGTCCCGGAGCCGACGGATGCGGATGCGATCGCTGCCTTCATCGCGCCGCCCCTCCGCTCGCCCCAGCGCCACGGCCCCGCCGCCAGCGGCAGCGCTGCTCCGCCCTCCGCCGCCGCCTCCTCTGCGCTGCCCCGCTTCGTGTGGGAGTTCCCGCCCGCCCCGCTCGGCACGCCGCCTACGGTGCTGCTGCTGCGCCTGCGCAACCCCACCCGCCTGCCGCTGGAGGCGAGCTTCAGCTTCGAGGGGGAGGCAGACGGGGTGGGCGCCCCCGAGCAGGAGGGCTGGGAGGCGCTGCCCGAGCCCGCCAGCGACGCCGCGGGGCGCACGGAGCTCGTGCAGCGGCGCATCTTCGGAGTGTCGCCGCGCCGCCTCCGCCTCGCGCCCGGGCAGGCAGGCAGCGTGCGTGTGCACTACGCCTACGCCGCGCTGCTGGGCGGGGGCCGCCACCGCGTGGACCTGCTGATGCGGGCGCAGGAGGGCGGTCGGTCGGTGGTGCTTGAGCTGCGGGGCGTGACGCTGCCGCGTGCCGCCGCCTTCCTGCAGGTGCCGTGGCGGGGAGGGGTGGTCGACCTCGCCTCCGTGCGCCTGGGCTGCCGCAAGCCGCCGCTGCAGCGCATCCCCCTCGCCAACCCCACCTCCGCGCCCGTGGCGTGGGCCCTCGACCCCGCCTCGCTGGAGGCGCTGGAGCGGGTGCGGGAGCACGGCAGCGCGCCCTTCCGGCTGCTGCAGGGGTCGGGGGTCATCCCCCCGGGGGAGGTGGCGCAGCTGACCCTGCTCTTCGCCCCGCTGGAGGCCAAGGCCTACGAGCTGGTGCTGCGCCTGCAGTACGACGTGGCGCCCTCGCCCTACCCCTCGCCCCCCGGTGCTGCCGCAGGGGAGGGCGGGCATGGGCCGCATCGGCTGGGCGGCCACGGGGCGCGCACCGCTGGGGCTGGGGTGCTGACCGTGGTGCTGCGGGGGCGAGGGTTCGTGCCGCCGCCTGCCCTGCCAGGGCTAGCCGGCGCGGACTCTGCCGGGCTGCTGGCCCCCCTGCCCTCCGAGCTCCCCTTGCTGCCAGGGGTCACTGTGCCCCCACGAGGGGGCCCACTCGCTGCGGGCGCCGGCACAGCCCCCTTCGGCGACAGCCCCGTCGGCGGCGGCAGCCTGCTGCTGGGCGGGCCCTCCGCCTCCCTCGCGTTCAGCCCCTTCTCCGGCTCCCCCTCCGCTGCCAGCCTCTCCGCGGCCAGCGTCGCGGACCGTGCGCTGCGCGGCTCGGGCGACGGCAGCGACAGCGCAGGCGATGCCACGCTGCGCACTGCAGCAGCAGCCGCGGAGTGGTCGTCCGGTGACCCCTCCCGCGCCGCCCTTGCGGCATCCCTGTTCACCCTCGCGGGCCTGGACGCCGTCACTGCAGCGGTCTCAACATACTTCAACCCGCTGGACGTCGCATCGGCGCTGCTGCTGCAACAGGGCGGGCCTGCGGGTGAGCGCAGCGAGGCCACAGGCGCATCCCACATGCTGCTGAGCCAGCGAGGGCGAGGAGCGCCTGGAGCCGACAACGCGCCGCCCAGACAGACGGAGGACGCGCGCGGCGCTGGGCCAGGCTCCGCGGCAGTGTTCTCCGGCAACGATGCGGACAACGCCGCCGCAGCCCTGGGGCAGCTGCTGGCGCTCGCCCAAGTGTGCGCTGCGCTGCCCGCGGCTCAACCCGCTGACAAGCAAGCTGGCCCCGAGAACATCGCTCCCGCAGGCCTGGCTGCGGCATCCGGCGACTCCACGGTGCCGCTTCCACGCCACGCATCAGGCGCCCCCTCCGCCGCATCGGCCCTGCTCGACCGCAGCGCCCCCCGCATCCGCGAGGCCATGCTGGCCAAGCAGAGCAGGGCCGAAGGCGGCAGCTCCGCAGCGCCAGTGGCGACTGCCGACGGACTCGGCAGCCGCGCCCAGCCGCGCCACTCGACCGTTGTGGCCAACCCCACCCTGTTGGCCGCTGGCCCGGCGGAGGTTGCGAAGGCACACTGGCGCGGCCTGCTGGCGCTCGTGCGCCGCCTGCTGCACCCCACCGTCTACGCGAGCGTTTTCCGCCGGCCCGAGACCGAGCCGCCGCTGTTCCCGGGCGCCGCGCCTCCCCTGTTCAGCTCGCTGCCGCCGCTGCACGCGGACCTGCCCGAGGGCATGGCCTCGCTCTCCTGCGAGGACCTGCGCTTCGGGGAGGTGCCCTGCGAGGGCGCCACGCACAGGCTGCTGGTGCTGCGCAACAGGCGGCGGGCGCAGCAGAAGGGGCAGCAGGGGCAGGGGCAGGCGGAGCAGCAGACGGAGACGGGCTGGCTGGAGTTCGCCTGGGACGCAGCGCACCCGCTGGTGGCCTCCGGCGCGCTGGCGCTGCACCCCATGCAGGGCACGGTGGGCCCCGGGGAGGCGGTCGTCATCCGCGTGACGCTGACTGCCCCCGGCGACCCCGTCGTCCTGGCTGAGGACGTGCACTGCGCGGTGTCCGTGCCGCGGACAGAGTACGTGGCGCGCGCGCGGGCGGGCCTGAACGCGCTGCTCCGCTACCGGGCTCGCTGGCGGGCCACGCGCCACCTGATCAAGCCCGGGTCGGACACACCTCACGCGAGCGTGGCGGACCGTCTGACCGTCAGCCGGGCCCTGCACCTGCAGGAAGGGGCACAGGCCTCCACGCTGCGGGCGATGCGCATGAGCAAATGGCTGCCCGGCAACGCAGCCTCCAACCGGCGCATCCCCGGCCCGACGCTGCAGCGGGTGGGCGCCGCCACCCGTGCCGCGGTGCTCTCCACAGCGGGCAGCGCCATCGCGGTGGGGGCCGCCGCTGCGGCGGGGCCTGCCGTCCTGGGTCTGACGGGCGGGGGCGTGCCCGCCTCCGCCCGCCTCATCACGCACATCCCCTACACCGTGGAGGCTGGGCCCTCCGCCTTCGCGTCAGCCACTGCGGGGCCGAGCGACGAGGAGGGCCCCGCCTCCGCTGCAGGCGGGGCGGGCCGCGGCGCGCGCGGCAAGGCAGGCGTGTGGTTCAAGGGCGACGCGCTACAGGGGCACGGCAGCGGGGGGCGGGCCGCGGACCCCGTGCGCATTCTCGCAGCGCTGCTGAGCGGCGACATGCGCGTGGACGAGGCGCCCATCCTGCGGGACGAGGGCGCAGCAGACATGGCGGGGGCGGCAGGGGGCACCGGAGCGGCGAGGCGGGCGCTGGGCGCGACTGCGTCCCCGCCGCGCGTGCCGCTGTTGGGCACTGGGGGCTTTGGGGGCGGCGATGAGCTTGGGGCACTGCAGCGGCGCCAGCATGACGACGCGAGCCCGCCGCACCAGGGGGCAGCCGGCCCTGGCTCCCAGCTGGCGCTGCGGCTGGGCGGAGGCGGCGGCCCCGCGGGTGCTGCTGCCTCTGCTGCCGGGTATGACCTCGGGCGCGTGGAGGCGGACATGCGCGCTGTGCTGCTGCCGCCCGCGCCCGCGGCCCTGCTCACCCTGCACGTGGCCGCCACAGCGCTGGAGGCGTCAGAGTACGGTGAGACGTACGGAGCGCCCCGCCTCGCTGCCTTCCTCATGCAGCCGCCGCAGCCTCTGCGCCCGGCAGCCGGGGACGCCGGAGCACTGGCGCAGCCCGCCCCGGCCGTCGTGCCGCTGGCGGCTGAAACCGCCGCGGGGGTGTCTCACGCCGCCGCTGCGGTGCACGCGGCCGACGCAGCCGCGGAGAGCGCTGCGCTGCTGGCCGCCAACCCCGCTGGCGCCATCAAGGACGTGCTGGCCGGCCTGCTGGCTGAGGTGGTCGCGGACCCCGAGGTTGCAGCAGCGATACGGGGGGCCAGCGCCGCAGCGGCCGCCAGGGGCCGAGACATCGTCCCACAGGTCGCAGCGCCCGGAGCAGCCGGCGAGACCGCTGCCGCTGCCGGGTTCAGTCGGCCGATAACCGGTGCCCCCTCTGTGGCAGTCCCCGCCAGCGCGCTGCAGGCCTCAGCAGGAGGCCCCGCCTCCGCTGCGGGTGCGCCTGCCTCCCTGCTGGGGGAGGTCAGGCGGGCGGTGCAGGGGTTCACCTTCGCAGAGGTGGCAGCGGGCGGTGCAGGGCTGGCAGGCGATGCCAGCGGCGCGCTGCTGCCCTACCCGCAGCTGCTCGCCCTGGCTGCAGCGCCCTCCCCCGCCGCCAGCAGCGGCGCCGGCTCCACCAGTGCCGGTGCCGGCCTCTCCGGCGCCCTGTCGCTGCTTGGCCTCGGTCGCCCGATCCTCGACGCGGCAGTGCCGCCGCCGCGGCCGGGCAGCGAGGACCTCTCCCTCAGCGCCCCCGGCGCGGGCGGCGCGGCGCGCAGCTTGCGAGACGACCCCGGCTGCCGCGCCTTCGTCTGCCGCGTGGTAGAGAGCACGCTGCTGCAGCTCGCAAGGGAGCTCCTCGCCGACGAGGAGGTCGAGTTCGCACCCGCCGCTGCTGCTGCTGCTGGCGTGCGCGCGGGAGCCGAGGCAGGGAGCGGCAGGCGCGCTGCAGGGGAGTGGGGTCGCTACCCCTCTGGCGTGGACGAGGAGGGTGAGGATGCGCTGCTGCGTGCGCAAGAGGGCGACAGCGAGGGCGAAGACGAGGACGACGTCGACGCGGATGCGCTGCAGCGGATGGTGGACGGAGGCGGCTACCCGACGGGAGGGGGGCTGGGCGACAAAGCTCCCAGCTTCGGCAACGTGAGAAGAGCGGCCCCTCAGTACCGTGCCGGCGCCGACGACGAAGAGTACTGACGCTGATCGCGGCCGAGGCGCGTGCTGTACTGTCGAGCTGGGCTGCCTGCAACACGCTGCCTGGCCTTTGAGGGACGTGCACGCGTGCGTTGACATATATTCTCGTGCGCATGCGCTCGAATCCTAGGCCTACGACTGGCCCTGAGCTTACGTGTCCCTCCCTATCGCATGCCTGGACACGGTGCCTCAGGGACTCGAATTCGCGATCACTGTGGCTTTGCGGAAGAGTTGTTTGACTTGCGCGACAATGTGACCGGCTTCAAAGCCGTCAACTTCGACCGGGGTGCGTATACTACGACAAAGTCGAGATCGCGCGAGCTCGCCCAAGGCCTCGACCACCTGCAACCTCGCGATCGTAGATGTACGCGTGGTAATTCAGAGCAGAGCTTGAAGTACCTACACTCTCGAGAGCCAGCTTGACAAACGACCTGAAGCTTGGCCGACGCACGCATACAAGCTACGGAACCGAATCAAGCCACGGGCGGCAATGTTGCAATTGCAACGCCTTGGTGCCATCTATCTTTGGCCGCTGAAACCAAGCCGACTGCCCTTTGACCACGTATTTCCTCCAGTCACTGGCATTCCACAACGCAGCAGGATTTGACCACGCTGGCGAGCCCACAATTCGCGGCCAGCCAGCAAGCTCGTGCATCCAGGGTGCAGAAACTGCAGGCACGGTGCTGTGGGCAAATCCACGGAAGGTCATGGGAACTGCGGCACCGATTCGAGTCGTTGCACCACAGCGATACCAGGCATTATCATCGGTAAATTCGAAGGAATTTCACAGCCAAACGATAACAAACACGCGACCAGCCGACGGCTGAGCCGAGAACTGGGGCTGAAGAGTCTGCGCGCTGGGCGGAGGATTTGGGGTTTGCCGCAGCGATATCGGCGACGGGTAAATCGACTGAGGCACGTCGCAACGCTAGCCAATGCGACAATAATGCGTGGGCACCATCACGAGCACTTCGAGTTTGGCACATTGACGGACACAAGACAGGAGTTTGAACTTGGGTCGCGTCAACGCTGCTGGAGCGTGCCTGTCGCCGCCGGCGAGGTGTGCCTTATTATGTTTGCAGAAGGGTTCTAATCCCTGCGAGAAGACGAATGCCGCTGATCGGCATAATTGGCACCAAACACATTTGAAAACCCTTTCATAGGTTTCAGATGAGTGCAGCCACGCCGCCGCTGGGGCGGGTTTCGTCGCGAACCACGCTCGGCTCGAAATCAAGCAAGCGACGCATCTTCGAGGTGGCTTTCCGGCGCGGCGATGGCCTCGGCTTGGAGTATCGCCAGGCCGATCTTGGCGTCAGTGGGGCTTCGGCGGCCGCAGGCACGCCGATCGTTGTGGAGAGCGTGGTGCCTGGCAAGCAAGGAGCTGCGGGAGGCGTATGTGCCGGAGACAAACTGTTGGGCGCCGGTGGGCGCTTCACTGTCTCTATCGGCGGCTCTGAGGTGTTGACACTCGACACGCTGGCGGCGCTGGAGCGCGAGTGGTTCGCAGGCGGCGTGCGCGGCGAGCCGGTAGCGTACAAGTTCGCGCGATCTCGAGAGCCTTTATCAAGCACGTCAGACAGAGTTCGCTTGCTGACAGAGACTCGCATTGACGTGGCAGGTGAGGGATATCCCGGGGGAAACAAACACTTCAGCTGAATCGCCCTGCGAGCGGATGCAGTCATGGGCCCGCATGACGCCTGAGCTGCACTTTGTTACGTTGCGCTTTCGTCGTTGCGTTCTTCACACGACCGCCTCTGCAGCCGGCCCATCCCCTGGTGCGGCGCTCGGGGAGCTGGATAACTTGCCCCCGCGGGCTCCGGCGACTGCGCCGCGCCTCCCCATCGCCGCTGAGCCGCCCAGCCCACACGCCGGCGCCGCCCTCAGCGCCGATGAGCTGACTGCCGCTGCGACCCCGCTAGCTCTGGCAGCGGGTGCGCCCCCCTCGGCTGTCGGCTCGCGCAGCACTGCCGCGGCGGGCAGCTCTCACTCGCACATCCACGCGAGGGGTCTGCGTGCCGACTTCGGCTCTCGCTGGGACCGCGCTGTGCAGCGCCGGGGCGCGTCACCGGCTGCGGGCGCCCGTGGGCAGCAGGGCGGGGCGTCTACCGCTGCCGCTGTCTCCCCCAAGCTCTCTGGTGCGGTCGGCGTGCCCCCGAGCCTGCTGGGCTGGTCCGGGAACGCCGTGGACGAGGCCACGTACAACACCCTCTGCGCTGCCGCCCGCGTGCTGGGCACGACCTGGGCGGCTGACAGCCTTGCGGAGCAGCTGTGGGAGGCGATGGGAGAGGCGGTGCCCGAGGCGCGCCTGACGCTGCGCCTGCCCTGGCTGGCCAACACCATCGTGGGAGGCATCGCCAGCTCGGGCAGCGTGCTCGCAGCGGGCAGCGAGCTGTCCGCGGGCTACTCCAGCGCCCCCTCCGCTGCCCTCGACGACCTGCACTCCCTCGCTGCCTCCGCAGCGGCAGCACGCAGGGGCGCAGCGGCAGCCTCGCCCGGCGACGCGGCAGCGGGTGACGCTGGCGGCCTCGGTGGCCTGCTGACCGTGCCCGTCCTGCACATCGACCTGGAGGCGGTCGCCTCGCGCCGGCACCTGTGCGGCCTCAGCCTGCTGGCGCAGCGCCTGGCCTTCGAGCTCGGATCCCCGCTGGTGGACCACCGCACCTGGCTGCTGGCCATGAAGGTGCTGCGCAAGGCGTTTGGGCCCGACACCTTCAACAGCTGGCTGGCGACCCTCTACCGCGTGGAGGACGGCCGCCTGCCGCTGCCCGCAGACACGCTGCTGCTGGGGGGCGCCGCCGGGGCGGGCGCGCCCGCTGCCCCCGCAGCTGGTCCCGCGGGCAGCGGCGCCGGCCTGGCGCTGTCCTCTCCCACGGCTGCCGCGGCCTCCCGCGCCCGCAACGCCTTCGCTGCGGAGGGCCCCACACGCGGCAGCCCCGACGCCGCTGGTGCGGCGGGTGCGGGTGCGCCTCGGCCCACGCGCGTGGCCGCTGCGGTGCGCCTGCCCCGCCAGCACGCCTCGCGCTACAGGGACACGCCCATCGCCCGCCAGCGCTTCCTGCTCGTGGCGGAGAGCGAGTGGCTGGCGCGCCCGGAGGCGGTGGCCCTCTACGGCCAGCTGCAGGAGGCGCGCACCGCGGAGGCGGGGAACGGCCGCGCCGGCCCAGCCGCGGGCGCGGGCGGCGGGGCGGCCGCGGACGATGCGGCGGAGGCGGAGGTCCCCACGTACGAGGCGTCGCTGGAGGGGGTGGCAGGCGGCAGCGGCGCCCGCAGCGCCCGCGGCAGCGGGGCCCGACCCTCCGCCGGCTCCGCTGCCGCCCCCTCCGTCTCTGGCGCGGAGGCCCTGATCCGCGCGTCGCAGGCGGAGAAGGAGGCCGTGCAGGCGGAGGCGGCAGCCATGATCTCGGACCTCACGCGGCACCGCATGGACGCCGAGGCGCGCCTGAGCGCGCTGGCGGGGGAGCGTGAGGCGCTGGCGGAGGCGGCGGGGGCGGAGCGCGCGCGCCGAGAGGCAGCGGAGGCTGATCTGGCCGCCGCCGAGGCCGCCCTTGCGGCGCAGGAGGCAGCCTACTTCGCCCTGGAGGCGCAGCGCGGGGCGCTGGAGGGGCGCCTCGCTGAGGCGGCGGCGGCCGCTGCGGAGGCGGCCACCCAGCTGGCGGCTGCGCACTCCGCAGCTGCTGCGGCGGGCCAGGAGCGGGACGCGCATGCCGCCTCCATCGCCTCCCTCACGCTGCAGCTGGAGGCGAAGCGGGCTGCGGCGGAGGCCCTCGTGGTGGGCGTGGCGGAGCTGGAGGCCAAGGCGGGCGAGCTGGAGGCAGCGCTGCAGGCCAAGGACGACGCTATCGACGCTGCGCTGCTGCGGGCTGCGACGGCGGAGGCGCGCGCAGCGGACCTCACCGCAGCGCTGGCGGGCGTCACTGCGGGGCTGGCCGCGGAGCGGGACCGCGCCGCAGGGCTGGAGGAGCAGCTGGGCGCTGCCCTCGCCGCCGCCGCAGCCGCTCAAGCCGCGGGCGCGCAAGCCGCAGCGGCCGCAGAGCTGCGGCTTGCGGACGCGGCGGCCGCTCACGAGGCGGCGCTGCGGGAGCTGCGTGCGTCGCACGAGCAGGGGGCGGCGGCAGCGGCAGACACCCTCGCGGCGCAGCTGGAGGCGGCGGCCGCGGCGCGCAGCAGCGAAGTGCAGCGCCTGCAGGGGGAGCACGCGGCGCAGCTGGAGGCGGCGCAGCAGGCCCAGGCCAGCGCACTGGCGGCGCTGGCGGCGGAGCACGAGGCACGAGTCCTGGCGCTGCGGGCGGAGGCTGCGCGTGCGGCGGAGGCAGACCAGCAGGCAGCCGCCGCGCCGCTGGCAGCAGCGGGCGCTGAGACCGACGCTGCGCGGGCGGAGACTGTCCGTCTGCAGGCTGAGCTGTCCGCCAAGCTGCGGGAGACGGAGGCGGCCCACGAGGCGGCCCTGCAGCGCCTGGCTGG
>Ga0208629_100425_pt1 | contig 20816 bp, 19 predicted proteins | sample LakWasMet19_HOW5_2_FD_183865 | JGI IMG/M metagenome (GOLD analysis project Ga0208629, IMG submission 183865) | Freshwater sediment methanotrophic microbial communities from Lake Washington under simulated oxygen tension - Sediment Metagenome... | ecosystem: Environmental > Aquatic > Freshwater >... | reverse complement strand
AGCAAGAGTTTCCGCCCCCTGATCGTCCGCCGGCTGATTCTCCCATTTCGCCTGTGTATCAATCAGTTCCTTCAGTTCATTCTCGCTCTCTTTCAGGCGATTGAGCTGCTGTTCGCCGGACGAATAGTCCTGCTCGATTTCGGCGAGCAGCTTGTTTCTTTCGTTCCGCAACAGTTCGAGCGAGCTTTGCTCGAGGCGGTTTTTCTCGACATCGCGCTGCATCAGCATCGCTTCTTCCCGCTGCCGGCTTTCCAGCTCGGCGAGCCCGGCGACCGACTTTTGCATGACCGCCAGCTTCTTCAGCCGCTGCCGGCGCAAATAATCATGATAGACCACCATCCGGCTCGCCTTCGCCAGATCCTGATGGTTCAGAATCAACTTCAATTTTCCGGTCCGGCTCATTACGAAGTCGGCGCGCAACTGCGCCGCCAGCGCCTTATGATGCAAGGCGATCTCATCCTTCTGCAGCACAATGTCTTGGTGGATCAGTTTCATCTGGCGGCGATTTTGCACGATGTCGTCTTGCAGCCTTTTCAACGTCGCCGCGCTTTCGCCATAGCGGTTTTCGATATCGGCGAGTTGATCCGCCACCGCTTCCTTTTGCAGCAGCATCGCTTGTATTTTTTTCTTGACCACCGCGATGCCGGATCGGACCACGCCCAAGTCCCCCTTGAGCGTGACCTCTTCGGCAGCGCATTCCTTCGCCAGCACCCCCAAAACGATGCAGGTTACAATCCTTGTCCGCATCTCTCGCTTAGTGGGCGGCCAGCAAGGATCTACCTGTCATTTCCACCGACTGCGGAATGTCCATGGCGTTATATTCCTTTTCGAGCGAGTACCCGAAGCCGTCAAGAATTAACAAAACTAAGGGCTTTGGCCGATTCAACATCTTTAAAATTTCTCCCGTCACAAACACAAAAATCGAGATTCGCGCCGCCATCGGCCCGGTAGGCTGCACTGGGGTAGGATTGTTTCAAATCCATTACCCTCTAAAGCTGAAACTAATGTATCATAGTGCCGCTTACTAGGCTTTCATGCGTAAGTATTACGCAAAACAAGGCTACAAAGTGTCCATTATATTAATACACGTTGGCAGTTCTTGTGTAAAAATAATTCATTGCAGCCGCCTTTTTTCTAATAGCAACAAGAACCTTCTGAAGGTCGGATTTATGGATACGCTTAACAAACCCACGGCATACGACGATAACGATATCAATCGGGCCGCACGCTGTATCAAGGCGATGTCACATCCTTTGCGGCTGAAAATATTGTGCGTCTTGGGCACCAATTCGGTCAGCGTGCAGGACATCGTCGACCAGGTCGGCACTTCGCAAAGCAACATCTCGCAGCATCTGGCAATCCTTCGTGAAAAAAACATCCTGGGCTCCAAAAAAGAAGCCAACCGGGTCTACTACTACATCGACGACAACCGGACACTGCAACTGATCAACATGATGCGCGAAGTCTTCTGCACGCGGCACTGATTCACCCGTTTACCTTTCATTTGTTTCAACCAACTACCCATCCATGCAACGTCTTTTTGAATTTATTTTTAATCACTACGTTTATTCGCTCGCCCTGGCGGTCGTCACCTATTTGTTGATTCAGGAATTGTTCGATACTGCTTTCAAAAGATTCAACCCGATCACGCCGATGCACGCGGTCGCGAAGATGAACGAAAGCGACATCAACATCATCGATGTCCGCGAACCGACGGAGTACGTGGAAGGCCACATTGAAAACGCAATCAATGCGCCTCTCGGCAAACTGAGCGAGCAATTACCCAAACTCACCCGCGACAAAAAAGCGCCGATACTGGTCGTCTGCCAAAACGGCACCCGCTCCCTGAGCGCCGCCAAAACCCTGGCCAAGACAGGCTACGAGCAAATTTTCGTGATCACCGGCGGCATGAACGCCTGGACCGAAGACTACAAACTGCCGATAGCCACTCGCCGCAAGCAAAAAGCGCAATCCTAGGCAAGTTGCCCGGCCTTAAAATCGCCGCGTCGACTCCCGATAAAATGCACATTACGGATCAACCGTAAGCCGCGTTTTTGAACGTTGTCTTTTAACGCACCGCCATCAAGACGGCGCATAATCGTCAATACAATCCACCTTTCATTAAAAGCTATCATGGCAGAAGAACAACAAAACGTCGAAAAACAATTCGCGATTCAAAAAATTTACACAAAAGACCTGTCTTTTGAGACTCCGAACTCGCCGAAAATCTTCATGGAGAAATGGGAACCGGTTGTCGATTTCAACCTGAGCACTCGCGTCGAGACGATCGATGAAAACCTGTACGAGATCGTGCTGACCACGACGATCACGGTCAAAATCGCCACCGCCACCGCCTATCTGGTCGAAGTGAACCAGGCCGGCATCTTTACGATCGCCGGTTTCACCGAGCAGGAATTGGGGCCGATGGTCGGCAGCTTCTGCCCGAACGTGCTGTTTCCATACGCTCGCGAAGTCGTATCCGACCTGGTCGCCAAAGGCGGCTTTCCGCAGCTGTTATTGGCCCCGGTCAATTTTGACGCCCTGTATGCATCGCACTTACAACAGGTACAAACCCCGGCCCCCGCGAAGGAAAGCCTGAACTAAGCGATGACGGCAAGAAAAATCGGCATTCTGGGCGCAGGTTCCTGGGGAACCGCGCTGGCGATCCAGGCCGCGAGAACCGGCTGCGAGGTGTTGCTCTGGGGGCATCATCAACAGCATATGGAGGTGCTTGCCGGCGACAGGGAAAACAAACACTACCTGCCCGGCGCCGCATTCCCGGCCAATTTGTCGGTCACGGCCGACTTACGCGAGGTTGGCGGTTTCTCCGATCTGTTATTGATCGCGGTGCCGAGCCACGCCTTTAAGGCGACGCTAGCGCAATTAAAGCCGTTTGCGGCGCACAACATCAAGATTGCCTGGGCGACCAAGGGCTTCAACCCCGACGACGGCTCCTTGCTGCACGAACTGGTGACGTCTCTGTTCTCGGCAGAGACGCAGGTCGCCGTGCTGTCGGGCCCGACCTTCGCGCATGAGGTCGCCGCCGAATTGCCGACCGCGATTACGATCGCCTCTCCCCAGGATAGTTTCTCGAATGAGTTGACGCATCTCTTTCACAGCAACCGCTTCCGGACTTATACCAGTACCGACATCGTCGGCGTGGAAGTCGGCGGCGCGGTCAAAAACGTGATGGCGATCGCGGCGGGCATCGCGGACGGACTCGGCTTCGGCGCCAACACCCGGGCGGCTCTGATTACCCGCGGACTGACCGAAATCATCCGGCTCGGCCTGCGTCTCGGCGGACACCAGGAAACCTTCATGGGCCTGGCAGGACTCGGCGATCTGATCCTGACCTGCACCGATAACCAGTCCAGAAACCGGCGCCTGGGCATCGCGCTCGGACGCGGGCAAGCGTTGGAACCGGCGATGCGCGAGATAGGCCAGGAAGTCGAAGGCGTGCTCGCCGCCAGGGAGACCTACCAGCTCGCCAAAAAGCACGGAATCGACATGCCGATTACCGAGCAGACTTTTAAGGTGTTATACGAAGGCTTATCCCCGGTCGCCGCGGTGCAGAACCTGTTATCGCGCGAATTGAAAAGCGAATCAACCGGGCCATAGAGAGATCAAGAATCACGCCGACCCCAAAAAGCCGGCGTTTTTTATTGTATTCAGGAACCGCGATAATAGCCGCCCGGCGAAGCCTGGCCGGCTTCTCTCGGCATTGCTGCCGGCGGTTGTTCCTGTTCCAAAGACGGCAGTCTTTCATAAATCGGCGTCGGTTCGCCGTCCAACACATGCAAGGCCTGATTCAGGGCTTTTTGATCGAAATCGGGCATTTCCTCCCCAGTTGCCTTCCTGATCAAATCGAGCGCGACCGCATAACGCTGATCCTGCCCCATCTCCTCGCCTTCGAGATCGGGGTGCGCCTCGATGTACAAGGTATTATCGAGCCAGCCGACCTTGATCGGCTGCTTGACGATATAAACCGACGTGCCGACCCCCGCCTGACTGTATAGCGTTTCAATATCTGCAGGATACATCCGCACACAGCCGTGCGTGATCTGCATGCCGATGCCATAAATCTTGTCGATGTCGGTGCCGTGAATCCGGTAGTCTCCGGGCAGATTCAGGTACAAAGCATAGGCGCCGAGCGGATTGTGCGGCCCGGGCGGCACGACTTCGGGCAGCGGATCGCCCATCGCGGCATGTTCGCGCCGGATCGACTCCGGCGGATGCCAACTGGGATCCTTCACTTTTTTGATAATTTTGGTTTTCCCGAGCGGCGTCTTCCAGTCCTGCCGGCCGATGCCGTGCGCAAACGACATCACTTGCCGCCCACCCGCCGGGTAATAATACATCCGGTATTCTGACAGATTCAGCGTAATGCCTTCGTGCGGCGTATCCGGCAGAATGCGCCGGTTGGCCAGGCGAACGAGTTCCCCTTTTTTGACATGCCAGCGATCGACCTTTTGATTCAGGCGGACGATTTCCGCTTGCCCCAATCGGTAACGCAAAGCCACGTCCAGCAAGGTTTCATCCTCTTCCGCATGGATAACCGCTTCGGGCTGCACGTATTCCATCACGACCGCATCGCCATTAGCCGGCAGGTCGTATGTTGTCGCCAACGCCGAACCGGACGCCAGTAAACCAAAAGTCAATAAAGCATTAAGAGCTCGAATTCTCATTACATTAATTCGCGAAAAATAAAAAATTTATGGATTCTATGACTAAAAGTCAGATTTTAGTCAAAACAGATAGTTCAGAATAACCCAGAATAGCGGGTTTTAGCGGGCAAAACCTGTGAAACCGATCATAAATCGGCAGTATTGTATCACACCGAGTCGAACTGTCAGGCCATTCGATCGGTTCAGTTTAGACTATCGTTGGCAATGTTTACAGAATACGGTCGAACGTCCGGACAAGCGGATTTCGGCCAGAGACTCGCCGCACACAGGGCAAGGCAGCCCTCCGCGGCCATAAACCTTCAGTTGCTGCTGGAAATAACCGGGCCTTCCGGCCTCGTTCACAAAGTCGCGCAAGGTCGTGCCGCCCTGTCGGATCGCTTCCTCTAGCACGAGGCGTATACATTCGGCCAACCGTTGATAACGCGCCAGCGAAATTTTACCGGCGTGCCGGGTCGGCAAAATGCCGGCCCTGAACAGGGCTTCGTTCGCATAGATATTGCCGACGCCGACCACGACATGGCTGTCCATGATGAAGGATTTGATCGGCGTCTTGCGGTTTTGCGCCAGCGCATGCAGCTGCGCGCCATCGAAATCGGCGCTCAAGGGCTCCGGCCCCAAATCTTTCAGCAAGGGATGTCCGAAAACCGGTTCGGCGGTCCACAAGACCGCGCCGAAACGGCGGGGATCGTTGAAGCGCAACAGCGTTCGGTCGGTAAAAAGCAGATCGACATGGTCATGCTTGCCATGCGCCTGGCCTGCCGTCAGGATTCTCAGACTGCCCGACATGCCCAGATGCACGATTAAAGTGCCCTGCTCCGTGCTCAGCAGCAGATATTTGGCGCGCCGGTCGACCGATCGGATGCTTTGCCCTTTGAGCGATTCAGAAAGAGTCTCGGGCACGGGCCAGCGCAGACGCGGCTGGCGCACGATGACTTGCTGGATATGGAGGCCCTGGATCACGGGCGCGATGCCGCGGCGGGTGGTTTCGACTTCGGGTAATTCGGGCATCGGGCCGGCGGGAAAATCTCGGGGTTACATCCTATGGATTACGCACAGTGTAACACAGAATTCGAGTCCGGCCGCAGCGGCGATCCGGTCATCTCAACAGTGAAAATGACCGGACGCAACCGTTTAGCGATTAAAAACTGACGTTCGCTTGAAACCAGATTTTCTGGGTATCAGTATTGATCGGGGTCGAAAGCCCGCTATCGGCATTGTAATTAGCGTATTTTGCCAACAACGAATAATGCTTGCCGAATTTCTTCACGACCATGAAATCCCATTCCTTGCCATAGGCCATTTTTCCGGTATCGTCGCTGAAGTCATGATAGACGCCGGTAATCGTCGTTTGGTAACGCGGAAACTCGACCATAATGGTGCCGAACAAATCGCGAATCCCGTTGTTCGGCGTGACCAGAAAGATATCCGCCCAGCCCTGGAATGCATGGTTCGTGCCGAGCGGCGTATCGAAGGTTTTGTTCGCGCCATAGCCGTTCAACTGCTCCCAGGCCCCCATCACGCTGACATTGAACGCCTTGACGCCGCCCATGAAGTTGAAGCGGTCGGCTTCATACTTGGTCGGTCCGTGCCCGTAATCCTTCTGGTCGGCCCATTCGGCGGTATACAGCAGATTGACCGTGTCCATGATCTTCGGCGACGCGCCGTTGAAGCGAATGCCATAGGTCTGATTGGATTTTTCCAGGAATAAATTTCGCCCCGCCGCAGGCCCGGGATTCACATCCTGGTAGTCCAGCCAATAGCCGTAGGCGACCAGATTGCCGTAATCGCCGACCTTGTAATTGATATTCAGGATCGGCGCTTCGATATTCTCGGTCGTTGAGGTAAAGGTTTGCACATTGCCGATATAACCGGCATTGATCGTGAGCCCGAAAAGCTGCTGGTTGTTATGCGTCACCAGAATCGAATCGTAGGTTGTTTCCAGCTGCCGCCAGCCGACGTTGCCGATGTAGCGGTCGTCGTCGAGCTTGATCCGTTGCCGGCCGCCCTTGATGATCGTATCGGGAATTCCGCTGTAAGCGATCCACAACTGGTTCAGTTCGGTTTTCTCGGGGTCGGCGATGATGGAATAGGGCGTGTTTTTGTTCCGGGTGCTGTTGTAATCCTCCTGCATCGCCCAAAGCCCTTCGAACTCGGCATAACCTTGGATGTCATAAAGCTTCGGTGACAAAGCCCCCAAGCGGAATCTCGCCGTATTCGCGTTGGCCGTTTTGGGGTTCGGCGTGCCGCCCTTATCCTGATCGACGTTTTCCCAGCGGTAATTGATATCCGCCTTGATCGCTCCCTTATTGCCGTAATGATAAAAATTCAGCGCATCCTCGATTTCCTGAGTCACATCCGCGCCAGCAGATCCGCTCAGTAACGATAGCGACAAAAAGGTAATTTTTCCTGTTGGATGTGACATGATTCCCCCTGATTTTCTGTGATGGGTCTGCATTAGTGCGTGTGATCGCATTCTGAAAGGAAGGTCAGCAGGCTTTCCCGGTAGCGGTAATAATCCGGATGGGCCAGCAAGGCCTTGCGGCTGCGCGGTCTCGGCAGGTCGATGTCCTGAATCTTGCCGATTTTGGCGTGCGGGCCGTTGGTCATCATCACCACCCGGTCGGCCAATAAAATCGCTTCATCGACATCGTGGGTCACGACGATCGCGGTCACGTGCGTCCGTTCCCAAACTTCCATCAACACTTCTTGCAGTTCCCAGCGCGTTAAAGAGTCCAGCATGCCGAAAGGCTCATCGAGCAGCAGCAGTTTGGGCGACAATGCAAACGCCCTAGCGATGCCGACCCGCTGGCGCATGCCGTTCGACATGTCGGCGGCCTTTTTATGCAGCGCATCGCCGAGTCCGACTCGGGTCAGATAGTATTCGACGATATCGTCGCGCTCTGCTTGCGTCGCATGCGGATACACCTTGTCGACGCCGAGGGTCACGTTTTCGAACGCGGTCAGCCAGGGAAACAGACTCGGCGCCTGAAACACGACCCCCCGATCGGGACCGGCGGCATAGATCTCCCGGTTATCCAGGATGATGCCGCCGTCCGAAATCTCGTTCAGCCCGGCGGTCATCGACAACACGGTCGATTTGCCGCAGCCGGAGTGCCCGATGATCGAGATGAACTCGCCCTTTTTCAGCTTCATGTCGAAGCCGTCGACCACCTTGACCGTGCCGTTGCCGTCCGGGGTCGGATAGATTTTCGACACCTGCGAGAATTCCAGATAACGCGGCTGCCCGAGATCCTCCTGCGCCGGCTTCAGCGCGGACGCATCCGATTGCCAGTCGTTGCTGGTGTTCGGCCGAACGTTCGGCAGCACCAACCGGTCTTGACCGCCCTGCTGGTTTTTTTCGATGCCGACCTGCATCAGATAGCGAGTGATGTCGGCGCGCAGGCGCTTGAATTCCTCGTTATGGTTCAACGCGGTCCGGTCACGCGGACGTTCGAGGTCGACCTTGAAACCCGGCCCGAAAGTCGCCTCCGGCCCCGGATTCAATGGAATCACCCGGTCGGCCATGTAGATCGCCTCATCGACATCGTTCGTGATCAGGATCATCGTTTTCTTATCCTGATCCCAGATTTGCAGGATCTCGTCCTGAAGATTGCCGCGCGTCAACGCATCGAGCGCGCTGAGCGGCTCGTCGAGCAACAAGATGTCAGGATTCGCGGCCAGGGCCCGCGCGACATTGACCCTTTGCCGCATGCCGCCCGAGAGCTCGGCCGGTTTCTTGTCCATCGCGGCTCCGAGGTTTACCATGCGCACGTATTTCTCGGTGTGCGCCTTGCGTTGTGCGGGCGTCCACTCCTTGAAGATCTGATCGACCGCCAACGCGACGTTCTGATAGACCGTCAGCCAAGGCATCAACGAGTAATTTTGAAACACCACGCCGCAGTCAGGCCCCGGCGCTACGATGGGCTTGCCCTGCTTCATCACCTCGCCGCTGTCGACTCCGCACAATCCGGCGATGATCGACACCAACGTGGTTTTGCCGCTGCCCGAAAAGCCGACGATCGCGATAAACTCGCCTTCCCGGATCGTCAGATTGATGTCCTTCAAGATCGAGGTCTTCTGCGCGCCTTCGCCGTAGGATTTGCAGACGTCTTTCAACGCGAGCAGCGTCTTGGCCGCCGGTTCTTTCATCTCTTTGGGTGACGATGCCTGGGTTTTCATCGGAAGTTCCACCACGTTATCCTTCGGGTAAGATGCGATGCCGCTAGGGCTTGACTTTGCGTTTGCTGAATTCATGCCGTCCTCCCCTTAGCGTCCGAACGAGAAGACATTTTGCAGCGACTGCATGATCCTATCGAGGATGAAGCCGATGATCCCGATCGTGAACACCGCGACCATGATCCGGCCCAGCGAGTTCGAACTGCCGTTTTGGAATTCATCCCAGACGAATTTGCCGAGGCCCGGGTTCTGCGCGAGCATCTCGGCCGCGATCAGCACCATCCAGCCGACCCCCAAGGACAGCCGCATGCCGGTAAAGATGAACGGAATCGCGGACGGCAGGATGATCTTGTTGATCTGCGTGCTCCAGTTCAGCCGCAGCACCTTGCCGACATTGACCAGGTCCTTGTCGATCGACGACACGCCGACCGCGGTATTGATCAGCGTCGGCCAAAGCGAACACAGCGTGACCGTGATCGCGGAGGTCAGGAACGATTTTTCGAACCAGGAATCGTTATCGGTCACATACAAAGCACTAACGACCAAAGTCACGATAGGCAACCAGGCCAGGGGCGAGACCGGCTTGAAGATCTGGATCAACGGATTGATCGCGGTATTGATCGTAGGGCTCATCCCGCATAAGAGGCCGAGCGGCACCGCGACCAGGGTCGCCAGGAAGAAGCCGGTGAACACGGTGAAAAGGCTGGTGCCGATCTGATCCAGATAGGTGCCCTTGCCGTTGAACGGGCGCACCTTCGGCGGCGGCTGGTCGGGATGCTCAGCCGCCGCCTGCGTGATCCGCTCCTGCTGACGTGCGTAATACTGGCGCTCTTTTTCGCGCTGCGCATAATGCTCGTCGACCAACCCGCCGGCCTCATGCCAGACCGAGACCGGCCCCGGAATCGCGCCGAGACTGGTATTCACGCGGGCCGCCGAAAAACTCCACAACCCGAGAAAGAACAGAAAAGCGATGAACGGCACGCCGATCATCAACCATAACTGCCGTAACTGCGGCACCGGATTCTCGCCGGCCGCGATTTTGACGATCGGGATAAACCAGGTCAAGCCGGTGATATTCAAAAATTTGATCAGTTTATTATTCATAATCCGCTGCATCACGCCCGCTGCCGGGGTGCCTTAAAAAAGGGTCTAGGGAGAGTTGTGCCGAAAAAAATGTGCGTCCTTGCACGCAGTCGACATCCGTTGTACACATCAGAGGCACATCTAGAACAACATGGGTAAATCTTTCAAATCAAGCGGTCAGATCACTTCTCGACGACTTTGCCGCCGGCCACCTTTTGCTTGCCTTTCAGACCAATCGGGAATTTGGTCAGATAATCATTCGGCTTGGTCGCATCGAAGGCGATGCCGTCGATAAAGTCCGCGCTCGGCGGTTTGATGCCGGTCTCGCTGTCGCTCGGAAAGTCGCTGGCCTTGGCCTTGCCTTCGGCGATCAACTCTTTCGCCGCCGCCTTATAGATGTCGGGACGGTAAACCTTCTTGGCGACTTCCATATACCAGGAATCCGGCTTTTCTTCGTTGATTTGACCCCAACGGCGCATCTGGGTCAGGTTCCAAACCGCATCGCTGTAAAAAGGGTAGGAGCTGTAATAACGGAAGAACACGTTGAAGTCTGGCAGTGAACGCTTGTCGCCCTTTTCATATTCGAAGGTGCCGTTCATGCTGTTCGCAATGACATCGAAATCGGCGCCGACATACTGGCTCTGCGACAGCATTTCGATCGCTTCCTTCCGGTTTTTGTTGTTTTCCGCATCCAGCCACATCGTTGCGCGAATCAAGGCCTTGATCAGCGCCTTGTGTGTATTCGGGTGTTTCTCGGCCCAGGCTTTATTCACGCCGAAAATTTTGTCGGTGCTGTTCTTCATTAATTCAACATCACCGATCACCGGCACCCCGATGCCCTTGAATACGACTTGTTGGTTCCAGGGCTCGCCGACGCAGAAGCCGACGATCGTACCGGCATCCAGAGTGGCCGGCATTTGCGGCGGCGGTGTTACTGACAGCAGCGCGTCGGCATTGATCTGCCCAGACGTATCCTGAGGGGGTGAATAGTAGCCGGGATTGATGCCGCCGGCCGCCAGCCAGTAACGCAGTTTAAAGTTGTGAGGGCCAACCGGAAAGGTCATCGCCATGTTAAAGGGTTTGCCGGCCGCTTTATATTTTTCCAGTACCGGCTTCAGCGTGTCCGCCTTGATCGGATGCACCGGTTTGCCGTCCTTGACCGGCACCTGCGGTTTCATCTCTTTCCAGACATCATTCGATACGGAGATCGCAACGCCGTTCGAAGACAGCGTCAAGGCGCTGATAATGTCGCCCTTGGTGCCATAACCGATTGCCGCGCCGAAAGGCAGCGACACCAACATATGCGCACCGTCGAGTTCGCCGCTCAGTACGCGGTCCAGCACGACTTTCCAGTTCGCTTGCGCTTCCACTTGCACGGATAAGCCTTCGTCCTCGAAAAAGCCTTTTTCGAACGCGACCGCGAGCGGCGCCATATCGGTCAGTTTGATGAAGCCGAGCTTGACGGTTTCGGTTTCCAAATTCTCGGTCACCGCGAAGACCGAAGTACTGAAGATGATTGTCGTAGCAACCGCTGCCTTGGATAAAGTGGCGGCTAATTTTGTTAAGGTAAATTTTCCGTGTTTCATAAAATTCGTCTTGGGGTAAATTTTAAGGCCAAAAAACGTCTTTCCATCTGGACGCCGGCAATGCCGCATCCGCTGTAACTGACGCCTTTGTCAGATCGCTCACCTTTGAGCACAAAATTTTGACCCCACCGTTAGAGTCTTCAGTTTAGTTTTAGCATAATTTATGCCAACACCGATCGAAGACTTATCTGTGATATTTTTATTTGCAAATCATATATTTGATAAATTAGCCGCCTAGTTTTCCTGACTTACCGGAGAAATCGGGCAAACAGGAACAAATTCACCGCCCTATCAGCGAGCACTAATGATGCGGTTTTGCACCAAACTAATACAAGGTTGTTTTCAAGCCACAAAAGGCTGGCTTTGCGGAGATTATCAGCAGAATTCAGCGCCCGGGTCTCGTCCTAAGACGATAGGCCTGGCGCAGAAAGAGTTATTGCGGGGCTATGTAGAGGTCACTTCTCTAGGAAGCGTAGGAACAGTGATTATCAGAGAACGCTCAGGCGCATCTAGGCCTAAGCACAGAGATTTTGGACAGGATAGTTCCTAAAACAAAAACGTTACGATCGCCTTCAATCGGCCTTGTTCGATCACTGGAATCGCCAGCATGCGGCTAAGGTCATCCAGTTCCTCATTATATGACTCATCCTGATTTCCGGTAATCAAGGGCATGCCGGTCAGCCAGACCCGGCCCAGGGCGCCGTCGCCTTTGTTGACCGTCAGCGTTTCGAAGATTTCCGCGAGGTTATTGCTGTTTTTGCTATGGCTTTGCCGGCAGACCAGTTGCCTACCTTCAGCGTCGGGCATCCAAATCTGGATACGCTTCGCAATCGGCGTCGATTTCGCGGAAAGAAAAGTGATGACGTAAGCCCGCTCATCGCCATTTACAAACGGAATCCCGAGAACCGTCGAAATCCCTGCTTTCAGCGCGTCGCCGGAGCGGACATACTCGGTAGCCTTGCCGATATCCTCGACCAGGACCGGCATCGCCGTCTCCCATGACCTACCGGGAATGCCCTGGCCTTTCGGCAGGCCGATCTGTCTGGACTGTGTTTCAAATTGCGTCAGAGAGCCGTAATAACCATCCAGCACATGCAGCGCATGATCGGTGGCCCCTTCATTGTTCCAGACCTCGATCGCTCCGGCCTGCTCCTGATCGTCCCCGCAGAGAAACACCACGACCGCCAATAAAAAATCACCCGAAAAGATCGGTATCGCAATGCCGCAGGTCAGCCCGGCTTTTTGTGCCGCGGAAGTCCGTTTAAAGTAGGACTGTTCGAATCGGCTCAGCACGATGGGGTGCCGCGCCGCCCAGGCTTTTCCCGGCAAGCCTTCATCATAGGCAAAATGCTGCTTTTCGCTAGCGTGCTTAAACTCGGTTAAGCCGCCATACAGGCCCGAACCGAACTCCAGTTGGGTGCGTTCTTTATCGGGAATCCAGATTTCAATCACTTTGATAAACGTTTTCATGGCGGCTCATTAAAAGTCAGCGTTCTATTTCAGCAATTCCGCCATCGCAATGACGTTTCTGGCCATCTGACCTAACGTAATATTCCGATCCATCGCCAGCTTTCTCAGGGTATGGTAGGCTTCGTTTTCGGTAAAGTTTTGCGTATTGATCAAAATGGCTTTCGCGCGGTCTATTTGTTTTCTGTCTTCGAGTTGGGTTCTCGCTTCCTGCAGTGCGTTTTTGAGCACCTGTTGATGCTTGAAGCGGGCCAGGGCTACGTGAATGATGCCGTGGAGGCGATCGGCATCCAGACCATTCACCTCAAACGCGCTGACCTCGGCTTGCATCGCCTTATGGATCGTTGCACTGCTGCCGTCGGTAGCAAACATGATCACCGGTAACGGACATTGCCGGTTTAGCATGAAGAGGTCCGCCAAGAGCTCGTCAGAAGGCGTCTCGAGATTGAAAATGATCGCATCAGGCCGCATATCCTTGACCTGCGCGATGAATGACGGAGCGTATTGAACTTTGACCGTTTCGACGTTATCGTCAGCCAGTGCATTTTCCAGCGCGGTATTATCGATTCCGCTTTCGACTATCAATAGATTCAGCATGGCTCTGATGGCTTGCAACTGGCAACACGAGTTTAAGGGGAGAAAACTTGAAAGGGTTAGGCTTAGACGGCTCTTAATAAGAGTACCGAACAGATAATAAAGAATTCGGCGTAGAATGGGAAGAACCGCGGAGCGAGTTTTAAATCTCCGGCCCCTCGAACCGTCCGGTCCGAAGGCAATTTCGGATTTTTTAGGCCCCAGGCTTTTTTCCCTCCACCCGAACCACTACAATGTCGGCCCGACCCGCCCAGACGTTCCAGGCGTTGGCGAGCTGCCGGGAAAGTAACAAACCCACTGATCCATGACCAAACTGAACCCGCAACAACAAGCCGCCGTCAAGGCCATCGACCACCCGTTACTGGTGCTGGCCGGCGCCGGCAGCGGCAAGACCCGCGTGATTACCGAAAAGATCGCCTATCTGATCAAACAGGGCACGCCCGCGCGCCATATCGCCGCGGTGACCTTTACGAACAAAGCCGCGCGCGAAATGAAGACGCGCGTGTCCAAATTGCTCGACGATACGCAATTGCGGGGCCTGCGCGTCTCGACCTTTCATTCCTTGGGACTCGACATCCTGCGCGCCGAGTCGAAAACGCTCGGCTACAAATCCGGCCTGACCCTGTTCGACGAACAGGACAAGCTAACCCTGCTGCGCAATTTGATCGCACATAGTTCCAAAAGCTTCGATCCCGACCAGTGCGACCGCTACGCCTGGCAGATCGGCCAATGGAAAAATGCCTTCGTGACGCCCGACCAGGCGCTCTCGCGCGCGACCCAGGAGCAGCATCACGCCGCCCTGCTCTACGCGGACTATGTCCAAAGCCTGAAAGCCTACAACGCGGCCGATTTCGATGACCTGATCCTGATTCCGGTCTTGTTGTTCCAGCAACATCAAGCGATCCGGGAGAAATGGCAAAACAAGATCCGCTATCTGTTGGTCGACGAGTACCAGGACACCAATTCCACCCAATACGAATTGGTGCGCCTGCTCGCGGGCAATCTCGGCCGCTTTACCGTGGTCGGCGACGACGACCAGTCGATCTATGCCTGGCGCGGCGCGCAGCCGGAGAATCTCGCGCAATTGCAAAAGGACTACCCGCGCCTGCAAGTGATCAAGCTCGAACAGAACTACCGCTCGACCGGCCGCATCTTGAAAGTCGCGAACCAGTTGATCGCGAACAATCCGCATGCGTTCGAAAAACGGCTGTGGAGCCAGCTCGGCTACGGCGACCCGCTGCGCGTGCTCAGCCACAAGGACGAGACGACCGAGGCGCAGCAGGTCGTCTCCGAGATCGTGCATCACAAATTCAAAACCGGCGCCTCCTACGGCGATTATGCGATCCTGTACCGCGGCAATCATCAGTCCCGCTTGTTCGAACGGTGCCTCCGCGAACAGAACGTGCCCTACTTCATCAGCGGCAGCACCTCGTTCTTCGCTTATACCGAAATCAAGGACATCCTGGGCTACCTGCGCCTGTTGGTGAACCCGGACGACGACGCCGCGTACCTGCGCATCATCAACACCCCGCGCCGCGAAATCGGCCCCGCCACGCTCGAAAAACTCGGCGCCTACGCGAACGAGCGCCATATCAGCCTATTCGCGGCCAGCGGCGAATTCGGTCTAAAACAAAAGCTACAGGACAACGCCGCCCACCGTCTCGAAAAATTCCGCGACTGGATCGTCGATACGGCCGACCGGGTCGAACGCGGCGACCAGTTCGCGGTGCTCGAACAAATGATCGACCAAATCGGCTACCGGCAATGGCTACAGGAAAACAACAACAGCCGCGACGCCGCCGAACGCAAGCTGAAAAACGTGTATGAACTGCTCGACTGGCTCAAACGCATGGCCGAGAAGGAAGAAAGCGGCAACGCTAAGCTGTCAGAGATCGTCTCGAAAATCCTGCTGATGGACATGCTGGACCGCAACCGCGAGGAACAGGCCGGCGACCAGGTCAGCCTGATGACCCTGCACGCGGCCAAGGGCCTCGAATTTCCACATGTATTTTTGATCGGCATGGAGGAAAACATCCTGCCGCACCAAAACAGCCTCGAAACCGGCAATCTCGAAGAAGAACGCCGCCTCGCCTACGTCGGCATCACCCGCGCCCAGCGCACCTTAACCTTCAGCTACTGCACGCACCGGAAGCGCTACGGCGAAGTCGAGGAATGCGAACCGAGCCGTTTTCTGGGCGAACTGCCCGAGGGCGATCTCGAATGGGCAAGCAAAAAGCAATTGGATCCTGAAGTCAAAAAAGAAAACGCTAAGTCATTTTTTGCTGCAGCAAGAGCAATTACATCGTAATCATTTCTCTCCCTGAAAACATTGTTGTCGCAATCATTTCAGGATTTGGTTATAATAATCGGCTCTAAGCGCCCGTAGCTCAGCTGGATAGAGCGCAGTCCTCCGGAGGAAGCAGTCAGCCGATTTTGAGGGTTCAGGGTAACGGTCAAAAACCGATTGACCAAAACGTTGTAAAATTGAGTCACATTTCATCATGCGCCCGTAGCTCAGCTGGATAGAGCGCGGCCCTCCGGAGGCCGAGGTCAGAGGTTCGAATCCTCTCGGGCGCGCCATGAAAAACATTGATAAATAAGGATTTTTTATCAATTTGCCATCTTAAAAAACACGCTAACAAAGCGACGATGCACAAAATAGTGCACTAGTCGGATTTGCAACGCGCATCCCCTTAATGCTCAGCGCCGTTGGGGAAATGGAGTTTTTTTATTATGGCTACTATCCGCAAAATTACCCGCTCTAAAGGCGTTGTCTATAACGCCATCATCAAAGACAAAAACGGTTCCCACCTTAAAAGCAAAACCTTTACCCGGCTGGCCGACGCGCGCGCCTGGGTCAAACGCATCGAGTCAGATAGCGAACAAATGGAAGCCTTTGGTATGGCCGGCGCCAGCATGACCTTTGCTGAGCTGATCGATGAATACATGCAGCAATGGCAGGGCCGGGACATCAACCAAATTTACCGGCTGGAGCACTGGCGCAACGAGATCGGAAAATACAAGCTGGTCGATATCACCGCCGCACTGCTCCGGCAAAAACTCAAGGAATATCACGCGGGGAGCTGCAAACGGGGCAACGGCAAGCAGAGATCAGAAAACCTGAACAAGCCCCGTTCGAACGCCACTGTCAACCGACACCGCACCTCGATCAGCGGCGCGTTGAGCTATGCTGTCCGGGAAGGCTACCTGGTGACTAACCCGATGCACAAAGTCCCGAGCCAAAGCGTGAACAACGGGCGCGTCCGCTATTTGTCGGACGACGAACGCGGTGCGCTTTTTGCCGTCTGCAAACAATCCGCCTGGCCGAAGCTGTACCTGCTCGTGATCCTGGCGACCTGTACCGGCATGAGAAAAGGTGAAATGATGGGCTTGCGCTGGTCCGACATCGATTTTGATGAAGGTCTGGCGTACCTGGCGGTGACCAAGAACGCCGAGCCGCGTGTTTGCCCGATCCCCTCCCCGGCACTGGCCGAATTGAAGCGATACCGCGAAATCGGCAACGGCCTGATTTTTCCTTCCAACAAAAAGCCCAGTCAGCCGCTGGAGTTCAAAAAGCACTGGCTTAAAGCCTTGGAAACTGCCGGTATAGAGAATTTCCGTTTTCACGACCTTCGCCACACAGCCGCTAGTACTCATTCATTGTTGTTATGTCGGCTGGTAGGCCCCAATATATTCAGTTTCAATGTAAATGGAGCTGGACAATTGGCGAAGAAATACAGAGTGCGGCTAACCGAAGAAGAGCGTAGTTATTTGGAAAGCTTGGTGCATAAAGGAAAAGTGGCAGCCCACAAAAGGCTTCATGCTGAAATATTGCTCAAGGCCGATAGTAGTGCATGGGGTGATCAATGGCAGGATAGCCAAATCAGTGAGGCCTTTGGCATCTCAACGCGAACCGTGGAACGGGTCAGGCAGCGCTTGGTTCAAGAGGGATTAGAGTTGGCCTTAGAACGAGCGAAACCGAGCCGGGTTAGAAACCGTGTGATTGATGGTGAAAACGAAGCCCATTTAGTGGCATTAGCTTGCAGTGATGCGCCGGATGGCTATAGCCGTTGGACATTACGCTTGTTGGGGCAACGTATGGTGGAACTGGGCTACGTGGAAAGCGTATCGCATGAAACGATTCGGCAGACGTTAAAAAAAATGAACTGAAACCCTGGCAAAACAAAGAGTGGTGCATACCCGCCCAAGGGAGTGCGGAATTTGTCTGTGCGATGGAAGATGTGCTGGATGTTTACAAGCGTTCCTACGATGAAGACCATCCACTGGTCTGTATGGATGAAAGCAGCAAACAGCATATTAAAGAGACACGCCAACCGCTACCGGCCAAACCGGGCTCGGTCGAAAAGTACGATACGGAATATGAGCGCAATGGCGTCAGTAATCTGTTTATGTTCTTTGAGCCGTTAGCAGGCAAGCGGCAAGTCGTGGTGACAGATCAAAGGACCGCCGTGGACTGGGCGCATCAAATACGCAACTTGGTTGATGTTATCCACCCTCACGCCAAGCGCATTACCCTGGTGATGGACAACTTAAATACCCACACCGGCGCATCGCTCTATAAGGCGTTTGCGCCCGAGGAAGCCCGGAGAATTTTGGATAAACTAGACATCCACTACACCCCCAAGCATGGTAGCTGGTTGAATATGGCAGAAATAGAATTGAGCATTTTGTCCCGGCAATGTTTGGAGCGGCGCATTCCAGACCAAGAGACTTTAAAAAAGGAAGTCGCCGCATGGCAAGATCAACGAAATGCTATCGCAAGCCCCATGCAATGGCGATTTACTAATGAGGATGCGCGGATAAAATTGAAAAAACTTTACTCGACAGTACAAAAATGACTGGGTACTAGTATATAACGCTAAGCTATTTTCACCCATTGAGTTTGGACATCTGCTAAGGCTAAGTCCATACTCAAACTAGCCGGTGTCACTTCTCCCGAACGAAGGTTTCCAAGCGCTTGCCCACAGACCTTGACGTGGGCATCGGCATACAATTCAGAGCAAATAACGGCGCGTTTGGGAAAGCTGATCGGTTTTCCCTGCGTATTCCAAAATCCCTTGCGGGATTTCCATAAAATACTGCCAATCGAAAAAAAGCTGTAAGAATAGTTTTGCTGTTTTAAAGCATTTACGGCAAGTTCCCAACGCTGATCCTGCGTCAGCGCATGATTCCTGCGTATGCGAATGAGATGATTATGAGCATAATCGAAAACCGAAGCCACGCAAACACCTTTGCGCGTAGCTTCGCACAAAGTTCCGGAGCCAATATGAACGGCGGCATGTTCCCAACGCGCATCATCCTGAGCATAGCCTCCTTGCACTTGAACACTACGAATGGCTTTGCCAATGATACCCGGCTTTAATGCGCTGACAAGAACAAGATCGCCTGGCAACCAGGCATTGAAATCCGGGCAAAATCCCCAGTCGCGAAGGTGTTTTGGAATCGGATAATCCGGCTTCCAGGCTTTCAAATCAGGGCTACTCTCTGCCGTATCCGGATTCAGGAAGAACTGTGACAAAACGGTGCCCCAACTCAATCTGTATTACGAAATCAAAACAGAATTGACCCTATCTTGATCATCATATTCAAGCGTCACTTGAATGCCAGGACGAAGACCCAGTTCTTCAGCCGTTTGCCCACGATAGCCTTCGATTTTCCCAAAAGAAAAAGCCGTCAGGCTATCCCTACTTTTATCATCCGCGTAAGCGACTCCATTCGATACGCGTACAATCAATGCTTCATCTTTTTTCATTGTCTATTTCCTCCTAATGCTGCCTTCTTTCAGAAATAACGATAAAACTTTGCTATGTTCACTGCTATTGTTGCGGATCAGATAATAGCGAATTTGCAGTTGGAATAGCTCTGTGACAAAGTAATGAATTGCCGGTTCCTAGCAAATCAAAAACCTAATGTTTTGAAGATTGAAGCATTACAGTTTTCAATTACTATTAACGTCTAGATTTCATTGGTCGGGACGAGAGGATTTGAACCTCCGACCCCTTGCACCCCATGCAAGTGCGCTACCAAACTGCGCTACGCCCCGATGATTTGACAATTGCCCTGGCTGAGCGCCATCGCAATTCAGAAAGAAAAAACTATATACGGCTTTTGAGAAAAGTCGAAGAGGATAGATTATATTACAAAGCGCTTTATTTAAGCAATTCCAGAATGTCTTCGAGTTCGACGACCATTTGCTGGATCAATTGCTTGGTGCGCGTCGCATCTTCCTTGTGCTCGTCGCTGGTCAGATGCGCCCTGGCGCCGCCGATCGTATAGCCTTGCTCGTACAACAGCGAACGGATCTGGCGGATCATCAGCACATCGTGGCGCTGGTAATACCGGCGGTTGCCGCGGCGCTTGACCGGACTCAGTTCGGTGAACTCCTGCTCCCAATAGCGCAGTACATGGGGTTTGACTGCGCACAGTTCGCTGACTTCACCGATCGTGAAATAGCGTTTGGCCGGTATGGGCGGCAATTCGTTATTATGACTCGGTTCCAGCATAAGCTTCTACCCGCGCTTTGAGTTTTTGACCAGACCTAAATGTTACCACACGCCGGGCGGTAATGGGTATTTCTTCCCCGGTTTTTGGATTTCTCCCCGGACGGCTGTTCTTGTCGCGCAGTTCAAACTTGCCGAAACCGGACAGTTTGACCTGTTCGCCGCGCTCTAGAGCGGTTTTGATTTCTTCAAAAAACAGCTCCACGATGTCTTTGGCTTCGCGTTTGTTAAGGCCGAGCTCTTCGAAAAGTTTTTCAGCAAAATCAGCTTTGGTTAATGCCATTTAATCAATCCCTCAACTTCGCACCAATTTTATTTTTCAAGTTTTCCAAAAGCTTAGATACTATAGCATCGATTTCGGAATCTGTCAGTGTCTGCGCATAATCCTGCAAGGTCAGGCTCAGGGCGATGCTTTTATACCCCGCCTCGACGCCCTTGCCGCGATATACGTCGAACGGTACGACGGTTTGCAGTGCAGGCTCCTGGAGTTCGCTAACACATGCCGTGATCTGCTCGGCCGTCACCTCTTCTGTGACGATCAAGGCCAGGTCGCGCCGCACCGACGGATATTTCGACAACGGCTTGAACCGCGCCTTTGGTTTCGCGAGCAGCGCATCCTGATCCAATTCGAACAGGAAGACCCGGCACTCGAAGCCGAATTGTTTTTCGAGATTAGGGTGCAGCATGCCGATCAGGCCGATCCG
>Ga0208629_100422_pt1 | contig 20918 bp, 14 predicted proteins | sample LakWasMet19_HOW5_2_FD_183865 | JGI IMG/M metagenome (GOLD analysis project Ga0208629, IMG submission 183865) | Freshwater sediment methanotrophic microbial communities from Lake Washington under simulated oxygen tension - Sediment Metagenome... | ecosystem: Environmental > Aquatic > Freshwater >... | reverse complement strand
CCCTTCCCGCCCGCTGTGCGCCCACTGCAGATCGTGCCCGAGCAGGAGTACAAGGCGGAGAGCGTGTACACCCCCGACAACGCTTTCCCCAACAGCGTCCGCCAGACGTACAACCGCCACGGCGTGCGCATCGTGGTGGTGCAGTCCGGCCGCATCGGGCGCTTCAGCTTCCAGGACCTGCTCATCAACCTGACGGTGTCGCTCGGCCTGATGTCCGTGGCGATCCTCATCACCGACTTCGTTGCCTTCAGCCTGTGCAAGCAGCGGCGCATCTTCGGGCAGTACATGCTGCGCAAGACGGTGGACATGAGCGATGTGCTGGACGCGCACGACGCAAGCATCCTGGAGCGGTTCAAGAAGGAGGACGACCTGGTTGACCCGATGCCCAAGATATTCGCAGACATTATCGAGGCGCGCAAGGCGCGCGACGCGGTGAAGGAGCAGCGCAACGGCATCGTCGCGCGGAAGGCGGCGGCCGAGCATCAGCTCGCAAAGACGCGCAAGCGCATCGGGAAGGCGGAAAAGGCGGCTGCCGAGGGGCGCGACCTGTTCGCTGCAGCGATCGCCAAGCACGCGCGCACGACCGCCGCAGCGGCTGAGGCGGCCAAGGCGGCCGGGCGGCCGCCGCCGCCCGTGAAGCCGCTGCCCGCCAAGTGGCTGGGCCTGCCCGAGCTGCGGGCGGCTGAGGCGGACCTCCTGCAGCAGCTGGTGGCGCTGGACGCACAGCTGGCGGCGCTGCCGGTGCCGCCTGCCGCCGACTCTGTGGGGCGCGGCGAGGGCGCCGGCGCCGCGGGCACCGGCCTTGTGGCGGTTGCAAAGGGCAGCACAGCGGCCGCGAGCGACAGCGGCACGCCTGCGACCGTCGCTTCGGGGAGCCAGTCTGTAGACATCGGGGCCAGCCCGGGGCATGTGGCGGTGGGACACGCTACGTCGCTGGATGCCAACCCGCGCACCGCCGTCGTGGTCGTGCCGCAGCAGAACCAGCCAGAGCCGGGGACCGCGGATGGCCACACGGGGGGTCGCGGGGGTGTTGAGATGACCGCGCCTCGTGTAGCCCGTCCGTCCGTCGTCCAGCCCATGTACATGCAGGCGTCGCAGGCGAGCGGTGCGGCTGCAGCGCAGGGCAGGACGCAGTACGCGCTGCTGCATGGGACGGGCGGCGGGCCGCACCTCATCATTCTTAGCCCCAGCACCGGCGCTCCAGCGAGCGGGACGGTGCCGCCGCCGCCCGTCCCACCGGCCGGAGACCATGGGCGGCGTGGCGCCAGCCACGCGCCCAGCGTAGCAAGCCAGGCGACTGGCGCGCCGCGCCCGCTTCCACGCGCTAGCATGCGCCCGAACCCTGCCGCTCCCGCTTCCACGCGCTAGCATGCGCCCGAACCCTGCCGCGCCCGCTTCCACGCGCTAGCATGCGCCCGAACCCTGCCGCGCCCGCTTCCACGCGCTAGCATGCGCCCGAACCCTGCCGCGCCCCCGCGGTGAGGCGTGTCTCCACGTCCGCTCGGCGCCAGGCCGATATTGCACCCGGGGTTATCGCCACCCACGCCCTGTGAGCTGAATGCATCAGGCACGAGCGCGAGGGATTGCAAGCTTGTGCAACAGCGTGCCGGCCCATGCCTGAAGCATCGCCGGCCATGGTGCGGGCCTGGCCTGCGGCGTTGCAGCTGCAGCTATCACTATGCAGCTTCTGCGGTGCCTGTGGCCACTGCCTGCGACATTTCCGCTCCACGACACGCGCTTGAGCGCATAGTATTCATGGGGCCTGTAGACCTGATCCAATGCGACCTGCGGGTCGCGTCGGCGCTTCGTGCGTCCGCTTTGTTGAAGTGGACACACTTGCAACTAGGACTTGTTTTGTGAGACGTCTGCTGACTCGTACTTCTTCTCGAAGGTGAATTTGGGTTCCCGCATTTAAATCCGAACCGCATCGACATCAAGCAACGTTCAGGTGGCCGCGGCGGCTGTCATGATCGACGTGGCCGCGGCTACAACTATCGTGACAGAGAGCAGATCTTCAATCGGAGCGCAGCCAGGCGCGCGGCCGCAGCGCGTACATCATGACTGGAAACAGGTCGAAGTCCCACTGCTCCTGCTGGGCCGCAGCCACAACCTCCATCCCCGCCCGCTCCAAGAGGAGCAGCAGGTAACGCTCGCTGCGCGAGATGGAGTGGTCGTCCTTGTCGTACATGTAGAAGTGGTCGCTGTAGGAGCACGGACACAGCGGTCGCTGCGCCTGCCACGCTGGCATCGCCGCTGCAGCAGCGCCGCTCCCACTCGCAGATGCAGATGCACTGCCCGCAGCAGCACCGGCATCGACCGTTGAATCGGTCGCTGCCGCAACCGGCTCAGCACCGTCCGTGGCATCCGATGTTGGTGCTTCCGCAGCGTCGTCCGCATCCGCTGCAGGCTTGGGCGGCGGCCTGCGCAACAGGACGTTGTCCTTGATCACGATGACGCCGCCGCCAAACCCGTCGGAGCGGCCGGGGGTCGGTGGCGTCAGTGCCGCGGCCGCGTCCTGTAGCAGGGCGATGAAATCCGTGTCGAGCACGCAGCCGATCACCCACTGCAGCCAAATGCAATCGTAGGTGCCGGCGCGCCCGCTGACCACGGCCACTGGTGCGCTGCATTCACTGGACGTTGGAGGCATGGAAGGCGCTGGCGTGCCCACATGTGGCAATTCTGACAGTCTTGACTCCACCGTTTCGCCACCAGCCAACGACGGAAAGCGCAAGCCCTGCAAGCCGCAGCAATAGAAATTCGCCGCTGCAGTTGGCTTTGCCGCCTCGGTGCCGGCACCGGATGTTGACTCGTCGCTCGTGTCAGTAACGGCAGCAAGAGCAGGCGCGGGCTTGGTTTCAAGGGCCGCATCGGTTTCAATTTTGGCTGCGCTCTCCGCGCCGTCAGCTGCAGTTGCTGCGGCAGGCTGCAACGCAGGGGCGGGAGCTCCTTCTGCCGTGTGATCTGCCTCCGCCGGAGGGCTCACCACACTCTCTAAAGCAGGAGAGACCGTCGAGGTCTCTGATAGATCGGTCCAAATCGGTGCCGTGGCCGCACACATGCCCGCCCTCGCCAAGCGATCGCGCGCGGTTTCCAGCATCTTTCGGTCCTGCTCCAGCAAATCCAGGCGAGAGAAGAAGCGGGCGAGGAGGTGCTCAGACACCCTACCGACGCCCGCACCGCAGTCCAACACGCGACCGCCGCCCACACCACAGGTGGTCCTCAACAGATCCAGAAACTGCCCGCTCTCGCGCACATCAGCCGGGTGCACATATGCCAGACCGCCGAGCACGCCATCGTCGTCCGGGGACGCCTCCTTCCAGTAGCCTTCGCCTTGCGCGTACCACGCTTGCGTCGTCTCAGCCGCAGTGTCAGCGGAGGTTGACGGGGCGAGTGCTTGCCTGCGAGGCTGCTTCAGCACCGCCTCCCACAGCGCACTGAGCGATATTCTTTCACCGTCGCCAGCTTTGCCGATACAAGTGTCGTCGGGCCTCATTCGCGCTTCCACCCATCGAGCGAGAGCTATTTGCTTCGCTGCCTCGGTGTCAGCGGCGGAGGATGCTGTCGTCGCCATGATGAAAACAAGCGCGGCGGAAGGGGCCCTGCGGTCCAATGACAATACGCGGCGCACGAGAAGGGTATCTCGGAGGCCCAACACTTTGCTCAGCTGTGGTTGCACACGATGTGCACAGTCTGTCGGCTCCACCGCCTGTGACGCCGTTCTGCTGCGAGAAAACTGTGCGATGCAAGTGTATGCTCTGTGCGTAGGACCAATCCCTCTTCAGCATTCACTCGCACGGAGAAAGCGCGCACGAAGTTTGACCAGTGTATCACGTCCGCTGCCGCCTTGTAGTCGCGACTGTTGACTTGTTGACGTCGTTGTCGTCTGGTTCCTGATCCTCGCATTGGATCTCTGCCACGATGAGCAGAATTGCAATTACTGTTCCCCCAGGCCTGCCCGAACCACTGGTTGGTGCCGAACGTGCTTGGCCTGCAATCAAAAACCACACGAGGTGGCGGGCACAAGCATCACTGCAATTCTTGGGGCTGACGATCCATTGCAGCGCTTCGCCTTGGAGTCATCGATAGCCGCAGCCGCAGCAGAGTGGTACAGCTCGCAACGAAAGGACACGTCTGGTGATGACCAGGCTGCAGCAGCTCCGGCAGCCCAGAGCCGCGAGATCGTGCTGGAGCCACCCTTTGCCTTCTGCGCAGACCGGTCGGGTTTGGTGTGTTCTCCTGGCGACGTATGCTACCTCCGCCTTCTAATATGACGCCACGTCCAGGCATTGGACCCCGTCAACAACCCGGTGTCGGTGTCGCGTGTTCGGTCGTGCTGATTGCAGAGTGAGGCTGGGCTTGCAGCTGCGGTTGAACAGGAGGCGGATGATGACAGCACGCCAGACGCGGTGGGCCTGGCGCCGTTCGCGCCGCGCTACGTCGCGGAGACTAATTTTGAGCTCGAGGACGAGCGAGACGAGGCAGCGGCACACGCCGCTGCCGTCGCGGCGGCGGCAGCGCCTGACCGCAGCGGCCGCACCTGCTTCAACTGCGGCCAGGAGGGGCATGAAGTGCGCGACTGTCCGACGGTGAGGGGCCGCAGGGCTGTCATTATGGAACACGGCACATGGGGCCGAAGCTGCTGGCCTGCAGGCGCCGCTGTGTGCGTGTGATCCGACCAGCGTGACGGCTAGGACTCACACAATTGCACGGTTGATGCGTGGAAGCAGGTTACATGTGCATGTGCTGCGCACGCCACGGGCACACGAACATCTGCCACCCGCGCGCAGCACCTTTGATCCCCGCGTTGTGCTGCGCCGATCCGGCGGCGGGCACTACGTCGCTGCGCCTCAGTGGCCATAGCAGCGACAGTGCCCCGAAACCGAACCCGTTTGACAACTGAGCACTCGACCCAGCAGACTTCGGAGTGGAGCATGGCGCGCGCGAGAGGATAACACGCAGTTTCAATTAAAAGCACGCAACGCACGCGAAGGGAGGGGGTAACGGCCGCACGTTCAGCGCTCAGCTGCAGCCGCGGGCTCGGACCTGCCCCCGTTCGCAGTGTGAACGCAGACTGCAGACCGCTCTGTCCGGCTGCTGGAGCGCTGTCCACCCCACTTGCACATGTGTTCCCGTCCCTCGATGGTGCTCTACTGCGAGCGTGTCGCTATTCCATCTCCGTGCTGCTCTCTTGCCCCACCTGGTTGGCTCGGCTTGCAGCCCATCGACGGCCGGCGCATTGCGCAGGCAAAGCGCGCGTATCAGGAGGAGACGGGGTCCTCAGGCGGCGGAAGCTCGCGCTTCTTCGCCGACTTCTCGGGCGCGTTCGGCGGCCGCGGCGGGGCCGGCTGCGACATCATGTTTCCCGCCCACCCCGCCGCGTCCAAGCACAGGCCGGGCGGCCCGCTCAGCGCCGAGCTGCGGGAGGCACTCGGACTGCCGGCAGCGGCAGCCGCAGATGGCGGCGCAGCAGCAGGTGCGGCAGCAAGTGCGCAGCACACGTGGTGCGGGGCGTGGGAGCGGGGCGGCAACACCTTGAGACTCGGCGCGGGCGGTCGAAGTGCGAGCCGGAATTCACGACGCGCGGGTGTTGAGCGGCCTCCCCTGCCAACCGATGCCGGCAGCCGGCTGCTTCCCACGCAACGCTTCACCCTCCGCGCATCGTCGCTGCAAACATGCAACATCCTCCCCGGTCGTGTCCCCTTGCCCACGTTGCAGCAGCCAGAGAGGCGAGCGCGAACCCGCTGCAGCAGCGGCTTGCCCGGTTTGGACCGCCGCCAGCGCACGGGAGAGGCCACGTGCCGACCATGCACGAGCTCAAGTGCAACGGCTCCTACGCCCGGAACGGCGCTCTCAGCGCGATGGTGGCCTCTTTTGACAGCCCGTGCGGACACGCGTCCGATGCTGCAGCGGCCACCAGCGCCGATGCTGAAGGGTCGCACGCGCAGCCACAACTCCCGACAGCATCAGTCGGGCTGTTTCACCACGCCAGCACACGCGACACCCTGAGATTAACGCCGATGTTTCCTGCGCCGCAGCTGGAAACAACCGATGCAATCGCCGTGGAGGGAAGATAGCAGAGAGGGCATGCGGACGCAGCTCCCGGGCTTCAGTTGCTGAGTTGCGAGCTTAGAGCACGTATTCGTTGAGCGGCGCCTTCCAACATCTGTGCGCTACGCGCGGCACTGTCAACGCTGCAGCACTCGATTGGGCGCGGGTGTCAGCTGGCACAGCCCGACTGGCGCCTCCAATCATCGTAGGAGCTTGATGTCCACAGATTCGTGTGCCTCGGGTGTCGGAGAAGCATGACACATGAGCTTGCTCGAGCGCGCGCCCTGCTCGTTATTGGATCAGAATCGCGACCCCGGCGCAGGAAGATGCCGTCGATGCCGCCCTCGCGAACGCACATGCGCACGATAGGTGTGCAGGCGGCGACGAACCACGCAAAGGAGACATGCAAAGGAATATGGCTGGCTAGTGTCGCAAGCGGGGAGCCGAGGGGTCGCCGAGCGCCCTCCACAGTCCAAAGCGGCGGATGCACGACCGCCGAAAATCGGCCTTTCCCCGATATCCCAGACGGCTGAAACAGTGCTAAACTGGCAGACTGGCCAGGCGGGCTAGAAAAAAAAATGCATTCGGCTGGAGTCATGAGCGGGAGGCCCCGGTTGCGCGTGACACGGGCGGCCGCTGAGGCCGTAACGGAACGGTTGAGAGTAAACCCGTCGGCCGGTCATCTTTCGGCAGCCACCGTGCCAGCTTCTCCCCCAAACGTGTTCTCGCCACTATATTGACAGTAGAGGAAGCCATCCTTGTCCGCGAACTGAGCATACAGCTCACGCAGCAGCGTTCCGGTTGTAGGAAGGGTGCCGCCCACGAACAAAAACAGGGCTTGCTCCGAAGACAGCGCCAGGCGCTTGCGGATGACGAAGACGAACTGAGAAAGCGTCAGGTCGCCCGGGACAAGAAACTTTTGCTTGTCAATCAGCGGGATGTCAACGCTCTTGCCGGCCCGCTCCACGATGATGGGAATGCGGCCTGGAAAGCGCTCCTTGATTCTGCGCGACTCCTCGAGGCGGGCCTCAAACGGGTGGGCCGAGCGAAAGTCGGCAAGAGCCACCGCCATTGCTGAGATTGAGGGTGGTGTAGCAAGCAAGGTGGGATGCAGGATCTCGTGCCCGAGCTCGAGTTCGGACAAGAATCGAGAACGCGAGGCTGTTCTGTTGTGCGGGGGAGTGCTTCGCGGAGGTAACACGGTCAGTAACGGTGTGTGAGGAAAGCGTAGTTGTGCCTTGGATGTGCACGAGGCGCTTGCGCTGACCAACACTCCTGGAGAAGCCAAATCGGCTTCAACATCGATCACATCTGTCCATCTGGAACTTGCTGCATTGAATTCGCCAACTGATTGTGGCGAACAAGAGGTGAAGTCGAGTCCAGGGTCATTGTAGTCCACGTTCAACTTGTACTCTACAGGGGTTGTTTTTATTCCTTGTTGACTGTGATATCGCCGGATCCAACCCTGGAATCGGTACCGGTAGAACGGTCCGGTACCGGAAACTGGGGTCAGCTTTCGAGCATGGGCTCCAAAAGCGGGTGCGTGGCATGATGAAGCTGAGCGGCTTCTGCCTGCGCATCGCGAACATGATATTCCTAACTGTGTTGGTCTGTGAGTGGACGTTAACCGGTGCCTGGCGATCTTGCAGGATTGACAGCGAACTCGCAACTCTTGAGAAGCAGATCTTCGACCTTGAGGGGCGGTATCTCGCGTCATCCGCCGCCAATCTCGTCACTGGGTGGGAAAAGTTCAGCCAGTGAGTGCGGGGTATGCGTTGTGGGACTGAACAAACGAGTCACAAGTCATCCACCTCACCAACCCTCCGACCTCCCTGTCGCGGCGCCCACGCTGCAGAACTGCTCACGCCAAGCCCTCGCCAGAAGAGCCCGACAGCCGCCTGCGACTGTTTTCTTTGTCATCAAGGACGTCTCCGCTTGGAGCCGCACCCTGGCCCTCGGCCGCGGCGATTGCTGCGGGCGCCCAGGCCCGGGATCGGCCAGCGGGCAAAGGCGCAGCCGCTGTGCGCACGAAGAGCAAGGGCCGGTGATTAATTCGGCTGCTGCTGTGGATCAGCCGTCATCTCGGTTCTGCTCGTCGATGGTCCGCAGCGTCGTCATTCCGCTGCACTGGAGCGTTGTGTGCTAGTCGGCCGTCGCTGATACCATGACCGACCACCTGGTGATGCCCCCCATTGTGCTCTCTCGATTTGCGACGCACGCGTTCGACGCGCGGTGGCTGACAGCGAAACGCGGCGAGGGCGCGGAAGTTGCTGCCGCAGAAGCGAGTGATTTGAGGGCAACTCATGTGCCCTGTCGCTGGTCTGACCCTCGATTTGACGTGGATTGCGGCACGGTCGCTGCGGCACGGGTGATGCACGCCGCCGGGAGAGCAAATCGCGAGGAGCGCCCCGCAGATGGGGTCTGTCCAACGCCTGGTATTGCATCGCCTGCCTGTCTTCAAGGCCAAGCACGCGGTGCCGGCGCTGACAGCCCAGCCGGCCTGCAACGCGGCCGTCCCTCCGTCGCTGGGTCGAGCGCTTCATCAGCTGCCTGGACTGACGGGGCTGCACTAAGCGCGCCGACTGGTGCCATGGCAGAGCAGCGCGCTGCCGGGACACACCATGCTGACGCTGACCTGGCTGGATGCTCGTTGCGGCGGCTAATTGAGCACACGTATATCGACCCAGCGCTGCGTCGCTGGCGCACTGCGGTGCAAAACGATGGCATCGACGTGCAGGCGAGGGCCTCGGACTTGCAGTGGCGCGGGCGTCGTCGGGGCGGGAACAGACGACTATCGGCCGCGGGCGGCGCTGCAAGCGCGCCGGTTCCGATGGAAGAGGATGACGATGAGGCGGCAGCTGAGGAGGGAGATGGCCTTTGGAGAGGCGCCGGTCGAGTTCCGAAGAGGGGCGCGGACAACCACGCTGCGATGGCTTCGGGGTCCGATGAGGAGGCCGGGGAGGCGACCGAGGATGCGGCAGATCGGCACCGCACCTCACCGCCCGCTGTGACAGCAAAGCAGCTTGGGCGGCCGCGTCTGCACCCGGAGCCCCAGCCGCGGGCGCTTCCGGTGCCGTATCTGCCTGGGAGCCTGCAAGATGCCGCGATGCTGCGCGAGATCTCCCGCGTCCCCTCCAGGGAGGCTATTATTACCGCTCTGTCCGAGCGCTTTGCGTGCGCCCTGGCCCTGCCCGCGCTGCTGCCGCCGGCGCGGCCCGTTCGCGTATTTCCGCTGCCGCTACAAGCCGGCGAGGAGGGCGGGTGCGCGGCCACTCGTGTGACGGCTCTCGCTGGCCTTGACCTGGGACGGGCTGAGCACGCGGCACCGAGCAGTGAGGGCACCGCCAGGCGTGGAAGCCATCAGAGCTCTGCAGCGCATGCCGGAGCGGACGCGGCTCCCCCGAGGCAGGCAGGCTGCAGCGCACGGCCGCTTCCACCGCCTCTTCCACTAGCAGCTGCTGCAGCGCCTACCTCTCAACACGGACAGCAGGAGCGCCGGCAGCACAACCCCGAGCGAGGCGCCGCAGCTGCGCCAGAGGTGGTGTTGCGCATTGCAGTCTACGCCCCAGACGAGTGCGGGCAGCGCAGACACGCCTTCGGCCTGCGGCCCACGCAGGAGCTGGAGGTGCTCGGCTCGACGCCACTGTCCGCGCTGCTGTCGCTGCTGTACTGTCCGCACGACTGGGTGCTGCCTGGAGCCGCAGCCCGACGCGGCCGCGCGATGCTGTATTGCGAGGGGCTGGCGTACTGTGTGGAGCCGGAGGAGGACGATGCCGCTGAGGAGGGCGCGGCCGTGGGCAGCTCGGCAGTTGGTTCGCGATCAGTGAATGGCCCGTTCGCCTGTGCTGTCGCTGCTGCTGCTGCTCCGACTGCTGCTGGACCCGCTCCGGCGATCGAGACGAGTGCGCGTGGTGCGACGACACTAGCAGCGAGGCCATTGCTCAATGCTGCCGTGGCTGAATCCGGTGTTGCAAGGGCGGCAGCGGTCAGCACCGTCGGCGTTCGCCCGCCTGCCGAGCTTGCCGCAACGGGTCGGCCTGCTTCGAGCCTGCCTCTCCCGCCTCTTGCAGACATGCCGTCACTGCTGCCGCTGGACTGGCAGATCCCGCCAGAGCTTGCGGCGCTTGCAGCTCGCATGAGCCATGCTGGTGACTCGTCCCTGCCCGGGGTACCGGGCATGCCACAGCTGCCGAGCAGCCTGCCGCCAGCTGTTAGTAGCAGTGGAAGCGGGTACGCAGCAGGCTGGGTAGCAACGGCTCCGCCAGCGCCCGTAGCGTCACCCCTGGGGGCTTTGTGTTCCGACCCTTTCCTTGCGGCGCTGGCCGCAATGGCAGCGGGCGGCCCGAAACTGCACAGTCCTGAGCTGGCGGGCCAGCGTATTTCACGCTCTCCGCCCCCAAGTTCTGATGGAGAGGTGGCTGTATCGGTGCGGCAAGCGGGCGCTGATTCGGGCCCCGAGGGCCTCTCGGCTGGGCGTCTGACTTCTCCGCAAATTTCACCACGCACCGTCCTCCCTTCAGCATCAGTATCGAGCGGACAGACCGGCGTTTTACAGGGCTTTGCGTCCTCAGGCTTGCACCTGGTGGACACAAGGATGTCGACAGCCTCGAGTGGACCAAGTCTGCCGTCGGTCGCCGCCGCGGACAGTTCGGCCAGCGGCGTCGCTGATCATGCGTTGGCTTACGGCTTGCCGCCGTTTGCGGGTGCGACGACGAACCCGGCGGCGGTTGGCATCTCAGACCCCTTCCTCGCAGCAATGGCCTCCGTGGCTGCAGCCCAGGCCTCTGCACCGGCGGCGGCGGGTGGCAACTCCGACCCTTTTCTCGCAGCACTGGCTTCCATGGTGTCTGGGCAGCAAGGCTCAGGTACATCTGTGCTCACCACGGGAGGCTCCGCGTCGTTGGTCCCAGCAGCGACCTGTGACCACGCAAGCGCAGCAATACTGGCCCCTTCCGCCGCCGTGGATGACACAACTGTTTGCGCTGAGCGCGCGCACGCACCTGACGGCCGTAGCGGGCTGTCCGGAGCCTTGGCAGACTCTATTGCCGCAGCAATCCAAGCGATCGAGGGCGCCGATGCGCTGCCCAATCCAACTGCCCGCGAAGGCTTAGTCAACGTAGCTGCAACCACGTTGGGCGTTCTGAGCACTGCAGTCGCGGAATCGCCCGCGCTGGCAGCGGTTCACCGGCCCAGGGCGAGAGTGCCTGACGCTGCGGCATCGGCCTCCCCCGCTGGCTCTGCCGCCCACCCGCTTTCCGCGGCGCACGGGTCGCTGTTGGGGATGCTGAGGGATTCGCTGGCCTCGGACTCGGAGGCAGAGGAGGGCGGCGGCGCCGATGCGATGGGTCACGGAAGCATGGGACTCGCAGAACAGAGCGCGGCAGGGGATCCAGGCGCTGCGCTGCGGGCAAGACCCAGCGCGCCGCCTACAGCCTGTGCGTCGGATATGGCTACTGGTCAGGCGACATCTGCCGAGCACGTGGCTCGGCAGCGCCTCCCTCCTCCACCTTCCCGCCCGATCCCTTCCCTCACCACCAGCTACGGCGCCCCGATCGCGGAGTGGGCAAACAGGGAGCTGGAGGCAGGCGTCGCCACAGGATGGGGCCCGTTGCAGGCGCGTCGCATGCGCGGCGTGCGTTTTGCGGACTTGTCTGTGCGTCTGGGAGCCCACTACCTATACGTCCACCAGGGCTCGTGCGAACACATCCTCGTGTTCACGGACTGCCGGCTGCACAACGTCGCAGCGGACGGGCCACTGTCCGTGCAGCAATGCGCTGCGGAGGGTGGCGCTGGATCAACGCGGGGCGAGCTGCCCGGGAGGCATTCACTCGTCTTGCAGTACCCTCGCCTCGTCTCGCAGCTCCGCTACAAGCGACGCAGATGCTCTGCCTGCGCTGCGCGGCCTGCAGCACGAGTGGTCTATGGCGATCCATATGGCCAGGAGAACCCCGAGTATTACTGCGCCGAGTGCTATGGGCTGCTGCACGGGGGTGTTTGTGCGGAGGCGTCAGCTGCAGCGGCGGGTTTGCCCCGCCAGGCTGGGGAGGCGAACCACGAGGGACAGGGGACCCGAAGCCCCCCGTTTTCCTCGCTTCCGTACCGCCACGAGACAACGGCGCTTGCATCGACGCTGCAGTGAGCAGCTTGATCGCCGCGAAGCAACAGCCACAGAGGCAGTGCCAAGCGGCACAGTGCGGTCACCAACTTGTTGAGCCAGCCTGAGCCTCAACTTGAAGCCTTCAAGCTGACCTGAGTTCATCAAGTTGTCGATCCGACTGAGTCATTTAAGGTTCGATATGATGGCGCATCAGATTCGCTGACATACCAAAGCGGCGATACACGAATCGCATTGCACGACACGCCGCAGAGCTTCGCGGCACTGCGGTGCGCTGCCGAGGCGGCAATGCGCCGCGGCAACTTGATGTCACATGTCACACTGCTGGCAGCCTGCTGAGCCTGAGTCGATTTTCCTCCCAGGCAAATAAACCTGAGTCGAACCTGCCTGTGGAGTGCTGCGTAATGTTTCGACCCCCCACGTCCGCGCCAGCGACGGTGCGCACGTGCTCACCGCCTGCGAATCGAGATATCGAGATTTTGAAAACGCGATGCAGACAACAGAGCACAGCTTGACACGTGCGAAGTTGACGAAGTGCAAGTGTGTACTCGCAGTAGCCCACACGGATCATGCGCCTGGCATGTTAGCGTGTGATGCGTGCTGCTGGCGCGATCAATGGGTTGCGATTGCCAACGAGCGGGCTGACTCTTGGGCTCAGCTGGTGCACGCTCGACGCGGGCAGCAACCCGCGTCGCATGAGCGGAGAAATACTCAACGCTGTCTTTTTCAACCACGATGGGTATCGATTCTATGGAGTCGTGGGACAAGCCCCTGGTCCCAAGTCCGATGAGCGGTTGCAGGCGGTGTTCCTGGCGAATGCCTGCAGCCGTGGCACTCGTTTCAGTGACCACCGTGGCACTGATTGGCGTGGGGGTGGGCTCTTTTGAGAGTGCGAAAGCGCATCAGTCGGGTGTTGCCGCCTTCCGCATCAATGCCGCGACATATGCCGAGCGCCTACGCGCCGTGTTTCAGTCGTACGGGACGGGTCTGGAGATGGCGGCTGGCTCAGTCAACACGCGGGGATTTAGTGCAGCTTCGCTCCGGACAGGCATTAGGTACGCATGTCCCGCTCTTTCCGTGTGTGATACTCACGCGCACGATGCGTTCGGCTCCAGCGCATCGGAACGCAGGTGCATTTGCCTCACTCTGCGCCCCCCTCTGCAGTTCGCTGATCGACGGCCTGGAAGGCATGCGTAATGTGCACTACTGCCCCCTCGTGCTGGACGCGAACCGCAGCGCCTTCGAGGCGGCCATGCGCGACGAGTACAACATCAGCACCTTCCAGATCCGCGAGGCGATTGACGACCCAGCTGTCTACGACGTGTATGTGCCGCGCCGCAAGCGCCCCGAGTACCTTCCCAAAATCGTCGCCGCTAAGGGGCCGTACAACTTTGCCGCCGCGGGCTTCGACATGTTCAGCGAGCCCGGACGCACGGAGGCCACAAACCGTGCTCGCGCCAGCAACGCGCTGATCGCAACAGAGCCCGTGCGGCTGCTCAACACTCCGTTTTACGGCCTCGCGATGGTGGCCCCCACCTACGAGAGCGTGCAGCCGCGCGGGGCGCTGGAGAGCGCCGTGGTGCCGGGGCAGCCGCTCACTGCGGCGCAGTGGTCTGGCCTGCGCTTCAGCGGGGTGCTGGCGGCGGGCATCATTCTGTCCGAACCGATGGCCACGGTCGCGGGACAGACGCAGGGCGTCGACGCGCTGCTGCTGGAGGACGTCACGGCGCTGGTCAATCGCACGTATGGCACGCCATCGTTGTGGGTGCCGTGCCCTGAGACCGCTGCTACCGACGGCAGCGCGACGCAGGTCAACGGCACGGTGCTCGGCACCCCCGCAGCGAGCCTCGCACGAAGCTCCGTGTGCACCGCCTCCCTCAAGAGCCGCTGCGGCTTCGTGTGCCCCGTCGCCAGCTCCCGCGGCTTCGGCGGCGGCCTCCTGGTCTCTGCGGTGCGTGTGAGCGCGGCCAACTTGACCAAGGTCGGCTCCGCGGGCACTGCAGCGGACAGCGGCGCGATGCCCTTCGCCTCCGGCGGCTCGAGTCTGGGCGTGTCCATCACTAACGTGGCGGCATCGCTCGCAGCGGAGCTGAACGCCCGAGAGGCCGCCGCGATGAACGACGCTGCGACGTCTGTCGATCCGGCGCTGGTCACGAGCCTCCTGTTTTCTGTGGGCGGACGCACCTTCAGCCTCACGGTGGTGGGAAACTCAGAAACCATCCTCGGCGCCTCCCGGCTCGTGTATAGCCTGATCGTCGGCTCCGCCTGCGCTGTGGGCGTCGTCCTGTCCTTCATCACCGCAGCGCTCCTGTACTGGCGCGGGGAGAAAGAACGGCGGCGGCAGATGGCGCACAAGCAGCGGGAGGTCGTCGTGAAGCAGGAGGTGCAGGAGCAGATGATGGCCATGCTGAGCCACGAGGTGCGTCGCGATGCGCGTGCTGGTGGGCCGGGGAAGTGGGCGCGGTTATCGCCATGAAGCTGTGCTGCGCCAGCCGTAGCCTCACACGCCCACACCCAAATGCACAATGGCAATCGCCTCGTTGCTCTACTGTGTTGTTATTACCCAATGGGTTGTATATGCGCCGCTTCTGAGGCCGTGTGTATGGCTTCACCTGTTGTAAACACCTGCGCACCCGCCTGCCTGCCGTTTCCCCCTTCGGCTGCAGATTCGGAACCCTGCGCACGTGATCAGCCGCGGCTGCGAGTTCATGCGAGACGAGCTGGCGCTGCCGAGCGGCCATCCTGTGCTGGAGGATTTGGATACGATACAGCACGCGGCGGACACAATGCACCGGCTCATCAACGGTGAGAGGCCCGCTTTTGGAGTGTGTGCAGCCTGCCGCGTGGCTGGGTTGTCGCACCGCCTTGCACTCTACCGCGTGAACGCCATCTGCGGTCGTGCCCCTTCGTCTCGTCCCCGTGCCCTCTCGTGGTGTCCCTCGCGAACATCATCCGCATCCCCCTTCCCTTGCCTCCCCACTGCACCTCATGCCTGCTCTCCCTCGCAGACGTCATCAGCCTGCGGGCCATCCACGCGGGCAAACTGGAGCTGCTGTGGGGCATGGTGAACGTCCGGCGTCTGCTCACGGCGGTGGTGCGGGCGCACAGCCACCTGGCCGAGGTGCCGCTGCGTCTAGAGGTCGACGAGGCCGTGCCGCGCAAAATCATCGGCGACTCGATGCGCCTGCAACAGATCCTCGCCAACGGCATCGTCAATGCAACAAAGGTGCGGTGCGGTGCTGCGGCCTGTTTGTCCATGCGCCAGCTGCATCTCTTTGTGATGCTTGACGAGAGGCGTTCACCCATGCCTCATCGACCGCCTCCACGCTTCCCTCGTACACGTGCAGTTTTGTAAGAGCGGTGAAATCGTCATTCGCGCGCGCTTGTCGCATCCAGCGCCAGCCCGCTCCTCCACTCCACCGAAGGGAGGCGGACGGAGCGAGGGCTCGCTGGTGTGGCAGCGAGGGTCCGCGTTGATGGCGAGGGTGGCCCCAGAGCCGATTGCCGTGGCCGAGGCTGCCGCGGCCGCGTGGCTTGACGCCAACATCGTCATCAGCTGCGAAGACACCGGCGCCGGGCTGTCGGTGGCCCCCGAGACCCTGTACAAGCCGTTCGGCCGTGTGGGGTCGCCTGCTGCCGGCCGTGGGTCCGCTTCTGGCGGGCCGTCTCAAGCCGGTGGCCCGCTCATTTGCGCCGCCCCGCGCCGCGACACACACGGCGCTGCTGTCGCCCGGGCTGGCGCCCTGCACACACTACCTTCGGGTCTGTCCCTCGGTCGGTGGTTCGGGAAGCCCCGTGAGCGTGCGGCCTCGAACGCAGCAGCGGGGCAGGCCACACCAGCGAACCTGGCCCGCGACGTAACTGTTGCGCAGGCAGTGGCGGATGGGCTCGATCCTCGCGCGCCGCCAGCGATCAGCCGTGCAGACGGGACGCTTGAAGCACAGCTGCGGATGCCTCTTGAGTTCGTGCCCCCGAGTGGGCTCGCTGCCCTGCCTGCCTCGACGGCTCCAAGTCTTGGCCCCGCAGCGAGCCTCGACGCCCTCAACGGGGGGCGCCCCGCGCTGCACGGGCCTGCCTCCGCTGCGGCATTGGCGGCCTCAGACCCGAGCTGCGCGGCAGAGTCGACTGTGCGCAGCAGCGCGTCGAACCAGTCCGTGCCAGCTGCGCCCTCGCTCCGCGATGACCAGACGCCGCTGCGCATCACCGTCCGGCCGGTGGCGCCGGGCAAGGGCTTCCCTGGCCCCCACGTGTTTTCGGCGGTGCTGGGCGGCACCTCCAGCGTCCAGGCCTCGCCGACGAACCTTCGGGGTCGGCTGTCTACCCCTGTGCCTGCAACGCCCGTGTCGACGCACGCGTACGCAGCACGCGTGCGTGGCAGCGGGCTTGGAATCCCCGTCGCCAAGTTGATCGCAGAGCAGCTGGGGGGCAGCCTGCGGCTGTACCGGGACGGTGCCCGATCCCGCACGGTGTATGAGGCCGTGCTGCCGCTCGTGCCTCAGGCGCTGCGCGAGCCCCTGCGCCGCGCGTGCGCTGAGCGCGCCCCGCCACAGGCCGCCGCAAAGCGGCTTGGCGGCTCGGCGTCCTCAGCGGGCCTCGACGCCCTCCGCCGCGCGGGCACACCGGAGCGTGGCGCCTCGGCTAATGTCGGCAAAGCGTCGCCTGCGCACGCTGCTTCGGGCGATGCGGCAGCCGCTAGTGGAAGCGTCGTCGGCGTCGGGCCTGCCGCAGAGGCAGCGCTCGTGGACCTCTCTGCAGCCATCAGCGGGTTTAGCCCCGCGGTGTTCCCGTTGCTGTGGACTGCGGAGGGGTGCCCGTATGTCATGCTCTCCGGACCACGCACTCAGAGGACGGAGGAGTCCGAGGCTACCGCGTCTCCCGTTGCCAACGCGGCTGCCCCTGTTCCCCGCTTGAGCGATCCGGCGGTTGCAGGGGCGGTAGGGGAGGGTGCGCTGCACGCTACACTCCCCAACCCTGTCATTCGAACAGCGTCAAGCACGCCTGCCAGCACATGTGCCGGGCTGCCTGCTTCTTCCACGCCGCTACTGGGCGGCACCGCTGCGCCGCTGGCTCCGATCCATGGCTCAGCCTCGCTGATGGGCCTGGCTGCAGTCAGCGGCTCAGCCGGCGCCAGACTGGCTGCTTCACCACGGCTGCCGCCCATCCGAGCACAGAGCTCCACCGCCAAGCAGGTGCCGCTGCTCCCCCTCGTCGGCGAGGACTTGCAACCCGTAGACTCAACAGTCGCAGGCACTTTGCCGCACGAGGCATCCTCTGGCAGCGCAGCTGCAGTGTCGGGGCCCCGTGGCGACGTAGGCGCGACCATTGCCGCATCAGCCTCGCCGGCGAGGCTCCTCTCCGTGGCGTGCGAACCTGTTTTTGACGGAGCGGGTGAGCTCGTGCCAGGCGTAGCGGTCTTCCCTTCCATCCGTTCCTCGCCAGGGACCATTGCGGCGCTACCGCGCCTGGAGCTGCCAGAGCCTGGAATGGTCCCAGCGCTGGAGCTACCAGGCGCTGTGCAGGGGCTTCCGCAGCTGATGCAAGTCTTGTCGGCCACGCCGCGGAGTGCTGCAGACGCCTGGACGCGCACGTCCGCGAGCGAAAGCGTTGCAGTCTCACCGTCCCATGCGCACGCCGGCGGGACGCAAGGCGTGTCTGGTCCGACAAGCTCGAAAGCGACGGTGCCGCAGTTCGGCCTGCACCTGCTTGTAGCGGACGACGAGGCGGTCAACCGCCGCATCATGCAGCGGCTGCTCGCGAAGCTTGGCTGCACGTGTGTGTGCGTCAGCGAGGGCGACGAGGCTATCGCTGCCCTGGTGGCCTGCGGGCAGGCGTGGTCAGCTGACGGCGCGAGCGACGGCGCAGCCAGCGCGTCGGGGCCAGCTCGCGCCTCTGCCCCGTTTGACGCCTTCCTCAGCGACATAATAATGGCTCGGACAGACGGCGTGGAGACGTGCGCGCAGCTGCGGGCCATGGGCTGCACCATCCCCATTTACGCGGTGACAGGGAACGCATCTCTGGCTGAACGCCTCCAGGCCGGCCGCAGGACAGCGTCGACCAACTCGCCGCTAACTACGCAGGCATCCGCAGCTGGTGCTGCCAGCGGCGGCGGGCGGACGCGCGGCGCGTCTGGCAACACCAGCAGTGACCCGTGCGCCCCTCGCAGCAGCCGCGTGTCGGCGCAGAGCGCTGGGGCCACTGACGCGTCCTCCGGTGAAGCATTGATCTCCGGATTCCACGGGGCCATCTGTAAGCCCTTCGACCAGCGGGCGCTGCAGTCCGTCCTCGCCGACGTGGCGAGCGGGGCGACGATCGCGATGCTTTAAGAGACGAGTTGCCGTTGATGTTGACCGCGCGATGCGGGTGTTGAGGCCACCGATTCTGAGGGGGGAGGAGAGCTCCTGCGGCGGGGCAACGCTCCCTCCTGATCCCAGCCTGTCGTGTTGATATGCCGCAGCCGTCGCTGCAATCCCGCGCATTTTGCGCGGCTTGCCACCGTTGCCACCACACTGCTGCCTAAGCCGTGATATTGTATTTTATTCTGCAAGCGGCGCGCGCGCGGGCCGCGGCCTCTGAGAAACAGCTGCGCATCCAACGACCGTTTTCCCTCACTGCTTGCTGTCACATGTTGTCGTGTCCCGGTGCTGTGCGCCATGGAGAGCACCCGCCTGTGCCGCGCAGCATGCGGTGGCACTGTCAGCGCCCCCGCGCTGCTACGACCTTCGGGCTTGAGGACCGTGCCGGACGAGGAGGCTGATCGTGTCTGTTTGTGGCACCCACTTCTGACATGCGCACAGCCGCTGTGCTGTACTGCTGTCACTTGAAAGTTGAGTACATATGAAAGCTTGTCACCTGCTCCATATTGGGGCACCCCATACTTGAATACTTGTTGCCACTGCTCGCGGCCGTCACAGTCGATCGCCGTTCGAGCTCCGAGCCGAGCGGTGTTCATCGTGCCTCACAGTCTCTGACATCCGACTGAAGAAAGGTAGTTGGAGCTTGCAGTGGGATGTAAGTAACTTAGTCGGACTGAGTCTCAGTCGGACGCTGGCGGAGCCAGTTGACACCGGAGACACGAGATGGTCTAAAAGCAGACTCTCCGGTGAGGCGTTTTGCTACGCGATTCCGTTATTGCCCAGGATTTTTTGCGGGTGATGTGTCGTTGGTTCTCACCAACTTGGAGTCGGCAGCGTGCAGACAACCGAAGCCCGGCGATTGCACGGAATGTGCGTTGCCGCAATGCCACCGAAGCAGCTGCTGCTTACCCCCGTAGTTCTTAGTCCTCACATTTCGATTATACGAGCGGGCACACTATCAGTTCCCGACGCTGATGTGATCGGGCCCGAAACTTCGCTTCGGCTCACAGCTGTTCCTGCCCTTCGAACACTTTCAAGCATGTCGACGTCGGTATCGCTGAGCGCCTGAGCAGCGATACGCTTGCCCTCTGACACATGGACGAATTCACGCGAGTCGGGGGTCGATCGGACGGCCCCCGCCTTCTCGACGCTGACACAAACCCAGCCAACGCGGGGGATACTGCTCACGAGGACACGAAGCTGGGCTCCGAGGAATTTTCTTCAGATGCCGGGACAATTTTTGATGCTGCTCTCGCGTCTCAGCACGCCGTTATCGCTCTGCTGAAAGGCGAGCTGCTGTCCCTCGCCGCGACTCTCGATGAGCTCACGAAGGAACTGGATGCGAGGCGGCATGCCGAGGCGGACGCTCGCAGCGCTCTGAGCGATGCGAGCAGCCGGCTGCAGAAGGCGGGCGAGGAAATGGCTGGCGTGAAGCTTCGCTACGACGTCGCATTAAGCGAGCTGAGTGAAGTGCGGGCCGATCTCGGCATTCAGCGGCAGGGGCGCTCGGACGCAGAGACACGGACGGCAGCGCTGACTGTCCGCGTCCGCGAGCTGGAGTCCGCTCAAGCCACACTGCAGGCAGCCGCGATGAGCGCCCGGCCGGCAGCAGCTGCTGCGCCTGGCAGTGCGGCAGACTCCAGCGGGCGGAAGGCTGGGCCGGGCGCGGAGCGCCGGCAGCGGCACCTCGACTGCGCCCTTGCGGCAGCGGCCGCGGCTACCGCGTGCTGCGCGCGCCTGCACGCCGAAAGCACCACGTCCACGGCGTCAGACCCGGGCCCTGCGGCCGGTGCCTTCGACGCGGCCACCCCGCCGAGTGATGGCGAGAGCGCCCAGGCCGCCGTGCAGCGGCACCTGCACGCCTGTACTGATGCGCTGCGGGCGCTGCAGGGCGTGGAGGCAGAGGCGGCCGCGTCCGTGGCGTCGGCCACGCCTCGCCGCCAGCGCGGCAGCATCGGCGGTGGCAGTGCCCTCGGGCTGCTCGCCACGCCCTCAGCCGTCACCGACATCAAGCTCGCAGCGGCTGCGCTGCAGCGGTCCAAGGCAGCGGAGGCTCTGGAGCTCGGGTCGCCGCAGCCGCTCCGCGCTGCAAGCGGCCCGGAGGCCCCTGGGCCTTCGAGCGCCGCCGACGAGACTGCGCCAGCGGCGCCGGGTGCCTCCGGCGAGGCCGCGACGCATGCGCCGGCACCGCCCGGAGCCGCGGGGGAGGCCGCGATGCGACGGCGGCTGCAGGCTCTCGCGTCAGAGAACGTGCGCCTCCTCTCCCGCCTCTTCAAGCAGCGCAACAACATCACAGTCTTCTGCCGCGTGCGGCCGCCGCTGGAGGCAGCTTCAATCCACGGAGCAGGCCCAGGGGCGGCAGGCGCAGGGGTGTCGACCCCGTCCCCTGCGCTGCAGTCCCC
>Ga0208629_100421_pt1 | contig 20948 bp, 10 predicted proteins | sample LakWasMet19_HOW5_2_FD_183865 | JGI IMG/M metagenome (GOLD analysis project Ga0208629, IMG submission 183865) | Freshwater sediment methanotrophic microbial communities from Lake Washington under simulated oxygen tension - Sediment Metagenome... | ecosystem: Environmental > Aquatic > Freshwater >... | reverse complement strand
ACGCAGGGGCAGCTGCGAGCGCTGGAGGCCATCCCGCTGCTCGACAGCCTGGACGTGACGCAATCAGTGCTGCCGACGCCGTTCAAGGCCGGCCGGCCGGCGTGTGCTAGCACGCTGCGGATCCTGCGATGCAGCGGCAGCCCGCTGCTGCGGGCGTGGCAGGCGGCTGGCGCGCGCTTCACGGCGCTCACGGACGTGACGTGCCGCCTGTTTGACGCCGCGGAACTCGATTTCCTGGGCCCGTGCATCGGCGGCGGCGCTGGCAGCGGCGGCACAGCGAGCGCCAGCGGCACCGCGGCCGCCAGGGCCGCTGGCAGCAGCGGGTCTGGCACCCTGCAGCGCCTGCACCTGGTGCGCACCCGCCTGTGCCCGCTGCGCGCAGAGCCCGCGCTGTGGCGCGGCGTGCTGGCGTGCCTGCGCGCCCTGACGCTTGAGGAGTGCGACCTGGCGCCGCGGCCGCATCGGGAGGTCCGCGACGCAGAGCCGCTGGCAGACACGCTGGCGCACGCGCCGCAGCTGCGGGAGCTGCGCCTGCGCCGCATCGGGGCGCCGTCGGCGCTGGCCGCCAGCCCGCACTACTGGCGGGAGGCCGCAGAGGCGGCGGCGTGGGCGCCGGGGCGCAGCGCCCCCCTCGAGCTGCTCGAGGTGGCGGAGTGCGGCCGCCTCTCCCCCGCGGTCCTGGAGCCCGCCCTGCACCTGCTCGGGCCGCACCTGCGCGTCCTGGACTGCGGGGCGGACAACGGTCGCATGACGGACAGCCTCCTCGCGCTGGTGGGCCGCTGCTGCGGCAGCCTGCAGCGCCTGCGCGTTGCCTTCGCGCCGCAGATCACGGACGCAGCGCTGGCTGCCCTCGCCGCCGCGCCGTGCGCGCGCACGCTGGCAGCGCTGGATATCAGCGGCAGCGGCGTGCGCTGCGGCAGCACGCTGGCGGCGCTGGCGGCCAGCTGTCCGTCCCTGCGGGAGCTGCGGATGTGGGGCCTGCACGCTGCCGTGCGGCAGCTGGCGCTCGCAGAGGCTGAGGCGGCCAGCCCTGCGGCGGCAGCGGGCGGGGCTGCAGCTGGAGGGGCGGAGCGCGGTGCGGCTGCGAGAGTCGACACAGCAACGCATGAATACTCTGCAGCGGAAGCAGGAGCCGCACGGGGTGCTGCTGCTGCTGCTGCTGCGTCGGCATGCGAAACTACTACAGGGGCTGCTGCTTCGTCGGCATGCGCAGCGATTGCAGGGGAAGCTCCCGCAGCATCGGCGGCGTGCAGCGTGGAGCTGGCGGATGGCCGGGCAGTCGTTGCCCGTGCGTTTCTTGCCGCCCGCCGGTTCGGTAGCGGGAGCGGGAGCGGCACGGGCGCTAGTGACTACAGACGCACCCCTGTGTCTGGCGGCTGGTCCTCCGGCTCGGCCAGCAGCGGGTGGGGGGAGGCGCCTACGCAAGTAGGCCACTACGGCGGGCGCAGCGGCCCCGACGCGCATGCCGTGGCCGTGTGGTACGCAGGCAGCGTGGAGGTCCCTCGCGCTGCTGCAGCCACGCAGCCCCGCAGCGCAGCGCCCCGTGCTGCCGCGCCGCAGCACCGCACCGACGGGACGGGGGGGCGCAAGACCTTCCCTCAATGCGCCTTTTCTACATGTGCTGGCACCGCCGCTGCGGACGCTGCGACAGACAGCACTGTGTCACAGGCGTCGGTGGCGACGACGATGCCGAATCCCGAAGCGGAGGCTGCGCGGGGAGCCAGCTGCAGTGTGGCAGCAACAGCACCAACAACAAGCGGCAGCGAGGCGGAGGCACCGCCGGCTGCGAGCGGCAGCGGCGGTGTTCTGTCTACCTGCGCGCTGCAGCCGCACGTAACGGCGCCGTGCCCTGCATGCGGCGCGCCCGTGCGCGACACCGACGCCTGTGACCACGCCGAGGTCTGTCCCGCAGCCCTGCTCCGCTGCCCGTGCGCGGGCCAGGGCTGCGTCTTCACCGGCCCCCGGGCGGCGGTGGGCAACCACCTGCCGCGCTGCCCGCGCTGGCTGCTGCGCTGCCCCGTGCTGCACTGCGGCGGGTGGGTGCGGCGAGCGGAGCTGGAGGCGCACCTTGCAGCGCACATCGGCCGGACAGAGCAGCTCGCGATTGAGGCCAGCCTGCGCTGCCCGCAGGCGCTGGCGGGCTGCGAGTTTGTGCAGGCTGCGGCGCCGTGGCGGCCGGAAGCGGCGCGAGCGGGGGGGCGGGCGGATGCGGCCTGCAGGTCAGGCCGCACAGGCGGCGAGGACTCCGTCTGCACTGCCGCGTGGCGGCCAGCCAGCGCACGCGCTGCGGGGGCAGCAGGTGGGTCACCCGCCGCAGCAAAGCACGCAGGGGAGAGCGCTGCAGCAGCCATGCCCGCTGCTAGCACGGGAAAGCACGCTGCCGACGCGGGCGAAACTGATGGGGCAGGCAGCCGTGCAGCACACCGCCTCACAGCAGAGGGGGCAGCCGACCATCGGCCGGCGGCAGCGGCGATCGGTGCGCATCTCAGCAGCGGGGGCTGCGCACACGCTCTGTACATCTGCCTGTCCTGCGGTGCAGACGCGGGCGCGCGCCCGACGGCGTCGTGCGGCACGCTGCAGTGCGCCGCTCGCGGGGTCATCAGGTGTGCCCTGCCGCTGATACACCCGCCACTGCTGCCGCCCGAGTGTGACGCTAGTACGAGCGCGGCGGCGCCGGGGCGCGGCAGCGCGGCGCCGCAACCGCGTAGAGACTGGCAGCCGCGTAGCATCGAGGCACTGCGAGACAGCGTCCGGTGGCCCCAGCAGCGGCGCCTGCGGGAAGGAGACGCAAGCGCACCGCGCAAAAGCGGCAGCAGCCCGCGTGCTGAGGTGGCAGGCGCAGGAGTGGAGGGCGCGGATGCCCGCGCAGCTGGTGACACCGGCAGCGCCGCTGCTGTCAGCGTGCATGAGGCTGGCGGTGGCGGCAGCGTGGCGGGGACCAGCGCGCCAGCAAGCCACGATGGAGCTGGTAGCGCAACCACTGCGGTGGGCATCACGCGGCTGCGTGACCCCGACAGGTACTACTTCGGCCGCCCAGACCATGGGTACGCCGTACCAGCGGCGCTGGTGCGCCACTGCGCTGCGATCGCAGCTGCTGGCGGCGGTGGTGCGACCCCAAGCTCCGGCGACATGATGCGCGCCAGGTGTAGCTCTCCCGGTGCCGACAGCCTGACGGAGGCGGCAGAGCGCACCGCCTGCGGCAAGAACGCAGAGGCCGACGAGACGGGGACTGCTCCAGCGGAGGGCGAAGGCACAGCGCGACCGGCAGGGCCCGGAAGCGACTGCAGAGGGAGCGTCGCAGACAATGGCACCTATCCACAGCCGAACAGGACGGACCCAGTCAGCGGCTTCCTGCCACGAGAGCTCCGCGCCGCTGAGGCCGCGATCGCCCTAGCATGCGAGTGGTACGTCATGCCCGGGCCCTGAGGCCCTCCAGCGGGCATGACGCACAGGCAGTCAGCAGGCCATCGTTGAACCGCTTGTTAAGGGCAGCCGTACACGCACGATCGAGCCGCCAGCCTCAGCGCGCGTTGTCGCAATCGGTATTCAGGTTTTCATATGCCAGCAGACAGGCCGGGTGGTAGAACACAACCACGATGTCCTCGGAACCAAGAGAACCTGCGCGCGCTGTCGCGACGTGGCTGCCGCGGGGACGGGCGGAATGAACCGCTCTCAGACGCTCCACATCTTCTTGCATGCCGTACACTTGTAGAAAATGGTCATCGGTTCGTCTGCGGAGCGGATCTGAATCTGCATGTAGTAGGCGCGCTTGTTGTCGCACGTCGGGCAGGGAACGTCGCACTGGTCTACGTTGTCCCACGCCTTGTCGCCGCCGAGAATGTCGTCGACCTTCTTGCGCGTCAGAGGCAGCTTCTTCGTGATCTGCACGCGGCGGGCGGTGTGGCACGAGAGGAGGACAGCATCGGTGAGGGCGACCTGCTTCTCGACAGTCGTGGTAGGTCCTGCGAGGTGCCCTCGCTCGCTGAACTCACCCGCATCTCCCCGACTTTTTGAAGGTATGGACAAGTTTGACAATAGAAGCGCAACCCGGTTCCCGCGCCCGCCGCTGCGCCGCTCTCGATGAGCAGCATGTTGCCGCAGTGTGGGCAAAACAGCATCTTGACAGTCGACTCGAAATCTCTCGATCTCGGGGTTGAGCGCACGTCCTCGCGCGTAATTGTTTGGTGTGGCCGCAGAGGGGGAGCTGCGCGCTGCTGGCGATGCCAGGTGCCGCAAACGCGAGGTGGATTCAGTCATCGGCTCGTCCGTCCCCATGACGTTCTTGGCCTGCCCTCCGGGGATAAATTTGTCCCACTACTCGTCCGTCTGCCCCCTCGCAGCTTTTCGTGAAAGGATGGCGAGTTGCAAGGCACGCGAGCGGCGGGTGGGTACAGGGCGTGCACACACCTGGTTTGCGGTTGTGTGTTGCTCTGTGTGTGTGCGAACTCTTCTGTTTGTGGCCGCCCAAAGCTCGGGCCCCACAGCTCAGCCTTCGCCCGCTCCGACCAGCGACAGCACACAACTGACCCGTGCTGCCTCGCCCACGTCGAGCTTCCTGCGCGTCAACTGCCGGTAGAAGCATTCTTGTGGCTGCCCCTTGCCGTATTCGCGCCCCTTCGTACGGTAACTGCCGCCAAGCGCGACCGAACTTCTTCTGACATGTCCGGGCCCATTATGGATGGCGGGTACCCCATGGCCGCATATCCCGGCGGCTATGAGGAGGTGACCGAGCGCCCCGGCGAGATGACTGGTGAGAGCGTCGCTTGGAGCGCGTCCCACGCGTGGTTATTATTCGAAATGCTGGTGTCAGCTGGTAAAAGAAGCTTCGGATCAGCCGTTGGTCAGACCGCGCGTCTCCGACCTCCTCCCCTGCAGAGGGCAAGCTTTTCATTGGTGGCGTCAGCTGGGACACGCTGGAGGAGACGGTGCGCGCCCACTTCTCCGCCTTCGGCGAGCTCGTCAGCTGCGTGCTGATGACAAATAAGGTGCGGATGAAGATTTTCCGCAGCAGCAGGCTCAGGATTGCGAGTTTCGGCACAGGGGCCAGACCGCAGAAGCGTCTGGACGCATGTGGCTTGCTGCGGCGGTGGCGCTCGGGTGCAATGGGCCGGTTGCAGCAGGAGTCAGCTGATCGCACTTCGGACGGTGCGGCGCGTCACCCTTCCCGAAGGCCGCACTTCCTTCCCCCAACCCCCGCCGCCATGGCGGCCCTGCGCCCCTCCCGCCTCACACTCTGCTCACGCTGATCCTACACCCCTCCTCCCTTCGCCTCTGCTTCGCGCCCCCCGCGCCCCCCTCCCCCTCTCGCCTCCCCTCACGCAGTGGAACGGCGCCCCGCGCGGCTTCGCCTTCGTCACGTACCGCGACCCCTCCGTCGTCTCCCGCGTGCTCGCCGCCACGCACAAGCTGGACGGCCGCACGGTGGAGGTGAAGCGCGCCATCCCGCGCGAGGACTCGCGCGACCGCCTCGCGCCCTCCGCCGTCCGTCTGGACAGACGCAAGGTGTTCGTGGGCGGGCTCGCCGCCACCGTCACGGACATGGACCTGCGCGCCTACTTTGAGCGCTTCGGCCCCGTCATCGACGCCACCGTGCTCATCGACCGCGAGACCGCACGGTGCGTCGCCCGCTGCCTGCCCCCTGCCTTCCCCCCTGCTGATGCGTGTGTTGCGGCGGCGGCTGCTGTGGCGGGGTGTGCGTGTGCGGCGCGCCGCTTTCTTGGCGGTGGCTGTCTGGGCGCCCGCTCGCGTGGTGTACAGCTGTGGGGGTGACGCGAGTCCGCGCAGCGGTGCAGCGCTGGCGGTTTCGTGGTTGCTGCTCTGTGTGCGCTGTCACCCCTCACCCGCTTGAGCGTGCGGGTGCGGTGTGGCGCAGCGCTGCGCGGCTCTCGCTCAAGCACGTGCGCTTGCGTGGGGGGCCCCTGCTCGGCCGCTCTCCTCCGCTCTGCTTGCCTGTTCGTGGGTCTCGTGGACTGCCGCACGCTTCATCATCACCAGTGCGCTCAGTTCCTTCCGCATGCACACCCTACCCCCCTCACCCCTTCATCACCTCCTCCCCCGCTGCCCTCACCTCCCCGCGCCCGCCCTGCAGCTCCCGCGGCTTCGGCTTCGTGACATACGCGAACCTGGAGTCGGTGGACAGCTGCCTGCGCGAGCCGCACCGCCTGCACGACAAAATCGTGGACGTCAAGCCCGCGCAGCCGCGCTCCGAGACCGCCACGATGCTGGGCGCGGGCGGGCTGAGCGCGGGCATGGGCGGCCCGATGGCCGGCCCCATGGGCGGCCACATGATGCACCCTGGGATGATGGCGCCGGGCATGATGGCGCCGGGCATGATGGGCCACATGGGGGGTCCCATGGGCCACATGATGCACCCTGGGATGATGGGCCACATGGGCGGCCACGGCGGCCCCATGGGCGGGATGATGGGCGGCCGCGGCGGGTACTCTGTCTCTGGCAGCGGCACGAGCGTGTACGGCGGCGGCCGCGGCGGCATGTACAGCGCCCCCGCGGGCATGCCCGGGGCGCCCGTGTACAGCACGACGGGCGTCGGCGGCGCGCCCGGCCCCGCGGGCCCGTACGGCGGCGGCTACGGCGGCGCGCCGCCTGGCGGCCGCTACCCGGGCCCCGCAGGCCCGTACGGCGGCCCCTACGCGCCCGCGTACGCGCAGCAGACGGGCCCGTACGGCCCGCCCTCCTTCTACCCGCCGGGCGCGGACCCCTACCGCGGCGGCCACCAGCACAGCGGCCCCTCCCCCGCGCCCGGCGGCGAGTACGCCGGCCTTGGGCCCGCGGGCTACGGCGGCGCGCCCGCCGGCGGCTCCTACGGCGCCCCCGGCGGCGCCGCCGCCTTCGACGGCGGCCGCGCGGGCCCGCCCTCCGGCTCGCCCCTCACCGGCCCGTACGGCAGCAGCCCCGCGGCGTACCCAGGCGGCCCGCAGGCGGGCGGCGGCGGCGGCGCGCCCTTTGCCGACCCCGCCGCCGACCCCATGGCGGGCCTCGAGCAGCGCATGCGCCAGGCGTCCATCGGCGGCGGCAGCAGCGCGAGCGGCGGCGGCGGCGCGCGCCCCGCGGGCCCCGCGGTGGCGGCGGGCAGCTCCGGCTCGTACGGCTCCCCCATGGCCGCGGGCAGCGCGGCGCGCCCCTTTGGCGGCCCCGCGCCGCAGTACGGCGCGCCGCAGGGCGGCGGCGGCGGCGGGTACGCGGGCGCCATCCCCTCCAGCTACGGCGTGCCGCCCAAGGCGCCCGGTGGCGGCGGCGGCGAGTACGCGTCAGCCTCCCCTCTCTACTACGACCCCACGCCGCTCGCGGGCGGCGCTGGCGGCGGCGGTGCGCCTGCAGGCGCCTACGCCGCACGCCCGCAGCAGCAGCAGTACGCGCCCAGCCCCGCCCCCGGTGCGGGCGGCCCGGGCTCCGCGCCCTCTGCTGGCGGGTACCCCGAGGCGGGCAGCGCCAGCCTCGCGCCCTCCGCGTAGAGCGGGGGGCGTCGCAGCCGCCGCGTCAGGCCTGTCCTGCCGCCGCCGCTGCCGGTAGCGCTCGCCTCCCCCAGCCCGCCTTGCAGCGTCGCGACAGCGGCAGGGCAGGGCAGCCCTGAACGCTTCTGTTGCTGTGTTGTGCGGTGGGCGGTCGTTCGTGGGAGCTGACGAGCAGTGGGCTTGGCGGGAGGCGTGTGCGGGAGGCGTGTGCGCGGCCCGCACCGCCACCCTCAGCCCGCCTGTCTCGCCGTCCCTCCCGCACGCCTGCGCGAGCCTGGCTGCGTGAACCACCGCCCGCCCGCCTCGGCGCGCTCTTCCCACCCCTCAACCCCTGCTGCTGCGTCGTATAATCCGTGTGCCTGCTGCGACTAATTAGCGCTGCGTCCGCGCCCCGTGCGGGAGCGCGGTACGCAGTTCAACCGCCTGGCCGCACGCCTGCTGTGGCGCTGCCAGCCAGCCGCACCGCGCCGCGCCGACCTCCCACCACTACCACCACCAATCCTCCTGCCCCCACTGCCTCCCTCGCTACCTTCTATTCCGAGGGGGGCACGGCGGGCGGTGTCTACGGCGCGGCCAGCGCGCCGCGCCGACCTCCCACCACTACCACCACCAATCCTCCTGCCCCCACTGCCTCCCTCGCTACCTTCTATTCCGAGGGGGGCACGGCGGGCGGTGTCTACGGCGCGGCCAGCGCGCTGCGCCCACCGCGCGGTGTGCGGCCCTGCGTGTTCTTGTTGTGCTGCTGCTGCGTTCCCTGCCGCCGCCGCCGCGTCTGTCTGCCTGCCTGCGTGGCTCTGCCACTTACCCACCGCCCCACTGGCGCGCGGCGCGGGCCACCGCTCCCCCACTCAGTGCGGCCGCTGCCTTGAGGGTGCTGCGCCGGCCAGCGATGGCGGCAGGGCGGTGTCTGAGCGTCTGGAGGGCGCTGCACCCGTGCCCTTCGCCTGTGCAGCAGCCGAGCCGCCCGCGCGGGCGCTGCGCAACCGGGGTCTGCTCGGGGTCTGCGTCTGGCACTGGTCTTGGGTTTCTATTCTCTATCTCTCCTCCCCCGACGCGGCGCTTGCGCAGCCGAGACAGGCACACGTTCCCTGCTGGCAGAGCAGCGCAGCTTTCGCAGCACGCTCCGGCAGCGCGTGTCGATTGCAGGTGGGAGATGCGGCAACGATCTGCGCGACGCAGCAATGTATGGGCAGGCCGCCGGCGTGGAGACGCGGCCGGGCCGTGTGCGCTGTGCAGTCCCCCGCCGAGGCTCGGGCCCATTCCCCCCGATGCGCCGAGGCGGGGGCTGCAGTGCGCCGCGGGCCGCTGCGAGACGCCGCTCCTGCCGGCCGGCTTGCCTCAGAAAGTTAGTCCTGTAGCTCCATTTAGCGACGAAGCGGCGAAGATTTGGCGTACCTGCCTCTCCTCTGGCGCACCCCCGATACACCGTTTGAGATAACGGGGGGAAAGCTCAGTGATGGATATCAGAGGGGCCACGATGACGCGTATTCACAAGTGGGAAGGAGAAGGATGACCAGCCTTCTTGTAACGGGCGGGTGCCGCTGCGAGGGCGGTGACGTGTGTGGGTGCGGGGGCGGGGCTACTAGCAGCTGTCTGCTCTGTTGCAGTGCGGGTGCGGCAGAGGTGCTACTTTGGTTGACAACCCCGCGATCGAGCGCTTCAGTGCCCCAGTCTACAGCACAGCGGTTTCACTTGTCCTTCCCTGCTTTCCACCGACTTGGAGCCAGGGCGTCAGCAGAGTGGAGCGCGCAAGCTGGCAGCATCGGCGACGAGTCCAGCTCGTGTGCTGCTTGCTGCGGAGCTTGGCTTCCTAGCTGTGTGGAGATTGGCGCGCTCGCGTATTAGGCGCGAGCAGTAGGCCGCCCTTCGACGAGCTTCTGTGCACCCTGTCCGCCCCCCGCCCCGCTCTTTGTCTCCTGTCCGCTGCCCTCCTCGGCGCCCCGTGACCAAAACCCAAAATCCAAAAAACTGCAGCCATTTCAGGGAGCGCGTAGCGCCCGCAATGACTTGAAGTCTCTCGACTTGACCTCCACGAGGAGTCGGATTCGAAGACGTCATCCCATCGTGTTCGACTCGAACGGTTGACGTACCTCAATCGAGTTCTTTCATGAAAATCGACGAGGCCTGATTGGTCAGTGGTATCGGGAGCCAGTCGAATTCGTGTTACCGTCTGCGGCGCGTTCTCACGACATGCGAGTCTCGAGCTCCGGATGGATCCACGAGCGTCGAAACCATTCAGGTGCCAGCGGTTGAACGAGGGCACATACCACTCAAGTTGTGGGAAGCAGCCGATGGGTAGGCGTTGGGCCGTGGGAAACATGGGCGCGCCAGCTCGCTTGCGCTGGGCGGGACTGCGCCCCTGCTCAAGCTGCAGCGAGGACGGCGTGGTGGCCGACCCGCAAGGGCGCACTTGCACAAGAGCAGGAGCCACGAGGCTGCACCAGGCGACAGTGACCTGCGCGCCGGACTGCACAGACCGCTCCATGACAACGATATGTGCCACTGGTGGGCGCAGTCTCGTGCCCCAGGCCTGGTCTACTGCTGATGGCGATTGATGAAGCAAGAGTGCAAGCTCCCGTCGCGGCAGGAGTGCCCACGCGGCTGCGGGTGCGACGAGCCGCCACCGCAGGCGACAAGGTCCAGTCCGCAGCACCAAGGATTGCTGCGCAGCGAGCCGGGCCGGCGGGAACCCGCGGCAACACGGTGCGCTCAAGGGTGACAGGAATGGTCTCGAACCGCACGCCCTGACGTGCGTGCGGCGCTGCCGTTGTCTGCGATGCGCCCAATGATGCTCAGTGTCACTGCCTTCGATGCAGCAGTCAGCCGTATCCCCGCGGGGTCGTGCTTGCTGGTGTTCGTGCTGTGCTGCGAAGATACCGACTGCTCAACCATGTCCTCCTCGTAGCGGTTGTCAGTGTCCATCGGGCATCGCTGGCATGAGACGCTGCCTTGACGACCGCGCCTGTATGCAACCGCTCGCTGCCCACAGCTGTCGGTCACCCAGCCTCGTCGTTGCGGCGGCCGTGCAGCTCATGTTCCGCGAAACTAACACGCCACCCCCGCTGTCTGAGCGACGCGATGCCTCGCACCCCAGCCCTCCTCAGGGGAGTGGTTGCAGCTCTACGACACTGTGACGCCACCTCGAGCTCGCAGGGCGCGCTTCATCGGTCCTCCAGGTTGATGGCGCGGCCGAACTTGGCATACAGCAGCTTCTTCAGCTCCGCTTGCCGCAAGTCAATGGAGCGGAGCTCCTCGTCCAGGGTGTCGATGGCGGTGGTGTTCTTCTGCAGCGGAGCGGAAGGACGGAATCGAACCAGACGTAGGACCAGGTAGAGCTTTCATGCAGTTGCCCACGCCGTAACAGCCACTGCGGCAGCTTACGTGCCTCTTTTTGCTTCGAGATGTACTCCAGCGCGTACGAACTGTCAACGTCGACGAAGCAGTCGCCGATCAAAATCCTGCAGGACAAAAATGCAAGCAATCGCAAAACGGTTGCTGCGTGAGCTGGCAAACTGCTGCAATGCATCGTTCGGAGTCATCAGCGGCGCACTCACTTAATCGAGCCGGAAGTGCTCTCATCAGCCATCATCGCTCCCTCCTCGGCATCATCCAGCTCCTGGTTTTGCTTCTGCAAGTGAGTGAGCAAACAGCGTCACTGTGTGCAGCTCTGTAGGTCTCAGCATGAAATCGCGGTTATTCCGGCTCATGGCCCATAGTACGGACCTTGCACTCGGCGATCTCGTCCCTAATCTCGTGCTTGCGTGAGTTCAGCCGCCCAAACTCGTTGATGCGGGACTGGTCAACCCGGTTGACCTGCAGGATGTGCAATCTCGAGCCGAAACCCCTGTCGCTGACAAGCTCAAGGTGGCGTGCGAATACATGCAAGTTATGCAGCCTCGGGCCTCCGTGCCCACCTCCACATCGCTTTCCTCCTCAGCGGGGCTGAGGGGCACGGCTGGCGGTGCAAGAGTTGACATCTTGCAACAACGGGGTTCTGGCCTTGAGGTAAAGTCAATGCCTAAAAAGTCCTGCGCTGGCGCGTCAGTTGAAGGCTGCAGCTGTTCCGTGGGGTGCTTGTGTTGGCGTTTGCGCAGCCTCCACGCTGGGCCCAACTCAATCGTTGCCAGCAGATGCACGGACATTTGATCGATTATAACTCGACGCGCGCGCAATTATTGCATTAGCAAGGCCGTGGGTGTGGCTGCTACACGCATCACAAACAGCGTGTGGTGCTGCTGACGACTTGCGAATTCGTTTGGGCCGATGGCCCGGCCTGGCGTCACCCACAGGTCCTTTGGGCCTTCAGCAGAATGAAGAGGTTGAAAAACGAGTCATCATATCTCGCCTTCGCCCGTGCAAGTATGCCGCTGACCTACGCCAGCATCCTCTTGGTTCTCCTCGCGAGCTGCGTGACAGTGGAGGCAGGCGAATCCGTCTTCTCCGCATCAACCGTCGAAGCCCGCACACGCCTGCTGTTGGTGGATGAAGAGGGCTGGCTGTTCGCTGCGCTTGATCCGTGCAATGTGGTACGCTATCGACTGACTGACTATGATCGAGTCGGCTTGTACGACTGCGGGCCAAATACAGTTCGCGCTGGCGCCTTGTACAACGGCGATACTTACGTAGGGCTACTGCCAGATGACAGCGTTGACGGCACCGGCTCCATTGTGGCGATTACTGGTCGCGATATGGTGCTTCGCGCGGAGTTGCAGCTTCCGCGACAGTTTGCATGGCTCTCCACCATGACCGCGGACGCAGTCGGTGGCAGCCTGTACGCTGTGGGAAGTGACGGGTGGCTGCTGAAGCTGCAGCCCGCCCCGTCGTTACAAATCACTCACGCCGTGGACTTTGGCCTTACGCCGTCGGGGTCGAGCGTGATCCGGAACCAATACCTTGGCCTGCACTGGGGAGCTCTCCTGCACAACGGCTGGCTGCTCGCATCCGATCCGTCCAGCGACGCGCCGCGCCGTGGGCAGCTGCACTTCGTCTCTGCGCTGACCCTGGAAGCGATCGGGTCCTATGATGTGGATGGGCAGGTGTGCTCCTTGGCATTGGACCCGATCGCGTCCGTGCTGTGGGCGGGCCTCTGCGGTGACCCCGGCCGCTTGTTGCAGCTCTCAGTCTCCTCGTTGCCGCCAGTCACACTCTCATCTGTACCGTTCTCTACCGCGTGCCGCCTCCCTCTACAAGCCGCCTTTGATGGCAGCTCCTCCACCGCGTTTTTTTCATGCGCTGAGCTTCCCACCGCCATCGAGCGGGTTGATGCAGTTGGCACAGCCTTGAAGCCCGCAGTGCCACTGACAGAACGCTGGGGCGAGGACGCCGTCACCGCGCTGACGGTACACGCGCGCGCAGGTGTACTAGTCGTGGGCTGCCAATCGGGCACGCTAGTCCGCTACTCCATCGGCGGTAACTTCGTCATCGCGCAGCACAAGCAATACCCCGCCCGCCTGCTTCCGGGGTCGCTTGTAGACTTGCTGCTGGTGCAGCCCGACGGGGACTTGCTGTTCGCCATTGCCGCCGCTAACGTGCCCGCGATGGTTCTGAAACTGCGTGGCAGCGACGGGACGATCCTGGGCTCTCTTGGTTTGCCTAACAGTGTGGGTAGGGTCGTTGCAGCAGACATCCACGCGGAGGCCTCGTCACTCTACCTCGCCTGTACAAACGACCTCGGTGCCGGCGTGGCCAGTGTGCTGGTCATACGAACGGACATCCTCGCTGTCGTCAGCCGGATTGTACTGCTAGCATCGGGCATGATTGTGCGGACCTTTTCTCTGTACAGGGCAGCCCTGATGGGTGTCGTCGGTTTTGACCTGCCTGCCACAAGGGAGACGGTGATTGCCACCTTTCCTCTGGGCGAACCGTACGCCCTTCGCGGAACAATCATTGGTGTGGATATGGGCAGGCTCTGGGATTCTTCAGTCGATGAGGAAACTGGCGTGGGGTGGTGGATCACCGCTCACACTGTTGACCAACCGGCTTTGGCCATCGCGATGAATCTTACAGACATCACGCTGCTAGACGCCGTGCCCCTGCCGATTGAGAGCATCAATGGTGCGGTGGGCTCGACCGTCCAAGCGCTGCCCGATGGTTCGGCGGTGTTTGCAGGGCTCAGTGGAGAGGTTGGAATCGTCGCGTTCAACCCCGTTACCGGCAGCCTCGAGTTCACTGTCGGTTCCCGCCTGGTCGGAATGTTCCCGCGAGCACTGGTGCTGGACAGTGCGCGCAATAGCCTCGTGGTAGCGTCGGAAGGTGGCTTTGTTGCCGAAGTCCTGCTCCCTGAACTCTATGCGCAGAGTGTCATCACGCTGCCCGGAGGGAACTCTCTCGTGGGTGTCCTCGACGGTCCGAGCTCTCAGGTGTGGTTTGGCTGGGCACCCACGGCCACTCAGAGCGTGTCCGGCATTCGGGCGCTGTCAACGCAGCCTCACCTCGCCCTCACGATGACGCGCACGTTCTGGCCGCTCGCACCAGAGACGCGAGTCTCCGACATGGTGTTCGGTGCGGGCTACGCGCTGGCGGTGAGCAGCGTTGGCATGGCGACTCGCGTCCGCCTGACGGACTTAGCGTACGCGGGTGCGTGTTTCCTGCTGCCCCCGACAGCTGTTGGAGCCAGCGGCGCAGATCCATACCTCTACAGCGCTGTCTTGGGCAAGACAGCCTTCATCCAGAAAATCTCCATCGCTGAATGGAGACTGGTGGACACTCTGTTTCTTAACGTCACCGCGCCTCTCATTGCCACAATGCCGATTGACGCCGCTGGCACTGCCCTTTTTGCTGCCACGCATGATGTCCAGGCGACTGTCATTCGCGTGGATTTGACGACGTTTCGCCAAACTGCCGCTGCTACGATCAGCAGTGGCATCGTCTTCATGCTGGTTGACAACACAAGGTCCGGCCTGCTTGTGGTTACGCTCGCCGCGGAGACCGGTTTTGGTCTCACGTACTTGGACCAAACCACTCTCTCAAGCATCCACGACGGCATTCTCCTTGTCAACGCGACGATGACCGGGTGGCTACTCCCTACTTGCTTTGGTGCTTTGACGGACCGCACCGGTACGTACGCTTACGTTGGCTTTGCCTTCCCGAACCTCCACGCTGCTGTTGCGGTGCAGGTGCACCTGGGCACCTTTGCCGTCGTGCAGCGCCTGGTCCTGAACCGCGCGCCCTACATCCCCCGGGGCGGCCTGCTGCTCAGTCCGGATGGCCGATGCCTGTACGTAGCAGCGTTGGAGGACTGGCATAGTCGCATGCGCTTTGATTGCATTCGACTCTCGAACTTCACGCTCAACGCCAGCGAGAGTGTATATGCGACGTCCCTGGACCTGCAGCAAACCAGTGTGATGGCGCAGGATGCAGCGAGCGGCCGAGTGCTGGTTGGCACGGACGCGGCGTTTATCGTTGACGGCGACGCAGCGGCCCCATCCCCGCTCTTAGAGCTAGATATCAGCTCAGGGGTCGCGGTGCCCATCGCCTCGCGAATGGAGTTGCCGCCCGCCGCTGGCGAGGGCTGGTTCCGCGCCGTTGTCGCAATCCCCGGCGCGCTTGATGGAAGTGCCCCTGCCAGCTTGATTGCAGGAACCTATGTTCCGCCAGGCACGATGCTGCGAGTTACCGTCGCTGATATGCGTCGGACAGACACCCAAACACTACCTCCGGGTGACGAGCGGTTTCAGAGCGCGGTATATGACGCCGCAAGTCAGCACCTGTATCTCGGAGGGGCCACACCTGTGGGTGTGGTGGTCAAGGTACATGCGAATGCCACGACTGCGTCGCGGATTGACAGCACTCCGCTCCTCGCCAAAGATGGACGCGTGCTGTTTCTGGCTCTGGACACGCTCAACGGCTTCATCTATGCCGGGACTGACTTGCACCCGCTTGCGGTGGTACGTTTGTCACTGATAACATTCAAGAGAGACTCTGCCTTTGTGCTCAGTAACCTGCCAGGGCCGGCTTCCTGTGGGTTAATCGAACCAACAGGGAAGTATTTGCTTGTATCTGCAGCTGGGAGCCCCACGCAGATCGCGCGCATTCAGATCCCCCAGTTTGTTGAACAACCGCACGCCTTGCAACTGCCGCCCGGCTGCGACTACGTCCGCGCAGCGGCCCTGGATGCGGCCACCGGTCTCAGCTATTGGGGCACTGGCACGAGCCCCGGCAGGATCGTCGTCGTGGATACCGCGGCGTTCATCGTCGTGTCTGTGGTGGCGCTGCGCTCTGGTGAAAATGGGGCGCGCCTGCTGCTGGTGGATGCGGCTGCCAGCTTTTTGTACGTGGCGGCCGATTCGGATGCAGGAGCGATTGTGCAGCTGCGTCTTGGCAATTTGAGTCGAGCTGCCGAGCGAGCGCTTGGCACTCCGAGCGGCCGGCCGGCGTCCCTGATCGTGGCTGAGGGCGCGTTGATAGTCGGAACTGACTCCACGCCCGGCCGGTTGTTCAAGCTGTTCCCGACGCCGCCAGTCCCATCTGTCCACGCCATCAGCGGTGCGGCGCAGCTGTGGGCACCGCCAGCCTCGTTATGCGTTGGCGCTCTGTCGCTGGTCCCATTGGGAGATCAGTCGGCAGCGGACTTGAGATGCGTGTTTGAGACGCCTGTCTTGCAGTTGAGCGGAGCACTTGAGGGCAGCTTTGTGGCTACTGGCCGTGTCACTCTCCAGCTATCTGTTGTGGCTGTTGGACAGTTGGCAGATGAGACGCCACGCCGCTGGATGCGTGCAGCTCAGCCTAGCAACACCACTGCATCCGTGACACTGCAGAATTGCACGACCGGAGATGTGAACAGCTGCAGCTTTGCGGTTCCTTCCCATCTGTTGGCTGCTGGGCTACTGCAGTCCTCTGCCTCCGGCCTAGTTGCAGTGATGCTCACAGCCACGGCTTTCCGCGACAACATTGCTTCTAGCCCTCGCTTGCTTACGATGGTCGCCAACGCGCCTGCCCTTCTCTCCGTTTCTCCTGCGGTCGTTGCTCAACACAGCGTGCGGCTTGTGGTCGAGGCTGCGCTGCCTGCTCGCAACGCCAGCAGTGCCTTCCCTTACGAGCTGTGGCTGCGAGGCAAGAAAGGTGTTTCCACCAACTCCACCCTGCTGCTATCCTGTCCGATCGAGGACGCCGCGATTGGTGGTCAGACGATAACATGCAGGCTTCCGCCGCTGGAGCAGCGGCTGCTCGGGTTGGTGTTTGATGTCGTGCTGACGGCTTTAGGTAGTCAGGTGCCGCTTTCAGTCCTGCCTTCCGCCGTGCAGTACGCCTGGCCCGTGTTTGCACTCGTGCGGCCGTCAGAGGGGCTACCGACGGTTTCGACAATGACAGGGGCAAGCACTAGCTTCCTCACTCTGCAATCCCCAGCTGTCAATGTCCCGGCTATCGCGTTGTGCAGTGCCGCGGCAGGCATGACCACAGCAGGCTCGAGTGGTGCTCCTTTGCGAGTGTGGGTGGGCACTAGTGCTTGCACCAACGTTACTACGAGTGACTTTGCAGCAGATATCATCAGTTGCGTTGTCCCTTCTGGCGTTGGCATACGGGTTTCTGTAACGGTGGAGGTGTCAGGCTGCTTCAACATCACGTCAGCCGAGGTTGTCGACAGTGGCACAGTGTCGACGTACGACGGCCAGAAGGAGCTGGCACCTGTGGCCACCAAAGGCCGCATCCCGACTACCGTCAGCTTTTTATCCCCGATGCTGACCGCTGTCGCACCCAGTACGTGGCTGATGCCTGCAGACACAGCTCAGCAGCAACGAACATTCGCGGTTCTGCTGGAAGCCGACTCGCTGTTACCGCCTGACGATGCCATCTCCGTGGAGATTGGTCCAGCGGATTTCATGGTGCGCTGTGAAAATGTAAGCGCTGTGTCATCCACGCAACTGGTCTGTGCTGTGCCGGCAGCGCGTCTTCAAGCGACTCTCCCGCGCAATGCCGACGGTGTGGTCTCTGGGCGCATCGACCTTCCGATCACTATGCGATATCTGATGCCGAGTTGGCCGTCTGACACGGCTGTTGCAGTGACAGCACCTGCCGTTGTTCTCACAGTAATCGGCGTCCCGAACGTGCAAACGTTGCAGCCTGCCACTGGGCCCTCTGGCACGCGTATCACAGTGATTGGCAGCGGCTTTGCTGCGGCGGCGAATGAATCTCAGCTGTTCGTAGCACCGGTCGTCACAGTGGGTGGTAGCATCTGCAGCAACGTTACGCTGGTTTCCGACACATCTGTTTCCTGCGTTATTCCTCCCTTCAATGCCAGCTCCACGGTTGCCGCCTCGGCAGCGGTTGTGGTTACAACCACTGCAGGCCACTCCGCCAGTTTGGTTGCGTTTGCTTACAACCAAGAGCTCGTGATTGGCTGGGCCGCCAACCTGACATCTCTGAGCACACTTGGCAAGATTCCCGACTCTGCAACTAGCCTTGCTGGGGTTGCTCCACTCTACCCTCTACCGAGTGTCAGCATTGTCGTTGGGACGGCTTTGCAATGCCAGCTGGACGTCATCAGTGCCGAGCCACTGCATGCGGGTGACGTGGTGGTGCTGTCCGTGGTGGCTTCGGGGCGTGCTGTTGTGATCCCGAGTCCAGACGTGTCAGTGGTGAGCTTTCCTGAGGTATCACTTGTGCCGACGCCACTTTTATCTTTCAAGGCCAGCCTGCGGGTTACTTGCCTTGACAGCAGGCGCGTGGCTGTAGAGACCCCGTCCTTGCTGTACTGGACTGTGGCAGCACCGACTGTGCGTTGGACTCTCGCCTCGATCGCTGAGGCTGGCACTGCAGGTGTGCTGGTGCCTTCGGCTGATGCGATTTTACCGCTGCAGCTCGAAATCGTGATGCCTTCTGGGGCGCCGATCTCAGCTGTGACGTGGTCTACCCTGGCGACGTGTCAAGTTGAACTGTCAGTTGTGGCCGAAGAGCAACCTTCCTCCCGATTTCTGGGTTCGTGGGGCGGCAGCTTTGGCAACAGCACATCGTCGTCAGATGGTGCGGGCGCCTTGGCAACGGTGGTCGCATTTCCTGGTTTGGATCTCAGCGGTGTGCCGTTTGGCTCCCTCGCACAGGCCTCTGCTTCCTGCAAGTGGTTGTCGACAGGCACTACACTCTCACCTGCGCAGCCACTGCACTACCGAACGATGACAGCAGCAGCCCAATGGGCGGTGCCACCCTCAGCCACCGGTGGAGTCCCAGAGCCGCTGTCACCGACACCTGCCGTATCTCTGCAAACCGTTGATACTGTGGCTACAGCTCACCCGCTGCAGTGCCGCATTGACGCCTCGCTGCTCCTCGGTGGCGGCAGCGTTGTCGCCATCAACAGCACGGGTGCTGTCTCAGTCTTGTCTACAGGCGGCGCAGACTCGCTCGTGATTCCACAGCTTGTCAGTGCCCCGTGGAACTCCACGCTAGCATTTGAGCGATTCATCATTGCTGGCAGGCGGCAGGCACGGTACAACATCACGGTGTTGTGCAGCCTCGGCAGCCAGCAGCTCCCAGCCCTCAGCGCAGCAGTGCAAGTTGCTGGGTGCCCGCCGGGTAAGCAGCCTGGCGGTGCCACGGGCTGGCTTTGCAACGATTGCGAGACTGGGCAGTGGTCCGACGGCACGGTGTGCATTGGCTGTCCGGCAGTGGGCGCCATCTGCAGTGGCGGTCGTCTCCAGTTGCTCCAAGGCTACTTCCGGCCACTTCGTCAACATAGCGCAGATCTCGGTCCGAGCACAGAGTTGCACCCCTGCTTCAATGCAGAGGCGTGTCTCGTGAACGAAACCGCGCGTACATTCAGCTGCGCGGCGCCCGCGTACGCCGCTGATGGCCCGCTGTGTGGTGTGTGTGACGCCAGCGCTGGCTACGGTATGTTCGGTACAGCGTGCCGGGAGTGCTGGCCAGCGTGGGCATCTGCGCTGCTGCTTGCCTGCCTCGTTCTCGCTGCAGTGGCGGTCGCTGCATACCTGGCTGTCACGCACAAGCCCGGCTCGCGCTCGCCAGCTGCCATCTCTCTGCGGCAGGTGCTGGGCTTCGTGCAAATATGCAGCGTCATCGCGGCTCTGCGCGTGCAGAGCAGCTTGCGCTCCCTGCTGGGCTGGACGGATGTTGCCAATGCTTCGATCCTATCCTTTGGCCCTTTTTCCTGCACCCTGCCGGTAACCATAGTCGGGCGCTATCTGCTGACGCTCGCGCTACCTCTCTGCTTTGCTGTGATGGTTGCGCTGCTGGCCGCTCTCTTGAGCTCGCAGGGGCTGCGGAGTGTTCTAGCTCGGTGCTTTCGCCGTGGCGTCGCAGCGGTGCCACTGGAGACGTGGCCGCCGCGGGCAGACATGCAGCGTACAGGCAGGAGCGCCGCCAGCTCTGAGCCGTTGTCGTCTCGCAAGCTCAATGCCACGCTGAACCCTCTCGCTGCGGTGAGAACTCCCGGCTCCCCCGCATCCAGCCCCATCGCCCGAGCTGTGCCAAGCTCTGTCGATGCGGCTGCATCTCCTGCGATTAGCACTCGCACACGCATCGCCTCTGTCCTGCTTATGTTGGCGTCTCTGTTCTACATGCCGCTGCTCTCCGCCTCCGTTCGAGCGCTGGATTGCTACGAGCGGCCTGTCGATGGCGTGACGTACCTGCGAGCAGACCTGCGAGTGGTGTGCTACACCGGTGGTCACGCCGCCATTCGTGCGCTCGCGATCGCGGTGATTGTGCTGCTGACCGTGGTGCTGCCTGGCAGCCTGTCCCTGTCGCTGTGTGGGCTGCGAGGTCGCGCAGGGCAGCTTCGCCTCAAGGGACACGCCCCCATGAGTGCGACCGCGGGTGTCTCCGCAGCTGCTTTCAATGCCGTTGATACGGATCGTCTTGCTGCAAGCGACAGCTCAGCATTCCACAGCACCGGCTCTGCCACCGCCTCAACGCTTCCGCTGGTGGCGCTGCTGCGGCCGCTGTACGACGGGTACGATGTGCGACGGGGACTCCTGTGGTTCGAAGCGGTCGTATTTGTGCGGAAGGCGGTTCTGGTGATTGCCGGCACCTTGATCAGCGACCCTGTGGTCGCTGCTGCCACCGTGACGCTGGTGCTGGGAGCAGCGACGTGCTTGCAAGTGCTGCTGCGCCCGTACGAGGACGAGCAATTTAATCGCAGCGAGCTGTCGTCGCTGTGGGGCGCTGTCGGCATCGCTCTGCTTGCGGTGTTGCTCGCGTCAGGCGCAGGGGGCGAATCGGGCTCTGTGGCGCTGCTCGCTGGCATCATGCTCCTTGCCCTCTCCACTCTGCTGTTCCTGACCTGGGCGTGGCTGCGCAACGTTCGCGGCAGCCTGGCCGGTCTGTGGATGACGCTGAGCGGCCGCGCGCGCGAGCGCTGGGTATCCGCTCGGAGCTTGTCGCAGAAGCTGCGGTCGCTGACGCCACGCACGCTCTCGCGGCGGCGGACGGTACTCGCAGCCTTTCCGAGCCCAGCTCTCCCACCGGCAGCGCCTGAGACGAAGCAAAGCCTGCAGCGTAGCGGCGTCAACACAAACAACATAGGTTCAT
>Ga0208629_100420_pt1 | contig 20952 bp, 7 predicted proteins | sample LakWasMet19_HOW5_2_FD_183865 | JGI IMG/M metagenome (GOLD analysis project Ga0208629, IMG submission 183865) | Freshwater sediment methanotrophic microbial communities from Lake Washington under simulated oxygen tension - Sediment Metagenome... | ecosystem: Environmental > Aquatic > Freshwater >... | reverse complement strand
GCAGGAAGGAGGCGGTCCACTGCGGCACGAACGTCGACGCAGCCGCCTCGGCATCGTAGTGGCCGCCCAGCCCCTGCGCAGCGGCCTCCGCGGCTGCAGCTGCAGCTGCCGTGCGGTGGCGCTCCTCCGCCTGTGCCCGCTGGTGGCTCTCGTGCGCCCGCTCTGCCGCCGCCTCCGCGTCCAGAAGGGATCGGGGCAGCGATGCCTGCGCGGCTGCGGCGGGCGCAGCTTCCACCCCCACGCCAGCCCCGGGCGACCGCAGCTCAGCGGCTACCATCGACCAGTGGCTGCTGCAGGCACCCACGGCGGCCTCCAGGCCAGCAGCGCCAAGGGCGGGCAGAGACGCACTCAGGTCGGGCGGCCCCTGCGAAACCCCCTCTGCCACGGGCCCCAGAGACAGCTTCAACGGGGCGAGGGATGCGCCGCCCAAAGCCTTGCCCGCGGCAGGAGGCGGCAGCGGCTGCAGGCGCAGCGTGGCCAGCCCCAGGACCGCCTCCTCCGCCTCGTCAGCGTCCCGCAGCGCTGCTTCCACCAGCATATTGGCGAGGCGAGGCGGGAGCGGCAGCAGCGGGTGCAGGGACAGGTACGGGGGCGCGGGCTGTGTGGCCAGCCCGGGTCCTGGCGGCGCAGCCTGAGGCGCGGCAGCGGAAGCGCGCCGGCTGTTGCTGAGCCGGGCCGCAGCGGCCGCCGAACCCGCGGCTGCTGCTGGGAGCGCTGCCTTCGGAGCCGTCGCCGCCGGCCTGCCCTCCGCAGCGGCCGCCGGTGCCGCTCCTGCGGCTGCAGTGTGACCGGCACTCAGCACCGCGGCAGCCAGCTGCTGCAGCGGGGGCGTCAGCACGGATGCGCCGGGCACTGCGCCAGCTGGCGGCGGAAAGAGGGCGGCGGTCGCAGCGGGGGGCAGCGAGAATCCGGAGGTGGGCACGACCCGGCCCGTGGCGGGGTGCGGGTAGTAGTGCAGCAGGCCTGGCGCCGTGCCGCTACGGGCTGCGCCTGCGCCGCCCTCCGGCGGCTGCGCCTCGCAGCGCAGCAGCTTGTAGGCCCACGCCGCGGCGAGGTCGGCGAGGAAGACCTGCCACGCCTCCAGCATGCAGGCCACCAGCGTGTCGTCGGCGACGGCGCAGAGCACGTGGGCCGCCGCCACGGCCTGCCGCGCCTGCCGCAGGGCTGCGGCCAGCTCCCCCTCGCGGCCCGCAACGTCGTCGCAGGCGGCAGCGAACCGCTCGCTGATGTCGGCCTCGAGGGGCACGTCGCCCTCCGCAGACGCCTTGATGTGCGCGAGCGTGTCGTTCACGCTGGCGCGCGCAGCCCGCACCGCCGCCGCCAGCGAGGTGCATCGCGCCTGCGCGTCGCAGGCGAGGCGCAGGGCCACGCCTGCGTCGGCGAAGCGGCCGAAGACCCACTCGGACGGAGGGACGGAGGGGGGGCGCGGGGCAGCGAGCGCGGAGACTGGCCCCGCTGCAGCTGCAGCAACGTCCAGCGGAGAGTCTCTGCGACCGTCGCCGCGGGGCGGGGCGCCGGCTGCCTCCCCCGCAGCAGCGAACCCACTCGCCGGCTTGGGTGAAACGCCTGCTGCAGCGAGCGGGGCGAAGGCTGGTCGCTCGGGCAGGATCTGCCACGACGACTCGACCACCACGCCCGCGCCCGGGGAGAAGAGGCCGCCCCCGTCTGGGAAGCCGCCGCTGGAGACGCTGAGGCCCCTGAGGCCCCCGGCAGAGGGCCGGCTGGGCGTGGAGGGGCCGGCAGGCAGGTCACTGCCCGCACCGCTGACATCGCTGCCACTGCGGGCGAGGGCAGCCAGCGGCACAGGGTCGGAGCTGCCGGCGCCCGCGACCCCACTCAGCGCGCGGGAGGCAGCGACCGGCGTCCGCCGATCCAGGCCGCCCCCAGCAGCCGCGGCGGCTGCCCCCTCCTCCACCAGCCGCTCCGTCGCGTCGCAGGCATCAAACGACCCAGGCGCAGGCGCGGGAAGCGAGGCGAGCCGCAGTGTATGCAGGCTGGAAGGGTGGCCAGCCGCCTTGCGCAGGCGGCCGCACTCTGTGCGCCCCACGCACGTCTCCGCAGCCTGCAGCGCCCCCTCGTGGCCCTGCCCCTCCCCGCCGCTCAGCAGCCAAAGCAGCTTCAGCAAGGTTCGGGCATGGAGGGGCCTGCTAGGCTGCCAGTCGGCAGCGCTGCGAGAGAGGCCAACCGGGTCCGCAGCCGACTGTGCGGGGGCAGCACCGGGCCCGCTCACAACCCCCACGGCACGGAGTGATGCCACCCCTCTGCTGGAGCGCTCGGTGCGAGAGAGCGGCAGGCCTGGCCTGTCCTGCTGTGCGGCAGCCTCCCCATCGTCGTCACTGCCCTCGTCTCCGTCTGCCTCCTCGTCCGAGGAGTCGCAGTAGACGCGGGAGAGGGAGGGACGCCGCAGCAGCCTGCGGGCACCCGCGGGCGCGAGGGAGCCCGCGGCGCGCCCCGCAGACACGCCCTGCCCCCCGCGCGCAGCAGTAGCAGGGGCAACAGCGCCGCCGCTTGCATCGCCGGCCGACAAGGCCGCAGACGCAGCAGACAGCTGCTGCCCCTGCGCCCACCGCCGCATGGCTGGGAAGTCGAGGGCGGCAACGAGTGAGACAAGCAGAGAGTGCGACGCGGGCAGCAGCAGGCGGGAGCTGGGTGGAGGTGCGCTCGCAGGGGCACCCCGTGCGGCCGTCACCGGAAGCGGGGCGTGCTCTGAGGTTGCAATGCGAGGCCAGAGGGAGGAGCGCAGCGAGGGCTCGAGGCCGCCCAGGTGCGAGGCGGGGCCAACGCCGCCCAGACCAGCCTCCGCGGCCACAGCCGCACCGGATACGCCCCAGGCGCTGCTGTGGCGCCGTGCGTCCGCATGTGAGGGCGGTTGCGGATCTGCAGCGCCGCCGTCTGCGCCGTCGCCAGCAGGAGGGGCGTGCGATCCCTCCACAGCGCACGCGCGGGCGAGCCCCAGGTCAGCGCGAAGGGGCAGGGCTCGCCAGGAGGCGCACACCCTCACTGCCGACGCTGCGAGCTCCCGGTGGCTGAGGAAAGCGAAGATGCGGGCGAGCAGCCGCGGCTCCAGCAGCACGGCTCGGCTGCAGGCGGTGCCCTGCACCTCGCCGGCCGCGCCCCCTCGCGCATCAGGAGCGACGCCTCCTGCGGCCAGCGAAATGTGCCGCCGCATCGTACGCCGCAGCAGCCTGTGTGCGGCGCCCACGTGCAGGGCAGCCGTTGCAGGTGCCAGCGCGGCCTCATACGCCGTCTGGGAGCGGGACGGCTTGCGAGCGCGTCGGGCGCCGGTCCCGAGGCCGCTGGCGCGCCCCCGGCTCCCCTCCCTGCCGTCCCCGCTCGCCTCCCGCGCCCCGTCCATGAGCGATAACGCGCAGCCGAACGGCACCGCTTCGTGGACCACTACCGTCTCGCCCTCGGCTCGCCGGCTGCCTCGGGCGCCAGCGCGCCAGCTGCCCCTTGCGGAGGCCATTGCGGGAACCGTGACGCTGCGCAGCCCTTGCCTGCCGATGGCCGCAAACGCAGCGCCGCCCTCGTCCTCCGTGCTCTCTCGTCGGACGAGTCGCCAGCGTCGTCGTCGTCGTCCTCGTCATCTTCTGCTGTGGACGCCAAACCAGCCACCCCGCCGCTTTGCGCCGGCCCGCCGTGAGAGAAAAGGCTGGTTAGATTGGCAGCAGCCCCAGCGGTCATGGCACCTGCAAGGCCAGAAATCCCGCTGGTGATGGCCGACAAGCTGATTCCCCGCTGATGACCCCGCACAGGGCCACTCGTGATCGCTGCCGCGCTTTCTGCTGAGAGGTCGTACCGCGAGATGTCCACTGGGGAGGGCAACCCGGCCACTGCGTGCGTAAGCGACATGAGGATCGCTTTGTTGCGCACCAGCAGCTGGTCGGCAGCGAGACGCTTCTGCTTGTCTTTCGCTGAGATCGCCATGCTGCGCGCCACGCCCTTGCGCAGCAATTTCGAATCCATGGCCTGTTGGAGCAGAGTGAGCTGCGACATCGCCGTCAGCAGCTGCTTCCGGAGGACGGAAGCCTGCTGCTGGACCTCGTCCTTCTCCTGCAGCGTCATGGCGAGGCTAGTTTTGGCTTCCCGCAACTGCGCCTCCGTCTCAGCCACCCGGTCGTCCCCACCTCCACCCGCGACGCTCAGCGACGGAGCCCTAACAACCGCGGGCGAGGGGCCGCCGGCAACCACGTTTTCCGAAGAAGCCATGTTGCGCTCAAGCACACAGCATTGGCGACTGCGATTTCATCGACGTGCTCAGCATGTTTGATGCTAGCACGCCATTGCGAGCACGCAAACCACGCGCAGGGCTGGTGTCAGTTCAAAAACGCTGGCATATCCCGCTCTTGCCTTGGTCTTGGTGTTTGGGGATCAAAGCAAGGCTGCTTTTCCGCAGTGTGAATTCAAGCGTCTGTCTCGGCCCGACTCTTGCAGTTCGCACGCCCCGCTCGTGGCCCAGCCTCGTCGTTCTCGTCACGACACAGCATGGTTGTAAAAGCGCAAGCCCACTGCTGTTTATTTCACTTACACGTCGCGATTCGTTGCGCCGCTCTGCCGCGCAGCCACTGGCAGCCAGGATGGAGGAAGACGCCGGTGGCGGAGCTGCCCCCCACGAGCCGCGCGAGCAGGACCGCTTCCTGCCCATCGCGAATGTGGCGCGCATCATGAAGCGCGTCGTGCCGGACGGGGCGAAAGTGAACAAGGACGCCAAAGAGGCCGTGCAGGAAAGCGTGTCAGAGTTCATCTCGTTCGTGACCAGTGAGGCCATCGACAAGTGCCAACAGGAAAAGCGCAAGACTATCAACGGCGACGACATTTTGTGGGCAATGGGCACGCTGGGGTTCGACCGTTACATCGAGCCTTTGCGGCTGTACTTGCAAAAGTACCGAGAAGTCGCCAAGAGTGGCGCCGGAAAGGCTGAATGAGGCACCGACGGGAACCTTTCGCCAACAGCATTCGAGCGCACCCCGTCGAGGCCGACTGCGCGAGAGCGTTCTCGCATCCCGTCTGGCCCTCTAGGGCTGGACACCTTCGAGGCGCGAGCACGAGCGCCAGGCGTGATCGCCGACGGCCTCTCCGCTCTCCGTTGGCAGGGTGCTCGCCCGCAGTACGGTGGCCAGCCCGGCGCTTTTGCTGCGCTGATTCCTATGCGCTGGGCACAGAATGTTTGTTAATGCATGTGCTGTGCGTTCGATGATCTGCGAGGGCTGCGTGTCGAGTTAACTGCCTCGTGTGACCGCACCCAGCTCCCCGCGCTGCGCTGGCAATGTCGAGCACGCAGGCTGAGATTTGCGGCAGACTTAGTCACGCATTCGGTTAGAAGTTGCGGGACGGGAATTGTCAGACAACAGCAATGAGCCATCGATCGCTCTGCTGATGCTGAGTTGTCGTTGTGCGGTCAGTGGCTTGGGGTTCGGCGCCGGACGCGCTCGCCGCATCGACACCTTGCGCCTTTTTGGGCGTGATGCACGGCTCTTGCTCGTCGTGATTCGATTGGACGCAACCCCTCGTGTACTGAGTGTTTCGAAGGAATTATACGTCGCCTAAACTTGATGAGGACGAGTAGGTGTCCACGTGGAGCTCGCGCGGTCGACGTTCTACATTGACCCCTCGTGAATACTCAACACCGGTAACAGCCTAGGTGCTTAGCAAAAATACCCTCAGAGACGCATGCGCTGGCCGGATGTCGACCCTCTGGACGTCAACGTTGACGACAAGAGTTGGTGCGCCACCAGATACTAGGTATCGAGCTTGGACGTGGGAAACGCGTCTGTATTCTTCATGCTGATCCGATGGTCTCACTGCCGTGTGATAGTATCGCGGCAATACTGCATGCCTTTGAATTCGAATTCAAGAGCGGGGTCCAAAAGGGTCAACCTTGCTATTGTGTTTCCAGCAGCATAGCCGTGGGCGATCCAAGTCACTCAAAGCTCAACAATGGAGTGGTTTGGAAGGCGACCCCATCGCGAAGAACGGCACGACTACGAGGTGCGCTCACACTCCGAGCTGCGTCGCAGCCAGCACCCCTGACATGAAGTCGCTCACGCGCTGCTCCAGCTCGGCGACGCCTGCAGGCGGCGGCGGGAGTTCGGGGCCTGCAGTCGTCGCCGCAGCCGCGCTCACCTGTCCGTAGATTGCGTCTGCGGCGTCCATCCACTGAGGGGTCCCTTCTTCGTCGCCACTCTGCGCCGGCCCGTGCGCACGCAGCAGCCAAGCCATGTCCGCAGCCGCAGTCACTTCTACCAGCAGAACTCGGCTCGGGAAAGCTGCCGCCAGCGCACGAGCTGCCTGCGCCACTGCCTCCTGCGACGGCATGAGGACGCGTGCATATACTCGAGCGGCCGCCTCCTGCAGCTGCTGGGCAGGCGTCCCGCGGCTCTTGGCGACATTGACGGCCCCACCCACACTGGCCGACGTTTTCGCAGGAGCCTTCGCAGCAAGCGCAGGAGCCGAATGTGAGGCGGGGCTGCCAGGGGCCGCGGCTGCCTTTTTCGCGCCCGCGACCGCAGCCTTCGCCGTCTTTGCCGTGGCAGGGTTGCGTGCAGGTGCGGAGGCGCCGCCATCAGCCTGCGCAGCCGTGCGGAGGGCTCCACTCGCCGCCGGGGCAGCCACCTTGGCCGCGGCCTTCAGTTGAGTTGCCTCCAGCAGCATGCGCCCCCGCTTGTCCGCCTTGCCGCGCGCAGCGACGCGCGCTGGCGCGATGCTGCCACCGGTGGGCAGGTCCTCGCCTGCATCGCGCTGTGCCAGCAGCTGCGCGGCAACCTCAACAGCTTGAAGGTGCAACGCAGACGCCGCGGCGTCGAAGTGAGGAGTCGAGGTCGCGTTGGCGTGCGCGGCGGCCAGTACGATGACGGCCCGGAAGCAGGGATCGAACCGCAGCATGTGAGGCAGGAAGGGGAGGGCCCTGTCCGACGCGGTGAAGAGAGTGAGCGGCCGCGCGCCCTGCGCCACACCCGCCTCCGCCTCTGCCTCCGCGTGCCACTGCCAGCGCATGTGGGCCCACAGGTCAAATCCCGCAAACACGCGGGCAGCCTCGGGCAGCTGCGCAGCCTTCGGGACAGCGGCGCCCGCGTCGGTCCCCACTCCCAGCACATCAGCACGCAACGCAGTCGGCACATCGAAGCGAGCAGCGCCGCGCGGCGCAATCAGCGGGCTGTCCCCCGCCCACTCGCCCGCCACCTTGGCCGCCGCCTCCTCCGCAGCGGCCTCGTTGGTGGCTCCCAGTGCCGCGACCTGCTGCGCTGCCTCCAAGTAGGCGGGGGATAGCGCGTATGCGAAGGAGGGCGCAGCCGCAGGGGCAGCGCCAACGGCTGCTGCGATGCTGTGCAGCCAGCGCGCTGCGGCCCCCTCAGCTACGCCCACCACGAGGGTGGCGGGCGGCTGCGTGATGCTGCCTGTGTCGGGATCCCGGCGCACCAGCGCGCTGACGGGGGCGTAGGCGAGGGAGGCCTGCATGGGCAGGCCCCCGAAGAGGCGCACCTCCTGCACGGTCGCGGCCTTGCCTGGGGCTGCGGCCTGCGCCCTGCTCACCCACATCTCGTCCCAGCCAGCGTAGCAGAAGCCGATGGCGCTTGCGGCAGCGCCGTCGCTGGCAGCGAGGGCGGGCACGGTGGCCAGCACATCGACCGCACCCTTGGTGAAGTACGGGAGGAGACGAGCGAGAGAGCCGTCCGCGGACGGGGAAGCTGGCGCGGCAATGGCGGCAGAGGGCGAGCTGGCGCCCCCGGGCGCGGGCATGGCCGCCAGCAGGGACTTCTCTGCAGCCGTGAGGTCGGCTGCCACCTCCTCCTCGGCGATGTAGCCTGCCTTGACCAGCATGGCCACGATCATGCTGACTGCCTCGTCCACACTCACGCCTGCCGTGTCGAGCACGAGGTCCACGTCAGCGTCAGGCGCCTCGTAGGGATGGGACACCCCCGTCAGGTCGGTGCGGCCCCCCGCCGCCAGCTCGTAGAGCCCCTTCACGTCCCGGGAGGCGCACGTGCCGAGGGAGGAGGCCACGTACACCTGGAAGAAACCGCCGCCGCTGCCCGACACGTGCTTGCGCACGGCGCGGCGCGACTCGGCGAGTGGGCCGATGGGGGAGGCCAGCACGATGCCGCCGTGCCGCACCGCCTCGCCCGCCACCCACCCGATGCGCTCCACGTTGGCGTTGCGGTCGGCCAGAGAGAAGCCCAGGCCCCTGCTCAGGTGCGTGCGCACGACGTCTCCGTCCAGGAAGGTGATGGCACGCGTCGGCACCAGGCCCCCGAGGCGCTGGATCAGGCCGTGGGCGATGGTGGTCTTGCCGCCGCCGCTCAGCCCCGTGAAGAGCAGGCCGAACCCGCGCTTGTGCAGCGGCGGGGAGATGTGTCGCAGGATGGCGATGACGTCGGGGTCGGAGTACCAGTCGGGGATGGGGTCGCCCCGGGCCATCATGCCGCGGAACTTGGTGCCGGAGATGGAGAGGGTCTTCTCACCCTCAGGGATCTGCACCAGGTGGGCCAGGGAAGGACAGAGCAGCAGCAATTCGAGCGGGCGCGCGATGGTACGAGCAGACACACGGACAGTGGAGCAGCGGTGCCACAACAGCAACCCCACCGCCACTGCGCGCTCCCCTCACCTGGTCGCCTGGGATGTACTGGTCCAGGCGGGGCACGTACTCCACCTCTGTGTACTTCATCATGGTGAGGCCCAGCTCCGCTGCGTGCTGCCCCACCAGCGCCTGCGCGTCATAAGCGCCGTAAAAGTCACGCCCGGCCGCATCCTTGCACCCCGCGTGGTCACGCCCGACGATGAAGTGGCTGGCGCCGTGGTTCTTGCGGATGATCGCGTGCCACAGAGCCTCCTTGGGACCGGCCATCCGCATCGCGAGCGGCAGCAGCGCAAGCAGCACGCCCCCCGGCCCGTAGTAACGCCCGCTGGCAGCCACCGCCTGGTAGCACCGCACGCGCACGCTGGCCTCCACGTCCCCGGGCTTGGTCATGCCCACGGAGGGCTGCAGCAGCAGGCCAGCGTGAGCCTCATTGCTGGCGCGCTTGGTTAGCTCAATGTGAGCCCGGTGCATGGGGTTGCGGGTCTGGAAGGCCACCGTGCGGGGCCACCCGCGCTCCACGATCTGCGCTCGCACCTGCGCGGGCGTGAACCGCAGCTGAGGGAAGTCAAAATGCTTGGGGAGCGCGATGCCCTCCAGCCGGCCGCCCAAGTAGACCTGCCCCGCGGTGTCGAAGAGGTAGGCGACGCCAGGGTGGGCCGTGTCCGTCGTTCCGAACACCGCCTTCGCTTCGGCGCGCTTATCCGGCACGAACGCGGAGGTCACTGTCATGACGGCGATCAGGTTGTGGTACGCGTCGCGGAGGGCCACGCGCACGCCGCCGCCGCCGAGACCCTTGCCCGCCACGGCGGAGGAAGCGCCCTCCTCATGCTGCTGCAGGAGCCGCGCAAGCTCCGGCTGCGCCTCCACGAAGGCGGACGGCACATCCAGCGTGATGGGCATCGGCCACAGCGCGTTGCCGTAAGCCTCGTCGAGGCGGGTGCGAGCCAGCACGGAGGCGTAGGTCGAAGGGCCCATGAAACCGTCGAGAGGCGTGAAGCCGCCGCTCAGGAGGAGCTCCGCGTCGCATGCCTGGCGCATTGTAAGGGTCCACGACAACGCGATGGCTCCGGAGGCGATGTCGGACTCGAGCTCGCTGGCGCGCTCCGCAGGCACCAGCAGGTCCACGAGCTGCTGGGCAGGGCCGTGCGGGGGCGGCAGAGCGGCGAGGCGGGCAGCCGTAGCGGATGCTGGCAGCGGCTCAAACGGCAGCTGGATGAGAGCAGGGGCGGGAGCAGGGACTGATGCCGCGACAGGCGCAGGAGGATGGGCCGCAGGCTCTGCGATCGGCGAAGGTGCCGCACTAGCCTTGCTGTCAGCGATCGCAGGAAGTGCAGCCTGTTCCTGCTGGAGCTCTGCGCCACGAAGAGAGCCGCCGCCAATGTGCGACGATGCACTGGTCTCAAACGAGCGTGGTACCAATTCTGTCTCTCGCCTCGCGCGCGACTCCACAGCTTCGGCGGCAAGGGCCGATGGGCCGGAAGCGGCCGATATCTCCGGGACCTCCGCCTGGGTGCGATCCATGGTCGCGGCAAAAAGCAGCACGCAAGACACGAATACGCCCGCAGCGGTTAGAGCAAGGCGCTTCGGCCCGGTGCGACGGTACATGAGACCAGCGCGCTGTAGAAACGTGCCTGGGGGAGCATCGCTGTGCTGGTGCGGCAGCGTCTCCTCGGCATCCGTGTCAACACGGCCCTGGTCATGAGACCCTAAATGGCCACGGTGACGAGACATCTCTGCCGACATTGCGCTCGCGCAGAAGCGCGATGTTGCCAGCTGCTGCACACCTCAGACCTCAGACGAGAGCACGATTTCAGCCTCGGAAGCTGTTCGAGCCTTGAGCGCGGCACAGGGGAGCTCTCAGAAATCAACAACACACGGGGTCGTGCACATGCATGTGGGCAGCTGGGCAGACTATTTCAGGCGAGGCAGCGAGCCCGCGTGCGACATCCCCGAGTGACACTCGAGCCTCCGGAGTCCGGGCGTCTGCAAAATTAAACACACATGTTTCGCGAACCGGGCACTATCACGAGCGCCCCTCGCCCACTCATCATCTCTACCGAGAGTCAGCGCCTCGTTTGATCGCACGAGTCTCTGCGAGCGTCTCAATTGGCCGCCAGCCAGGCTCCGTCAACATGTCCAAGGCGTCAACCCAGACATTGCGAGTGCTGCGCAGCTTGTTACGCCATGCACGCGATACGACAGCCACCTGCCCGGTTGCTATTGCAGCGGCCGCTTCACACTCTGCGTCAACAGGTTCAGATGTTGCTGGGTCGCTGCCCCTCGCTTCCGCTGACGGTTCGTGGTCAAAGTTCATCCTGAACCAGTACCGAGCAAACCAGCACCTGACGAAGCGTGGCGACATCAAGAACGCTCGCGCCTCTGCGATTGATATCTTGGCTTACGTGGAGGCGTTGCGCGAGCAGGACCGCCTGCAGGGTATGTACAAAGGCGCAGATGTGGATGCGCCATCGCAGCGTCGTGACGTCGCACGTTTCGTGGGCTTCGATATGCCGTCCGTGCCGAACGCGCTGGATGCCAACGAGATCACTGGCAAGGTGGCCGACAAGTACAGCGAATCTCTCTCAGCAAAGACGGACGTGGGCAAGCTGACGGGCGTGGACTCGCTGAAGGCCCAGCTGTACGGAATCAGCAGCATCACGCCCACGCTCGACGCAGCTGCAACAGACAAGATACGGGCAACGCGCGAAGCGTACGCCGCTCGCTCAGCAGCTGCGGCGGCCGCCAGAGCTGCTGCGAAGACAGGCACCGACGTCTGAACGTGACATGAAGGATGTACGCAGGCTGTGCCTCCGCACAGCAGCCTGTCGCAGTGATCTCAACTCCTGCGCCATGGTGCGTGCGCAATCGGGCGTGGCTCAATTTTAATTCGCCAAGACGTGTGCGATGGAAGCCTGCGCTCTCACGGTCAGCCCTCGAGGTGGCACCCAGCTCCTGGCCAACCCGCTGGCAGCGATCCATCAGACACGATCGTGGAGCTCCAGGCCCTCAGGCGCTGCACACGTGCCTCAACTCTGCTCTCCGCGCTGTGCCTGGGGCGCGTCTGCCTGTCACGATGGCTAAGTCTAAGCGCTGTCAATCTCTGCGAGCAAGTCGTCCACTGTGGGGTCGGCAGCAGGCTTGGGACGGCTCGGGGCAGCCACAATGGGCCTGTCCGCAAGCTGCGCCGAGCTGCCACTGCCCGCAGTGGCGGTTGCACCGGCACCTGTCGTTGCAGAGTGATGGTGCATGAAGCTGCTGGCCCGCTGCATGTGCTGCGGCTGAGGTCCCGTGCCCGCCAGCGCCGCCTCCGTCTCACGCAGCAGCGGCGAGAGGGCGAAGGCGTCACTGCTCCCTGCAGACGCGGAGCCAACGTCGCTGCTGCCCGCCAGCTTCTGACGGGCTGCCGGCGTCTGCGGCCCGGAGGCAGCGGCGCCTGCTCGCAGCGACGCAGCGGCGCCGGGCTCCTCCTGCTGCCGCACTGCAGCTGGCGCCTGCCCGGCTTTCGACGCCGCCACCGTCGTGGGCACCACGTGCGTGAGGCTGTGCACACGGGGCGCGATGGCCCCGGGCGCTGCCTCGTGCTGCGGCACGGGGGAGCCTGCCTTCCCGCGGCGACCCTGGAAGAGCGAGGCGAGGAAGCCGCCGCTGCCGCTGCCCGCCGGCCCCTCCCCGTCTCCCGACCCCTCCTCCCAGCCCGCCCCAGGCGGCGTCCCTGTGGCGGCGCCGCGGGTCATGCACGAGAAAAGCCCGCCGCCGCTGCTGCCGCCCGCCCCGCTGCCTGCGCGCTTGTGTCTGGCGGGCCCGCCCGCACCTGCGCCGGCGGCGGGGAGGGCACCCACAGGTGCGGCGGCAGGGGGGGCGGACGCGAGGCTGCTGCCTGCGCTCGCGGCGTGATCGGAGGGCGCGTGCCTGCGGCTGTCGGAGAGGCTGCTGTTGGCAGCGGCAGCGTCCCCCCGCGCATCTGCGCCTGCTGCCGCCCCAACGGTGGCCGCAGAGGGGTCGGATCGAGGCTGTGGCGGCCGTTGCAGCGGCAGCGCGCTGCCCGCGGCTTGGCCGTGCGCGGGCACCCAGCCAGCACCGCCGCCGGCGGCGGCAGCAGCCTTGGGATCTGCCCTCTGCCCCGCCGTCAGCGGCGGCTCAGCCCGCATGAGGTCCAGCCCCGCCAGCTCAGCGTCCAGGTCAAAGGAGGGGGGCGCTGCTGCTGCTGCGGCAGCGCCAGCAGGCCCGGAGGCGCCCCCGCTGCTGTGACTGCGGCTGGTGCCGCAGCCGCCACCAGCCGCCACCGCAGCGGTCGCGATCGCGGCCGCGTCTGCGCCGAGCGAGGCAGTGCTGGGGTGCCGACTGGCGCCGCCCTCGCTGCGCCGCGCCGAGACCACCGTGGGCTCCGCAGCCGCGCCCTCGCCCGCGTGCAGCCCGCCTGTGGCGACGGAGGCGCTGGAGGCGGCAGCAGCGGCCGAGGAGGCGCTGCCGGCAGGGGCGAAGCTGGGCCGGAAGGCGCGGTGCGGCGCCGAGGCGTGGTCCCTGTCCCTCGCCCGCCACTGCTCCTCCTCCTCGCTCCAGCCCACCGAGCCAGACCCGGGGGCCGCAGCGCCGGAGCCTGCGTTGGACAGCCGCTTCCCCTCCGCCCCTCCACTGCCTGCGCCGCCGCCCACTGCACCTGCCGCCACCTGCGCTGACGTGCTGGTGCGCGCCCTGCCGCTGCTGCCGCTGCTGCTCGCTGCCTCCCTGTCCCGCTCCTCCAGCTCCCGCACGAAGGGGCGGAAGAAGGGGGCGGCAAGGGCCTCGGAGGCGTTCAGGCGGCTCGCGGGGTCCCAGCGCAGCAGCCCCGCCACCACCTCCACCGCCTCCCCGCTCGCGCCCGCGGAGGTCAGCAGCGCTGCGAGGGCTGCGGGGGGAGGCGGCCCGCCGACCCCGGCCCCGTACACGCCGCTGCCGCCCGCTGTGCCGCCGCCGCTTGCGCCAACATTGAAGTCAACCGCCCCTCCCCCGGCAGCTGCCGCCGCCGCACTGGGCGACGGCAGGTAGCTCAGCGACGTCGAGAGAGAGAAGCCGGCAGGCCCGCCCGCCCCCGGGCCGCCGCTGAATCGAATGCCTTGCCCCGCGGCTGCCCGAAAGCCCTCTTGCCAGGTGCCGGGCAGCAGGGGGCCGACGAGCCCTGCGATGCTGTAGATTTGGTTGAGCGCCGAGGTGCCCGGGAAGAGGGGCCGCCCCGTGATGAGCTCGCCCAGCACCGCCCCCGCTGCCCACAGGTCGATGGGGCTGTTGTAGTGCGAGATGCCCAGCACCACCTCGGGGGCCCGGTACCACCGGGTGCTCACGTAGGCCGTGTACGGCGGCCGCGAGCGCGTCTCGCGCGCCTGCCCGAAGTCACACAGCTTGAACACGAGGCTACCGCTGCCCGCGCCGCTGCCACTGCCGCCTGGGACAGACAATGCGGGGACTGGCGAAGCCCGTGGTCCTTCGGAAGCGGAGTCGGCAGGGACGGGGGTGCCGCTTGCAACAGGGGTCGCTGCGGCGGACGCTGACGGCGGTGGCGTGTTCAGCGTGATGTGCGTTGCCGCGAGCTCCTGCACCGTGAGGGCGGGGCTGCTCGACCGGCGCGGAACTGCCGACGTGATGAGAATATTCTCAGGCTTGAGGTCGCGGTGGAAGAATCCGTGCTTATGCATGTGCGAGAGGGAGCGGAGCACCTCCGCAGCGATCACGCGGACCTCATCCTCTCGCAGGCCGCTCGCCAGAAGTCCGTTGGGCGGGCGTAGAAAGGGCGGCAACGATGTCTTGTCAGCGCTCGCAACCAACGCCTTCCTGCCTTGCAGCAGCGAGTACAGGTTGCCGTCCGCGAACTCAAACACGAAATTGAGAAAGCCGTCTTCCTTCACGTAAATAAGCTCGCGCAAGCGGATGATGTTCTCGTGGCGCAACTTGGTCAACGACGCCACCTCGCGCAGGCCGAGGCACTCGTTCCAGCTCGGAAACCGGGTTTTTATGTGTTTGATGGCGACGATGTCGCCCGTACGCAGGCAGCGCGCTCGATACACCGTGCCGAAGCTGCCGTCGCCCACAGTCTCGAGCACCGAGTATCGCTGCATCTTGGGCCGAATCACAACTCGCCAGCAGATTGGGCCCACGGACAAGTCATGGGCGCCGGTGTCGTGACGAAACCCCCGTGACTGGGACGCGTCGTGAAACTGTCCGCAGCGACGAAGATTGCGGTAGACGAAGTTGGTAACCCTCCGCGAACGGGTCGATCGCACCGAGCACCAATTATAAGCGCAAGTTGGGTGAGTTTGCGGGTGCGTCTAGCACTCACTGCATTGCGAGCGACGAGAGCCACGGCGGCAAAGTTTATGAACGCAGACAGCAGACGCGACGGCGAAACAGCGCTTCAGTTTTGTGGGCACGGCTCATGCCTCTGTCGCCCAGCAAAGACAGCCTTCGTCTGCATGTTGCGCCTTCCACTTTCATACACAGCCATGCAGCGTTTGCGAGCCGTAACACGCCCATTGAGCGGCCTTCGCCGCGGCGGCAGCGCCCACGGGCACGCTGAGCACCATGGCGAGGGCCATCACATGTCGGAGGCGGCGGCACGATACGAAGGGCAGACCCCACGGCTGTTTGGCGAGCCGGTACGTCCCCTCTTGAGAACAGCGATAAGCCCCTGGAAATTGCGGCGCTGGCCTTGATTCCGGTGCTCCCTATTACTGTGTGACTCTCTGCAGGCCCCAGCTCCTGGGCACAGGCGGCAGCTCGAGGTACGATGACGATCGGTGCCGCCTGAGACGGCAGCACGAAACCTGCGCAAGGTTGGGTCGGAGTGGCAGCCGAGCTCCTTACCTTCCGCCTCCCCTGATGGTGAGCCTCTCGCTGCAGGATTGGGAGCCAAGTTTCTACTGGCTTGTTGCCGGCACCGCTGCGATTGTTGCACTTGGAGCGTACAGGCCAAACCAGAATCCACGCGACTGGGCCGCGGATGAAGCTGCAGAGCGCATGCGCCGCAAAGAGGTGTGTCGCTGTCAAACAGCGCAGCATGTTCGTAGCCGATCCCGATGCTCTCTGGTGATCTGACACGCTCCACCCTCTCGCTCTCCCTCCCCTTGCTCCCCGGTCGTTAACGCTGTCGCAGGCGGGTTTGCCTGTGGAGCTCGGTGTCAACTACAGTGCCCTGCGGTTCATGAAGGCAACGGGGGCCGTGACGGAGGCGGAGGCTGCGCCCCTGGAGGAGGGAGCGATCCCCCCTCGCTACCTGCCAGCGTCCAAGCAGGCGCCCCTGCAATGAGCATGCATCACCATCGGCAGGGGCGGGAGAGGGGGGGGGGGGGGGGGGGGGGGGGTTACCGGACATCCTCGCCGGGGCTGTCGGCAGCCAGCTCCCTCCGGCGTGTCCGGAATGAGTGGATCTCCGTAAATTAGGCGGTCGCCAAGCAGGCTGGGCGTGCTCGGCGTGCCTGCATAGCGCTGCTCCAGGGTGCCGCAGGCGCGAACGAATGCTGCCGTGCCAGCCTCAGCCCCAGGACGCTGGCTCCGTCCCATGCCGCGGGCTCTGCTACACCCCCCGCTGCACCCGAGGCGGAGGCCCCGATGGCGGTTCCTCAGCTCTAGCGCGCCAGTGTGGCCACGGGCAGGTGCGCTAGGATCTGCACCGCTCCGGATCCTGGGTGGCCGGGCGCAGCCTCATCCTGGGCAGCGAGTCGCTCCAGAGCTCCTGCAGAACAGGTACGGAGCGCATGGCGCGCTTTCGCGGCGGCGACCAGACGATGGTGCGCGGTTAATTGCGAATGCAAGGCTCAGCCACAGCAACCGCTGGTTGCATTGGTCGGGTCCTCTGCCACCCAGCAGTGCGTAGCGGCCTAGACGCCGCTGATCAACGGGTGGGTGGCCAGCGCCGCCGTGAGCGTGCCCGGTGCAAGTGCGGGCGCACCAGCACGGCTTGGGCGTCGGATGATGACGGGTCGCCCGCCTGCTTGCGGACAAAGCAACGCCGTCGGCCGCTCTGAGGCCGAGAAGACAGTGAGCACGGCCAGTGCTGTTTTCGGAAGACCTGTACTGCCACCGCGCATCATCCAAACTGCTGGGGGAGGCGTCGCCAATAGGGCAACCGTCGAGGAGTCCGGTGGCGCTGGCTCAGCCTGAGCTGAACAGTCAGTGAGCTCGGCGCTGAGCCGGGCGCTCAACGGCTGCCTTCGAAATTGCAGTGCCTTTGTAGATCCGCACGGACGAAATGAATCCTTGCCAAACACTCACTGTGTCGCAGTCGTCGCTGCTCTGAGTCGAGCAACCGTGGAGAGTAGGCGGCGAGAATCCGCTGAGCTGGCAGATGTCCTGACACGTTCTCAAGATAGACAAGAATCAGGGCTGCGTTTGGATGCAGAGCCCTGCAAAAACGCCAGGCGAGTGCTCTCGCTCACCGAATCCGTTCCACAACACTTGCCACTTCGACTGTTCGTTGCATGTGGAAAGCTCATCCGCGGTTCAAATCTTCCGGCTGCGCCAGCGCAGGTGCCTTACTCGCCAAGCCGCCCTGCATTGGCGCCGCCTGCGTGATGGCGTCAACCTTGGGAGGAGCTCACGCGTTGCCGGTTGCCGACCCCGGTGACAGTCTCAGTTTTGCGTCTGATTCGTTTGAGGACAGCGATGGCCCCGCCGTGCGCAGCCCAGTGTCTCCCATCGCCTCCCCAGCCACTGCTGACCAGCTCGGAGAAGGTGCCAGTGTGGTTGAGAACTATGGATCGCAGCTTTCGCCAGCCGACGAACTCGTTCTCTCGGCCGGTTGGCCCCAACCAGCGGCACGCGGCGACCCTCCGCTCCAAGCACGAATGGCCGGGTATGCGACCCGCTTGAACCGGGCCAGCTCCACTCGTGGGCTGATTGACAGTGCGAGCGCCAGTCTTGGCTGCGGGGGTCGAACGCCGGCGCCCTTCGAGCGTGCCGGCGCAGCGGCCAAGGCTCGCGCTGCCTCGCGTGCTCTTCTCGCGCCGTCAGTGCGAGCTGTCGACAACGATTTCGACGGTCCGGGCGCACGCCGGCTGCTGGCGCTGGCAGCAGGGCCCTCAGGCCCGCTGCTATCGCAGTCGCATAGCGCCTCCCTGCTAGGGGCGGGTTTCAGCGCAGGCACCGCCGCTCTGCGTGGTCCCCGTGCGCCATGCGGGTCGCTAGCAGCTGAAGCTGCAAGCACGTCACCTGCTGTGCTGAGAGAGCCCGCGCTGTCGCTGGCGGCTCAGCGACGGGCCATCAAGCGACAGGCAGCCGCTGCAGCAGGCCGAGGCGCAGGTGAGGCGCTTTACGGCAGCTGCAGCAACAGCAGCAGCTGCGCCGATGCCAGGGCGTTGGAGCCTGAGGTCGGCTGCAAAGCTGCGCCTTGGCAGGCCGTGTGTGGCGCAGACTACCGTTCGGAAAGGGGTCCGGGGTCAGCCTTGTCCGAGCCCTGCGGGGTGGGGCGACCAGCGATGGCTGCCGAGGGTAGCGATCAGGAGGCAGGGGAGGAGGAGGAGACAGAGACAGAGACAGCGGAGGAGGCAGAGTTGCGCCAGCCCCTGCTGCCGCGCCGTGTTGGGGACGCGGGCGCAACAGACGCCCTCGTTGACACTGTCGCATCAGCTGCGGGGATGCGGGGCTGCTGCGAGGACGCCTCGGGCGCAGAGGAGGGGGAGGCCCTGCCGCCCAGTGCAGGCCTCGTCCTTCTGATTGATGACGTGGCGCTGCCGCAGGCCAGCACCCTCGAGTTGGGGATGTTCGTGGCACGGCAGCAGCAGGCGGGTTGTGCTGCGGGGGCGTCCGCCGTTGAGTTCCCAGCCTCGCTGTGCATCCTCCGCACCGCCACAGCGGAGGGCACCGCAGCAGCGACGGCGGCAGCGGTGGAGGAGGCCGCGCTCCTGCTGCACCAGCTGCAGGAGGCGCTGACGGCTGAGCGGCTTCTTGCGGCGGCTCTGGCGGGAAGTACGGTGCGCGCTGGGGCAGGCAGACACACTCGTGCGGATGCGCGGCAGGCAGTCATTGAAACCGCCCTCGCGGCTGCCGTCTCCCGTGCTAGCAAGCTCTCGAGTGCCCTGCGCGGCGAAGCCGTCTCTGGAGTCGGGACGGGGGGCGGCGCGCTGCTTCGGCTGGTGGCTGCGGAGGGCCCCGCTGGGCTGGGGCACGCTGCCTCGGCTGCTCTGTCCCTCCCAGGCTCCCCAGAGATTGCGCTGCCCGCTGCTGCGCCCTGGCCGGAGACTCGGCAGGCCCTGGCTCGCGTGCTAGCCATGGCTGCCCACCCTCAAGCTGTGGCTGCTCAGCCCCAAGCCACGGTGGCCCGGCCCCAAGCGCTGGCCGGTAGAAGAGGCGAGGCGGGCGTGGCTGACGCGAGGTGCGACTTGGAGGTTGGCGGGGCGGGCGGCGAGCGCGAACGGCTGCCTGCCGCTGCCTCTGCTGCAGCTGTTGCAGGAGGTGAGGGGTCGCCAGGGGCTGCTTGCCCCGCCGCCGCCCCTGTGCGCCAGCAGCGGGTGCCGCTGGAGGAGCTAGTCTCGCTGCGCCTCCGCAGCGTAGCGGCCTGGGCACAGGCCTGCCACCCGCGGGCCTGCTGTGTGGTTACTTTCACATCCCGAGCCGCCCCCCTGCGGCCCGGGGACGCAAGCGAGGGGGAGGGGGCGCGGGATGGGGCCGGCCTGCTGACGCCGCTCTGCCTGCCTCCCGGCACCTACGCCCTTCGCTCCCTGCTGCAGCCCGCGTGCAACCCTCCACCGAGAGAGGGGCGCCGCGCTTGCATGGGTGCCGCTCTGGTGCGGGTGCGGGAGAGGCGGGAGACGGCCGAGGGGCGGGCAGAACAGCGGGGCCGGTGGACGCGCCTGCAGCTGACGGAGGCACCGCCCCCGCCCCCGCCGCCGATGCCCGCCGAGCCCGCCTCAGCGGCACCCGCAGGCAAGGTTGGAGCCTCCGCTGGGGCAGTGGCACGGGGAGGGCCGATGCGCCTGCAGCGACAGCCGTCTGCTGTTGCAGCTGCTCCCGCGGCCGCGGCCGGGGTGGGGCTGGACATGGGGGTGGGGTCTGCCCCCGGGTCTCGCCTCCTACTGCCTGCCGCCACCGCACCTCGCCTGCCCTCCGCTGCTCCGTCGCCGCCGTCTGCGTCCCCGGGCCCGGAGGAGGGTCTGTGCATCCCGCTCCTGGCGCCCCAGGCTGCGGCGAGGGCAGCGGCCACGAGCAGCCCCGCGGGTGCGACCTCAGGGGAAGCCGCAGCAAGCAGTGAGTTGCCAGGCACATGCGTCAGGGGCGGCAGCGGCGAGCTGTCCGCCCAGGTCGCGAGGGCCGGAGCGAGAGCACCGGCCGCGCCCTCGGCAACCCCCTCCGCAGCGGGGACGCGTGCCTCGCAGCTGCTGCTGAGGGCAGGCGGCGCTGCTCTGCCGGTGCCTGCTGGCGTTCCCACGCTGCAGCAGCTCGCTGCCCGGGGCCACCCCTCTGACGCCCTGCGGTTTGAGCAGCTGCTCAGCGCCGCTGGCACGGCTCCGCACCCCCGGCACCCGCAGCCCTCGCCCCCCGCTTCGCTCCCGAGAGGCGCGGCTCGCCCGTCACGCGACCAGCGCCCGGCTGCTGTCAGACCGGACGGAGGACCAGGCGCAGCCGCCGTCACGCCCGTCGGCAGTGCTACTGCAGCCGGCCGCACGGGTGCGGGCACATTGAGCCGCCCTGCCGCAGGCGCTGCCGCAGGCGCTGCCGACGTGAGCTTCAGCATCCTCGCCGGTGGAGCTCCCGGTGGCAAGCGGCGGGGGGCGGCTGGCTCCGCTGCCACCAAGCAGGGCGGTATCACAGCTGGCTCGATACCCGTGTCTGCGAAGGCTTCAATCGTTGCTTCTGCTCCCGCCACGGCGAACGGCGCTTGGAAGCAAGCAGGGAAGGCGAAGGGAAGGAAGGGCAGGGGCCGCAAGGCCGCGGCTGATGGGTGCGGCACCTCGGCGGAGGGCGGAGGGGAGGTTGACATGGATATCGACGAAGAAGCAGAGGCCGCGCCCACGCCGACAGAGGCACACGCAGCGGCTTCCGCTGCTGCATCGACAGCGCCCGCGTCACTGGTACGCCCGAACGCCAGCTCGAGTGGCGCAGACGTGGGCGAACTGGTGGGCGCTGACCTCGCCCTGGAGCCAGCTGCGCATGCGGCGTGCTTCTTGCCCTCGGTGCCGAAATGCGAGGCATCGGTGCCTCCGTCCGACGTGCCGTCGGCAGCGAGGCTCCCACGGCCCCGCCGACCCGCGAGCGGCGCAGCACCGGAGCCGCACAAGACCGCTACAGCTCCCGCCTCCGCAGCGCCAGTCTCCGGCGCAACAAAGCCTGTTGCCGCTGCAGCCCCCGCCTCTGCAGCGCCAGTCTCCGGCGCAACAAAGCCTGTTGCCGCTGCAGCCCCCGCCTCTGCAGCG
>Ga0208629_100416_pt1 | contig 20997 bp, 23 predicted proteins | sample LakWasMet19_HOW5_2_FD_183865 | JGI IMG/M metagenome (GOLD analysis project Ga0208629, IMG submission 183865) | Freshwater sediment methanotrophic microbial communities from Lake Washington under simulated oxygen tension - Sediment Metagenome... | ecosystem: Environmental > Aquatic > Freshwater >... | reverse complement strand
ATCACGCTGATACTGGTTATTCTTATTTTTGCGGTGAATGTCTATCTTGAAAAAGCGGTACTGGATTCGTTTTTATTCGCGCTGGCGTTGGCCGTCGGCCTAACGCCGCAATTATTACCGGCAATCATCAGCATCAATCTGGCTCACGGCGCCAAGCGCATGGCTGAACAGAAAGTCATCGTCAAGCAACTGGCCTCCATTGAGAACTTCGGCAGCATGAACGTGCTGTGTTCGGATAAAACGGGCACCTTGACCGAAGGCACCGTGCATCTGCACGATGCGTTTGATCTGTCGGGCAACGCCAGCGATAAGGTGTCATTTTATGCCTACCTTAACTCTATTTATGAAACCGGATTCAGCAATCCCATCGACGAAGCGATCAGGCAATATCGGCAGTTCGATTTAAAAGACTGCAAAAAGCTGGCGGAAATCCCCTACGATTTTTACCGCAAACGGTTAAGCCTGTTAGTTTCAAAACAGGGCGAAAGCATTTTGATCACCAAAGGCGCGCTGACCAATGTGCTGGCCGCCTGCTCCGAAGTCGAAAATGCCGATGGCACGCTGATGCCTATAGAATCGGTGAGAGACCAAATTCAGCAACGTTACGAAGATTTCAGCCGCCAGGGATTTCGCACTTTGGGACTGGCCTATAAGCCGATGGATTCCAAGGCGCGGATTGATAAGACGGATGAAACCGGCATGCGCTTTTTAGGTTTTCTGCTGTTTTTCGATCCGCCCAAAGCGGACTGTGCCGAGACGATCAAGCAATTACGCGAACTGGGCGTGACGCTCAAAATCATTACCGGCGACAATCGTTTGGTAGCGGCCACCGTCAGTAAGCAACTGGGGCTTGCAGAACACGAAATCCTGACCGGCCCGGAAATTGAAAAAATGAGCGGTCCGGCATTGATCAATAAAGTGGCCGATGTCGATTTATTCGCCGAAGTCGAGCCCAACCAGAAAGAACGCATTATCATTGCGCTGAAAAAAGCCGGTTTTGTGGTCGGTTATATGGGCGACGGCATTAACGATGTATCGGCGCTGCATGCCGCCGATGTCGGCATCTCTGTTGAAAGCGCCGCCGACATCGCCAAGGAAACCGCCGAAATTGTGCTGTTGGAAAAAGACCTGGCGGTACTGGTGCAAGGCGTTCGCGAAGGACGCATCACCTTTGCCAACACGCTGAAATACGTGTTCATGGCAACCAGCTCCAACTTCGGCAACATGTTCAGCATGGCGGGCGCATCGTTGTTCCTGCCTTTTCTGCCGTTATTGCCCAAGCAAATCTTGTTGACCAACTTGCTGACCGATTTTCCGGAAATGACCATCGCCTCGGATAATGTCGATGCGGACATGGTCTCGCAACCGCGGCGCTGGGATATTAAGTTCATCCGTAAATTCATGATCACCTTCGGCTTCGTCAGCTCCCTGTTCGATTTTATGACCTTCGGCTTGCTGCTGTGGCTGGATGTCTCTGTAGAGCAATTTCGCACCGCCTGGTTTCTGGAATCGGTAGTTTCAGCTGCGTTGATCGTGTTTGTGGTGCGTAGCAGCAAGCCGTTTTTTGCCACACGCCCCGGCAAATACCTGATTGCCGCAACGCTGACTATCGTCGCCGTCACCGTAGCGTTACCCTATACGCCGATTGCGCCGTTAATAGGTTTCGAGCCGCTGCCGCTTCGTTTACTCGGTTTGCTGGGCATCATCGTCATGCTCTATATCTCAACGGCTGAAATCGCAAAACACATTTTTTATCGTTTGGTAAAAATGTAAATAGAGATATTTAATTCACCACGAAGACACGAAGAAAAGCGGAGTAAAAACTTCGTGCTCTTCGTGTCTTCGTGGTGAAATGCTTTTAACCTGAGGCGCATTAATCATGACCAAAAAACACGATCAAAAAACAATCGACAGGAAAGACTACAAAAAGACCCTGACTCAGTTGCAAATCGAACTGGTTAAACTCCAAAATCACTTTATCAAGCATGACGATAAGATTCTGATCATTTTTGAAGGGCGGGACGCGGGCGGCAAGGACGGCACTATAAAGCGCATTACTCAACATCTGAGTCCTCGCGAAACACGCACGGTGGCGCTCGGAAAACCTTCCGACCGGGACGCCGGCAGTTGGTATTTTCAACGTTACGTAGCGCATCTTCCTGCCGCTCAGGAAATGGTGTTATTCAACCGCAGTTGGTACAACCGCGCGGGCGTGGAACATGTGATGGGTTTCTGCACCGATGAGCAATACCACGAGTTTCTTGAAACCGTGCCCGGCTTTGAGCAGATGCTGGTTCGGTCCGGCATCAAGTTACTGAAATATTATCTGGATATTAGTCAGGATGAACAAAAGAAACGCCTGAAAGACAGGGAGCAGGACCCGCTCAAACAATGGAAAAGCAGTCCCATTGATAAGTCCGCGCCCAAGCATTGGAAGGAATACAGTCTGGCCCGTAACATCATGCTTGCCAGAACCCATCATTTGACCGCGCCGTGGACAGTGGTCAGGGCTGACGACAAAAAGACCGCACGCATCAACGTCATTAAGGACATGTTGTTTCGCCTGGATTACAAAGGCAAGAATGAAGGGCTGGTATTGCCCGATGCAAACATCATTTTCAATTATGACGAGAGTTATCTGCAAAACGGCATGATTGCGCCGTAATTATTTAATCTTTATACCCAGTTGCTTTACGGTTTTACCCGCAATTTTTGCCGCATAGATCAGCACTGCCAGGGAAATAGCTAAGCCCAATGTCAGCAGCGGATAGGAAACGGTCCTCTGCGGCGAAGCATCACTGAGCAACCCGGACAGGTGTTTGGCGGTATAGCCGAAATAAACCAGGCTGATGTTGTAAATTAAAATACCGCTGGTAGCGGCCAGATAAGGCCGGAACTTGACCTGAGTTACCGAAAAAGCGTAACTCAGCATTGCAAACGGCAAAGGCGTCAGGCGCAATAAGAACATCAGCTTAAATTCGTTGCCCTTGATGGCCTCGTTGAGTCCGGAAAAATGCTTATGTTCGGCAAGATACTTAAGGACTCTGGCACGCAATAAATAGCGGCCCAGAACAAAAATAAGTGCCGATGCCAGATAGGTTGCGATGACGATATAAAATGCCCCGGTGCCGATTGGAAATAATAAGCCTGCCGCAAAACAGAGCGCATCGACGGATACAAAAAAAGGCGTCAGAACGACAAACAACGTAATAAAGCCTAACGGCGCAAAAGCGCCCAACTCCTGGATTCCGACTTCCAAATCAGGAAGGTAAAGTTCCAGTTCATGTCCAATAAGCAATACCAGCCCAACAAGAATCAAAGCTATAGCTAATTTTTTTAAAAGTCCTATGTCTTGCAGCTGCATGTTTTGTTAACCCTCTGAAAAAAGTATCAGTCATTATTCGATATAGTGAATAGTACTCGCTTACTTTGCACGGAGTTTGATTTCCTAGGGTTATTCGTTTTGAAAGGAGGGATATTGATTGCCGCTTCTTGTGGATTTGGCGAGTCCGTTAATTATGTACTCATATAATGCACGTGCTTGTTGATCGGAAAGATCATGTTGCGTAAAAACCGGCATAGGTCCTATTGAGCCGTTCGGAAGTTTTGGGTCTCTTACAAACGCAATGAACTCCTCGTAACTTGCCAGCTGGGGCGCGGTACGCAAGGGCAGGTTAGGATAAAGAATATTGCCGCCGTTGGCGTGACACCCTGAACATCGGCTCACAAAAACATGCCGTCCCGGCAATAAAGCTTCACTCACAGAGGGAGTCCGGCCTTCATAAACCAGTTGTCCTCCGAAATAGCCAAGCCCCAGTACATTAAAAAGACAGAGCATAAGCAAAAGCATCATGATCGACGGATGTACATTCGGAATCCGCCCGACAATTAAGGTAATCGATAAGAGCATCAACAGGAGCGTGGCCAGAGCGATCTTCATTTGTATCGGAAATATCCAGGCCCCGGAATAATAGTATTGCCAATCCATAATTCCGGCCAACACAGTGGGCAAGAGCAGTACAAGAGCGATGACGACAGCATAATAGGCAGACTGAAAAAAATTTTGCCGTCGCCATAACAACATGCCGAGACCAAAGCAAAATGCGACAATCACCGCGCCAATCGGGCCATGGGTAAATTGAACAGGAGTGAGATATTTGAGAGTAATACTGTGAGATAAATGAAATGAAACGGAATAATACAGAACAAAGCGAAACGAGAAAAATAAATTAAGTTTAACAATACGCAAATAAAAAAAGCCGAAAAAATCAAACTTAAATTATATCCAAAAGCGCTTAAAAAGTTGGCTTAATTATCACCCAATAAACTACCCGCACTCATACACAATTTCTTTTAGTTATTGGGGGTGATCTTCAGGATAACCCCCCAAACAAAAACCGGCTCTGCATCTATCTAAACTGGTCTTCACGATGCAAAATTAATCCCGACTTCAACCAAAACGGGAGACCGCTATGAATAACAACGATTTCAACGAACTGGCCGGACGTATTCAAGGATTGGGCGACTTTGTGATGCACCTGACCGAAGAGCTGGAAATTAAACAGCTCATTGATGGTGAGCGCTTGAGTCAAGGGGTGCAAGAGTTTGCCGAGAATCGCTGCTTTGATGGTGATCATCTACAGGTAACGAAACGGACACTGAACGAGATAGCGCAATTTCTGAACGATGCACGTACGCGCCGCCAAGCACAACAGCGTCAGCGGGGAAACCGTAAGCATTCTACATAAATATAAAGTGCGACAGGTCGCAAATTGCTTTTTAGGAGGGCATATGCCGCAAGCCCTTGTTACTCAGCATCGGCGCATGTTAAAAGATGCCGTTTAGAGCCTAAAATCTGCGACGCGTCGCAGATGAGCGCATGTCTAAGGCTGTTTAGGGCTATCAAATGCGCGGCCTGTCGCGCATTTATGTTTATCAAAAATAGGCAAGTCTTTGTATTTTATAACATCATCTATTTATTTTTGTGCGACGCCGTCGCGCAAAATTCGCTGACCGTCAGCAAAAAAAATGATTATGGAAACCCCCATTAGCAAAAAAATCAATAAGTTATTTGTTTTTACGAAACTGGAAAATGCTTACGCGTCAGCAATTGGAAGAATCTAGCCCCGCTAACATTTTTTCCGACCGTCGGAGATAAATTAATGGTTTAAACTGCCCTAAATATCAGAGATAGCACAAAATACAAAGGCTTGTCTTGTCGGCATGAAATCTAAAATATCCGACAGGTCGGAGATTTTAACGTTATGGATAAAATCAAATGGTGCGGCGTCGCAGCATTTGAATTGGCGACCGTCGCCAATTCAAATTCTTACTGCCTTAAAGCAACCATTTGTTTTTTAATATTAATTAACGTAACAATGTATGTTTATGTACTGAAAAAGTGGCGATACGTCGCCACTTTTCTATTAGTCTTGTGGTGATTGGGCAGCGTTTGGGGGGATGGCAAAACCAAATGCTGCGATGTCGCAGGATTTGAAAGCTTTCAGCCGCAATTCAAAAACCGGTAACTGTTACCACTTTTAAATTTACAGAATATCAAGCTACATAAGGGTTACAGTCATATTGACGATGCAGAAAAGTGGTAACCGTTACCACTTTTAAAAAATATGCTGCTTTAATATATTGACACTATAACGCTTTGTATTCTAAGCTTACCGCACTCTCGCAAAAAACGGGAGACGGGATTGGCGTCCTGGAATCTACGGCACATAGCCGCGTCATGCGGTTTTTTTATGTGCAAACATCAGCTCTGATTATGTCGGGCTGGATGGAGCAGTCGCAAGACTGGCCGGTTCGTAGGTTCCGGTACGCCAACTCTGTTCAGTCCGGCACCCATGATTGGCGTCATGCTGCCGGGTAATTAAACCTACAATCCGGAGTCAATCATGACTACATTAGACCAAAATACGGCTGAATCTAGCCCATCATACCTAAAGCTTCACCTCAAATTGCTTGAGAGCCGATTCAGAACCGTGAAAGGCTCGCTGGAAATGCTAACCGTCTACGAGTGTCCCAATATCAAAAGCGCGGCCCCAGTCATAAGCCCCGTTTTAACCCTCGTTAATCCTAACCGTAGCCCGTCAATAGATTTACCGAAAGTCTGTAACCGATGGGGCTTTTACCCTGTTTCAAAACGTGCGTTGACGCACGCTTTCATTTCAAATCGCGCGTTAACGCGCGATTTCATTTCGATGGTGAATACGCTTAAGATTCGCCGAAATATTCTGAGAACGTTGGGCAGTGCTGTTTCTACGGGCGCTTTTGAATCGCTAATACTGTTCGTTATCCAAGCGGAACACCCGAACACTACGCGCGATGAACTTCGCCTCCAGATAGATTATTTAGCAGGGCGTGATTTGATTAAAGCGCAGCATTGTCATGATGGACGCTGGTTTTGTGAGCTTAGGGGCGTTGCGTTATGAGTGCGTTGGAAAAAGGCAGCGAAACCGGCGGCTTGGGGAATATGGAAATTAAGCCCAACAAGAAAAACAGCGTCTAAGCCGTTTTTTGCAATCACCCCGACCTTGCGTACACTAAAAGCTCTAGCTATCCCTGTAAGGCTTTATAAAGCATTTATGGAGTCATAAAGCAGTCATTTCTTGGCGGCTTTCTCAGCCCAGTGGCCCTCAAAGCTAAACCGGGCTTTCTCTTGTTCCACGCCATGCAACAAATTTGCACGGCGTGGACTGTAATTTTACCGTCCCTTACGAACCCATTCGGATACCTAATTTATGCCAGGATGTCAGAATTGGTTCGGATGCTTTTACTTCTGACGGCTACCCATGAATCCTGAATTATTACGCGATATAGATCCCACCACTTGGCCTGATTTGATTAAGGAGATTGCCGAAGTTATCGGCGACGAGGCCGCTTTAAATCTGTTCATACGCTTTTCTGGACGACATTTAAACGTTCCCATGAATGCAATCGCGGGGCACGTTATTGAGGAAACGATTGGTAGGGAAGCCTTCGTACTGTTGGCAAGAGATTTTGGGGGCGATTCTTTAAAAATACCCGGTGGTCATAAGCTACTTATCAGGGACCGAAATATTAAAATCGTTAAGGCCAATCTACAAGGCATCAAGCAATGCGATTTAGCGACCCAATACAAATTATCTGAACGGCAGATAGGCAAGATCGTTAATTTGACAAGGCTCTAAGCCTTACGCGGTGCGCCTAATTCAGAACAGAAACTTATTATTTAACCTTAGGAATTTTATTATGGCTTTAATTACGCTGAAACACCCAATCATTGTTAACGATGAGCAAGTCACAGAAATAAATCTGCCTGATCGTTTGAAAATCAAACATATGAAGGCTATGGATAGCGCACTGGGAAAAATCGGTCAGATTGCCGCACTGCTTGGTTCGATGGCTAATTTGCCTATGTCGGCGGTTGACCAAATTGACGCTGAAGATTTGAGTGCTATTGCTGAGGTAGTTGGCGGTTTTTTAGAACAACCCCTAGTAATTGGCAGCAAGTAATGGGTGATATTGCCTATAGCTTTCATTTTCAGCCTTCCGAGTTATGGAGGATGGATATGGATGATTTATTGATGTGGCATAGCCAAGCGGTTAGGATCAATGAGCAACAGCAGCACGCTTAGTCTTTCGGTTATTTTACGGGCAGTTGATCGTTTATCGGGGCCGATTAATGCTATCAATGCGCGGATAGAAGCGCTTCATGGTCCGGTGCGGCGATTATCGGCGGCGCTCAATAACTCATTACGGTTGACGGGTATTAGTCAGATTACCAGCGGCTTGCTCAGCGTTGGCAGCGCAGTAAGCTCACTGACTTTAAAGTTGATGGCAATGGGCGGTGTGGCCGGCGTTGCGTTTAAGCGTCTGTTTATTGATACCGCCGCCGAGTTTGAAAATTACGAAATAACCCTTGAGACCTTTTACGGAACATCAGAGAAAGCCAAGGCCGCTATGGATTGGGTCAGCGGTTTTGCTGCGTCAACGCCGTATCAGTTGGGCGAGGTGACGCGAGGCTTCATTGAATTAAAATCCTTTGGCCTTGATCCCATCAGTGGCGCATTAAAAGCCGCTGGCGATGCGGCGGCGGCAATGGGGAAACCGATAGACATGGCTACCAATACGTTGGCCTCTGCACTACGTGGACAGGCTGACATGTTGGATAACTTCGGTATCTTCGGGCGTATCGAAAAGAACATGATGGTATTCGACTGGGTCGATAAAGCGGGAAAAAAGTCCCATAAGGAAGTGAATAAAACCAACAGGGACTTGATCGCTAAAACGATTATGGGGATTTGGGAACAGAAATTCGGCGGCTCAATGGACAGGTTGTCGCATGGCTATACCGGTATTGTTTCTAATATTATGGACAACCTAACCCGTTTAGCGAATAAGGTTATGGAGAGCGGCGGCTCGTTTTCATTTTTAAAAGACGAGCTGCAAGCGGTGTTAGACAAGCTGAGTTATCTACAAACACCGGAAGGACTAAAGGAAACGGAACGATGGGGCGTTAAATTACGCCTGGTGTTAGGTGAAATTAAGCTTCATGCCATAGAAGCCTGGGATGGTATTAATGAGTTGGCGGTGAAAGTCGGCGGTTTCGGCAATCTGGCCGAGTTGGTCCTGGGCGGTATTGCCGCCATTATGGCGGGGCCGCTTTTACTGGCGCTGACCATGGTAACTGAAGGGGTGGTTATATTGTCTGGTGCCCTACTGGCTTTAGCTTTATCCGATCCTATTCTACTGGCCATTGAAGCGGCTGTTATCGGAATCTGGTTATTATGGAAAAACTGGGATGCCGTTATCACTAAGATCAAGGCTACTATAAAGGATATAAAAGAAACCATGGTGACGGGGCTGATGTCAGCTATTGATAACGTAGTCAGCGGCATTAAATTAGCATTTGCCGCGATTGTCGATGGTGCGGACGGAGTGATTCGTATCATAAAAAATATCGCTACGTTAAAAAATCCGTTTGCAGGCGGAGACTTGATGTTTCCTATGCCTGACGGCACCGCTGGAGCTCCTGGTACTCCTGGTACTCCTGGTACTCCTGGTACTCCTGGTGTGTCTGGTGATTCGAGCAACCTTGCTAATCCGGTTCATCTTCCTCTACTGTCTATGGGGAAGCCGGTTCCTACTCTATTATCTATGGGTAATCCGCTGCCGTTAATACATTCAAAATCACAAACTGAAGCAAATGGGAAAAATAACACGAGTATCCCGGCGAACAATAAACAAGCGCCTGTAGAGGTTAGTGGGCAGATTACCTTTAAAATTGACCAGGATGGACGCGGCCGGGTAGCCAGCATTAAATCTAATAATCCACGTATTAATTTTAATGTCGATGCCGGCTTAATCATGTCTGGTGCTCGCTGATGTGTGTCCAACTAAGCGCTTATCACCACCATCATCAACAACCTTTGTCGCCTATGTCATCGGCTCACAAATCCTTAACTTAAAATTGTTCCTAAAGGAAAAATCATGGCACTGAACAAAGACCGTAATACACCCACCCGCGACGGGGCTAATGTCGTCCATCCCGTCGCCGCAGCAAAGAAGATTTATGCGGGTTCTCTGGTAGTTCTGAATGCGACTGGCTATGCCGCACCAGGATCAACGGCCACGACCTTGACCGCCGCAGGCCGAGCCGAGGCACAAGTTGACAATGGCGCAGGCGCTGATGGAGCGTTAACCATTACTGTGAAGCGTGGTATCTTCCGTTTCAGTAATCATAGCGATGCGGTAACGCGTACGGAAATCGGTAAATCCTGCTATATCGTCGATGACCAGACCGTGGCAAAGACCGACGGAACCGGTACACGCTCTGTAGCAGGCAAGGTTATCGATTTAGACGGCGTTGGCGTATGGGTGGAGGTTAGGTAATGGACATCGATAAAGCACGACTTGGCACGGGTTCCAGTATTGGAAGCATTTCTCTGGCGTTGGCCGCCACCGCCAGCGATCTCCAAACTGAACAGTGGATACACATTATGCCGTCCGGTGAGTTTAGTCCGCGCGATGGTCGAGGACCTTGGGCTATGCATAATGCGGACGCGGTGATTGCCGCTTCCACCGCTTTTGCGGGTAAAAAACCGATTCCGGTGGACTATGACCATCAAATTGACATGGCCGTTAAAAACGGGCAACCAGCTCTAGCGGCTGGCTGGATCAAGCAACTAGAATCACGTGCTGATGGCCTTTGGGGATTTGTTGAGTGGACGGCCAAAGCCAGCGCCCATGTAGCCGCTAAGGAATACCGCTACCTAAGTCCGGTTTTTAACTACACTCCAAGCGGCGAGGTGACGCGTGTATTGAGGGCTGCTCTGACCAATAACCCCGCCTTGGAATTAACAGCCCTCGCCAGTGCTCAAGGACAAGGAGCCGATATGCAAAACCAAGACCCTATGGTTGAATTACGTAGTCTGTTAGGGTTGCCCAATGATGCCGACATGACTGCTATTATTCAAATGGCTAGCGATTATAAAGCGGCAGCTTGCGGTACTAAGTCGGACGTTGAACAGTTTGTTTCCATTGGAACATTTCAGGAAGCGATAGCCAGCACTACGATGGTTTTTCAACAGCAGGCAGAAGAAACCGCCTGGGCAACGGCAGTCGATCAAGCCATTCAACAAGGTCACATTTTACAGCAGCATAAAGAAGTCGCTTTAGCGTTATGCCATAACGATAAAGCTAAGTTTGATCAGTTTGTCGCGACCATATCACCCTTTTTGAAAGGGATACGATCCATGCAAACAGGCGGCATTGAGCCGGGAATTAAAGGTTCCGGTGAACGTTCAACCCATCTTGATGACACGGCAAAAGCTGTTTGTCGAGCGTTGGGGCATAGTCAAGAAGAATTCATTCAATTAGGAGTAACCCATGCTGATTAACGGCGCAAACATAGCTTCCCTTTTTCAGGGTTTCAACGCTTCTTTCAATAAGGGGCTGCAAGACGCCCCTAGCCGCTATAAGGATGTGGCGATGGTGATTCCCAGCACCACGCTGGAAACGACTTATGGATGGTTAGGGCAGTTCCCCAGGCTGCAAGAGTGGGTCGGTGATCGGGTCATAAAAAATCTTGAAAGCCACAGTTATACCGTTAAAAATAAACTGTTCGAGGCAACCGTCAAGGTCAAACGTACCGATCTGGAAGATGATCAGTACGGCATTTACGGGCCTTTGATGCAGGAAATGGGCCGCGCCTCTGGCGACCATCCCGATGAGCTGATTTTCGCTTTGCTTTCTCAAGGCTTCAGTACTCTTTGTTACGATGGACAAAACTTTTTTGATACCGATCATCTGGTTGGTAGAGAGGAAGGTGTAACGAGTGTTTCCAATATGCAGGCGGGTGCCGGCTCACAATGGTTCTTATTGGACACTAGCCGCGCTATTAAGCCGCTCTTGTTTCAAGAGCGGATTCCTTATAGCTTCCAAAGTTTAACGGGTGAGACAAACGAAAATGTCGTTATGCGTGACGAGTATCTATATGGGGTGAGGGCGCGTGCTAATGCCGGTTTCGGCTTGTGGCAGTTGGCTTTCGGCTCCAAGGCGACCTTAGACACGACTAATTACACCAGCGCACGCAGTGCCATGATGGCAATCCAAAGCGATGAAGGGCGGCCAATGGGTATCGTGCCTAACAAGCTGGTAGTGGGTCCCTCACTGGAGCAAGCGGGCCGTAAGCTGGTTAATAACCAGTTGGTTGAGTCCGGGGGCGTAGCTGTCAGCAATGAATGGGCGGGCAGTATTGAGCTGGTGGTTGTGCCTTGGCTGACTTAAGGCCACTTAAAGGCTGATTAAGGCGGGATGATGTTGCTGATTGACTGCACAAAATCCCGCTGAATATCTATCTATTTTTTATATAACATTTAAAACACTGATGCCTTGTTTTATAGAAAACGATGTCGATAACTTTATTTTCGACATCGTACCTAAGGGTTCCGGACAAGAATGGATGTCGTGTATTCATGAGGTATTACTAGGCGTCGATGATGGTTATATCGTGAATACCGCCGAGATATTCTTTCCCAGTAAGGTTGAATTTTACCAACAGGTTGGAATTTAGTATGGCTAACGACCCCTTTTCATTTCAAATCGATGATGACGATATACTGGCTGCCTTACGTAGGTTACAAAACCACTGTGATAATCTTCGTCCGGCGTTATTAGCAATCGGCGAAGACCTAAAAGAATCTACCCATAAGCGTTTTGAAACAACTACCGACCCCGATGGACATGCCTGGCTACTAAATACAGAGGCTACCTTGCTTAGTGGTAAAGAAGGCGATCAGCCCTTATATGATCTGGGTACGCTGGGCAATACCATAGGCTATCAGCTATTGGGTAATGATGGTGTGCAGATCGGTAGCCCTATGGAATACGCCGCAATGATGCAATTCGGCGGCACTAAATCAGAATTCCCTAATCTATGGGGCGATGTCCCCGCTCGTAATTTTTTAGGTTTTTCCAACGAGGACAAAACCGACATCCTTACAACGTTAGAAGGATTTTTAAGCCTGTAATCTTCGCTATTTAGGCTTACGTATTATTACGTAGATAATTATACTTAGGTTGTTTTACGTAGGTAATTGCACGTATAGAAATTAAATTTATCATTGTGTAATACTTATTTCCCGCAAATATCGCACTAAATCTGTTTCAAATATCGCGCTCGCCGTCAGTAAATGGCGGATGTAGCGGATGAATATAACCCATTTTTCCAAGTAACTCATAGAGCCTGTCGATCATGGTAATTCTCCCGGTAACCTTTTATGCGGCACTGATAATAAGCGGTTACACGGTATTTACATCCACATAAAATGTCGTGTCTTCGTGGTGAAAATTTCTTAGCTAATACGTAAGGTCAGTTAGGATCATTTTCCACGGCACTTTTTAATGCGTCATCCACCTTTTCCAACCAGACAAACTGGAGCTGGTTTCTGACCGCTTCGGGTATTTCTTCAAAGTCTCTTCGGTTGCGCGCCGGCAGCATGACGGTTGTTATGCCCGCCCTGGCCGCAGCAATGACTTTCTCTTTAATGCCGCCGACCGGTAATACCAGTCCGCGCAGGCTGATCTCCCCGGTCATGGCGACATCGCTTTTCACAATATTTTCAGAAAAAGCGGAATAAAGTGCGGTAAACATCGCAACGCCGGCGCTGGGGCCGTCCTTAGGAATGGCGCCTGCCGGTACGTGAACATGGATGTCGCTTTTTTCGAATATTTCCGGCTGTAAACCCAGCTCATGGGCGCGCGATTTCACCAGGCTCAACGCGGCCTGAGCGCTTTCTTTCATGACCTCGCCCAACTGGCCGGTCAGGATCAGCTTGCCGTTACCGGGCAAACGGGTGGCTTCAATAAACAGAATATCGCCGCCGACCGGCGTCCAGGCCAGTCCTGTGGCAACGCCCGGAACGCTGGTGCGCATCGCGACGTCGCTGTCGAATTTTTTCGGTCCCAGAATGCCCGGAATATGTTCGCTGTCGATCTGCTCGTTAACGACTAGACCTTCGGCAATGCGCATCGCGACATGACGAAATACCGACCCGATTTCACGCTCCAGATTCCTGCAACCGGCTTCACGGGTGTAGTCCTGAATAATGGTTAGTATGGCGTTTCCGGTGATTGCGCATTGCTCCGGGGTCAAACCGCTACTTTCCAGTTGTCTTTGCACCAGATAGCGCTTGGCAATCTGGAGTTTTTCATCGGTGGTGTAACCGGTCAACTCGATCACTTCCATTCGGTCGCGCAAAGGTCCGGGTATGCTGTCCAGCACATTGGCCGTTCCGATAAACATGACATGGCTCAAATCGAACGCGACAGCCAGATAATTATCCCGGAAGGTTGAGTTCTGCTCGGGGTCCAATACTTCCAGCAAGGCTGAAGAGGGATCGCCCTGAAATCCCGAGCCGAGCTTGTCCATTTCATCCAGCATAAAGACCGGATTATTGGTGCCGGCCTTGCGTATGGACTGAATAATGTTGCCCGGCAGTGCGCCGATATAAGTGCGCCGGTGACCGCGAATCTCGGCTTCGTCATGCGTACCGCCGAGGCTTGCGCGTATAAACTCACGCCCGGTTGCACGGGCTATGCTGCGTCCCAATGAGGTTTTTCCGACGCCGGGCGGTCCGACAAAGCAAAGAATAGGGCTCTTGCCGTTCGGGTTGAGCTTGCGCACCGCCAAAAATTCCAATATGCGCTGCTTGATTTTCTCCAGGCCGTAATGATCTTCGTTAAGGATTTCGCGGGCTTTTGTTATATCGATAACGCCTGCGCTTGCGACCGACCAGGGCAGTTCGGTCAGCCAATCAAGGTAGGTGCGAATCATCGAATATTCGCCGCTGGCATCGGGCATGTGCTGCAAGCGACTAAGCTCCTTGCGCGCCTGTTTTTCCACTTCTTCCGGCATCTTGGCGGCAGTGATGGCGTTGCCTATTTCCTCAATTTCGGCAGCGCCGCCTTCCTCTTCGCCCAATTCTTTTTGGATGGCCTTCATTTGTTCCCGCAACACGAATTCGCGTTGCCGTTGCCCCATGGTTTCCTGGGTTTGTTCGTTAATCTTGTTGGAAATTTTTAACACCTCGATTTGATAATTGAGCAATTCCAGAATCTTGTCGATACGTTCCTTTATATCAAACAGCGCCAGTATCTCTTGTTTCTCGGTAGCTTTTGAAATCAGGTAGCTGGCAATCAGGTCGGCCAGCATCGGCGGCGAACCGATAGATCGAATAGCATTAACCAGTTCATCAGGCGGTTGCTTCGATTGAGCCAGCACTTCCAGCGCTTTTTGCTTGAGCGTTATGACGCGTGCTTCGACATCCTTGGAGCTCAGTTCAGGCTCTTCGTAACGTTCAATGCGGGCGACAAGAAACGGATAACCCGGCAAAAATGCCTGCACGCGAAAGCGTTGCATACCCTGACAAACGACATGATGGGTGCCGTCAGGCGCGGTTATGTAGCGTAAAATTTCCGCTACGGTACCGACCGGGTAGAGATCATTCGGGTTGGGTTCTTCATCTTTGTCCCGCAATTGCATCAGCAAGCCGATCGGTTGTTCGGAACGCACCGCCTCTTGCACGGCCGCAATGGAAAGTTTACGGCCTATCACCAACGGAGAAACGTTTTGCGGGAAAAGCACGGTTCCGCGCATCGGCACAATGATCAGCGCATCATGGGGAACGGGTGGGAATTGCAACGGAGCGTCCTGCTTTATCTCTGAAGAGGGCTTTTCCGTATCCGCCGTTGATCCCAGAAGTATGTTTTTCAGATCCTTGATTTGCATAAGAAGCCCTTATATTTTCCGCAGTGAAATTAACAAGCAACCGTTCACAAGTTCATTAGTGCCGATTTCAAAACGCCCGGCGGGCAGTTCAATGTGCCGCTCAAAGCGTCCATAGGGAATTTCCAGGCGTCGAATAGTCGCCTCGGCACTGTTCGGTAGATGCCGCTGTCCGTTAATAATCAAATGATCGTCTTCCAGTACGACTTTCAAATGTTCCGGGGCAACACCCGGCAGCGCGATCATGATTTTGAATTCATAACCGGTTTCGTAGACATCGATCGGCGGCTCCCAAGTCGGCCGTTTGGCGTTCATAACCGCCGGTCTAAAAAACTGTCGATGCAATCGGTCGGCTCGATCCAATATTTCACAAGCTTCCGCCCACATCCATGTTTCAAGATCACGTAATGGCATAATGTGTTATTCCAGATTGTTGCAGTTTAACTATTCCAGCCGCGTCATGGGTTTGTCCGGGTCAAAAGCAAACTCGGCTGCTATGACAAATAAAGCTTTTTAGCCGATTAAAAGTTTCAGGCTGCCCGCCTTAAAGATGATCGTCGTTCAATTTATTCCGCAATGGTTGAATGGTGTTGACTGTGTTCCGGTATGACGTCGCTGCCGTGATCCTTCAGTTGGGCATCGAACCACATATGAAGCGCCTGAACATACTGGGGATACTCGGTTGAATAATGAATCTGCGCACCATTCGGTAACTCTTTATATTCAAATTTTATATCGTCGGTTTCCGCCTTTTTTAACTGAGCCAGACCCGGCATATCAGGACCGTGGACACGTTCAGTCGTAGAAAAATCGCCTTTCCTGAAGGCATCGGCAACTTTAAGTAGATGTTCCTGAATCAGTTTGATCTGCTTGGTATTGTCTGCCGATTTGACGACAACATGCTGGACGCCGCCATGAACGGTTTTGGTAAACGTTTGCAGGGTTTGGTCCAGTGCATAGGGCACCACTCGCTGTACGCGGTGATGCACTTCCTCAACCTGCTTGGGGGCGGCTTGTTCAATAGCCGACGCTGTCGCAGAAAAAAGCAAAAGTCCAACCACTATTAATGGGTAATTTTTCATAATCGCATTTCCCGTTTAGTTAAGACGCAATGAAAATATCTTATGAGAACACCTAAAAACTCATAGTGAAGTATCTCTTGCTTATGCCCCCCGATAAATCCGTACGACTACTTACCGACACCGATTTTGCACTGTAAAAATGACGCTTGATTCTCAGCACGTTCCGCTCATCCTTGAGCCTTTGAAACTATTGAGGGTGAACAGTTTCGGGGGGCGCTGCGGTAATGGATAAAGGCAGGGGTCAATCAGGGGGGCGCGAATTCAATCTTCGCATGAAGAAGCGGTTCGGCAATGATCGAATCAATCAAGAAAACCGGACATTGAAAGGCCGGTAAATTTATGAATATTGATTGTCTCAACAGGGTTTGGAGTACCCGCAACGCTTATTATTTTCTAGCCTGTGCATATAGGTATCCATACATATTGTATATAAATCATAACATTGTATTGTTGTTTTTGTAGTGATGAGGGCAGGTTATGAGATCATTAAAGTGAAAGGCCAAAGCCCGGCTTCTTTCAATATGAAGAAAATGACAATTGCGATCCGAGACAGGCGTCATGAAAACCAATCTACAAAATTGATGTGGATTAAAGATATTTTCAGCAGCAATCGAGTCTGACCCTGAGCTATCCGATCAGGAACGATATTCAACTCAAACCATGACCGAAGGAAGGTGACTCTAATGTATGTCAATGTACAAGCACTCCTCTCGCTTATTGCCGGGATTTTGATATTGGTTCGTCCCGCCTTGTTAAATTACATCATCGCCATTTATCTCATTATTGTCGGCGTTTTAGGCTTGGTTAGATGATTTTCATCCCTATCAAAAAAGCCAATGATATTCCGGCTTTTTATCGAAACAGCTGATACGCCAATCCGTAACCTGGGTTCTTGCGAATCCGTAGATTAATAGAAGGTACATACCATGTTCACAGCTAACACGTTTTTGAGATCAGGTTCCTCGGCAATATTGACAAGCTTATTGCTGTTCTTGCCGGGCTGCAGTTCGACGCCGCCGAAAGAGGCGCTTTCGCAGGCCGAAACAGCCATTCAGGACGCAGACCGGGCAGGGGCCTCGCAGTACGAACCGCAATTGTTAAGCAGCGCCCGTACCAAACTCAGTCGCGCCAACAAGGAGATGGCTGATGAAGAAAATGACGAGGCACGTCGAATGGCCGAAGAAGCATTTTCCGAAGCGGTTTTGGCCAATGCCAAAGCCGAGGCGGCAAAACAGGCGAAGGAAACGGATGACATGAAGAAAGCGATTCAAGCCTTGAAACAGGAAGCTTCGCGAGAAAGCGAAAGCCAACAATAACCAGTCCTTTTGGAGGCGTACCATGCGATCACAAATCCCTTTCCAACCATCATGGTTGAGCAGTATTCCCCTTGTCCTATTGAGTGCGTTGATAACCGCTTGCGCACCAAGCGTCAATCAGAGCCTTGAGAGAGCCCGTTCGGACTATCAGCAAGCGGCAAATGATCCGGCAGTAAAAGCCGATGCTTCCGCGGATTTGTTTGCGGCGGAAAAACTGCTGCAAAAAGCAGAGACATCCTGGCAGGAAGATGAGGATTCGGAAGAAACAGACCATCTTTCCTACCTGACCAGCCGAAAGGTGGATTTAGCACGAGCCATCGCGAGTCAGACCGCATCGAAAAGAGCTTTTGAAGAATTAAGCGCCAAAAGAGACGAGATTCGCCTGAAAGCCCGCGATGCAGAAATTGCGCGGTTAAAGGCCAAAAAAGTCCCGCAAGGCATTCTGGTGACATTAGGCGATGTGCTGTTCGATACGGCGCGCTCCGATCTGAAGGCTGGAAGTCTTCAGAATATTTATCCCTTGGTGGATTATTTAAAAGTGCATGCCGACACCCTGGTGAAGATCGAGGGCCACACCGACAGCCGGGGATCTTCGGACTATAACGCCCAGCTTTCACAGAGACGGGCCGAGGCCGTCAGAAATTTCCTGGTTACCAACGGTGTCGCGCCTGAACGCATCACTGCACAAGGCATGGGTGAGGATTACCCTATCGCAACAAACTCAAGCGCCTCAGGGCGTCAGCAAAACCGGCGTGTCGAAGTGACCATAACCGACGCACCCAAAACAATGACGACGCCCGCTTTGCCCGGCAAAGGCCAGTGATGAAATAATCAGGTTATTGCTTTGTTTTGAGACATCGGCGCTATTTATCGGCGCCGAGTTTTCAAGACACTGACCTGCAACCCGTCAAGGAGAAAAGTCATGAACAAGAAAGAAGCCTATCAAGAGAAATTCGATGCCCAACTGAGGGAGTGGAGCGCCAAGATCGATGAATTAAAAGCCAAAGCGGATCAGGCGAAAGCGGAAGCCAAAATCGAATATTACGAGCAGATCGAGGCGTTACGCACCAAACAGGCGGCTGCGCAAACGAAATTACAAGAGCTGTCGACATCCGGAGAACAGGCATGGGAGGAACTCAAACCGGGACTGGAGCATGCCTGGAATGATCTTAAAACCTCCGTGGAGAACGCTATGTCCAAATTTAAGTAGAGACTTACCTGTTTTACTTCCATTTTTGGAAGTTTTGCAAAAGGAGAATCCGTCATGTCAACTCATAATCATCCCCGTCGAATTGTATTACGCAGTTTGCTTGCTACCGGATGCGCATGGTGCCTGCCACGTTTGAGTCTGGCCCAGTCGGGCAAGATGACCAAGGCGCAAGCGCAATACCAGAATCAACCGAAAGGCGATCAGAAGTGTGGTAACTGCATGCATTTTATCCCGCCTGATTCCTGCATGATTGTCGAAGGAAGCATCAGCTCCGATGCATGGTGCAAGCTTTGGATCAAGAAGCCTGTTGAAGAGCCCATCGGCAAAATGTGATGTTCATCCCCGGAGCTGTGTAATGCGCCACGGCTCCGTGGGGAACAATGACCGCGCTTCGCCAATCAGTAAACCGAGGATACGCTCGCGGGTGTCCCGAAGGCGAGTTACTTTCTTTTGCTTCGCCTCGGCAATAGCTCCTGCATTGCTCTACCTCCTGCATAATCCACAGGGATATGGTGAATGCAGATATTGCAGGAGCAAATATCTGTCCATGCAGTCGAAAAGAAAATCAGTTAACAGATTGAAAAAGTTGAACTTAACGCCCCAATACTATTAATACAGGATCGGTCCTGATTGTATGTTCGTTACCGTACCGACTGCGGCTGGTTTTGCGGTTACAGTGCTTTTAGCCACGCTTGTTTTTACTTTAGGAGCATCCTATGAACAAACCGGCCCACACTAAACACGCCATGCAAGCCTGCATAGAAGCTTGTAGTCGTTGCCATCAAGTCTGTCTGCAAACCGCCATGAACTATTGCCTCAATACCGGCGGAAAGCACGTCGAGGCGGAACACTTCCGTCTGATGATGAACTGTGCCGAGATCTGCCAGACATCGGCCAACTTTCAGCTCAGCGGCTCTCATTTTCAGCATCGTCTTTGCGAGGTCTGCGCCGAAATCTGCGAGGCATGCGCGGCGAATTGCGAGAGGATCGGCGCTATGGATGAATGCGTCAAGGCCTGTCGAGACTGCGCCGGGAGTTGCCGGGAAATGGCTGGCGCCCATCACTAAACGCATGGACATCTATCCACGATACTTGTTGTTCGCGGTGCTGGCGCTAACGGCGTGTGGCGAGGAGGCGCGGTTGCCGCTTTCGGCGGGCGTCGGCGCTCATCCCCAGCTGCCGCCGCCTAACCCGACCTTGATTCCCACGGTGAACATCGCTCCGGCCAAGGGCTGGCCTGAAAATGGAAAACCGGTGGCGGCTGCTGGGATGAGCGTAAACGCCTTTGCCGACCGGCTCGATCATCCGCGTTGGCTGTATGTGCTGCCCAACGGCGACGTATTGGTCGCCGAAACCAATGCGCCGCCCAAGCCCGAGGATGGAAACAGCATTAAAGACTGGATCACGGAGTGGGTCATGAACGAGGCCGGTGCAGACGTACCCAGCGCCAATCGCATCACCTTGCTGCGCGATGCCGATGGCGACGGCGTCGCGGAAATACGCTCGACCTTCATCGAAGGGTTAAACTCGCCGTTCGGCATGACGCTGGTAGGCAACGATTTTTACGTGGCCAACTCGGATGCGGTGGTGAAATTTCCTTATACGGAAGGTGCAATCCGTATCACTCAGCCGGGGACCAAGGTGATCGATTTACCGGCGGGCCCAAACAATTACCACTGGACCCGAAATCTCCTGGCCAGTCGGGACGGGGCGCGGCTTTACGTGACGGTGGGGTCGAACAGTAATATAGCCGAGAACGGCATGGACGAGGAGGTCGGCCGCGCCGCCATCTGGGAAGTGGATCCGAAGCATGGAAGTTACCGCATCTATGCGTCCGGTCTGCGCAACCCCAACGGACTGGCGTGGGAGCCGGATGGCGGTGCGCTTTGGACCGTGGTCAACGAGCGCGATGAACTCGGCAGCGACCTGGTTCCGGATTACCTGACGTCGGTTCCCGACGGCAGCTTCTTCGGCTGGCCTTACAGCTACTTTGGCCGGCATCTTGACGAACCCGTGCAACCCCAGCAACCGGAACTGGTCATCAAGGCAAGGGTGCCGGATTATGCGCTCGGGCCGCACACCGCGCCACTCGGCCTGGTTTTTTCCAGG
>Ga0208629_100414_pt1 | contig 21036 bp, 3 predicted proteins | sample LakWasMet19_HOW5_2_FD_183865 | JGI IMG/M metagenome (GOLD analysis project Ga0208629, IMG submission 183865) | Freshwater sediment methanotrophic microbial communities from Lake Washington under simulated oxygen tension - Sediment Metagenome... | ecosystem: Environmental > Aquatic > Freshwater >... | reverse complement strand
GGTGAGCGGGCCGGCTGAGGGCTGCCGGCAGACGCTGCGACGTGCTGCCGCGCCGCCGCATCGTCGATGCAGCTGTCGATGAAGTGGGTCACGGCGCGCGCGTAGCTGCGCAGCGCTGCGGGCTGCCAGCGCAGCGGCACGCGGGGCAGCGAGCCGCGGCGCTCGTGCGGCAGCCCTGTGCCGCTGCGCCTGCCCGCGGTGCGAGAGCCCATGCCAGCGTGGCGGCTCAGGCGCAGCTTGTCAGCGTGCGCATGCGCCGCCTCTGCTGGCAGCGTTGCGTGGACGCCGCCGCCGCCGCCGCTCGCTGCGGTGGCAGCGGTCTGCTGCTGCCGGCCAGCCCACGCCACTGCAGCGGAGCGCATCAGCTGATCGAACACGGCGTGCTTGCGCGGCGCCGGCGCCTCGCCAATGCCATCGGCGCCCGTCTGCGTTGAGGCGGGCGGCTGCGGCGGCGCAGCGGAGGCGGTGCTGAAGTGCAGCGTCTGCAGGCACTCCTCCACCACCTGCAGCACCGCGCTCTGCCGGAAGGCGTACTGCGGAAGGACAGAGAGGGGGTCCACGGACGGCAGGAGCGGCTTGGCTGGCAGGGCGTCTGCCGAATTTGATGCGCCACTATCCTCAGGAGGCGTGGCCGCCGCACCGCCCAGCTCGCCGGCGCCGTCTGCAGCTACGGGCTTCGACTCGGTGTCGACGGCGCTGCGTGCCCACGGCAGGGAGCGAGTCGACGGCGGCACCTGCCGGCCGCTCTGCGCATCCGCAACCGCTTTCGCCGCGCCGGAGGCCGCCTGCGAGCGCTGCAGTGTCGTGAGCAGCTTACGGCCGGTGGCGCGGTCCACGCTGAGCGTCGCATGCGCCAGCGCGGCCGCGGAGGCGGCGCTGAGGCCCCACCGGCCCGCGGTCTTGAGCGCCTGCGGCGAGGCGCCGCTGCGGCCCGACAGCGACGACAGTGCCGGCGGGCTGGCCAACCCGATCGCCATCGAATCTGACTTCTGCCGGGTTGTCGCTGCCAGGCTCGGCGGGTGCGGCGGGGGCCCCGCTGCCACTGACGCCGCGACGCCAGCATCGGCGTCTGCAAGCCGGTGGTGCGGCAGCGCGGCGGCCTTGACCCCCAGCGCGTTGGCGGACACCGGCGACTGCGGCGACCCCGGCGCGGCGGTGGAGAACGAGGAGGACGCCGAGGAGGAGAGGAGCGACGAGAACAGGGTGAAGACGCTGCGGCGAGTCCCGGGCGCCGCGGGGACGCTCGCGGCCGCCCTGGCGGCGCCGCTGCCGGACGGGGCTGGCACGCCCACAACCTGCGGCGCTGTGGTGAGGTGCGCTGCAGGCGACCACGGCGGCCCCACGTCGCCGCCTCCAGATGACGCGTCCACGTGCGAGCCGTAGAGCGCCCGCACCTCCGCCAGCAGCGCCTGCACCAGCTGCGCTGCAGGGGCTTCAGCAATCGGGAGCGGGGGCGGCGGCGGAGCCGTGCTGGCAGCCGCAGGAGCGACTGCCGGCGCCGACATCAGCGGGAGCGACACGGAGGTTTCATTCGACACCTGCCGCAGCCCGCTGCCGTGCGAGAGGCGCCGCTGGGAGGTCGACCCGAGCTGCGTCACGACCGCTTTCAGCGCCCCGCCGCCCGTGGCGGGGAAGGCGAGCAGAGGGGGCAGCAGGTGTGCGAGCGGAAACAGCGCGGGCGGCAGCGACAGGGCTGCAACCGCATGTGCTGGGAAGGCCGCGCCGCCGCCGGGTGTCGTTTGCTGGGGCTGCTGCGCGGCGGCCTCGCCCGCGTCTGCCGGGCTGCTCGTGGCTCGGGCGACCAACCCGAGGACGGGTGGGGCCCCCGCCTGCCCGCCGCGCCGCTGCGCCGCGTCGGAGAACGACCGGCCCTCCCGCACAGCGGGCAGGCTGGGGCGCGTCGCCAGCGACGGCGAGGAGGGGCGGGAGAAGGCCGCCAGCTCGCCCAGGTGCGGGCCCATGAGCACGCCGGGCTCGCGCGCGGACGCGACGGGCGTGGCCGTCGAAAAACGGCTGAAGAACGAGCCTCCGCGGCTGCCCGCGCCGCCAGCGCCGCCCGTGTCTGACGTTGCAGAGATGGCCGACGCGGCGGAGCTGCGGGCGGCGTCACGGTGGGCAGCGGAGGCCCCGTGGCCGCGCAGCCAGCCGCCCGAGCGCTGCTCCGCGCTGCCCAGGCCGGCCCCGAACCGGCCGTCCGCGCCCGCGCTTGGTCCCCCCTCGGAATCCTCGAACCCTTCACCCCCGGGGGCCGAGGAGGTTGAGCGAGGCAGCCGCTGTGAGAGCGGAGGCATCAAGCTGCCGCCGCCTCCAGCGCCCGCCTCCGCGCTGTTCTGGCCGCTGACCGTCAGCTGGCTGCGCAGCAGGCTCAGCTGCTGCAGGATCGCGGCCACGAGCTCCTGCTGCTCTGCGGGGCTCAGCAGCGCATCCAGCGACGCCGCGGCGTTGCCCGGCAGCAGGATCGCGCGCAGCTGCTCAGCGAAGGCGGGCTCGCGCAGCAGGCGGTGCACTGCGGCACGCACGGCTGCCCGCAGCAGCACCACGACGGAGGCGACCTGGCGGCCCGAATGCAGCAGCGCGGCCACGGGACCCACCACGGAGGCAGACAGCGGAGACGCCGCGGGCGTGAGGGACTGCCCGCTGCTCTGCCGCCGCATCTCCCACGGCGACGGCGACATCGCACCCTCTGAGCCGAAGGAGTGCTGCCGGCCGAGGCTGCCCGGGCGAAGGCCGCCCGCTGCGCCGCCGCGACCAGCGCTGCTCGCGCCGCCCCCGCCGTCAGCGGCGCTGGAAGAGCCGAGCAGCGCTTGCAAGGCGGCCGCTCCATCAGAGACCAGCGGGTGCGGCCGCGCAGCCAGCGGGGTGTGCAGCAGGAGATCCAGCCAGCTCGCGGCCGCAGCGAGGCCCAGGATGCCCGCCCGCCCCGCCGACCCCGCCGGCTCCAGCGGCGGTGTGAGCGCCGCGTGGGCGTGGGCGTGGGGCCGCGTGGCAGGCAGCACCTGCACGTGCGATTCAAGGCGCTGGCACTCCTGCAGGGCCATCGCCGCAGCGGCCAGGCGGGCTGTCGTGATGCGCCGGCCCAGCGCCACGAGGCCGACGGTGATTCGGTTCCAGGACGCGGAGCAGCCGTCGTCCGTGGGCGCGGCAGCGGCTGGCAGCAGGAGCTTCGTGAGGGCAGCCAGCGAGTCGCCGTCGCCGTCGGGCGCCACGCCCTCCGGGAGCGGCACTAGCGCCCCCAGCATACTGGAGAGGAGGACGGTCGGACACGCCATGTTGCTCACGCTCTGCCGCACATGCGCCCACGCTGCGCCCACCTCTGCGGGCTCCCACGCCCGCGGCTGCAGCATGAGCTCCGTCTTGATCGCCTGCCGCGAGCTGAGCAGGGCTGCGATCTGGTCCGCGACGCGGTGCTGCAGCTCCAGCAGCGAGCGCACGTGCGAGTGGAGCCTGGCGGCGACGCCTGCAGCGCGCGCATGGAGGGACAGCCCTCCGACGGCAATAGCAGCGCCAGTAGTGCCAGGGTCCTCGGTGCCGGGTGCGCAGCTCGCCACAGCGGAGAGGGCATCCAGCGCCCCCGCGAGCGTCGCGCCGGCCGCCACGACGCTGCCGGAGGCCGGCTGCGGCCGCTGCCCCTGAACCTGCCGCTGGACTGCGCGGACCACGTCTGACACGATCGGGGCAGCGATGGAGCCGAGGCCGTGCGCAGTGCCTGTCGCGACCGTGGCGGTGCGCGTGTCGCGAGGCGACGGCTGCGCACAGGCCGCCATCACTCGCAGCACAGACGCGCAGCACGTAATGGCGTCTGCGAGGTCCGCTGGCGCCCCTGCAGCGCCGCAGTGGCCCGGCTCGTTCGCAGCGCCGGGCGCGCCGACGCAGTCGCGGCAGGCAGACTCTGCGGGGCAGCAGCACCGCGGTGGCACGATGCAGGTCGCCGTCAGCGCGAGGGCGGCGAGGAGCAGCGGGATGAGCGGGTGGTGCCCCGCAAACTGCGCCGCCGCGAAGCCGTCGAAGTCGTCCGCGCAGGCGAGGCGGGCCAGCGCAGCGCTCTGCGGGGACAGACTCGGCTGCAACGGCAGGGGCTGCGCCGCGCCGCCGGCCTCCCACGCCATCGCAGGCGAGAGCCACGCAGCGGGCGGCACGAGCAGGCCGCTGCCAGAGACACGCCCGCCTGTGGCCGGCGCGTCGCCTGCGGCGGGCGCAGTGCCCGCGTGCTCCTGCACTCCACTCACTGACAGCGCGGGATGCACAGACCCGAGGGCGACGCGGAAATCCTCCAGCAGCACCTGGCCGCGGTGCCGGCTCGCCGCGTGCTGCACCTGCAGCTGCTGCAGCAGCAGCCCGACGGTGCGCGCGCCGTCCTCCCCCTCTACCTCATGCAGCGCAGTGTCCAGCACGGCTTGGCGCAGCACTTCATCGCTCGCGAGGCCCTGCCCTGCAGCGTCGGCCTCGGGCCGCCGCGTGGGCTGGGGCGCGTGTGCGACGCCCGTCTCCTCGGCGGCAGATGCAGCACCAGCTTGCACGGGAGGCGTGGCCTGTGAGGGCCTGCGCGACGCGTGCGCACTCCCGGGTGCGGCAGAGGCTCTGGCATAGCTCGCGCGCAGGGCCGAACAGGCAGCGCGCATGGCAGCGGCAACGCTCGGTCGGTGCCACTTGCGCCGCACCGCCCCCACAGGCGACGCGGTGCCCGCCACTGAATCGCTCCCCCGCCCCTCTAACCGCGCGACGGCCGCCAGCACGGCCAAGACATCTGTCAGTGCCGACCACGGCGCAAGCGCAGGGGGCGCTGCTGCGTGCGGCGGCGACGTGGGGTGCGCAGCTGCCAGGACGCCTTGAAACGCGCACTGCAGCAGGGCCGGCTCCTCGACGAAGGACCAGACGCGTGCGCAGAAGCGTGTTGCCAGGGCTGTGGTGCTCGGTGTTACTTTCGCGGTCTTCACGAACAGGGCGGACAGCCGCAGCGTTTCGAGGGTCAGTTCTGCCTCCGCGTGGCCCCACCCAGGTTTGGGCGACTGGAAGCCTGCTGCAGTCACCGCCTCGCACGCGCGCCCCAGCAAGGCCACGCAATCAATGTCACAGGTGTCAAGTGGAGACGCCGGTGTTGGTTGAGTCGCAGGCGCAGCAGATGGCGCTGGCTCCACCGGCAGAGAAGCAGCCGCGAGCAACATCGCGGCGCCCTCCGCCCCGGCCACAAGCGGGGTGGACCCCAGTGCAAGAACAAGGCCAGGCTCGCCGCCATGTGGGCGCAGCACCTGCGCCAGGCAGCGGAAGAGGGTGGCAGCCTCTCCAGCAAACACGGCCCTCCCAGATGCAGCCGCGTCCCAGGGCGCAGGCCCCGCCATTTGTGTCGGAAGGGCGGCAAGGGAGCCAGGCAGCGCGGGCGCTGAGAGCGCAGACACAGCGTGAGCGCTGGTCGGAGAAACCCAGTGGTCGCTGATGCACGCAACTGCACTGCAGATGGCGTGAGCCAGCGAAACGCTACCACTCAGGCAGGCGCCGGGTGAGGCACTGTCAGCACCACCGCTTTCTCGCAGCACAAGCACGCTCACACGCAGCAGTTGCCACCAGACGGCATCTGCAAGACACGAAACCGGCGCTGCGCCCACCACAGGTGCGCCAGCTGCCCCCAGCCGCGGCGTCGCCCGCGTGTCCGCTACCGACAGCGAAACAGTCCGCAGCGGCGCCCCGACGCCCGTGCCACTGCCCACCCTCGGCCGCGGGGCCTCAGACAGGCGCTTCTGCCGATGGAGCTGCGGCAGCAGGGCAGCAGCCCGCCCAGGCACGTCGGCGCTCTTCGTGCGCGCACTGGCGCTTGACACTCCATCGGACGCCGCAGCTGCCGCAGCGGGCGCTGGCTCCAGCGCGTCCTCTGAGACTGCCACCACGGGCGCAGCCTCCACCACGGGCGCAGCCTCCACCACGGGCGCAGCCTCCACCTCGATGGCGCCGCCGTTCCCCGTACTGGAGAAGGCACTGTGGTGAGGCGGCGCCAGAGGGAATCCAGATTCAGTTGGATTGCTGGCCTGAAATAGGGGTGCAGAGTCTGAGCGCTGCCGCGACGCTGACAGGCGCTCCAGCCGCACACGCGGAGACTCCCGTTCCGGCGTCTGGGTGGTGCCCAGGCGAGGGGCGCGGAGCTTGCCTGCGTGGCCGTCTCCCGCTGCTGCGACGTCTGCGGGCCGACTGCGGAGCGGTGACACCGAGTCGCGTGCGCGATCAGGCGCTGCCGCGAGTGCCTGCAAGCCCCCGCCTGCACCGGCGCCGCTGGACTGCGAATGCAGCAGGCTGTTGACGCTCGCCAGGCGCCTCAAGCCCTGGGTGCTGGATACGCGGGGGAACCCTGCGCCGCCACCGGCGCTGCTCCCCGGGCTGGGCGGTGCGGGCGGTGGCGCTACGCCCAGCCTAGCTGCCGACGGGGCGGCGTCGGTCTCTGTGGCAGAGCGCAACAGACCGACGGAGCGTTGCAGCCCCGCGCCTGGCCGGCCCAGTGCCCCAGCCATCCCGACACCGCCGCCCGCTGCGCTCGCTGGCGGCACAGCCGATGGCAGCGCGCCACGCAGGCTGGCAGCGAACGCTCCGATGACGTCCAGGTCCAGCAGGCGCCGCACGCGGAGGCGCTGCAGCCGCGACTGCTCGCTGCCGCAGCCGTCGCCGCAGCAGCCCTCGCTGCCGCCGGCGTCCCCGCCCGCCGCGGTCTGCGCGGCGCAGCTGTCCACGGTGCACAGGTCGAGGAGGATGTCCAGCGCGACGGTGCGCGACTGCGGGTCGAAGGGCGGGCTGCGTAGCTGCATGGTCCACAGGTGCACGCGAGGGCACGCGCCCCCGCCCGCTGCGCCTGCAGCAGAGCGGTCGGCCGCACACCTGTCATGCGGCGTCGCCGTGCGGCAGCGTGGGCACACGACGAGCGGGGCAGGCGCGGCTGCGTCGAGCTTGCCTGCCATCGAGCCGCGCCTGGCGACGGTGCCTTGCGGGCCGCCTGCATCCCCCGATGACCGCCTGTAACGCAGCACCGGGGGCGGTGGTGGTGGCGCCGTGACGCCTGGAATGACGGCGGCGGCTACCGCAGCCCAGCTCATAGATCGGTCTGCCGGCTGCGCGGAGCTGGCTGGCGATGGCGCCTGCCCACTCAGGCAGGAGGGTCGAGCACTGGGGGCAGCAGGCGCCGCGGCACTCGCGCCATCGTGAGCCGCTTTGATTCCCGCCACTAAAAAGGTGACCACCGCCCCGATGCCAGCAACAAGCACAGGCGGGGCACCACCGCTCGCCGCCGGCAATCCCAGGCGAGGCGTGGTGGTCGAGACCTCGGTTGCAGCGGCGGCGAAGAGCCGCTGAATCGTCTGCTCCCACGCCAGGCGCCGCGCCGCCGCCCACGGCGACACGTAGGCGGGCGCAAAGCACTCGCTGCAGGAGCGGGACCGAGGTCGCAGCGTGGCTGCAACCTCCACCCACGGCGGCTGCAGCGGCGGCCTGGCAGCGCCCGGGACCGGCGACAGCGCTGCCAGCGGCAGCGCAAAGCAGTGGTGCAGGACTGTGAGGATGAGGCGCGTGCTGTGCGGAACAACGGCTGCCACAGGGACCACCGCGCGCTGCGCGTGCTGCAGCGACGGCAGCGGGACGTAACGGCTGCCTGCGACGCTGCCAGCGGAAACCGCAGAGGCAGTACGGCGCAGCCCCAGCGGCGCTGCCGGCAGCGCCGCGGCGCCGGCTGCAGCGCCCGCTGCGGACGCGAGCGAGACCGGCTGTGGGTGGTGCGGGGACATCGCGTGCATCTGCGCGAGGTATGCGGGCCGGTGCAGGTGGGCGACCAGGATGCCCAGCAGGCTGTCCGTCTGTCCGCTGCGGTACAGCGCCATGGACAGCGGGAAGTCCTCCGGCGGGCTCAGGAAGCTGCACAGGCGCTGCAGCCACGCGGCGGCCAGCGCCGCCGCCTCCACGCTCTCCGACTGCCGCGCTGAGAGGCTTTCAGGTGCAGGCGGCGCGGGTGCGGGCGGGGTGCCTCGATCAGACACGCCGCGAGTTATCGCCGGCGGGGTAGCAGCGGCCCGCTCCGCGGCAACAGCGCTCGGCGACGGCGTCGCGGCGCCTGCGGAGGCGGGCGAGGGCGCGGGCGGCCTTGAGTGCGGCAGGTGCAGTCGCTCTACCCGCTCCCCGCGGTGACCAGCTGCGACACTTGCTGCAGACGCGGCCGCGGCGGTCGTTGCCTTCGCGCCTACCGACGCCGCCGCAGGCTCTGCCTGTCGAGGTGCAGCGGCAGCCTGTTGCTTGGCTCCCCGTTCCCTCTCGGATGCTTCTGCCACCAGCTGGGCCGCTGACAGCGCCACACCGCCGAGCCGGCGTCGGAGCAGCACGGCTGCGGTGCATAGCGTTTCGAGCGCTGAGAGGCTCAGACGCCGCGCCTCCAGGGAGCAGAACGCGTCCCCCGTCAGCGGCACCGTGGTTTCGTACCCCTGCATCACATGCAGGCGGTCTGGCGGCCTACCAGCGCCGCCCGCCCCGTCGCCTGCGGGTGCGCCGGGCACGCGTATGCAGTGCGGGATCGTGTACAGGAGCGTGGTGTGCAGCAGGGGAAGCACGCGCTCCGCGAAGGCGTTCACGTCCACGGGCACGCCGCCCGCCCTGCTGGAGAGCGTGAGGTGCAGGCGGCACGCAGCGGCGCACTGCAGCACCGCTGCGGCAGCCGCAGCGGCGTCCTGGGCAGGAAACGCGGGTGAGGCGGGGGCGCCCTGCGCGGCGGCGGGCGCGCTGGTCGCAGCGCAGGCAGCGCACCCGAGGGGCGGCGGGGAGCCTGGCGCAGACGAAGCCCTCGTTACGGAGCCCACGCCGGCAGCGCGATCCACCACACGCGTCACAGCGACAGTCAGGGCTCGCCGACGCTCAAGCGCCGCCGCAGCCTGCGCCGCGGTGCCGTCTGCAGCAGCAGCAGCGGCGGCAGCGGCAGTGGGTTTCGGGTGGCGCCCGGCCCGTTCCCCTGGTTTTACCGCGAGGGCTGTCGCGCCCGCAGCAGCAGCAGCGCCGCTGCCCACAGGAGGCGGCAGCAGCCTGACCATAGCTGCGGCCTCCGCAGCGTGCGTCAGGAACGCCACCAGCTCCTCGCGCAGGTGCACGCTGTAGAACAGGCTGCTGTGCAGCTTCACGTCGAAGCACAGGCCCGCCACCACGGTGGCGGCGGACAGGAAGAGGCTGCTGCTGCTCGTGTTGAGCAGCTGCGCGGGCAGGTTCCGCTCCCCACTGGTCTCGCGCCGCAGCCCCTGCGGCCCCTCACCACCTGCCGGGCCACCGCCGCCGCCGCTGCCAGCGCCCTGAGCTGCTGCTGCCGCAGGCGCGTGGCTGTGGCCCGGCGCAGAGTCGACGGCGGCTTGAAGGATGAGGCTCGTGGCAAATAGCAGGGCGTCCAGCCGCTCTGGGACGGTCAACTCGGGGGCTGGCAACGGCGGCGCCGCATCGGCGCCTCCTGCCTCGCCCGCTGATCCCAACGATGTCACACGAACACCCACGGGCGTCGCGTCACCAGCATCGGAAATACTTCGACCACTGGTTGCTCGCGGCATTCCCCCGGAGGCCGCTCTGACGATTGGGGCCCGTGCATCATCGTGCTCTGCTCTAGTAGAAGCGCCAGGTGCCCCGCCCCTGCTGCCGGCCCCGTCATGAAAACGGCTACTGGCGCCATCGGCATGCGTGTCCCAGAGCCAGGACCGGTCAGTGGCGTACTGCAGCAGCCGACAGACGCAGAGGGCCAGCCGCAAGCGGAAGGACACCCGCGGGCGACATGCGCCGACGGCAGCAGCAGCAGCAGCAGCAGCCTCGGGGCACCGCTCCTGCTGACGCACTCCGCTGAGGAGGATGTCCAGCCCGCGGCCCTGGAGAATCGATTTGTTGCAAGCAGAATCCGCTGCAGCGAGCTGCAGCTTCTCGGCCGCGGATTCTGCCTCGACAAGCTCGGTGTGCGACGCCGTCCCGCTTGAAGGTGCGCCTTCAGCAGGCGTGCCCGACCGGCTAATGTGAAGGGAAACCACTCTCAGACACGCCTGCGCGTCCGCGACGGTTGGGGCCACTGGGCTGTGCCCCAACACCTGTTGGAGCTGGAGAGCTTCTGAGAGCGGGGATGCGAGCGCATCTCCCGCCTGACGCTGCGGCGCGAAGAGTTCTTTCAATCTAAGACTACGCCGACGATGAAGAGATTGGTCGAGCTCAAGAGCCGCCGCGGAGTCCACGCTGCTCGTGGAAGCAGTCGAACCCAATCGCGCACGAGCGGGTTCGAGGCCGCTCATTTTGCAAGGCTCACAGCCGCGATAACACCGAGGTGGAATGGCATAAGACTTTCACGAGGAAGGTGCTTCGTTGCTGGGCGATGCCGTGCAATGTCGAGGTGCCCTCGCATTCGCTGGAGAAATGGAAAGCTGCATCCGCCAAATTCGCTTGCAAGCGCAGCAGGATTTTGATCGATTGCCGCGAGCGGTCGAGTACTGTGCAGTGGCAGCTTCAAGTGTGACACGAATTCTTGCATTCCACGATGGCGATTCTCGGAGCGGAAAAGACGTTGCCGAACAGTCACAACCGTGACAGCCTGTCAGCGACTCGCCGGCGGAGGTGACCAGGCGGAGGCCTGGTCCAGGCTCCATTGGCACGCCCAGCAGTCAGGGTGAGGCTGCGAGCTAGCCCGGGTGTTTCCGCTCGTCTCCTGAAAGCTAAAACGGACACTGGCAAGGAGTACCTCTGGGAGCTCGACACTGGGTGCGCGCCAGACTCGTCACCAGGGCGCGAACGACACATTCCCCTGCTCCCGGATGCGCAGCCATGATGCATGGCCGCACATTTAGGTCGCCTCGGCCGCTGGTAAAGGCCCCACGTGAAGTGGCAGCGAAGCAATCCCACCAGCACCTGCAGCGGTGCCTAGACCTGAATCACCAAGGCCACTTGCTGCCTCCCCGTGGCCACCGGCTGTCACCACATGCACTGACCGCTGGAGAGCGTCTGAAACGATCGATTGCACAGCCTCAAAACGCCCAACCGTTGTCCGTGTGGTTGTGCATACCTCTGACCCTGCTCCGGCAGGCTTGCCTGGTGCAGGCATTTCGATTGCCAGCATATCCACCCCCTGTTCCAACGCAAAGCTCATGGCAGCATTAAGCGGAATCGGGTCGCAGCCTGAAGGTGGCACTGATCCTGATCCAGCCGCAGTTTGGACAGCCGAAGGCGCCTCCAGCAAACTGCGGATGGAGTAACTGTCTCGATCGAAGGGGACAACCAGCAGCACCTCGGGGCCTCGGCTTTCACGCTCGCCCGGGTTTTCATGTTCGCCAGATGGTCTATCGTCAGCAGCTGGTCGGTGCAACAACCGGGAGACCATCTGGCAAGACTGCATCGAGCCGTCAAAAAGCACTGCCGCGGCGAATCGAGCGCTGTCACTGGAGGACACCCGTCGTGCTCGACGTCTTAGCATGGTGGTGGCCGGCAGCCGAGCTTTCCGTGGCGCTGTAGTCACACGGAAATTGCCGTACGGGCAGTGTCTACACTGACTGCCGCAGCAATACCCCCGCTCGCTGTGGGTGCGGGCGGTGAAAACGGTGTAGCCAGTCGCAGGATCGATGTAAGTGGCCGCTTTGCTGGCGCACGCCGCGGTGTGAAGCGTTTCGATGTCAGGAGCCAGCGGCTGAGCGGGCGGAGGCACAACCGTGTGCGCCACCAGTGTCCGGAATGCCACAAAAAGCTCTGACATCCTTCGGATTGCGAACTTTGCAACGGGCATCGCTTGGAGCCCGGCACGCCAGGTCAAGACCTGCACCATCGACCCGCAACGCACAGTGAAGGTGGCCCCCGTGTCTCTTTGCGGCACGAGCTACAACAATCGCTCGCGATTCGTCGGAAGATTCATAACCATGCATCGCTTGCTCGTTTTCAAACGTCAGTGGTAGGCCCCCGTTATCAACCCCCGGCCTCGCCCCAACACGTCACGGCAAAGTTGTTCGACCACCTCTCACGAGTACCAGGCGCCGGCGGCGTTTGTCAGACGTGTGGTTCAACCAACTGCGACATCGATGTGACATCGCAGTTTCGCGTCCTTGATCGGCTGTTTTGTTGCTGCCCCGCACGCCGGCGTGGTTCGGCGGACGTCTCCAAAGGCCGTTCACCCGTAGTCAGCATGGGATCTGCTTGCTGGCGCATCGCAGCCGCGATTTGCTCACTCCAGCTGTGCTCCGCACTGCTTCCCAGCTCGTGCGCAGCGGGAGCAACCATTACATCCCTGCCGCTACCAGCAGCCATGCACATTGTGGACATCGCGCTTGATAGTGTGCGCGGACGCATCTGGATCTTGCAAACGTTCGAAGAGAACACGATTGCTCGAGCCATCACGAACAGCTTCGTGTCGGTGGTTGATTTGCGCGCCGCAGCCGACTCCCGAAATTTTACGTGGACGCGCGTGGCTGGCAATGACACGGGCGTTGAGATAAGTGACGGGCCGGCCGCCCTCGCAGCACTCACGAATCCCACGGGCCTGGAGGTCGACGCAGCTGGCAACCTCATTATCGCAGACACACCGCACGTGCGCTTGCTCAACGTGAGCGGCCCTGGCGGACCCGTACTGCGCACCCTGTACACGGCGCCACTGCCCGCATCGGGGACCTACGATCCGATGGGCCGCCCCTCCTTCAACACGAGCGATGGCTCGGTGTTGCTGCCGCTGGGGAACACGATCGTCTCCATTGCTCCCTCCGGCAACGCGACGGTGGTTGCCGGGACCGGCACCGCAGGCTTCTCCGGCGACGGCCGCGCCGCCGTCGCTGCACAGCTCAGCCTGCCGCGGGCCGTGCACTACCGGGCGGACACGAATTCGGTGTACATCGCAGACGCGGGCAACGCAGTCGTCCGTGTCGTCAGCTCCAACGGGTCGATTGGCACCGTAATCGGCCTCGGGCCCGCAGCTGCAGCGCACGCGGGCGACGGGCTCCCCGCGTCGGCGGCGAGCATCGGACCGCCAGACGACGTGGTGTTCGATGCACAGACAGGGGTGCTGTATGTGAGCTATCACGTGACCGCGGGCAGCCCGAACCCCTCCCCCTTCGGGTTTGTGCGCGCAGTGCTGCCCAATGGCACCGCCGTCACTGCGGCGGGGCAGCTGGCGTCCACCGCCGCTCTCCCGTACGGCGATGGGGTGCCGGTCCCGGGCTCGCTGCTGCGAGCGGGCGACGCGCTGGCGCTGGGCAGCTTCCGCGGCAGCGCGCTCATGCTGGTGCTGGACGGACAGGCGCAGGCCCTGGGCGCGGACGCGTCGCGCCTGCGGCTGCTCGCGTGCCGGCCCGTGGGAGCCGACTGCGGCGTCGGCAGCGTGTGCAGCCGGTGGCCCGACGGGCCGGCCACGCCATGCCCGGCCGGCCAGGTCTGCAGCGCCGGTACCTTCAACATCTTCGGGGGCATCGTGGGAGCGGCGCCTGCCCCGTGCCCGCCCGGCAGCTTCTGCGCGGGCAACGGCACCGCCCCCGTGCGGTGCGCGAACGGCAGCTACTGCCCCTCGAACGGCCAGCTTGGCTCCACCCAGGAGGCCGATTGCCCGGAGCGCTTCTACTGCCCGGAGCCCGGCACGGCAGTCCGCTGCCCACGCGGCCACGTGTGCGGGCTGCGCACAACGGCGGCCACGCCCTGTCCCGCTGGCTTCACCTGTCACGACGTGCTCCCGACACTCGCCCTCGGGGCAGTTGCTGAGATCGCTGGCGTGGGGGTGAACCCTGCGACGGGTTCGGTGCCACTGCCGTGCCCTGCAACCCAGTACTGCCCGCCGGGAACGGGCGGAAACCTCTCCTTCCTGACGGGCTTCCCGTGCCCTGCGGGCGCGTGGTGCCCAGGCTCAAGCGCCGCAGCGGACGGGAGCCCGACGGGAGGCCTGTCGCCGCCGGGATTCTTCTCGCTGCAGGGCAGCGGCAGCCCAACTGGCCTGTGCGGGCCCGGTTACTTCTGCCCGCTCGGGTCCGGGTCCCTGTTCGGCGCTGGCAAGTGCCCGCCCGGTGCCACGTGCCCGCCTGGCAGCCCCGCCCCACAGGTGTGCCCCGCTGGCACCTTCAGCGAGACTGTCGGACGCTTCACCGCAGCGTGCGACGCATGCCCGCTCCACACTTACAACCCACGAGAGAACGCCACGTCGCCGCAGGCGTGCAGGCCCTGCCCCCTCGGCACCCACACCACCTCGACTGGCGCCAGCAGCATTGACTTCTGCATCGCCAAGACGTTCACGTGCCCAGTGGGCAGTCAGGCGTCCACCAGCGCGCCGCGCTCCGAGGCGGACTGCAAGCCGCTGGTGTGCGCCGCCGGCCTCGCCCTCTCTGCCGACAACGCCACGTGCATCGGCTGCCCGCCGGGCACGTTCGGCCGTCCGCCGGCGTGCTCCGCCTGCCCGAGCAGCGCCGCCTGGGGTGCGGGCGACAGCATGTGCCTGGGCCTCGGATCCACAGCCCTGCCCAGCGTTCCCAAGCTGCTGCGCATGCTCGCAGCGCTGCGAGATGCGGGCACCGTGCCGCCGCTGACCCTGGCGACGCCTGCCACTGCGACGGGGAACGGATCCCGCGTTCTCGCAGACGGCGGCGATTCCGCGGGTGTGGCCGGCTCCCTTCCGCCGTCTGTTGCGGGCGCTGAAGCCGCTGCTGCGCTTGGTGACAGGGGCGGGCGCTCCTTGGCTACCAGCGACCCCAGCACCGCCGGCTGCGCGGCCATCGCTGCTAATATGGCTGCTGTGCTGCCGAGCGCCAGCGACTCTACCGCCTCCCCACCCTCCGTCTTCGCAGCCGCTTTCGATCTCAGCACCGCGCAGGTTGCGCTGGGCGGCACTGCGGGCGTCGTGGCGCTCCTGATTCTCTCCGTGGCGCTGTGGGCGGTGTGCTGCGGGGAGGGCGGACTGTACTTCACGCCTGGCCGCGTGCTCTCTACCAGTCCGGTGGGCTGCAAGCCGGGCGGTGTGCCCGCCGAGTCAGCACCCACAAAGGTCGGCACTGGCAGCAAACGCGGCGGGGCTGCAGCCGGCGGGCCTCGCGCCACGCGTCGCGACCGCTGCCGCGCCTTCGTTCGCGGTGTGCTTGTGAAGGGCGATGCGTACTCGCTGCTGCACACCGTGCGACCAGGCGATCCCGTGCGAAGCCACCCCACGCCACTGGGCGGGCTGTTCACGCTGCTCGGCGTGCTCGCTCTGTCCGCGGTGTGGTGTCTCATGGTGCTGCAGCGGCAGGCGGGCAACACGCTGGAGCTCGTGACCATCGACGGACTCACGGATGCTGAGCTCTCCACCGCAGCATCCACGGCACCCGCCAGCAGCCCCGCGGGAGCGACCGGGCTGACGCTCTACCTCACCACCTCTGGCGAGCCCGGCGTGTGCTCTGTGCCCCTCTCCTGGTCTCAGGCGGGCATGTTCACCGCCAACAACTTCACGATGACGAAGTTGCAGTGCGGCGCAGTCTCGCAGCTGGTGTTCCGCTGCCCCAAGTGCGTCGTAGCCACGGGGAGCCGCGTGGACGTGTCACTGCACTACAGCTGCCAGGTGCTGCTGCTGCACTCGCAAGGCACCACGCACTCGGGTGCGGTGGGCCTCCGCAATGCGACTGCCGTGCCGCTGATGCAGGCCACAGCATCTTACGCGTCCGACCTCGCGCCGCCTGTCGCCTCCATCGCCAACGACTCCTCCGCCGCCAACACGCTGAGCCTCCTTTCCTCCGTGTCGTGGTCTGTCGCGCCCATGCTGGCGCTGCAGGACAACCTTGTCACTGGGGTACGCACACGCGGGTACCGCCTGCTGCAGGGCGCCCTGGGCGTGTGGAAGACGCAGGTCTCGGCAGCGAGCTTCCTGCCCGCGCAAGCGTCCGTGGCCGTCACCTTCGACCTCTCGCCGCCAGCCTTCTACCAGTCCATCACCATCACGGAAAAGACGACGGTGCTGCAGCTGCTGGCGTCCCTCGGCGGCGTGGTGGGCGTTCTCGCCATCTTCGGCAAGGCCTTCTCACTGACGGAGCGGCAGCTCGAGTCGGTGCAGGAGGCGCGGCGCGTAGCGGGCCTGCGCGCAGGCACGCTGCAGCCCTCCTTCGCCGTGGGGGCGGGTGGCCAGCCACCGCAGGGGCGTGGCCCCTGGGGAGAGGACGACGCCGGGCACTGGCCCGCGCACTCGCCGGCACGCTACGGTCGAAGCGGGGGCGGGGCCGCGAAACACACCTTCTCCCACCGCGGGGTCGGTGGCAACGGGGAGAAGCACGGCCCGAGCGGCGGCAGCGGCGACCCTGGCGACGGCGGCGACTCAGCGCTCATGCTCGTCTCCCCGCTCCACCAGGGCCGCGGCAAGGGCGGCGCCTCCACGGGTCACAGCAGCCGGACTGCAGGTCGCGACGTGTCGCCGCTGCCTCTCGCTGCAGTGGTCAACCCTCTGGGGGTGGCAACTTCCCATGCGCCGCAGAATGGCTGAATACAGCGAACCTTCGGGTGGGAACTCCCGCAGCACTGAACCAGAGCAACCCGTGTCCATCGTGCATGCCTGTATGATCTCGCACACCGCGGTGTGTGCGGCGCCTTCGTGTTTCCGATGCCTACTAACCCCAACCCACGTGTTGCATTTCTGACCATTGTACATCAACGTCCACGGTATCTGCGCGGCCACACCTCCTGTTTCCGACACGCACAAAAACCGCATCTTGGTGCATGCCCGGGCAGCTTGGGCTGAAAACCGCCTGACGAACACGTATGTTGGCTTGCAAACAAAAGCATTGGCGGTGGATGCCACATCCATGCGCTGCGGTGGCAGCCGCAACGTTTCGAACGGCAGTGGAGTGCGTGGCTGTGATGAGAAGTCGTGCCCTGACAGGAAGGTTGCCGCTGCTGCGCCGTGGCCACGATCGTGCACCACAGCAACACCTCTGAGTCGATTGTAGCGGACCTGTGTGCCGTGATCTAGGAATGCCTTGTGGAAGGTGCATACGCCGATTGCGGAGAACGTGTGCTGTCCACTGTTGGTCGGGCTTGAAGCTAATTCTTTTTGCGACGCATGCAGAATGCACGCATCTGGATAGCTGTTGATGCTAGATGGCCCATAGATACCTATGCCTGGCAACCGCCTCTCGGTGCTGGACTTATGGCGCTCCCATGCAGATCAAACTTAAGTCATTGCAATTGAGTCAACCGCGTGTGATCTTGAATGCCACATCCACGTTGACTGTTCGCTCACACTCGATGTATATAATGCAGCAAGGCAACCCATCCAATCGTCGATCTACAACATCTATGGCGAATCGCCCATCTGCAGCTGCATCGAAATCTCAATGCGCACCCGCACCGATATCGATGCGGCTGGAGGGTCGCAGAGGTATTGACATGTCCCATGCGCCAACCCTCGCGTCAGCGCAGCGGTCACCCATCACTCAATTGCGGTTAGCACTCGGCCGGCGCGTCATTCGTCGCCGTCGTCGTCGCCCTCCTCGTCGTCACCGCCATCGTCTTCATCTTCGTCATCTTCGCCGCCGCCTGCCCCCGCCGCGGCAGCGCTGCTTGCTTTCGCTGCCTTCTTCCGACTTCCGCCCTTCGCAGGTCCGGCCAGCGCGACCGGCGCTGGGAAGGCTGCTAGGACTGCGACGCCCTCTGGAGACAGCCCCGCAATCGCTCGCATGAAGTCTGGCAGTGGCGTGTAGGCAGTCGCTGCAGGCGCGCTGCCGGTGCGGGAGGCTGCAAGCATCGCACTGCAGGCGTCCACCGCGACGGCCTTCAGCGGGAGACTCTCGGCCGCAAGTGGCAGGCTCGCGGAAGCTGCTTCGACCACTGCCGCTGCCGACACCGATCCCTCGGGGATTGATGCAGCGAGCAGCATTTCCGAGGCTGCCCCGGCCGCCGCGGATTCGGCAACGCCTGATGGGCCAGCAGCGCTTGGCGCGGCGAGGCAGTCCGAGGCATGGGAGAGGGCACCTGCAGCTCCCGCGTCTTGACAAGAGCTGGAGGTGCGGCTGCTAGTAGATGAGGAGGAGGTGACAGACAGCCCGGCGCTGGCGCTGCTGCTCCCACGACCCGCAGACGCGCCCCTTTCAGACGCCCCCTCGCCGTCCAGGCTGTAAAGCAGCTCCACCTCGGCGGCGTACTTCGGAAGGAAGGCCTTCACGGAGGCTGGCGTCTCAAGAATCAGCGGAATGCCAGCCGTCCGCGCATCTGTCATAATCGCACGGAACGCGTCCAGCCCCACCGCCCCGCGCCCGATGTGCCAGTGCCTGTCTTTCTTGCTGCCCAGGCTCGCGGCGGAGTCGTTCAGGTGCATGCCGCGCAGGTAGCGCAGGCCCACGACGCGCTCAAAATCGGCCATCATTGCCGCGTACCCGGCTGGCGTTCGCACGTCATACCCCGCTGCGTGGATGTGCGCCGTGTCGATGCACACGCCCACGCGGCCCTTGTCGCCCACCAGCGCTATCACGGCCGCGATCTCCTCGAAGGTGCTGCACACGACGGACCCGCCGCCCGCCATCGTTTCAATCACCATCACGACCCCCGGCACCTTCGCATGCACATGGTCGATCGCCGCCGCCACGTTGCGCAGGCACTCGTCCTTGCCGCCGGCGCAGCTGCCAGCGCTACCGGGGTGGAAGTTGTACAGCCCGATCCCCAGCGCAGCGCAGCGCGACGCCTCATCCACGAGCGCGTCCAGCGTCTTGCCGCGGATGGCGGGGTCGCTAGAGCCCGCGTTGGTGAGGTAGGTGCCGTGCGGCAGGATGTGCTCGCGGCCGTACCCGTGCTCGACGCACGCGGCGCGGAACTTCGCCGCGTCCTCCTCCTGCAGCGCCGGGCACACCCAGCTGCCGCGCGGGCGGGTGAAGAAAGCGAAGGCACGAGCGTGCGTCGCTCGCGCGTGCAGCACAGCGTTGTACAACCCTCCCGCCGCGGAGCAGTGGTAGCCAACCCAGTGGCTGCGGTTCGCATATGGGTGCGTGGCGCCATCGAACCCCGCGATCAGCTGCTCGGCAGGCGTCAACTTTTTAGCGCGCGGCTTCCGGGCCTTTTTACCGGCTGTGCTCGTCGGTGCGGCCACGGCGACCGCAGAAGCAACCGTGGCCTGCTTGCTCGATTCCTCCTCAGCTCCGCTGGCGCTCTGTTCGGTGTCCAGAGCGAGCGAACCGGGTGACGGATGTTTCCGCTTTGACTTCGGGGGCGCTGCAGTCGCCTCCGCTACGTCCTCCTCGACGGGGATGGTGTTATGCTTCCCCCGCCGCCTCTTGACACCGACGTGCCCGCCCGACGCCTGCGGCCCCGTGTCCATGACGAGACGGAGTGGCCCGCGGAGGCGGCAGCAGCGGACCACGAGCACGCCTTTGCTCCGCAAAGCTCGTCTGACGCTGCTCCAGCCAAGAAGCATAGACGAGTTAATTTCTTGCAAACAAGCCACGAAAGATGTGTACCCAAAAACCTAGCCCTGCAATTGGATCGTCGCCCCCTCTCGCGCGCGATGCTGTGAAGCCTTCGTGGCTCAATTTTCAGCAATGGCGGATGAATGGTGAAGTTACTGCGACGCCGATTACAGGTCGTTACGACGCCCATTGGCTCGCGGCACGGCACCCAGCTGCGTAATGACCCAGGTTTGCTCCAAGCGCGGGCGTTCTGTTGGTTTGGCCGGTCAACTCGGGGCTCATCTGTCCCTGTTGTCTGAAACGGACTTTAGAAGTTTCTCGGCGGACGCTGCGAAGCCGTCGCCTCCTCCGGCAGCCACTCAGGCTCGGCCAGCTCGATAGTGTGGTTGCGCCTTGCGGATTCGGAGCCTCTTGACTGTCGGCGTCGGACGCAGCAGCTGTCATCATGGACTTCTCGGGCGATTCGGGTTTCGCGTCGTACACGGCTGCCTTCGCGACCACGCGCGCCCGATTCATCGCGCTTCTCCTCCAGTTTGGCATCCCCTTTGCAGTCACTGCGCTTGTGATCATTGCGGCGGCAGCTGTTGGCATTGTGCACGGCAGACTTCATGTGGGGTTTGCGAAACTCCTGCCGGCGTCACTTCAGAAGCCCGTGACTCTGAGCTGGGCCACTGCGGCGTTCTACCTCATCTCGCTTGCATCTGCCGTGCTTCTGCTCATCTGGGGCTTTTCTACCGCAATAGACGTTGGCCCCGCGACGCTGGGCGTCGGCATCCTGGTGCTCATCCCAGCCGCCGCGCTCGCAGCGGCCGGCATCTGCGCCCTACGGCTGCGAAGCTGGCGCGCTGTGGCGTATGGCGCCCGTGGCGCCGAAACCGGTGAGACCAGCGCCTTGGAGCGTCTTGCCTCGGGATTGCGGTGGCTCGGCAGTGTCGTAACGCTGGGTGCAGATCCTGCTACCGTCTGCCTGGTGTTGGCGCTCACTCTGTTCACTGCTTATGAGTTCGCGGTCATCTTTGTCAGCCCCACCTACTCGTACCTCGCCGTAACGTGGCTCTTCGTCACGTTCAATCAACTCGCTGTCAGCGCTGCGCTGCACGCCGCGGTGTCGGCCGATGCCGCCCTGCGACCCCGAGCGCTCATCGCCGCTGCCCTCCAGTGGCGAGCCTGGCGCGAGACCGCGGCGGCCGCACCGTCTGCGAGCGGGACCGACAGCGCCACCGCTACTGCGCCGTTCGTCTCCGCCAGGCCCTCGACTGCCGACGCGTCGGGCGCGTCCGTCTCTCTGCTGCAGGCGTTCCTTGTCACCCAGCCGGGTCTGCACGTCCTCCCCACGGGGGCCCTCACCGACGCCGACACTCTGCATGAGCAGGGCTCCCTCGCTGCAGCCGCTGGCTCGACGGGAAGCGTCCCGCGTGAGCTGCAGCTGGCCCGCAGCGCAGACACGGCAACTCCATGGTGGGCGTGCGGCTCCGTCGTCGCCGCTCGCTTCTGCCCGGGCTCTCGCCGCCGCGGCACCGGCTGGACGCGCCAGGGGCGCGCTGCAGGAATGTGGTACCTGCTCTCCCTGCTCATCCTGGTCGCCTACATGATCGTCAACACGTCTCTCGCGGGCAGCGGCGCGGGCAGCGCACGCAACCTGTGCTTCCCCACAGTCGCCACCATCCTGCTCCTGGACCTGCTGGCCGGGTGCCTCTGGGCG
>Ga0208629_100411_pt1 | contig 21114 bp, 18 predicted proteins | sample LakWasMet19_HOW5_2_FD_183865 | JGI IMG/M metagenome (GOLD analysis project Ga0208629, IMG submission 183865) | Freshwater sediment methanotrophic microbial communities from Lake Washington under simulated oxygen tension - Sediment Metagenome... | ecosystem: Environmental > Aquatic > Freshwater >... | reverse complement strand
AGATTGCTGTTTTTTAAAATCTTCGCCGCCGGTAATTAACCCCGAAGTAAGATCGGTAAATTGACTCAATAACTGACATTGGCTGAAGGTTTGTTGAGCCAGCTCCCGCGTCGGTGCCAATATCAACGCACGGATACCAAATTTTTCCGAAGGCCGCATTAACAAATTATGTAAGGTTGGCAACAAAAACGCGGCAGTCTTACCGCTACCGGTTTCAGCACTGACTAATAAGTCTTTGTCTTCTAATATGGATGGGATGGCTTGAATTTGAACATCTGTAGGCCTCTCGTAGCCAACCACATCAATGGCTTTGAGCAATTGCCTATCGAGTGATAAATCTAAAAATGAAAAAGGGGATTCAATATTTGTAGGTTGCATGAATTATTTTTATGACTATGCTATTGGCAGTGACGGGAGAAACTCTTTGCGGCATTATAGTCCTTTTAAACATAATATCTGAGCATTCAGATTTTGGTAATCATGTTCTATTCAATTCAAGATAAGCTCAACAGATACCGATTTTCTCAAGCTTGCAAAGAGATAATCAACACCCCTCCTGTGTCTGCAACCACAGATCAACCTGTAGCTGTTTTAACACAGTTGCAGCATAAAGATGTGATGATGTATTTAGTCGCTATCAAAACTTTTGCTAAGCAAGTACCGTTAGCTAAAATCTTCATCTTAAATGATGGCAGTCTTAACGATAAAGACATAGTTTTGTTAAGCAAACATTTACCCATTGCTGATTTTTACGACGTAAAAGAGTTCACTGAATCAAATTGTCCAACTGGTGGTTGTTGGGAAAGACTATTAGCTATTGCACTTTTTGTCAGTGATTTTTTTATAATTCAACTTGATAGTGATACCCTTACCTTGTCAGCACTTAACGAGGTAAACGATTGCATAAAGGCAGATTCTGGATTCGTCATTGGCACATGGGATAATCAAAAAATTGAATCTATGATTATCAACTCTGATCGAGTAAGAAAAAATGTTGCACCTACACTTGATGCCCATGTACAAATGGTTGCAGAAGCTCATTTTAATAATTTGGAAGGTTACAAAAAATTGCGCTACGTACGTGGTTGTGCTGGCTTTACAGGTTTTCCAAAAACTTCTTTCAATAAAAAATTTATTATCAATTTTTCCCAACAAATTGAAAAAGAAATTGGTCGAAAGTGGCATGAATGGGGTAGTGAACAAGTAATGTCCAACGTTGTAGTTGCGAATCTCGAAAAATCGATAGTATTGCCTCATCCAAAATATACTGATTGCAATAACATGATAATTCCAGGCACAAATTTTATTCATTTTATAGGTGAATGCCGTTTCAGGAACTCAAGTTATAAAGATATGGCAAAAAATGAAATTGTAAAACTATTATCATAATTTCTTTCAAAGAAGACGATAAATTTAATAATTGATCAATTTACTTACTATCATTAAAGTTGTTAAAAACCTATACAAACGTCGCAAGCTGATACCGACCAATATAGTTATTAGATACAAGCAAGCTTATTTGGGATAAGTACGGGGAATCAAAAATCCGTTATGCTAAATTATAACGACTATGACAAAAGGTTTTGTTGGCATTAAAATTAGGCGACATTCCATTCCCTATTCTTAATTTTACTGCGTATTTGCCGTGGGTATTCTTTCAAGAATCTGCTTCAGAAGGTGTAAGCGATGTTACTTTCAATGCCACGTTAAAAAATACACTTCCCGCATGAAAAATTTCCAATCACTGCCATGGTCATAAAAATAATCGAATTAATAATCAGTTTTGTAATTTTGGCCAGCATAATGCCCTAATACAAAATGATTCCAACTATTTATGTTTTTTCGGTGCTAGCCATTATCTTCTATATCATAGTTATTAGCTGGCTGAGCTATCTGTCTTTACGTGGACATTGGCAATTTACAAAAGGCTTACACTTCTCTTTTAATGAATTATCAATATTTGCAAACGCAATATAAATATATCCATACTTCAATATATAAATAATTAACTGAAAAAATAATATATTATATTTTAAATAAAAATCATGAAAATCCATCAATTAATAATATTGTCATTGTCATTGTCATTGTTTTTTAGCGTAACCACATCAGCCCAAGAAGCATGGGATCGTGCCGTTAGCAAAATAAATTATAAAGATTCAACAACAATTCCTCCATTTTGCAGGATTAACAACCCTGATCCAAGATATAAAAATACCGACTGGGGAAAAAGATTTGGCGAGGAATTCGTTTATATAAACCATTATTGTGATGCAAAAGCAAAAATACCTGTCTGCTTTCAATACCCGGAAAAAGAGAAAAATGCTTGTTTATCCAGTATGTTAGAAGGCACTACTTATTTTTTTGCACATACTCGAGGAATTTCTCCAATAAACCCATTTTTATACACCGAACATGGCAATCTTTTAAAAGAAATAGGTCGATATGGAGAAGCTATCCAAGCTTATAATATTGCCATACAAAAGAAAAAAACTTACATACGCGCTTACGCTATGTTAGCTGACACCTACATTTTGATTAAAGAATATGATGAAGCTGAAAAAATAGTCAACGAAGGGCTTAAATATAAAAAAAGTAAAGCTCTTTATAAGAGATTAGAAAAAATAAAGACCTCTAAAAAATGAATATAATAATCTACTAGGTATTTAGAAAGCACTACAATAATTTTCAAAATTTGAAAAGATAATTAGTTGATATTTTTGTTATTACGATGTCAAAAAATGATTCTGCCAAGAATTTTTCAAAACTCATCAATTCAACAATAATTACTTGAAAAGCACTGCATCGATTTTTAATTATCTTCAATATTATTTATTTTTTATATACACCATGAGCTCCAAAAACTTAAAGATAACCACATACCTACCCAACTCGAGCAAAACCTCATTTTTTTCATCTTTAGTTGCCATTTTTAAAGATATAAAACCAGCTCATGAATTAGCTATTCGCCTCTTTAAACGCGACATAACCTCACAATACCGAGAATCATTTCTTGGTTTTTTTTGGGTACTCATCCCTCCCCTTCTCACCTCGGGATTATGGATATTTCTCAATAACAACAGCATTATCAATGTAGGGGCTACGGACATCCCGTATCCGCTGTTTGTAATAATTGGCACGATACTATGGCAAATATTTGCCGAGGGAATTAATCAACCTTTAGTCAGTGTTCGAGCTAACAAAGGCATGCTCACCAAAATCAACTTCCCGCGCGAAGCGTTATTGCTCTCTGGATTTTATTCAATTCTATTTAATCTTGGCCCAAAAATGTTTGTGTTAGCCATCGCGTTCTATTTTTATAAAATAGAACCTGCCCTCAGCCTGCTTTATTTCCCACTAGGGGTATTAATGATCAGTCTCAGTGGCTTCGCTATTGGGTTATTATTAACCCCAATTGGCCTGCTAATAAATGACGTATCCCGAGGTATTGGTATTATTCTGCCTTTTGCCATGTACCTAACGCCAGTAATCTATCCAGAGCCAACCAACGGCAATGTGGCATTACTAATGCACTATAATCCATTGGCGACATTGGTTACCTCAACCCGCGACTGGTTTAGTGGACATTTAACTTATATACCCAATGAATTGACTTTTATTGCCGGTTTAACTTTTTTACTATTGATAATCGGGATTCTTGCGTATCGCATATCTATGCCTATTATTACAGAGCGCTTTGGCGGCTAATAAATACTTTTAACTAACATAACAATTACAATGAACAACGACGAAGTCCTGGTTAATGTTGAGGGTCTCTCCAAAAAATTCTGTCTCGATTTTAAAAAATCACTCTGGTATGGGTTAAAGGATATTAGCAGTGCAGTGCTTGGCATCCAATCCAAAGCCGAACTCAGAAAGTCAGAATTTTGGGCCGTTAAAGACATATCATTTACCCTAAAACGTGGCGAATGTATTGGTCTTATTGGTCACAACGGCGCTGGTAAATCTACTCTGCTAAAAATGCTTAATGGCCTAATTCCACCGGATGAAGGCAAAATTGAAATGAAAGGCCGTGTGAATGCTTTGATTGAACTGGGCGCGGGTTTTAACCCCATTCTTACCGGCAGGGAAAATATCTATAATAACGGTTCAGTATTAGGGTTTTCTAAAAAAGAAATCGATGAGAAACTGGACGCGATCATTGAATTTTCAGAAATTGCCGACTTTATCGACTCCCCCGTACAAAATTACAGCTCAGGGATGAAAGTGCGCCTAGGCTTTGCGGTTGCAGCCCAAATGGAGCCGGACATACTAATTATCGATGAAGTGTTAGCCGTAGGTGACATCGGCTTTGTATTAAAATGTTTCAACCGCATTGATGCCATCTTACAAAACTCTGCGATTATATTTGTATCGCACAGCATGCCCCAAGTCGCTAGAATCTGTTCTGAAATTTTATTAATGGATAAAGGCAAAGCCAAATATCAAGGCAATAACGTTTCAGAAGGCATTGATCAATACTACTCGCAATTTAAAATAGTCAATGGCAATTTGTCTGATAGTAAAAAAGCATCTGTCAGCAAACTATTAATTAATGGACAAGAACCAGATCCTAATGCCTACTTGCCAATAGATAGGCTCAGTGATCTAGTGTTAGACATTGAATTTAACGTTGCAGAAGACTACAGCACCCCTGAGCTATACATTGCCTTTTTAAACAAAGACATGACTAACGTTGCTGAGTTTATTCGAGACGATGCAACCCAAAGTTTAATTAATAAGCAAGGCAAAATATCAATCAGACTCACCATACCAAAAATACAATTTTCCAAAGGCCTCTACTCTATCACTATAGGATTACTAGCGCACCGAAGCGGTGAAATACTTTTAAGACAACAATCCATCGCTCACCTTCAAGTTATTGCCGAACACAATCTTTGGGCACCATTTCAACTACATGGGCAATTGGAGCAACTAGAGGGATTAATATGAAAATTGCCGTTGAAACCATTTATTCTGACAAAAAAGTGCTCAAAACCTTCTTTTTAGTCAAGGAAGAGGAATAAGGATGGATAAGCCCATTTATGTTACACAGCCCTACTTACCGCCACTTGAAGAGTTTATTCCCTATTTAGAACAAATTTGGAACAACAAAATCCTCACCAATGGCGGACCATTTCATCAACAATTGGAGCAAGCGCTTTGCCAATATCTGGGTGTGGAACACATTGCATTGTTTACCAATGGTACCTTAGCTTTGGTCACCGCATTGCAAGCATTACGTGTAACAGGTGAAGTTATCACCACGCCCTACTCTTTTGTAGCAACCTCGCATTCATTGCTGTGGAACGGCATCAAACCAGTGTTCGTGGATATTGACCCCAACACCCTCAATCTCGACCCAGGAAAAATCGAAGCCGCTATTACCCCACAAACCACAGCAATCATGCCAGTACATTGTTATGGTCATCCCTGCGATGTCGACGCCATCCAGAAAATCGCCGACAACTATGACCTCAAAGTCATCTACGATGCGGCACATGCCTTTGGTGTAAAAGATGCCGGCGGCAGCATTTTGCGACATGGCGATCTATCCGTACTCAGCTTCCATGCCACCAAAGTTTTTAATACCTTTGAAGGCGGCGCCATTGTTTGCCCGGATGCAAAAACCAAGCTACGTATCGACCAATTAAAGAATTTCGGTTTTGTTGATGAAGTGACGGTGGTGGCGCCAGGCATCAATGGCAAAATGAGCGAATTGAATGCAGCTTTTGGCCTGTTACAACTTAATAATATCGATACAGCGCTTCAAAAGCGTAAAGAGCTTGATGCAAGCTATCGTCAAACACTGGGCAATGTTAAAGGCATTCACTGTTTAGGCGAAGCAGGAGAACAAGTAGCTAACTATTCTTATTTCCCAATTTTAGTGCAGCAGGAATATCCACTAACTCGCGATGCGCTATACCACAAATTAAAAGACAACGGCATTTTTGCCCGTCGTTACTTTTATCCATTAATAAGCGATTTTCCAATGTATCGTGGACTAACTTCTGCCTCGGAGGCTAATTTGCCTGTAGCAAAAAAAGCTGCATCCAAAGTGATTTGCTTGCCAATATATCCGGACTTATTAATAGAGAAGATTCAATTTATTACTCAACTAATTAGCAAGGTTAGTTAATGAAAAGCTTGGCTATTATGCAGCCTTATTTTTTTCCCTACATCGGTTATTGGCAATTGATTAATGCTGTCGATCGCTTTGTTATTTATGATGATGTGAATTACATCAAAGGTGGCTGGATAAACCGAAATCGAATTTTAATAAATAGCACGCCCACATACATTACAATACCATTAAACCAATCATCACCAAACAAAAATATCTGCGATACTCTTTTACAATCTTCGCTTGATTGGCGACGTAAATCATTAAAAACTATTGATAATACTTACCGAAAATCTCCTTTTTTCAATGAAATATTCCCTATCATTGAAAATATAATAAATTATGACTCAACTTATTTGTCAGATTTTATAGCTCATCAATTGCAAGTCTTGGCTATTTTTATGGGCATAAAGACAGAATTCGTTTTAACCAGCCGCTCTTATGAAAATAGTTTTTTATCTGGTCAAGAACGAATTATTGATATTTGTAACCGAGAGAATGCATCTATTTATATCAACGCAATCGGTGGACGCACCCTCTATGAATCAAAAGCATTTAGCAATTCGAATATTAATTTAAAGTTTATAGAAATGTACTCCTTACCTTACAAACAAAAATCGAAAGAATTTGTTCCTTATCTTTCGATAATTGATGTACTTATGGAAGTAGGAAGTATTGGAATTAAAGAACATCTTGAGTCATTTAATATTAAATAATATATTTTTAAATAAGATTATCGCGTGGAGAATAACCATGGCTTTTTATACTACAGATGAATTAAATGAATTAGGGTTTAAAGCCCTAGGTAAAAATATCAAAATAAGCACTAGGGCCGCCATATATAGGCCTGAAGAAATGGAAGTTGGCGACAATGTAAGAATTGATGATTTTTGTATAGTTTCAGGAAAAATAAAGTTCGGCAGAAATGTTCATTTAGCCCAATTTTCAAATGTTTCTGGCGGGGCTTCAGGCGTTGTTTTTGACGACTTTTCTGGCCTTGCTTATGGATGCCATGTTTTTACGGGAAGTGACGACTACAGCGGTAAAACGCTAACAAATGCAACGGTACCTTTTGAATACAAAGGACACTCTGAAGCCTCTATTTATCTGGGAAGACATGTAATTATCGGTACAAATTCAGTTATATTCCCTGGAGTATCTCTTGCTGAAGGCACTGCGGTAGGGGCGCTGAGTATGATTACAAAAAACACACTACCATGGTCTATATATTTTGGCGCCCCTGCAAAAAAGATAAAAGATAGAAAAAAAGATCTTCTCACACTGGAACAAAGATACTTAAATAAATTTGACTAAACACTAGATATTACAACCTTTTTTGATCGAATTTATTAGAATTACAACTATAAAACTTCAACACATGGACACCCTATCAAAACCCATAATTTCCGTATCTATCATTACTTATCAGCATGTTGAATTTATTTCTCAATGCCTGGAAAGCATACTTGCACAACAAACAGATTATGAGTTTGAAATCTTAATAGGTGAAGACGGCTCGACTGATGGAACAAGGGAAATTTGCCTCGAATATGCTAAGAAATTCCCAAATAAAATACGCCTATTTTTACATGATCCAAATAGGGAAAATGGAATTAGCGGTGCTGAGCAAGCTAGAAAAAACGCCGTTAATAATATACAAAAAGCAAGAGGGAAATATATTGCTTTCTGCGAGGGCGATGATTATTGGACCAATCCGAATAAACTACAAAAGCAAGTGGATTTTTTAGAAAAAAATCTTGATTATGTTTTATGCTGGACCAGATTCGAATCATTAGATAATACAACGGGGGACCGACGACTAGATAATAATAGCAATTATTTTCCCAATGAAAATGGAATAGATTTTGATTTTAAGATATTTGCAAAAGGATGGCATATCGGTATGCAAACGCTAGTTTATAGCAAAGATGCACTACTAAAAAACAATCATTTAAATAACAAATACTATAAAGATGTTTTTTTAATTAGTGACCTTTTAACTACAGGCAAAGGATATTGCCTCAATGAGGTGACTGCAACTTATAGACTACATGATGGTGGAATATATTCATCTACTAGCGAATTATCTCGAGCGGAAATTGGCGCATTTACCTACCGAGAAATATACAACACATATAAAGACAATAAACAAATAAAATCAAAATATATTAATTTTAACGAACTATATATTAAGTGCTTAATAAAAAATAAACTAGTTAAAAATGCACTTATGGTTTTAGATGAAATGCAAGACCAAGAACTCATCAAACACAAAGAAACTCAATATATATTTATTGAAAATAATTTTCTAAAAAACAACACAATCATAGGCCAACAAGAAAAGCAACTAAAACATATATATAACAGTTCTTCATTTAAAATAGGCCGCGCCATTACTATGCCGGTCAGATGGCTTATCGACACTCCAAATAAAATAAAAATATTAATACATAAATTAACACCAACATCGATTAAAAATAAGAATACATTAAAGAGAAGGGGTGTTGTTTTTATAAACAAAAAAGAAATAATTAACGGCAGCAAAAATTTAAAAGCATTACCATCTTTAAACGATAATAAAAAACAAAAAATCATAGTATCTTTAACCTCTTTTCCTGAAAGAATTTCAGACATTTTCTTCAACTTATATTCTCTTCTTAATCAGAAATTTCAGCCCGACATGATAATCCTCTGGTTGGCTGAAGAACAGTTTCCACGCAAAGAAAAAGACATACCTAAAAGAGTATTAAACTTGCAGCAATACGGCCTTACCATCAGATGGTGTAAGGATATAAAATCGTATAAGAAATTAATATACTCATTACAAGAATATCCAGATGACATTATCGTCACAGCTGACGATGACATATATTATCCTGAAAATTGGCTAGAACTCTTATATAACTCCTACCTTAGAGAACCTGAACATATTCATTGCCACCGCGCGCATAGAATTACTTTTAACGACATTGGAAATATTGATTTATACAAAAACTGGTCTTGGTGCATATCCAGTCAAGAATCGAGTTACTTAAATTTCTGCACTACTGGAGGTGGCGTTTTATATCCACCAGGATCTTTATATAAAGACGTTTTTAACGAGCAGTTATTTATAAAGCTATGTCCAACTGCAGATGATATTTGGTTCTGGGCCATGGCCGTTTTAAATAACACAAAAATCCGCATTATTGATAACAATATAACCAATTTAATTTATACGAATCCAGAAATTGAGTTTGGATTTAAAAACGGACTTACTTTATTCAAAGAAAATTTAAATGCAAATAATGAACAGCTAAAAAATGTTTTAGAATTTTATAACGCCTTATTTATAGATAATAAATTTTCCGCTATAAACTCAGATAGTCAGGAAATAACACTTACATAAAAAGCACTTTTCATGAAAAAAATTAACGTTGTTATATTCTGGTACATGAACGACTGGGGTCTTTATGGCAGGTCCTATGAGAATATAGCTAAAGGTTTAGCCACCAATAAACAGATTAACAATGTAATATGCATTCTGCCGCCAAATATATTGGCAAAAAGTAGATTTGCTTTTGAACTGGCAAAACCAAAACCTAATTTATACGTTATTACGCCTAATCCACGACTATTAAATACATCAGGCGCCTTCTATAATCTGAGACAATGGCTAAACAACCGATTTACACCTCTAAATGCTATAAATTTTTTTTTACGTTTACTCGGTTTAAAAAAAGCCAATACCATACTTTGGTTATTCCCTCACCATCCTTTTATAACCAAGTTACTTGAAGAAATTCCGCACTCGCTTTTAGTTACGCAGATTGTCGACAATGTATTAAATAAAGCCGGTATTTCTAAAGAAACTAAAGAGCTAGTCACCGCCCAATATGATCTACTACCAAAGATATCAAATATAACTATCACATCTTCAAAATTAAATTATGAAATATTTTTAACTAAATCGCCCCATTGTTACTTGGTAGAAAACGGGCTCGATTTATCTTTCATTTCAAGTCCAAGCAATCTTCCTCATACCAAAAACTCGGTACGCCCAAGATTAGGTTATTTGGGTTTTATTTCTGAAAGAACTGATGTAAATCTTTTAAAAAAATTGGCATTAGCTCGCCCTGAATATGATCTCATAATTGCAGGCCCTGATGAAGAGTTACGCTTATCTACAGCAGGAGTTCTTAACTTACCGAATGTTAGTCATATAAGCTATCTTCCTTATTCAGAAACCCCGAATTTCATTAACTCTCTGGATGTATGCTTGATAACCCATATTGATTCTCCATTCAGTCAATCCATGAGTCCTTTAAAACTTTTTCAATATTTGGGCTCTGGTCGTCCAATTGTGACGACAAATATATCGGGCACAGCGCGGTGGATAGACTTAATCTATATTGCTAATGATCATAACGATTTTATTTATAAAATCGATATTGCTTTAATTGAAAATAATGAAGTAGCATTTAAACGTATTGATGCTGCTAAAAATGAAACATGGGACAATCGTATCAATTCTTTGATGAACCTGATTAATTTTAAATAAAACCATATGCAAGCCATATGTACCCTAATATGTTTTTTATTAGCTAACTGATTTTGCAGCATAAAAACGTGGAGATCTCGGAATGCATGAGCCTTTAATAAGTATAATTACTCCAATTTACAATGGAAAACAGTATATTTCTGAAGCTATTGAAAGCGCTCGAGCTCAGACCTATAAAAATTTTGAGATATTACTTATTAATGATGGATCAACAGATAATAGTTATGAAGTCATCAAACCCTATTTAAGCGACACCCGGATAATTTATATCGAGCAACAAAACTCAGGTGTTGCATCCGCACGAAACGCCGCAATTCGTGTTGCGAAAGGTCAATATATTGGCTTTCTTGATCAAGACGATCTATGGCATAAAAACAAACTTAAGGAACAAGTTGCCATTCTTGAAAATGACAAAAACATCGCGTTAGTTCATTCAAAGCAAGATTTTATTGATTCACGAGGTAACAAAATTAACTTTAGTTGGATTACTGGTGGCACTGGATACTGCTTCACAGACATGTTTATCAAAAATAGAATTGCAGTATTGACCGTTCTTATTCGAAAAACTATCCTGGATGAAGTTGGTCTATTTAATGAACAGCTATCAGGTGCTGATGATTATGAAATGTGGCTTAGAGTGACACTTAAACATCCAATTAAGTATATTGATACACCCCTAGCTATTTATCGATTTCATGACAGCAATATAAGTAAAAATAGCTTTAAAATGACTATTCTTGAACTAAATACCATAAATTCAATTATCTCGAACTATCCTGAAGTCTTACAAAAAATACCAAAAAATACTATTAAAAACAGATTACATTCACTCAATACACAATTAGGTGAATGGTATTCATGGCATGATAAAAACTTTCACCAGGCAAGAATACATTTTTGTGTTGCTATTATTAATAATCCATTTTCTTTAAAGAGTTACTTTATGTTTTTTAATTGTTTATTATCAAATCAGCAAAGAAAAACGCTAAACTGGTATTTTCATAAATTAAACAATATTTTTACCAAAGCATGAAATCACTAAAAAGAATACTGTATATTTCTAGCCGGGGAGATGCTGGGGCTGGCGGCGAAAATTATCTATTAACACTTTTCCGCAATATTGATCGTGAGCGTTTTGAACCTATAGTGATATTGCCAGCAGATGGCTCGCTTCGCAAACCCTTAGAGGATCTTAAAATTGAAATTATTGTTATCGAAGCAAATCATGGTTGGTTAAAGCCTGATGCAGAATGGTATAGCCTTGTTGAGGGTTTGCAATCACGAGTTAAAGCTATAGTTAATATAATCACCTCCAAACAAATTGATATTGTTCATACCAATTCAAACCATCGTTTTGAAGGCGCTCTTGCTGCCCGTTTGACAGGTACACCTCACCTTTATCTTGCGCATATTGAATATCAGCCAGATATGCCGCTTTTTCAACGACTGCCTTTTTCACAAGCTAGTTTTGCTCAATTGATGAGTGAGTTATCAGATCAAGTCGTTGCGGTTTCCAATGCCGTTAGCGCCACACTTAAGTCACATATTAACGATGACAAACTGCAAGTTATACATAATGGCCTTGAATTAAATTTATTTAATAGTTCTTTAGCAAATAAATCAAATCGTCTTAAAGAAGAGTTAGATATACCACTGGAATCAATATTAATAACTGCTGTTGGACGCATAACATCTGATAAAGGTTTTGATTATTTTGTCGATGTCGCCAGACTGGTCTTACAAGATCGCAATTATAAAGTTCACTTTATGATTGCTGGCACTGAAGAAAATATTAATTTTGCAAATTCACTTAAACAAAAAGTAGCTGACTACAAAATTGCTGATAATTTTCATTTTCTGGGCTTCAGACAAGATATCCCTGAGATTCTTGCAGCTAGTGATATTTTTGTGCTCTCATCCAGAAAAGAGGGGCATCCTTATGTAATGCTAGAAGCCATGGCTTCTAAATGTGCGGTTGTAGCATTTAATTGTGCGGGTGTCGAAGAAACTATTGAAGAAGGAATATCCGGTTATATTGTCCCGGTAGGAGATGTTCATACGTTGGCAGAACGCTTAAATTCACTTATTCATTCAGATAGTTTGCGAAATTCCCTATCAAAGTTTGCAAGAAAAAGAATTGAAGTTTTTTTTACCGCTAATAAAACAGCATCTGAGTTAATGAGCGTTTATGAAAACCTTTTATCTCGCCACCAGAAGACAGCTGGTTCATTCGGAGTAGAATTATTTCTTCAAAACTGCACAGAACTGGCCCATCTTGGCAAAATGAATCTACAAATGAATGATCGACTTCGCCGCATTGAACATTTAGTTGAGTTTATTGACACCAACCCAATTACCAAAAGCTTACATATTATCCGCAAGCAACTAAACAAACTCAAAACATCATGATAAGTATTAAATTATCTGAACTTTTTGATATTGCTGATTCCCTCACCGCAAAACTTCAAATAGACAGTGCTGAGCGTTCTATCCATAATTTTGAATATGGACAACTGATTGTTGATCTTTTTGGTGAAATTACATCGGTATTTATTCGTCTTAACGCTGAAGATCTCATCGAATTAATACTAGAGGAATCATATTCATTTCAATCAGTCGCATCTGGTGGATATTTAGGCCAGCCATCATCTGCCGCTCAGCCTTTCTTATGGATTGCTCAATTACCTGTAATTCGTAAAACGAATGACCGTATTCAAATCACGTCTGAACAGGCAACTTTTTTTTCCGGTTTATCATGGAAAAATGGGGGCTCTTCATTTACGATAAAACCGTCTCGAAGCTCGTTTTTTGACTTTAATATCTGGCGATTACCAACTAATTTTTCGACTGAACAATTTACGTCGCTTCAATCTATTGAAACAGAGGGATACTTTCTTCTTGGATCCCACGGATGCGTAAGAAAGCCTGCAGAATTATATCGCCATCTTGTTCACGGCGCAGTCTATGACCTGCGTTACTCCTGGCCACATAATAAAAAATGTTTCTCTGAAAATGAGGCGCATGCGCTATATACGATTTTTTCAGGCCTTGAAAAACAAACTGGCAAAACTATTTACAGGCATTTCCAATTGCAGTTGGTACTGTCTCTTATTCAACGCCAAGCCGAGGACGGCGGCTGGTATCACGGTATGTGGACAGATAGTTCTGAATGTCACTACCGCTTACATACCAGCGGCGTGCATTTATTGATGGATGAATTCCAACGAACAGCTTGCCCTCAAGTTAAATCGTCGTTAGAAAAAGCAGTATCTTTTCTCTCCCAAACAACAGATAACTTGAACTGCGGCACTTGGTTTTTACATGATTCATTGGAGCTATCTGAAAAAGCAATGAATAGCGGCCCCTTTAAATGGATAGCTAACAAGACTTTCGGCAAGAGTGTTTCCAACATGTTGGTATTAAATACCCATCTTGACACTTCGATCGCTCTAAACCGATATCAAAAAATAACCGGGGATGATCAATATCAAAACTTGGTGGCTTCTGCATTAAATTCAACCAAAGCAGTCTTGGGCCTAAAAACAGCGGATTGGCTTTATAAGCCTCTATTTTGGGCTATTGGTTTAACCATGTTGCCTACTGAAAAAGCAAGTCAATTGCCTTTTCCGATCAGGGCTATAAAGCGCTTTGCTTGGCAAACATTAATTAAAATACTGCCCGACATTAAATCGCGCTTCCCTCGTTTAGTGATGCCTAATGGTTATATAGACAGGGAATTATCACTAAGAACCTGGGCTATTGATTATCAAACTATCAATTTGATGGATTTAGCACGTCATGCGTATGCGTTTCCCGATGCTTTTGATAAGTCGATTTTAGATAAAGCAATGGAATTTACTCAAACCCGCGGATTGATTAAGCGATATAGAGAGTTATCGCCCGACAAACATTATCCTGTGGGTTTTTGGTCTGAAGCTCTTTATTACCGCTGTCTATCCAAACCAGATATTAAATACCGTCAATGGCTGGCAGAAGCCATGTTGGAATGTCATGATCTTAATTTTGGACTGTCTCCGTCTTTATTAGGCACTAATGGCGAAGCGTTAGCCTTCGATCAACAAGTTTCGATGCCTTTAGCCGATAATCCTGAATTGATAATGGCTAATTTAGCCGTTGGCAAAAATAAAGAATTTTTGCTCGTAAATACCAGCGCAAATCCTATAACCATTTCTTGGGCTTCAACGCCTGACCCAAAGTTGGAATGGTATGACTCAAAGGGAACTTGCTTGTCAAAAAAATCGCTAGTCGTGAATAATCGCGACTGGATTATCGGGACTCATCAAGGTTAATCATGCATATCGGCATTGTCACTTCTGAATTTCCACCCGATATTGGCGGGGTAGAAACTTATGCTATTGAATTTGCCAAAACGCTAGTAACTCTTGGGTACCAGGTCAGTGTATTTGTTCATACTCATCACCAATCTGCCTTATACGGCGACGGTATCACCTTATATCCGGTTTTAAAGTTTTGTCGCCGACTGGATAGACAAATTTTGAAGCAATTTGAGGTAGATGCCTGGCACGTAATGAATGCCGCCCATAGCTGGCTAACTTTAGAAACTGATAAACCAGTGGTGGTGTCCATTCATGGCAATGATTTTCTCAACCCCTATCCATTGACGGGCACTCCAGCCTTGGCAAGCTGGGGTCCGCTGTGGCGTTGCTCTCACTTATTAGCTCCACTCGATCGCTGGCTAGGTAAGCGATTAACCCCAGTCTACATGCGCAAAGCTCTGCCTAAAGCACGTATTATTCTGGCTAATAGCAAGTTCACTGAGCAGGTATTTCTGGCCAATTTTCCAGAATGCGCAGGCAAAACATTAGTTGCCCAAGTTGGCGTCGGCGACAATTTTCTAACTTCCCTGCTAACTCCAAAGCACAACTCTATCCCCCTGCTAGTAACAGTTTCCCGGTTATCAGAGCCTCGTAAAAATGTCGATAAGATAATTAAAGCCTTGGCTCAATTAAATGCTGACACTGATTTTCGATACAGTATTATTGGTGATGGTGCTTTTAAGCCACAGCTGGAAAGTCTGGTAATTAGCCTTGGTCTGGAAAATAAGATTAACTTTCTTGGACGACAACCTACAGAACGAGTTGTCGAGTCAATGCGCGAAGCCGATTTGTTTGTCTTGCCGTCATCGACATTGCCTGACAGCCATGAAGGTTTTGGCATTGTTTACTTGGAAGCAGCTGCTTGTGGCACGCCTTCGTTAGCAACACGACAAGCCGGTGCTATTGAAGCTATTGACGATGGTAAAAGTGGTTTTTTTGTCGACGATCCGACCATCGACAACATTAAAGATGCTTTGAAGGACTTTCTTGATGGCCAGATAAGATTTAATATAAAAGATTGTCGACACTTCGCTGAACAATTCACTTGGCAAAAAGTGGTTGAAAAAGCCCTGCCTTTCTATCTTCCGGCTAACAACTCATGAGTAGACCACTTATCTCAATCATTATGCCTTGCTATAACGCAGAGGCCTATATTGAACAAACTGTAATAAATGTATTTGAGCAAACCTATGGCAACATTGAACTGATTGTTGTTGATGATGGCTCTACGGATAACAGCCCGGCATTACTAACAAAGTTTCCACAAAATTATCCAAGCTTAACAATATTGCATCAGCCTAATAAAGGCCCCTACCCGGCCCGTAACTTGGCTCTGCAACATGCCAAAGGTGAATATATAGCCTTGCTTGACGCCGATGATTACTGGTCAGCAGATTGCTTGGAAAAACTCCATAGCGCTTTAGTAAGCGCAAATGCCGACGTAAGTTATTGCGGTTGGCAAAATATCGTTGAAAATGGTCAAGATGGTCCGCGGTATGTTCCACCAGCTTATGAACAAGGCAATATCCACGAAACATTCTTAACTGGCTGCCCTTGGCCAATCCACGCCGCGCTTACCCGTAAATCGATTGTCGATCAAGTCGGTGGTTTTTCTGAGCGCCGCTTTAGTGCAATGGATTATGATTTTTGGATTCGTATTTCAGCTGTCACTCAAAATATTGTGCTTGTGCCGGAAGTGTTGGCTTTTTATCGCTGGCATCAACATGGCCAAATATCAGGAGTTAAATGGCGCCAGGTTTTAGATGCATGGCAAGTAAGAAAAGATTTTGTTACGCAAAACCCCTCTTTATTTAACCAACTACAGCCCTCCTCATTAACTGAGTTGATTAATGGACCGGTTTTAAAACAAGCAATTGAAGCATTCTGGAAGCGTGATTTGTTGTCCGCGCAAAAATTATTTCGGGCTATACTGCTTACATCTTATTGGCAGATAAGAGATCTTAAATATTTACTGCCAGCAGCATTATTACCACTTGGTCTATATCGACAAGTAGTACGTCTCTTAGAGAAAAGTTAAAGCCAAGGTATTCATGAGTCGTTTTATTATTTTGATGTACCACATGATTTCTGAGCCCCAATCGGCGGCAGAAGTACGATTCGCTTGCCCACCAAAGCGATTTGAGAAACATCTGCAATTTCTTTTAAAAAAAGGCTATACACCCGTCAGTATTAATCAAGTCAGCAATTACTATACGCAAAACATCCCACTCCCCGATAAAGCAGTTTTGATTACTTTAGATGATGGCTTTGAGGACAATTACTTAAACGCCCTGCCTATTTTTCAACGCTACCAAATTCCAGCTGTAATTTATTTGGCGACTGGAGTTATAGGTAAGACTAATCAATGGATGGCCGCCCCAACCTTTTCTGAGCGCACAATGCTATCTTGGCCGCAAATCAAACAAATGGCAGATTATGGCATTGAATTTGGCTCACACACAGTTTCACATCCACGATTAAACGAATTGGATGATGCCAAAGCTGAACAAGAACTGACTGTGTCTAAGCAAACTATTGAAGAGCATTTAGGTAAAGAATGTGCGCATTTTGCCTATCCTTACGGATTACTGACTGAAAGCACTAAGGATTTGGTACAAAAAACAGGTTTTAAAACCGCCTGTTCAACTCGCTCTGGATTTAACAATGTCGACCGAGATCCACTAATACTGCATCGTATAGAAGTATACGGTAATGACCCAGCCTGGAAATTAAGCCAAAAAATCAACTTTGGTACTAACGAAGCAAGCCTACTGTTTCCGTTGCAGTATTACGCGAATAGACTACTGACAAGACTGGGGTAAGTATCTATGAAGCCCCTCCATCCTAGAAACCAAATTACTGTTGCAGTTTGTTGTTTCAATGCTGCTCACTATTTACCGGACCTATTAGAAAAACTAATTAGTCAAAACTGCACTATCCCATTTGAAGTGTTGATTGTTGATAACAACAGCACGGACAATACTGAATTACTGATTGCAGATTGTGTAGCCAAAAATGAACTCTCGATTCGATATGTTAAAGAGCATCAGCAAGGAATTGCTTATGCGAGAAATCGAGCGATTGAAGAAAGCTTATATAGTCAATATCTGGCATTTATTGATGCAGATGAACTCCCTAAGGAAAGCTGGTTACAAACAGCAGTAAGCACTTTGAGCAAGCAAGACGTTGATTGTGTTGGCGGTAAAATATCCGTTTTATTGCCTTATCGACCATCCTGGTTAAGTAATGATCTTTTACCCTTCTACGGAGAGGTAAATCACAGCATGACTTCATTCCGTATTACAGACCGTTCCACCCCAATTTGGACTGGAAATATTGCTTACAATACTCGAATTTTTCAGCAAGGATTACGTTTCGACACACGTTACAATCGTAAAGGTAAAGGTATTGGTGGAGGCGAAGATGTCATTATGTTTAATTATTTTTTACAAAATAATCTGACTATAATTTACAACCCTTATATGGAAATTTTACATTTAATACCGGATGAAAAAGTTAATCGTAGATATTTTCTAAAATTACACTTCATTGCTGGAAAAAACAGCGGTTTATATGAAATAGATATTGATGCAAAAAAAATATGCCGAGTACCTATGTTTATGTTTGCGCAACTCCTTACTAAGTTTTTTCAAATTTTAAATACCCGATTAACAAGTCCTAACAAATATATGCGTGAAGCTATGAATTTCACACATCTATTAGGAATGATTTTAGGGCAATACAAAAAATGAATAAAATTACTTTAATAACTACCGTGCTTAATGATGAAAAAGGAATTAATGAGCTTTTTGATGCGCTTTTAAATCAAAGTATTCAGCCAGATGAAATTATTGTTGTTGATGGGGGCTCAAAAGATAAAACTATTACTACAGTGGAATCCTACATTGCTAAATTCAACCGAATAATAATTTTACAAGCATCCAATACGAATATTTCTCAAGGAAGAAATTTAGCTATTTCAAATGCTTCCTACCCTATTATCGTAGTCACTGATGCAGGCTGTCGGCCTGAAAAAAAGTGGTTATTTGAAATCACAAAACCATTGTTAGACAGTAATGAAGTTGACGCGGTCTCTAGTAAAGTAATTGCTGAAACAAGCTCTGTTCTTGAACATTATAGTGGCTTACTTTCTCTACCGGATCACAGTACAAAAGAACAAGAAGAATTATTTTATGGTCGTGGATCTGCGTTCCGAAAAACACTATGGGAAAAAGTGGGGGGCTATCCCGAATGGCTTTATACCGCAGAAGATTCTTTATTTGCTTTAGCGGCAAAAAAACGCGGTTTTTCTATTATACATAATCCTAAAGCCATTATTTATTGGCGGCCTCGAAATAGCTTACTTAAAATTGCCAAAATGTTTTTCTTATACGGAAAAGGTAATGGACGAATAGCTTGGGGCGGTGAGATTAAAGGCGTTTTTTATTGGTTGCGAAATCATGGATTGTTGTTCCTAAGTTTTTTATTAGGCTTCATCTACCCAATTACATGGTTAGTAACTGCTTTTTTAGCACTTTATTTATATAAACAAATAGCTAATCCTTCTCTTATAAGGATAAGAAACATTGATAAAGATTGGCGTCGGGAAATTTATGTACCTTTGATTACATTTGTACGCAATATCTCCTCAAACTTAGGTTATCTTTCTGGGTATATAGAATATAAAACAAACCCTATATTCAAAAATAACCTAGATAAATATTTGGGGAATAATTAAAAATCGTCTATTTCAAATACCAATAAAATGCGTGATATTGTCGTACTTATCTTTCTATCCGGCTGTATCATTGCAGCTCTCAAGCAACCCTGGTGGGGAGTACTATCATTAGCTATTTTTAGCTACTTAAATCCCCATGCTTATGCATGGGGATTTGTGCGTTCTTTACCTGTTTATTATGTGCTATTCCTGACTGTTGCTTTCCGTACGTTTACTGCTAAAGACAAACAACCGCTACCTAAGGATTGGCGAATTCCTGTTTTTATTATGCTATGGCTGTATTTCGGCATTACCACAACTCAAGCTTACATGCAGGATGAAGCCTGGCGAAAATATTTAGAGGTTACCAAAATATATGTTCCGTTTTATTTCACACTTGTACTGATAAATACTCGCCACAAATTGTATTGTTTGATTGTCACAATTGCTGCGTCAATTGGCATCATCGCTGTAAAAGGTGGCTTATTTGCCATCCTAAAAGGTTTCTCCGCTCGCGTTTATGGCCCACCGGGCACACAATTCGAGGAAAACAATGCTTTCGCTCTTGCGGTACTAATTGTTATACCCTTGATACTAATATGGCAAAAAGAAGAGCTTCGACCTTGGCTTAAAAAAGGCCTTTTATATGCAGTCCCCCTAATTTACGCCTGCTCGCTATGTTCCTGGTCACGCGGTGCTTTACTAACCATGGCCGTCTTGACTGGAATGTTAATCTGGCAAAGTAAACGCAAGTATCTTGGTATCCCACTAGTATTTGCAGGGGCTTTTTTTGTCAAAGATTATTTACCGCAAGAATGGTTCGGCCGCATGGAAACCCTTGAGACTTATGATCAAGATGCATCGGCAATGGGTAGAATTGAAGCCTGGACAGATGGCTGGAATCATACTTTAGAGCATCCTTTTATCGGCAGCGGCTTTGACGGCTGGATATATGTTACTCAACGAGACTGGCACAGTTCGTATGTTGAAATGTTTTCCGAACACGGTTTTATAGCCTTTGGACTTTGGTTGTCTCTAATTTTAGGCACTCTGATAAGCTTGACAAAATTACCCAAGCAAACCCGTGGCATTGAGGGTATGGAATGGGTTGGACATTATTGTTTTATGCTGAGGGCATCACTGATTTGTTACATGGTCGGTACTGCGTTTTTAGGGCTATCTTATTGGGATTTACTCTATCATCTAATTTTTATTGCTGTTCTATTGAAAAAGTTTGCTCTTGAAGAGCTAGCCGAAAAAAGAAGCGCCTCTTCATTAATACGACCTTCAATAACAACCAGTCGATCAAAGATAAATTCCCAAGGTGTCTTACAATTACAATCAAAAAAGTCTCCCTCCTGAACTTCTAACATTT
>Ga0208629_100410_pt1 | contig 21122 bp, 20 predicted proteins | sample LakWasMet19_HOW5_2_FD_183865 | JGI IMG/M metagenome (GOLD analysis project Ga0208629, IMG submission 183865) | Freshwater sediment methanotrophic microbial communities from Lake Washington under simulated oxygen tension - Sediment Metagenome... | ecosystem: Environmental > Aquatic > Freshwater >... | reverse complement strand
ATTCGTAACAGCAGGCGAAAGACGAAGAGCTAAAGGCTAAAGGCTAAAGGCTAAAGGCTAAAAATTGTGAGCCTTTGTGTCTTCGATTGATACCTTAACATTTCTGTCTCACTTATGAATCCCACACAAGCTCTAACACAAGGCTAAAAAGATGCACAAATACAACCTTATATACCGGCTCAGAAGCATCCCCTGCGCCCTTCGCCTTTCGCCCTTCGCCTTGTGCCTCTTCCTCATCTCCTGTACCGGCAACATAAAAGACACCGAATCAGTTCATACCTTCATCGAGCAAATGGTCACAAAGCACCAGTTCGATGAATCAGAACTTGATGATTTGTTTGCAACAGTCGAGATTAAGCCAGACATACTCAAAAGAATCTCCTCACCCTCGGAAGGCTTGCCCTGGTATAAATACCGCAAAATATTCCTGACCGAAGCGCGTATCGACGCAGGCGTGCAATTCTGGCGGGACAATGCCCCCGCGCTGGCGGCCGCGGAAAAACAATACGGCGTTCCGGCCGAAATCATTGTCGCCATTATCGGCATTGAAACCCTGTTCGGAAAAAACACCGGCAACCATCGCGTCATCGACGCCCTGTCTACCCTGGCTTTTGCCTATCCGCCGCGCAGCAAATTCTTTCTCGGTGAACTTGAAAGCTTCCTGCTGCTCTGCCGCGACGAACATATTAACCCCGCCGATCCCGTAGGTTCATACGCAGGCGCCATGGGGCTGCCGCAATTTATGCCCAGCAGTTTCAGGGCTTACGCCGTTGATTTCGACAACGATAATCGCCGCGACATCTGGCACGACAACAGCGACGTCATAGCCAGCGTCGCCAATTATTTTGCCAAACATCATTGGCAAACCGGTCAAGCCATTGCTGTTCCCGTTACAGCTAAATACAAAAACTATGAACCAGTTCTCAATAATGACCTTAAGCCTGATTTAAGGGTTGCCGAGTTAGAATCGCTCAACTTAATTACATCGAGGCAATTACCTTTAGACAGTAAAGTGAAACTGCTTAGCTTTGAACAGCAAGAACAAGGCAAAGAACTCTGGGCGGCATTAGACAATTTTTATGTCATTACCCGCTACAACCACAGTCCTTTATATGCCATGGCCGTTTATCAGTTAAGCCTATCTATTTTAAATAAAAAAGGCTCATTCCCATGAACAAGATCATACCGTTACTCCTAATTTTTGTTTTATGCAGTTGTACCACCGAACAAGTAAGAACCAGCGACATCTCAAGCCCAACATCGGTTACAACTGCCCCCTCTAGGCATCATTCAAGATTGAACATCGGTAGTTCCGATACCGCCCCCACCTCCGATGAAGAAGAAAATCTATTGCCCCGCATTGTCCGTTACCTGAAACAAGGCGTAGCCTCATGGTACGGCCCCGATTTTCATGGCAAAAAAACCGCATCCGGCGAAATATACGACATGTATGCGATGACCGCCGCTCACAAAACACTGCCGATTTCATCTTACGCTCGCGTCACCAATCTGGAAAATCAGCGTAGCGTCATTGTCCGCATCAATGACCGGGGCCCTTATCATGGTAACCGCGTAATGGACCTGTCTTACGCTGCCGCCCAAAAACTGGACCTTGAACAGGCGGGAACAGGAGCCGTTGAAATCAAGGCGATAGCCCCCGAACAAGCGTTAGCGCAACTGCAAAATGCAGCAGAACAACAAGACAAGAGCGTCTATTTACAAGTAGGCACCTTCGGCAACAAAAATAAGGCGCTGAAACTGCAAAACAAAATTGCCGCCCATCAATTGCCTCAGCCTGAAATACTACCCTCAACACACCAAGGCGCTACACTCTACAAGGTCCAAATGGGACCTATCAAATCACCGGAGAGTGTCCACAAGCTGAATATACAGCTGGCAAAACTGGGTATAACAGCAACCCAATTTGTTACTGAAACCGATCAAAAACAAATCTCCATGATACAATAAACTCATGTTTTTCTGAGTCCACCCCCATTAGAGAGCGATGATCCTTTTTAAAAATCTTCCCGTTTTATTATTTTTTAGTTTGTTGATTGCCACGACCGCGGCAAACGCAGAAGACGCCGAAATCACGACCCCGGCAGCGCCCACCATTGCTGCCAGCGGCTACATATTAATGAACTATGACACCGGCAAAGTACTGGCAGAAAACAACGCCGATGTTAAGCTTGCCCCCGCCAGTCTCACCAAGATTATGTCTGTTTATGTGGTGTTTCGGGAAATCAGCAATGGCCACTTACATTTAGACGATCTGGTCACTATCAGCCAAAAAGCCTGGGAAACGCCCGGCTCACGTATGTTTATTGAAGTCGGCAATCAGGTCAAAGTTGAAGACCTGTTAAAAGGCGTCATCATTCAATCCGGCAACGATGCCAGCGTTGCTTTGGCCGAACATATCGCCGGTGATGAAACCACTTTTGCCGACATGATGAATCAACATGCCGAACGTCTGGGCATGAAAAACAGCCATTTCCAGGACAGCAATGGCTTACCCATCGACAACCACTACACCACCGCCCGCGACCTGGCCATACTCAGCCAGGCTTTAATCAAGGAATTTCCCGACTACTATCGCTGGTTTTCACAAAAAGAATTCACCTTCAACAACATCGTTCAGCACAACCGCAATCAGCTGCTTTCTCGTGATGAAACAGTGGATGGTATTAAAACCGGATTTACCGATGCCGCCGGCTATTGCCTGGTCGCTTCCGCGTTAAGAAACGACATGCGCCTGATTTCCGTGGTGATGGGCGCCAGCAGCCCCAACGCCAGAGCTAACGAAAACCAGAACTTGCTCAACTACGGCTTTCGTTTTTTTGAGGCGCACAAACTGTATCAAGGAAAAACCTCCCTGGCCGAAGCGAGAGTTTGGAAAGGCGACACTAAAAACCTGCAACTTGGCTTGGCCGAAGATCTTTATGCCACGATTCCCCGCGGCCATTACAACGACTTAAAAGCCGTTATCAACATTGATAAAAAAATTACCGCGCCGGTTAAAGAAGGCACAAAACTGGGTACGGTCAACGTCACACTTAAAAATGAAGTGGTCGCCAACAAAGACCTGATCGCCCTGAAATCGGTAGAACAAGGTAATATTTTCCAGCGGATCTATGACAGTGCAATGATGCTGCTGGAGAAACCGGATGGACAATAAAACCGTCTATTTAAACGGCCAGTACCTGCCGTTGGCCGATGCAAAAGTATCGGTTATGGATCGCGGTTTTTTGTTTGGCGACGGGATTTATGAAGTAATCCCGTCCTACTCGGGTTCGTTGTTTCACTTTCAGGATCACATGGAACGGCTGGAAAACAGCCTGTCTTCGATACGTTTAGCAAACCCGCATGACCGGGCGCAATGGCTGGAAATCCTGACGCCCTTGCTGGATACAGGCCTGGATCAATATATTTACCTGCAAATTACCCGTGGCATCGATTCCAAAAGAGACCACACTTTTCCGGAAAACGTTACGCCTACCGTGTTCGCGATGTGCTCAAACATCGTGCCGCTTGCAAATCTGGATTCCGGAGTAAAAGCCATCAGCGTCGATGACAGCCGCTGGGAATTGTGCAATGTTAAAGCCACCACGCTGCTGGCCAATATTTTGCTCAGACAACAAGCTGTAGAAAAAGGGTGTGCCGAAGCCATCCTGGTTAAAGACGGCTATGTGACCGAAGGCGCCGCCAGTAATATATTTGCCGTCATTGACGGCATCCTGATTACACCGCCGCAAGGCGCGGAAATATTGCCGGGCATAACCCGCGATGTCATTCTGGAAATCGCCAGGGAAAACGACATTCCCTATAGTGAAGACATCATTTCACTGGATGCCTTAAAAACAGCCAGCGAAATTTGGTTAACCAGCTCTACACGGGAAATCGTACCGGTTGTTCAACTTGATAATGAAGCCATTGCAAACGGCAAACCCGGCCCCATATGGCGAATCATGAATCAATTATTCCAGGCTTACAAGCAATCACGACCATGAGCGAAGAAACTCTATTAGAATTCCCCTGCCAATTCCCGATCAAGGCAATGGGCAAAACCGATCTGGAACTCGACCTGCTGGTTATAGAAATCGTGCGTCGCCATGTTGCCGACATTAACGAAAACGCCGTGACCACACGCCCCAGCAAAGACGGCAATTACATCGCCGTCACCGTAATCATAGAAGCATCCAGCAAGCAGCAACTGGATGCTATTTATCAGGATTTAACCGACCATCCGCATGTCTTGATGGCTTTGTAGAGTCGTTGCTGCGCAACGTCGCCTCATGCCGATAACCATCCGTAACCTGGGCATTCAGCCCTATGAATCCACCTGGCAAGACATGCAGCGGTTTACCCAAAATCGCGAGGCAGAAACCGCCGATGAAATCTGGATCACCGAACATCCTCCCGTTTATACGCTGGGCTTAAACGGCAAGCGAGAGCATCTGCTGAATACCGGCGCGATTCCGGTCATTAATTCCGACCGTGGCGGACAAGTGACTTATCACGGCCCCGGCCAGCTGATTATTTATACCCTGATCGATATTAAACGGCTGAATCTCGGCGTCCGCCAACTGGTCACCACACTGGAACAAGCCATGATCTTCGCCTTGGCGCAATACGGCATTACCGCCGTAGCCCGAGCCGACGCCCCCGGCGTTTACGTAGATAACAAAAAAATCGGTTCCATCGGCCTGCGCATTAAAAGAAATTGCAGCTATCATGGCCTGAGTATCAACAACCACATGGATTTGCGCCCTTTCGACCATATCAATACCTGCGGTTATTCAGAACTTGAGGTTATCCAACTGGCCGATCTGGGCGTAACTGTCAGCAATGCTGAACTCGCCATTCCTGTTACCCAAGCTATCATTACGGCATTACAAAAATGACTTATCAAGCGCCCTCCCGTTCCACGCCCGAATCTCACCAGCGCAACACCGAAAAGCTGGCAAGAATCCCGATCAAAGTGGAACCTGCCGAAACGATATTGCGCAAACCCGAATGGATACGCATAAAAATATCGGCCAGCGACGAAGTCACCCGCATCAAGCAACTGCTGCGCGAAAACAACCTGCATACCGTTTGCGAAGAAGCCGCCTGCCCCAATCTGGGAGAGTGTTTTCAGCACGGCACCGCCACGTTCATGATCATGGGCGATTTATGCACCCGCCGCTGCCCTTTTTGCGATGTCGCACATGGCAAGCCGCTGGCGCTGGACAAAGACGAACCCCAACACCTGGCCGATGCGATACAGGCCATGGCCTTGAAATACGTAGTCATCACCTCGGTAGACCGTGATGATTTAAGAGACGGCGGCGCCGGACACTTTGCCGAGTGTATCGAAAAAATCCGCCAGCAAACGCCCGCGACCAAAATAGAAATTCTGGTTCCCGACTTTCGGGGACGCATCGAAAAAGCCGTTGCCATATTAGCCGAACAACCCTGCGACGTATTCAACCACAACCTGGAAACCGTCCCCCGCTTGTACAAGCAAGTGCGCCCCGGTTCCGACTACCAAGGCTCGCTGAATTTGTTGCAACAATTCCACCAAGCCCAGCCGCAAGTCCCCACCAAATCCGGCTTGATGCTCGGCGTCGGCGAACAGCCGGACGAAGTCCATCAAGTCATGAAAGATTTATTAGCCCACGGCTGCTCAATGCTGACCATAGGCCAATACCTGCAACCCAGCAAAGCCCATTTGCCCGTTCAAAGCTACATCACCCCCGAACAATTCGATGAATACGGCGCAGTTGCCAAAGCTTTAGGATTCAAACAAGTCGCCAGCGCACCGATGGTTCGGTCGTCCTACCATGCCGATCTTCAGGCTAAATCTGTCATTCAGGAGTGATGGACACTGCTATTTACGACTGAACAACGCTTATCGCTACTAATACAACAGGATTCACATCAGGCTATTCTGCCTAACGCCCTTCGGGTTAATGCAAATCTGTTCCAGATAGATTGTTTTCTACTTATCATACCAAACAGCCGGACGGGACATGTTGTTCTGTCAGAAACGCTTTGCATAATACTTAACCCAGACATCTTCAAAATGCTCAGAACGGGGGTTACAAACCCCGCCCCGCTTGGAGCGAATTATTGGACGGCAACTCTGCTAAGAACACTTTATGGGTTGCCGCCAATGTTACATGACTCCTTCGAATCAGCGCCTGCAGATATGCCAGACGCATATGTCCCTCGACGATTTGGTAAGGCTCCCTCATTGTTCGCCGACCTTCCCTGGGATGCCCCCATCCGCCGGCGTTGATGGCCACGATCATGGGAGCTGGCGTAGTTCCATACTCCAGCATGTATCTACCAAGCCATGTGTTCTTTCTAAATGTGCCGTCTAGAAGATCATCCCCCCAATATTGGAGAATTGCTGGCCAGTCGCTGACATGACTTATGCGCATGACTTCGGACGATGACATGGAGACGAGCGTGCACTTCCACTCCAGCGGGCGCAAAGGAAGCCATTCTTGAAACTCCGGCCAATGCCGGTAGATCCAAGTTTCAATCACTGAATCAGGTACCACATCAAACTCCGCAGACAACCTAGCTCGGTAGTCCTCGAAAGACTCGAGATCAATCGAAGCGAAGTTCTTTGGCTTAGGGACTTCGACCATTTCTTCCCACCCAACATTTGAATTAAAGATCAAGCAAGGCCTGGATGGAGCTTGCGGAATCCAGGATTTCGTAATTCCGACCACCCCATATTCCGCTACGCTACATACGTGCTACGCGCCCAACAAAATCTTCAACCTCAGCCTGATCAAACGGCCAACCCAGCTCCTGCTTGGTCATTGGATCGTATAAAACCGGAATCCGTATCGCATATTGCTCTTGCCACTGTTCCTGCTCGGCAATATCCACATAGTCAACACCATCCGGCACACAGGCATTAACAATAATCTCCGCCTGTTCGCAAAGATGGCAGCCTGATGTGCCGAACAGCATTAAGCGCATATTAATGATGCAAATGCGCCGCCAGCCAGCGTTCGGCGACTTCTTCGGCGATGCCTTTGCGTCTGGCGTAATCTTGCAGCTGGTCTTTATCGATCTTGCCGACATTAAAATACTGCGACTCGGGATGGGAAAAATACCAGCCGCTTACCGCCGAGGCCGGGTACATTGCATAACTCTCGGTCAGCTCTATGGTGGTATGTTCGGTCACGTTGAGCAGCTCAAACAGTTTGCCCTTCTCGGTATGATCGGGACACGCAGGATAACCCGGCGCTGGACGTATGCCTTGGTAGGCTTCGTTGATTAACTGATCGGCCTCATGAGTTTCATCTTTGGCATAGCCCCAATACTCTTTCCTGACCACTTGGTGCATGTATTCCGCAAACGCTTCGGCCAATCTGTCGGCCAGCGCTTTGAGCATGATTGAGCTGTAATCGTCATTGTCCCGCTCAAACTCTTGCAGTTTTTGCTCGATGCCGATGCCGGTCGTGACCGCAAAAGCGCCGATATAGTCGGCCTTGCCGCTGTCAACCGGGGCGATAAAATCCGACAGGCAATAATTAGGTCTGCCCGGCGCTTTGACATTCTGCTGACGCAAATGATGCAAAGTTTCCTTTTTCTGGGTACGGGTGTCATCGGTATACACCACAACATCATCGCCGTCGCTGTTGGCCGGGAAGAATCCGACTACGGCGCGGGCGGTCACCCATTCTTCGCTGATGATTTTTTTCAGCATGTCCTGTGCGTCTTGAAACAGCTTTCTGGCTTCAACGCCGATGACTTTGTCATCGAGTATTTTAGGATAGCTTCCGGCCATTTCCCAGGTTTGGAAAAACGGCGACCAGTCGATGTACCAGACCAGCGTATCCAAGGGAAAATGATCGATGACCTTGATGCCCAGGAACGACGGTTTAACCGGCTCGTAGTTGCCCCAGTTGAATTTATTGCGCCGGGCGTCTTCTAAAGGATGTTGCTTGGTTTTGGCTTCCCGGCCTTTGTGCCGTTCCCTGACTTCCTCGTATTCTTCTCGGACGCTGTTGACGAACTCGCCTTTTAAATCGGCGCTGAGCAAGTTGCTGGCGACCCCGACGCCGCGCGACGCATCGGTCACGTAAACAATCGGGCCGTCGTAATTCGGGGCGATTTTGACTGCGGTATGCGCACGCGAAGTTGTCGCTCCGCCTATCATTAACGGAATGGTAAAGCCCTGGCGCTGCATTTCTTTGGCGACATGCACCATTTCATCGAGCGACGGCGTAATCAGGCCGCTTAAGCCGATAATGTCGACGTTTTCCAAACGCGCGGTTTGTAAAATCTTTTCGGCGGGCACCATCACGCCCATATCAATCACGTCATAGTTATTGCATTGCAAGACCACGCCGACGATATTCTTGCCGATGTCATGCACATCGCCTTTTACCGTCGCCATCAGGATTTTGCCGTTAGTTTGCCGCTCGCCTGCCGCTTTATCGGCTTCCATAAACGGCATCAAATAAGCCACGGCCTTTTTCATGACCCGCGCCGATTTGACCACTTGCGGCAGGAACATTTTGCCCGCGCCGAACAAGTCGCCGACTACGTTCATGCCGTCCATTAACGCGCCTTCAATGACATGCAACGGTCTTTCGGCCTCCAGTCTTGCCTGTTCGGTGTCTTCGTCGATGTAATCGGTGATGCCTTTAACCAGCGCATGTTCCAGACGCTTGGTGACCGGCCAGCTGCGCCACTCCAGATCCTGCTCTTTTCCGGCGCTGCTGCTGCCGTCGCCGCGATATTTGTCGGCAAGTTCCAGCAATTTATCGGTGCCGCTGCCGTCGTGCCGGTTTAAAATAACATCTTCAACCGCATCACGCAGATCTCGAGGTATATCTTCATAAATCGCCAATTGACCGGCATTGACGATGCCCATATCCATGCCGGCCTGAATGGCATGATATAAAAATACCGCATGGATCGCTTCCCGTACCGGATTATTGCCCCGAAACGAAAACGATACGTTGGAAACGCCGCCGGAAATCAGCGCGTAAGGCAAGGTGCGTTTGATCTCTTGGCTGGCTTCAATAAAATCCAGACCGTAATTATTGTGTTCGTCGATGCCGGTGGCGACGGCGAATATGTTGGGATCGAAAATAATATCTTCGGGCGGAAAACCGACTTGTTCGGTGAGAATCTTGTAAGCCCGTTGGCATATTTCGACTTTCCGGGCCTTGGTATCCGCCTGCCCTTCTTCATCAAAAGCCATAACGATAACCGCCGCGCCGTAGCGACGTACCCGTTTGGCGTGTTCGATAAACGCGGCTTCGCCTTCTTTCAGCGAGATGGAATTCACCACGCCTTTGCCCTGAATGCATTTAAGTCCGGCTTCCAGAATTTCCCATTTGGACGAGTCCAGCATGATCGGTACTTTGGCAATGTCCGGTTCGGACGCGATCAGCATCAAAAAGCGCACCATCGCTTCCTTGGACTCCAGCATGCCTTCGTCCATATTGATGTCGATAATTTGCGCGCCGTTTTCAACTTGCTGTTTGGCTACATCCAGCGCCGCTTCAAAATCGCCTTCGATAACCAGTCGTTTGAACGCCGCCGAACCGGTCACGTTGGTGCGCTCGCCGACATTGACGAATAATGAATCCGGCCCGATGTTCAGGGGTTCGAGTCCTGATAATCGACACTGTTTGGGTATCTCCGGAACTATTCTTGGACTGTATTGTTGCACAGCCTCAACTATCGCTTTGATATTCGCAGGCGAGGTTCCGCAACATCCGCCGATAATATTCAGGTAGCCGTTTTTCGCCCAATCGGCCAACTCTTCGGCCATCGCTTCGGGCGTTTCGTCGTATTCTCCGAACTCGTTAGGCAAACCCGCATTGGGGTGGGCGGAAATATGAGTGTCGGCAATACTCGCTAATTCGGCGATATATTGGCGTAATTCTGTTGCGCCTAACGCGCAGTTAAAGCCGAAAGAGACCGGCTCTACATGCTTCAGTGAATTCCAGAAAGCGGCAACAGTTTGTCCGGACAGCGTCCTGCCCGATGCATCGGTAATGGTGCCGGAAATCATAACCGGCAGTTTATAGCCGATCTTTTCAAAATATTGTTCGACCGCAAAAATGGCGGCTTTGGCATTCAGGGTATCGAACACGGTTTCAATCAGGATAATATCCGCACCGCCGTCAATCAGGCCTTGAGTGGCTTCCGTGTAAGCAAGAACCAAATCGTCGAAAAAGATATTGCGAAAGCCCGGATCGTTAACATCGGGCGACATGGAGGCCGTGCGGTTGGTAGGGCCTAAAACGCCGGCAACAAAACGTGGCTTTTCCGGCGTTTTTTGGGTGTATTCGTCAGCCGCTTCTCTAGCCACACGCGCCGCCGCAACATTCATTTCATAGGCCAGCGATTCCATTTTATAATCAGCCATGGCGATACTGGTCGCGTTGAAGGTATTGGTCTCAACGATGTCGGAGCCGACTTCAAAATACGCGCTATGAATGGCTTTAATAATGTCCGGCTGGGTCAGCGATAATAGATCGTTGTTTCCCTTGAGATCAACCTCCCACTGGGCAAAACGCTCGCCACGATAATCTTTTTCTTCCAATTTGTAGCTTTGGATCATCGTGCCCATCGCACCATCAAGAAATAAAATGCGCTGGGATAATTGCTGCTTTAATAATTCTGTTTTGCTCATAGGAACGGTCCAGGGGGGTTATTTAATTTGGATATAATCATTGCTTAAAACGTAATCAAGCACTATTATTTTTCACTATTTTTGCCGGAGATGAGCATGTCAAAACCAACGATTACTCAAGTCATAAAGAGCGTTCTAGCTGCTGCCATTGGCGTGCAAAGCGACGATAACAGGCAACAAGACTTCACACAGGGATCTCTCGTAACGTATGTTATTGCAGGATTAATTTTTACTGTGCTTTTCGTTTCCGGTCTCGTCTTTCTTGTTTCTACTATTTTAGGTAAATAGTATTTAGATAGCAGAACCTCTAATCCAGAAAACAATGCAGCCATAAAAAAAGCCCAAGCATCACTTGGGCTTTTTTTTATAACCAGCTTTATGCCTTACTTTTCAGACGACGTTTTGAAGCTTTGTTTTATGCTTTGAAACATTTCTTTAATGTCGCCAAATAAATTGCCGACTGTAATTGGCTCCTTGGTAATAAATTTTACCCGAATCAGCGCAGCCGCTAAAACGCCGACGATTGACGGCATCAGTTCCAAGTACAATGAAAGCAGAACACCCCCAAACCCCTGAAAACCGCCTTCATTTTTCCTATCGCCAATACTGGTTAAATCACGCTCGTAGTCGCTACCACCCTCACCACCTCGTATTGCCTCTAAAATATAAAGATTGACATCGATAAATCCCAGCTGCACTACAAAAAAGGTAACCGCACCAATCGCGACCCACATCATTACATTACTCGTCTTTGCTCTCATAGCCGACTGGTAAATCCAGAGGGCTACCAAAATCATTACAATGCCACCTATCATAGCTATATCCTTTTTTTAAATTATTTTTTTGTTAGAAAGAAAAAGTATGTACACTTTAATATCATGTTTGAACCCTCTTTTTCAACCACTTTGCAGGATTCATATTTTTCTCGTCCAGGAGAGGATTGTTTTCTGATTTCTCCATTTTCGATGGAATATTTTAACGCAATTTTTAACGCGCTGATCCGCCCAGCGACATCGGATGCAGATGAAATAAGAGTTCCATCCGCCTTGAACTCCCATTCCTGAGTCACCGCTTTTTTGGGACTCGTTAACGAAACCGCTTCATCATGAAGATTCCATTTCCCTAAAATTTCAGAATTATCTTTTAGTTGAACGTCAGCATTCGCCGATAACGTAAAGAAAATTGCGACCAGTGGTAATATTTTAACGCATCTATTCATCATAATTCCTTATCTCAAAATGTATCAGCACTCAAAAACAGATTTTAAACTATACCACACTGGCTATCGAGCAATAAATTTCAACCGGAAACAATAGTTACATCTCATCAACAAAAACACACAACAATAAGCCTTGACTTTAACTTTCCCTAAAGTATTATGCTCATTCCGTTTGCTATGTACTTAGCAATATTTCTAAAAATACAAAATTATAGGTAGGACATCCCATGGGAGCGATCTTAGATATCACCGAAATGTTAAAAGAACCAGCTGGTATGGTCGGCGCGGTTGTAGTTATAGCTGCTGGCTACTTCCTCGTAAAGTGGGTATTCGCCGAGCACCCAGACGACGAAAAATAAGTCGTTTACCGATTTAATCTTAACTTAGGCCGCTCACTTCAACTCTTTACGAGTTGAGTGCGGCCTTTGTTTTGTCTGCACATTTCAATACATAAACCCCACATTTCTTATATAATTTATACATCCTCTCGATTTTTCGAATCATGAAATGTATAAACTTATATTCAGCAAAATTCTAGCACTTCATTCCAAGCAGGCTCCTGCTACTGGCATAGGCCTATTCCGGATTTTTTACGGTCTAATCACTCTACAGGAAATTATTTTCCTGCTGTATTTTAATCATTTAATTTTCGACCCTATTCCCTATATAGATGTCGAATTCCCGATGATTCCTTTTTTCTTGTGCCTTTGGGGCGTTATTGCCGCTTTTATTGTGGTGGGTTACCGCTACCAATTTGCAATGACCTGCAATTACATTATCTGGATTATTTTTGTTAACTTCACCCCCATGCAACGGGATTTTGATGGCGGCTTTGATTTATTCATGATCGGGGCGGGATTTTTCCTGCTTTTTATGCCGGGAGATCGGGCATTTTCAATAGACAACCTTCGATATAAGCTTAGCACCCCTTTTACTCATTACAGCGCCTATCCGAAACCAACCGTTTCAACCCTTGCCTACACCCTGCCCATTGCTATTTGTCTCGGCTTTCTCTACTTTGACTCAGCCATACACAAAATGTTTGCCGAACACTGGCGTAATGGCCTCGGTACTTGGCTACCCGCGACACAACCTTATTATGTTTCAGCCATCGATATGTCGTACTTGCTGAATAACACACTACTGCAAAACATTCTCGGCTATACGATTTTAATCTTCCAATTTACCTTTATCTTCTTTTTTACCCAGCGCCGGTTACGCATAATCTATTTATTAGTCGGCCTCGGACTGCATCTTGGCATTACCTTATCTTTTAATATTTACCCTTTTGGCTTGGGGATGCTCAGCTTTTATACTTTACTCGTCCCTTTTAAGTGGTGGCGTTGCATTGGCCGACTGGTTACCGCAAAGCAGCCGTCTCTTACCGTATTTTATGACCAGCTATGCCCTTTGTGTAATCGTACCGTCCTGATCCTTAATCATTTCGACCTATTCAGCTGCATAGACTTTAAAAGCGCTCAGGAACACGCGGCACACTACCCAGCGCTTGCTTCCATCAATAATGAAATACTTTTAACCGATTTATACGCACTGGATCGCACTAACCGCATTTATTCGGGCGTTGACACTTATGCCCGGATCTTTATAAAAATGCGTTATTTATTTCCTATCGGTATTATTTTGAACCTTCCGGGAATTCATCAATTTGCCTTAAAAAAATACCGCTCCATTGCCGATACTCGCAATCGCATCCCTTGCTCATCCGCTTGCCCGATACCACAAGTCCTGCCGGACACCACTCTCTATCATCAATTTTTTGAAAGTGTTGCCGCACAAAAACCGCAGGCATTTTCCAGAAAGCTTTCAAAAATATTACTGGCGCTACTCGTTTTGCAATTAAACAGCTCCGTCCATTACGGGCTTATTTACCGACTCAATGCCGATAGCCCTCAAAATCCCATCTCACAAGCCAGTAACGCTGTTTTGATGATCTCACAGACCTTCTTAGGCATTACCCCGCACGCGCTTTATCTGCACGATCATTTTGCAGGGTACGATCATATTTTAGCGATCACTTACACCGACCAAGATGGCGCTGAACGCTGGCTGCCTTTTGTCAATGAACAAGGACGTCTTCTTGCTCCCAACTGGGGTCGAGTTCACTCGATGTGGGCCAACATTGCCGTTACGCCAAACATTGACAACAAACGCTTGCATAAATTTATTATGAAAGTCACTGCTTTTTGGGGACAGAAAATCGGCTTGAACCTTGATAACGTCGTTTTCAACATAAAGCTTAAAAAAATCAGCGCCCCTTCTTACTGGGTTCAGGATCAATTGCACAAAAATTTCACATCTCCGTGGACCACTATCGGAACGGCAAAATGGACTGACAACCGAATTTCTTTTGATCTGCCCGACAATATCAACGAACTTTAATTATGCCGATGATTATTGATTTTTTATTATTGCATCATCATTCCAGTCATGATATAAAATGCATGTGCTTTAATTTAACGGCGCAAATTAATAAAAATAATTGAAACCCCTTTGGAGGATATTCTTATGAATAAAATTTTATCTCTTATAGCTATGGCATTAATGATTGTTGGATTGACTGGCTGCATCGACAACCCAGATGATTCTAAACAAAAAGTTTCTAGCTCTATTCAACTGTAAATAGAGCGCTTAGCAGTACCAAAAAGCCCGGCTTATGCCGGGCTTTTTGTTTTTACAAGCTTTCAACTTGCTTGCCAAAGACAAGCTTGAAATTACTATACCAGCCTCGCCTTATCGTCGTATCCCTCTCGATCTAACCGTCTTTACTGTAACTCGTTATAGCGTTCACACGGCTACCCTTAAAGCAAAAATCTCCGCTTCACTTAACAATTGAGGTAAATTATTTTCTCCAGAATTCCGGTACAAATAAAATAACAATGGAAAATATTTGCACCCGCCCCAGAAGCATTGCAAAGATGCAGACACCCGTTTGAACATCGCTCAAACTGGCGTAATTGGTTGCAGGCCCCACCTGATTGAGACCCGGTCCTGCGTTGTTAAAACAGGCAATAATCGCCGAAAAAGCGCTTATAAAATCCATGCCGCTCAACAACAGCATGAATACCAGAATGACAATGCTGATGAAATACAGAAAAATAAACCCGGTCACAGAAGCGACAATTTTATTGCTCACCACGGTGTCGCCGATTTTCATGGATTTAACCGCAAAAGGGTGAATGAACTTAAACAACTCCAGACGCGCCTGCTTCATCAGGATGATGGTACGAATCATCCGAATACCGCCGCCGGTGGAACCGGAAGAAGCAGAAACACAACTTAAAAACAACATCCACATCGGCACAAAAATAGGCCACTGATTAAAGTCCTGCGTGGAAAAACCGCAATCGGTAGCGATGGTGACCAAATTAAACGTTGCATGGCGTAACGCGGAAAAAAAATCCGGATAGGTGCCTGCATGCCACAGCACCGCAGCGGTCATGACACAGCTCCCCAACACCAAAACGAGAAAAGCTCTTGCCTCCCTGTCATCGACATAGGGACTGAAGGAGAATTTCCGGAGAGCCACAAAGTGAGTGGCGAAATTAATCGCCGCCAGCAATTGAAAGATGACTAACACCATCTCGATAGATAAGGAATTGAAAAATCCGACACTACCGTCATGCGTGGAAAATCCGCTTAAACTCATCGCGGAAAAAGCATGGCAAACGGCATCAAACCAATCCATACCGGCCAAGCGCAAGGCAATAATACAAGCCAAGGTAATGCCCGCATAGACCAGCCACAATGCTTTAGCGGTTTGCGCTATGCGCGGCGGCAAATCCGATTCTTTGACCGTTCCCGGCGATTCCGCAATATATAATTGCATGCCGCCGATGCCCAGAATAGGCAAAATGGCCACCGCAAAAATGATGATACCCATCCCTGCTATCCAGCATACCTCATGCCTCCACAAATTAATCGACATAGGCAACTGATCAATACCGCTGAATATGGTTGCGCCGGTCGTAGTGAGGCCGGAAACAGTCTCGAAATAAGCGTCGATAAAGCTGAGCTCAGGTAGATACATCATCAGCGGCAAGGTGCAAAACACCGGCGTTATCGACCAAGTAATCGCTACCAACAAAAAGCCGGTTTGCCGCGTCACCTTTTTGGGTACGCGTAGCGTCGGAATAAACATCAACGCACCCAGCAACATGGTAATCACCGAACCCTGATAAAAAGCACTGGTGGCGCCGTCATTAGCTATGGAAGAGGTCAGCCAACAAGTGGCCATTAAGCCGCTGAACCCTATGGTGACTAAACCGAAAATATTGATGATAGTAAAGATGACATGCATGGGATTAGATTCAAGGCGAAAGGTTCAAGACTAAAGACGAAAGATTAGGGGCTAAGATTTTTTTGCCTTTAGCCCTTAGCCTTTTGCCTGCCCTTAATTAAAGAGGCTGGAATTTTTTCTCGATGTTTACGACCAGTTTTTTATCCATCGCAAACATCACCACATGATCACCTTCTTCAAACACTGTCTCATGGTGAATCGAAATGACTTGCTGGTTGCGAATCAACGCTCCCATCACAATGCCTTCAGGAAAATTAATAGAATCCACCCGAAACCCAACGACAGAATTCAAATCGTTACTTTGGTGCGCAATAGCCTCGATGGCCTCAGCGGTACCGCCGCATAGCGAACTGACTTGCGCCACGTCACCACGGCGCACATGTTTTAGAATACTGCCGAGCGTCTCCTGATTGGGCAGCACGGCAACGTCAATTCCTGTCCCAGGCAAAAGTTTGCTATACGAAACATGGTTGAGTAGACAGATAGCCTTGCGCGCGCCCAAACTTTTTGCCAACGAGGCGGAAACAATGTTGACGCCGTCATTTTCGGTAATCGCACAAAACAAATCAGTACTGTCGATAGACTCGTCAAGCAACAGCGCTTCATCGGCGCAATCAGCTAAAAGCACCACGGTATGATCAAGATCATTGGAGATTTTTTTGGCTCGTATGGGATCTTTTTCAATGATTTTTACTTGATGATCTTTTTCCAGCGCCAGCGCCAAACGCTTGCCGACATGGCCCCCACCGGCAATGATAATTCGCCTTATCGGAGCTTCCAGTTTGTTCAACTCTTTCAATATTCGCCGCACCTCTTCACGAGGCGCCACGAAAAAAACTTCATCGCCCGTTTCGATGACGGCTTCGCCATTCACTGTCAGCGGAATACCTTGCCGAAAAATAGCCACCACGCGAATTTTCCCGCCGACCAAACGCTCTTTCAGGCTTTTTATTTTTTTACCCGTCAAGGAACCGTCCGCCACCACCTTGACCGAAAAAAGGCGCACTAACCCATCGGCAAAATCGGAAATATGCTGAACGCCGGGGAATTCGATCAAATTACGGATAGCCTCCATAACGATTTGTTCCGGGCTGATAACAATATCTACCGGAATACCGTTGGGGCCGAATAATTGCGGATTTTTCAGATAATCGACAGCACGCACCCGTGCAATCGTTTTCGGCCGACTGTAAAGCGCATTGATGATCACACACGCCAGCATATTGGTCTCGTCGCTGTCGGTAACCGCGATAATCATATCGGCAGTCCGGGCTCCGGCCTGTTCGAGCACCCTCGGATGTGCCGCGTTACCGGCAACAGTGGCAATATCGAAACGCTCTTTTAGCGCGTCGAGCAACTCCGTCCTGAAATCAACGACAACAATATCGTTCTCCTCGCTTGCCAGTGCCCCGGCAACCGATGAACCGGTAACACCGGCTCCAAGAATAAGTATTTTCATTTGCGCTCTATGGGTATTAAAAATAAAAGCAGGCGAAGGGCGAAAGACAAAAGGTAAAAAAACCTTGCGCCCTTCGCCTTTTCGTATCTTTTCCTTACAACCGGGCCAGCACTGCCGCTACCGTTTCGCCCATGGCCGCCGGTGTCGGGCAGATGGTGACCCCCAAGTCTTTCAGCATTGCTACTTTTTCGGCAGCGCTTTCACCTGCGGATGAAATAATCGCACCGGCATGACCCATGCGTCGGCCTTCCGGGGCCGTTAATCCGGCGATATAAGCAACTACCGGCTTGGTCATGTGTTCTTTGGCAAAAATACCGGCCTCAACTTCTTGCGGACCACCGATTTCTCCAATCATGACAACCACTTTGGTTTCCGGATCGGCTTCAAATTTTTCCAAAATATCGCGGTGCGAACTGCCGTTGATCGGGTCGCCGCCGATACCGACAGAGGTCGAAATGCCGATACCCAAACGCTTCATCTGGTCAGCCGCTTCATAGCCCAAGGTGCCTGACCGGCCGACGATGCCGACGTTGCCCTTCATGTAAATATGCCCCGGCATAATGCCCAGCATGGCGCGGCCCGGACTGATAGTGCCCGCGCAGTTGGGACCGGTCAGGATCATTCGTTGCTCTACGGGAAAACGACGCAGGAAGTTTTTAACCGTCATCATGTCCTGAGTAGGAATACCGTCGGTAATCGCCACACAATATTTAATGCCTGCATCGGCGGCTTCCATGATGGAATCGGCGGCAAAGGCAGGAGGGACAAAGATAATGCTGGCTTCTGCGCCAACTTGGCGAACGGCTTCTTTGACGGTATTAAAAACCGGCAGGCCCAAATGGGTTTGGCCGCCTTTGCCCGGAGTGATGCCGCCGACGACGTTAGAGCCGTAGTTAATCATGTCCTGAGCGTGAAAGCTGCCGATTTTTCCGGTAAAACCCTGGACAATAATACGTGTTGTTTCGTCAATTAAAATAGCCATCTTTATGCTCCCTGAGCCGCTTCTTTTGCAACCGCTTCATTACGCGCTTGCACCGCTTTTTCAGCCGCTTCGGCCAAGGTCTCTGCGGTAATAATAGGCAAACCGCTTTCTGCGATAATCCGGCGGCCTTCTTCAACATTGGTACCTGACAATCTGACGATCAACGGTATTTTCATATCGATTTTCTTGACCGCCTCAACAACGCCTTCGGCAATCCAATCGCAACGATTGATACCGGCAAAAATATTAACCAGCATGGCTTTGACGCCCTTGTCGGCCAACACCAACCGAAAGGCTTTTTCGGTGCGTTCGGCCGATGCGCCGCCGCCTACGTCGAGGAAATTGGCAGGCTCGCCGCCGGCCAGTTTAATCATGTCCATGGTCGCCATCGCCAAACCGGCGCCGTTAATCATGCAGCCGATGTCGCCATCCAGGCCGACATAGCTTAAGCCGCGGTCGGCAGCCGCCATTTCGCGGGGATCTTCCTGGGTTTTATCGCGCAATTCGGAAATTTTTTGCTGACGGAACAACGCGTTGTCGTCAAAGCCCATTTTGGCGTCCAAAGCGACCAACTCGTTACTGCGAGTAACCACCAGCGGGTTGATTTCCAGCATACTGACGTCAAGCTCACGCAGGGCGCGATAACAGCCCCTGATGGTTTTAACCGCATGGCTCAATAACTCAGGCTCCAGACCCAAGGCAAAGGCCATTTCACGCGCCTGATAATCCTGCAGACCTACGGCAGGTTCGATGTAAATTTTGGTAATGGCATCGGGATTGTTTTCGGCCAATTCCTCGATTTCCATGCCGCCTTGAGCGGAACCGACCATCACAATGCGCTCCGAGCTGCGGTCAACCAGAAAACAGAAATACATTTCTTTGACGATGTCGGTTCCTGCTTCGACATACAATCTGCCGCACACTTTACCGGCAGGACCGGTTTGATGAGTGACCAGTCTTTTGCCTAATAACGCTTCCGCCGCCGCTTCAACTTCATCGTGGGTCTTGCAGATTTTAATGCCGCCCGCTTTGCCGCGCGCACCGGAATGAATCTGCGCTTTGACCGCCCAAATGTGCCCGCCAATATCTCTGGCGCGTTGCACGGCTTCTTCGGGGCTGTAGGCCATGCCGCCTTCGGCGATTTTAACGCCGTAACCGCTTAAAATTTCTTTCGCCTGATACTCATGAATATCCACAGCATCTCCTATTTGTGTGTTGTGTAGGCCGGGTTAACGCAACTTAACCCGGCATTTTCGGCTTCGATTGTCGGATTACGTTGCCCTCTTGTGTCCTAGAGCAAACCCGATCTACAAAATTGTTTATTTTTTTGCTGCAATAGCTTCGGCAGCCCTGACCACGTTATTGGCCATTTTTTCCGATGCGGCATCGATTAATCGGCCATCCAATGCCGCCGCGCCTTTACCTTGTGCAGCCGCTTCTTTCAAAGCAACCAATATACGTTTTGCCTTTTCAACTTCGGCAGCAGGCGGAGTAAATATTTCGTTGGCTAATTCCACTTGTGACGGATGTATCGCCCATTTACCTTCGCAACCTAAAGCCGCCGCCCGTCTTCCGGCCATTTTGTAACCTTCAGGATCTTTAATGTCGCCAAAAGGCCCGTCGATAGGACGCAAGCCATAGGCACGGCAGGCAACCGTCATCCGGCTGATCGCAAAATGCCATTGATCGCCCGGATAATCAGGATTCAAACCGCCAATATTGGTGGTTCTGGCGCGGTTGCTGGCAGCGTAATCGGCCACGCCGAAATGCAGAGCCTCAAGACGGCCCGATGCGCCATTGCGGGCAATATCTTCGACATTAGCCATGCCCAATGCGGTTTCAATCAAAGCCTCAATGCCGATTTTGTTTTTTAGGCCCTGCTGCATTTCCAGTTGGTTAAGCATCGCTTCAACCATATAAACATCGGAATAAACGCCGACTTTAGGAATCAAAACCGTGTCCAGCTTTGCGCCGCACTGCTCGACCAAATCCACCACATCACGCACCATGTACTGGGTATCCAGGCCGTTGATGCGCACTGAAATAGTCACGCCGTGTCCTTTCCAGTCCAGGTCGTTAATCGCTTCAATAATGTTCTTTCTGGCTTGTAACTTGTCATCAGGCGCTACGGCATCCTCAAGATCCAGAAAAATAAAATCAGCGCCACTTCTCATCGCTTTTTCAAACATTTCAGGGCTAGAACCCGGAACGGCTAATTCACAGCGTTGAACTCGTTGAACTGACGCTGCATATAAGGTGTGGCTCATTTGTGCTTTCCTAATTTCAATGTTGTAAATCCGTTCAGGTTGGCATAACCCGACATTTTTCGGCTACCATTGCCAGTGTCGGTTACGCTAGGCAATCCCGACATACGCGGCTTAAGCCGATCTTAAATCAACCGCACATTTTACTTTCAGAGGTCTCAAAGTCAATTTTTAAAGCTTATTTCCCAGCTCAAGCCCTAATCTAACCTTGCCGATTTTT
>Ga0208629_100407_pt1 | contig 21191 bp, 7 predicted proteins | sample LakWasMet19_HOW5_2_FD_183865 | JGI IMG/M metagenome (GOLD analysis project Ga0208629, IMG submission 183865) | Freshwater sediment methanotrophic microbial communities from Lake Washington under simulated oxygen tension - Sediment Metagenome... | ecosystem: Environmental > Aquatic > Freshwater >... | reverse complement strand
CTTGGCTGCCGGAAGAGCACCCTCCAATCTACCTGAGCACGCTGCTGCTGCTGCAGCTGCTGCTGACGCTCGCGGTCAGCCCATGAGGCTGGCTGGAGGTCCAGGCAGACTCATGGTGTGAGATGTAATCGCCTCCCGTTTATAGTCATCCAGCCGGCCGGCGCCCTCTACTTGCGCCCCTTCTTGGCACCCGCACCGCCGCCTCCCGCGGCCTTTGATCCGCTTGTGCCACGACCCTTCCCGGAAGGTGCTGCGCTGCCCCCGCCCTCCTCGTCGTCCTCGTCATCCTCGCCCCCCAAGCCGCCCAGCATGGCCATGAGCCTCATGGTGACCAGGGCCGCTGCCTCGCGCCGCTGGTCGTCGTTCATTTCGCCGCCCTTTGCGGAGTCGCGCACGCGCCGCACCTGCGAAGGACACCGGGGCGCAGGAAGAGCGCGAGGCAGCGGAAACAGGCAGCGTGAAGGTAGCGAGCATGCAGCCGATCGTAGACAGCGCTGCGTGGGGTCAAGTATGCGCGCAAACAAGCTCAGCTCGCAGGTACGATAGCTTGCGCTGCTGGTGGATTGCGAGCAGCTCCCCAAACGGAAATGACATGACAGCCTGCACTGGGCGCCGCCGTTTTGTGGGCAGCGAGTGGCTCGCAATCGTGCTGCAGCCCGCGTCGCTTCGGTTTGAATTTTCATTAGCCTCAAAGGTAGCATTCCCCGGGTCGCGCATCCAACCGTGCTTGAAATCGCAAGCGCGCCAGCTCGTGTCGGCACGCACCTCCTCGACCATCTTGGTGAAGTCGGCGTCGATGTCACGAGCGAGAGCCGCCTCGTCCGTCTTTGTGGTGCCCGCCTTGGCAGCCGCAGAGGTAGCCGGCTTAGCTGCCCCGCCGACACCGGAGCTCGGAGCTGCGGCTGCGAGGGACGGGGCACTCGAGGCGGCCCCAGCACCAGCGGCCGCATCAGTCGCCGAAGTAGAGGGGGCTGCACCTCGGCCAGAACCTGCGTCGCCAGAGGAAGGGGCTCCGGAGTCAGCGAGAGACGTGCCAGTAACTGCGGCGCGGAGCGCGCGTGCTGCATCGTCGTCTCCGTCAATATCGTCGTCATCAAGTCCCTCCAGCGCTTCGGCCAGGTCGAAGTCGGCTGCCCCGCCGCCGGCTCCACGGCTGCCTCCCGCGCCCACCCCTTCATCGTCGCCCCCCGCGCCCTCGTCTCCACTATCCTCGTCCGCTGACATCAGGAACCCGCCGCGCGCAGCCAACGCTTCAGCGCCCGACGGTGCGCCCGAGCCGGCCCCAGCGCCTGCCCCGCGAGATGCAATGCCAGCCCCCACCATCAACCCGGCCGCCGCGCTTCCGCCCGCAGCTCCGGGGGCGGCGTGGCGCTCCAGATTCGACCACATGTTCGACTGCAGCGCCTCCAGCACGCGCGCAACCGACGTCTTGTCGCGCTCTTGCGCAGTCACGGCCGGCTGGGTGGCCACGCACTCTACGGGCTCGAATCCGTGATCCAGGGACCAAGCCACCGCATGCTCGTAGAAGGCCGCGTCAGCACCGCTTTCACCGGCTGCGTCCATCTTGTTGGCGATGCACAGCTGGCACCCCAGAGAAGCTTCAGCGGCCAACTCCGACCAGCGCTCAGCAGCCCCCGCGGGAAAGCTCTGCATGGAAAGCCGTTCAAAGAGTAGTGTTGCCATGAGCTCAAGGCGGTTTGCGGGCTCGAACAAGCAGTCTATCTGCACGTGGCTCTCACCTGTGTTGCATCAAGTACCAGCAGAAGCCCCTCTGCGCCTTCCAGAGCTGCTGAAGAGGCCGGACCTGGTGTGTGGAACTCTGACGCCGGCAACAAACGGAGCTCCAACTGCAGCGTGCGCAGGGCATGGTTGAGACGTTATCAGGCGGATTGCTCGGTGGGCGCCGATCGAATGGACGTAGATGTCGACGCAACTGCTCAACTCACCGACGCGCTGTAGTATTTTGTCTCAAGGAGAATGGGAATCGCACCCGCCGAGCCCGATCTGCAGGGAGAGCGTCCATACTGTGTCTCCAGTTATGCAACCGGGGCCACGCGCGAGTCCCCCGTGCCCCCGGAACGCATCGAGTGCATCCATGCCTCACCCCACTGTTGGTCCAGTTGCTGCATCCGGCCCGTTTAGCTGTTGCAGGCCAGCGATCAACGTGAGCTTGCCTGCCCGTTCCGGGCCGACAATTACAATCCCAGGCCTCGACATGGCGGTGGCGAGATACAGAAATTGCATTAACAGCACAGACTGATATGCTGGTCGACGCACCGTCACTCGCAGCCCGAGCAATCTTCCGAAATTGTAAACCTCTGTACATCTGCACAGAGGTTAAAAAAGCGGAGGGGAAGGATCACGCCGGGCGGCCACCTGCGCCCTCCTCCGTTGTCGGGGCGATAGCACCACATTGGGTTCGCCGGCTCGAGCGGCTTACAAGTCCCGTCGAGTGGCTTCGAGCCACGGTTTCCTCTCCGTCGAAGCGGTCGCGACTGCACGTGAACTGCAGTTAGCGCACCCAAGACACTGGCCCGAAACAAGCTGTGCCTGACCAAAGCGCTCGACCGCTGCCTGTTGCGTCGAAGCGGTGCTTTGAGCGGCTCGGCTGCCGGTGTTTCACGGCGCGCGTGCCGGCGCTGATCATCGGCGGAGTTCCTGTTTCCTGCTACGTGTGAAGCAGGATGGCTAAAACGCACAGCTTGCGACGCAACGCGAGGTCTCTTCTAAAATTTACCGGGGGGCGCGCACTGGCTGCCGCCGTGTTGCTGGGTGTTGCGTCCGCTCAGCTCTCTGCCCCTCAGAACGTGACGGTGTCGTCAACCGCCCCTGACCAGCTGAAATGGGTAAATGGTGTCGTAGATATCACATGGGGCACCGTCGCGACGAATGCCGTGTCGGGCTACAACGTGACGGTGGCGCCACTGGCGTACATGGAGACGTTCGAGCCGGCATCAGGCAATGCGGCCGATACGACGTTGCAGGATTTCGTGCAGTCGCCCGGCAAGTCCAGCAACGCCATTGGCATCGTCAACAACGCGCTGCAGCTGGACTTTGACGATGCCTCGTGGGCCAACGCCACGATGGGCGTGATGGCCAGCCCGGCGGCTTTCAGGCGTCTGCCAGAGAGCATCGCCTCTCCTGCCACAATTACATACATGACGGTCGACGTGGACTGCAGTGGCGCCCCGCCGTCCAATGGCACGGTGCAGTGCGGCATCATCGTGTACAACGCAGGCAGCCGCATGCCCTTGCTTTTCTGGGGTCTGCGCCGCGTCGGAAGGTGAGTCCCGCATCGTTTGTTCTTTACATCGGCCACGCGTGTTGGTGTGTCGGTGGCCATCCTTCGATCAATGCACGTGCCCTCGTCCTATTGTTGCCGTACTGCCCTCCATTTTGCAGCGCGGGGCCCTGGTACGTCGTGTTGGATGGGCAGGCAAGCGGCGCCAACGTGCAAACAGTGGCCAACACGGCCAACGCGGCGTGGAACCCCGCGGCCGTCACACTGTACATTGAGCGCCGATCGCCCACCGACACGAGCAACCCCTTCACCGTGGCGGCCAAGCTGAAGGGCGACGCCACCGCGTGGGCCAGCGTGAAGGCGCGTGTCGTGGTGTCCATCAGCCAGCTGGACGCCTTCTCCACGGGCGCGCTCTGGTTCGGAGTGACGGGCAAGGCGGCGTTCACACCGCTGCCGCCGGGCAACTCCGTGGCGTACCGCAGTGCGGCGGGCGTGCGCGGCAACGCGCGCTTCGACAACCTGTTCATCGCCATGACGCTGCCCACCTCAGCGCTCAAGGACATGTACGGATTCACGGACACGTGCCTCGCCCCGGGTGTGACGATCCCGTGCGCCGTGTCGGTGCTGACCTCCGGGGCCACCAACACTAGTGCGCGGGTGACCGGCCTCAGCGCCAACTTCCCGTACATGGTGCTGGTGCAGGCCATCAGCGCGGCGACTGGTCAGCTGTCCGCCCCCGCCCCGCCGCTGGACGGCACCTACTTCTGGGCGCGCCGCATGCCGCCGCGCCAGCAGAAGTTGGCGCTGTGGCTGGACGCGAAGTGGCTGCCTGCGGGTGCCGTTAGCACGTGGTCGGACGCCTCCGGAAACGGGCACCACATGATCAACACGGGCGCGGTGGCGCAGAAGCCCGTGTCAGTGCACGCCAACAACGGGTACGGGTATGACTTCATCAACCCCGGCCACGTCACCTTCACGCGCACGAGCTCGCAGTACCTGGTGGGCGACGCGGACTCCATCCACTTCGGGGTTAACAAGCCCATGACGGTGTACTGGTTCGCGATCAACCGGTACTCCAGCACGCAGGTGGTGATGGGTCGCGGCGCCATGGCCACCAAGCTGGACACGAGCAGCTCCGGCTGGGTGCTGGGTGTGAGTTCTACGAGCTTCGACACCTCCACGGGCTTCGCCTCCATGCGTGTCGGCGCCGCCGCGCCGACCGCAGGCAGTTCGGGAGCTGCCTCTGCTGTGGCAGCCTCGCAGACGCGCGGCTGGATTCTCAACTACGGGTACCAGCTTATGAGTCCGTACATCGTGGGCGTCAGCCGCGTGCTGCTCAAGAACGGCTCCGCAGTGCCGTCAAACGCCGACGCCGTGGCGCTGGCCAAAGCGGGCCTGCTGCCTGCCGACTACAACGCCACGCGCTATCCGGTCACCGGATCGGGCGCCCTGCTGCGCACGTACGCTTGCAACTCTCCGGCGTGCAACACCGGCACCGAGCTGCCCTTCTTCGATGAGCGCAACCCCGACTTCAACAACACGTATCTCTCCGACCCCTACCAAGTGACGTACGTGGACACCGGGGCGGCAAACGGCAACCTGCAGGCGGTGCCCACTGTCAGCAGCGACCTCAATTTCCGCATCGGCGGCGTGCCGTACAGCATCAACACCGCCACCGCGTACGGCGGCGATGTCTTCTCCGTTATGGTGTACAACGAGGACCACGACGTCGCCACGCGCAGCCAGGTGGTGCAGAGTACCATTGTGAGTATCCGCCGGCAACAGCACCGCTTTGCTTGCCCGGCGGAGAGTCGGACTACCGTGCGCTGGATAGCTACTGCGCGATGGCTGTTTTGGCACTCGCCTCCGCCCGGCTGCAACGTGTGTCGCACTGCCTGCGTTGTTGCTGCGTTGTCTTGCAGGACCGGTTTGAGAACAACTATTGCCCCCTCCCCATCCACTCCCCCGGCCTTAACCCTGCGTATGACACCGATCAATGCCGCACCGGTCCCATCTGGTGAGTTGCACTACCATCGGCTCCACGTGCGGGCCTGCTGCAATTTTTCACCCGAACGTTTCGACCGCGTTGTTAGACCCATAGCCCGCCATTTCCTCTCGATGTATCGTCACTCTTCGCTCTGAAATTTTCCTTCTCGACTGACCGCAGGGCCGACTGCTATCAGGACTGCAATTCTGGATACTACGGTTTCCTCGGCTGGAGTCGGTATCACAGCTGTGTGAATGGGTACTGGAATGTGCCTCCGCTCGTCTGCAAGCGCACGTGCTACGACGTGCTGGCCCCACTCTACTACTCGACGTGCTATCGTCGGTACATCGAGGAGAGGTTCAACGCTACCGCAGAGCCGTGGTTGGAGGCCAAGTACTGGGTGTCCCCGGTGATTCCCATCGTTGAGCGGTTGCGCATCTGGGTGTGGGACAAGGACAACCAATGGATGACCGCGAACACAAAGACAACGAGCAACGCGTGTGACCGCATCCGCAATCAGTGGTTACTGTACGGGCCAAACAACGCGCGCTGGAACTCCTTCAGCCCGCCCAACAACAACTTGCCACAGTGGACCCGAGCGGACATCCTTCTTGAGGACGAGCTGTCGTTGGCTGGCGTGGCCACGCGCACATTGGATCAAACCAACCACTACCGCGTGGAGTTCAACACGCGCAATGCGACCGTGGTACGCATGGTCAGCAACGTGCGAACGGTGATCGGCGCGTTCAAGCTCAACGCCACAATTCCGCCCGGGACCTGGTTCAACGCTGGCATCCGCGCCACCAATAAGGTTATCGACGTGACGATGGACAACAACACGATCTTCTCCGTCACCGAGCCGGCGAACTACGTGCAGTGGGGCCCAGGCGCTCTGTGGATTGGTGCCAGCTCCGCCGCCCGCTTCGATAACCTCACCATCGACGTCGGTTGTGACATAGGCGGCGTAGCGCGGTACATGTACGAAGGAATGCGTGTGGACTTCACGTGCAAGTTTGGGTATGACGTCATTGGCAACACGACTTGGAACTGCAATGACAACGTGAAGCAGTACAGCGGCGCATACCTCATCTGCAAGAGCCAGCCACCCGTTCCCAACCCGCCCGAGATCAAGGTGCTGGAGCGCACGCAGAACAACACGTTCGTTGGCAACACCCTCGCTCTGCCCGCCAACGCCGAGCAGGTTATCAGCTACGAGATCGTCAAGCAATACCCGCCCGGCCCCAGCAACAGGATGGCCTTCTCCATCAGCGGTTGCTCGGGCTCCCTGCGCGTGTTCGATCCCCCGCAGCTGGATTACAACAAGAACCCGAACATCACGCTTACGATTTTCGCCTGGCCAGACACTCAGCGCATCAGCGGCGTGTACTATAACCAAACCGTGCAGCTCATTGACATTCCTGACCCACCTGCCATGGAGGATCAAACCGTCAGTGTGCCGGAGGGCGGGTGTGGGCTGGCGTTTTGGAACTTTACGCTGCCTGTGAGTAACCCCGACGGCTTCAAGCTGACCTTCCTCATTAAGGACGGCAACCCCGCAGGCTTGTTTGCGCTCAACAGCACCACTGGCCAGCTGACGGTCTCTTGCTCTGGGCACAGGTGCCCTTCTCCAATCTCACCAGCGGAGTGCCCCACCGGCCTCAACTGGGCGTATGCCAGCTCGCACACCATTGTTGTCACGGTGTTGGCGCCGGATGGCAGTGGCGGCTCCGCAAACATTTTCCTTTCCGTCATCGACGTCAACACGCCCCCGGTGGCGCCGGCGGGCTGCAACACGCTGCAGGCGCAGGAGATCTTCATTGTCCCGGGGCGCCCCCTCGGGTCTCTGACAGCCAGTGATACTGACGCTGCCAACCCTGTCAACCCGCTGTCGTGGAGCACGCTGTCGTACGGCATGGTGTCCAATGCGCGCTGGGTGTCGCCCTTCAATGCGTCCAAGATCTTCTACAACCTGCTCAACATCACGTCAGATGGCTACGTGTCGCTCTCCTCTGAGGTGCCCGACGCAGGCCTGCCGTACGGGGACTATGTGTGGTATCAGCGTCGCCTGGTGCGCGGGGTGCTCACGGCCACCTTTTCCGTGGTCGACGCAGGCACGCCGCCGCTCAACAACACAGGCACGGTGACCGTTGTCATCACCGCCATGAACAGCACGGACGACTGGCCCACAGTCACCGACATCCAGCTGCCACAGGGCGGCCTTCTGACCTCTGGCGGCCAGTTGATCGTGCTGTCCGGCAGCAACATGCCGTCGAACTCGCCCATGGACTTGCGATACTACACACCGGATGGCATCCTGCGCGTTGGAGATCGTTGCGTTATTGCGTCAGACACCACGGCTTCGTGCCGCGCACCGCCTGGCTTCGGCCACGGGCTGCCGTTCAACCTCACGCTCGGCAATCGCCTGCCCAACTACACCATTCCGCTGGAGGTCAGCTACGCCCCGCCTCGGGTAGACACGGTGACCATCACAGACCGGGCCTACACTACGGCCGGCAGCGCATTGAATGGCTTGTTGGTAACCGGCGCGAACTTTGGCCCGCCTGGCACACCTGTCACCATCAAGATCGGCAACAACGCCGAGTTTGACGCCGTACCTACGACCGTGGACCACCTGTCAATTAATGCGACGCTTGGGCCGGGCTGTGGCACAAACCTGCCGGTCACAGTCATTGTGGGCGGGCAGAATAGCAGCGTGGCGTGGTTAATCGCGACGGGGGCCGTTGCTGACCCCTCCGCTGTGCAATTTCAGCAAAGCAGCGCGACGAACGCAAACACGCCTACGATCAGCTATCCCCGCGCCAGCATCGACGGCTTTTACATCCCTCCCAACGCTGGATATGGCATCACGAGCCTCGCTACGCTGGGTGGGCAGTACCTGCGCCTTCGCGGCGTCAATTTCGGGCCCTCTGCCGTCCGGCGCGTGTCGCGCAAAGTGTCCGTCACCTACCAGGACGCCAGCGGCGTGTACCTGTACAGCACGCAGTGCACGCCGCTCGCAGCATCGCCGCATACGGACGTGGAGTGCCAGACGCAGCCGGGCGTGGGTGCGGGCCATATCTTCGTGGCTGACATCTGCGGCCAGGCGTCAACTCCCTCCGCGTTCAACGCGAGCTACGCTGCCCCCACGCTTATTGACGTCACTGGCCCTGGCGCCTTCCGCGCCTCCACTGAGGGCGGCCAGAAGATCGTGCTTCGCGGCAGCGAGTTTGGGCCGGTGCAGCGGCTTGGCGACTTGCCCTTTTCCATCAACAGCGTGACGTACACACGCCCCGGCGCCGGTCAGGCGGTGTATTCGGCCGTGGAGTGCGTCGTCTCGTCCGCGACAAGCGCTGCTGGTGCGCTGAGTGAGATCACCTGCTTGACTGCGCCGGGTACGGGCACCGGGCACGGATGGACGGCCGTTGTGGGGGGGCAGACGAGCAACACGCTGAACAAAGGGACGGGGTACAGCCCTCCCATTGTGAGCTTCTTTACGGGCGTGGGAGCGATGGACGCGGACACTCAAGGGAGCCAGCTCGTGACGGTGAACGGCCAGAACTTTGGCGCCTGGCCCGACCGCATCGCTGTCATGTACATCGACAAGGTCTCGATCCCGCGCGCGACCGATAACCTGGTGCCGCACTCCGCAGGGCAGCCCGCAGGCATCGTGCGCTACGAACCGGCGTCATGCACCCTGAGCGTGGCGCACCGCGCGCTGGACTGTCAGCTATCCCCTGGCGCGGGCGAGTCCCTGACGTGGAAGCTGACCGTGGACGGCCAGGAGAGCACGGACCCGACGACCTCTTTCGCGCGCCCGATCATCACCGACGTCCGCTACGCGGTGTCGGGCGTGTTTTTTGCCTCCGCGGATGGCGGCGATGTGGTGGTCATCTCGGGCTCGGGCTTTGGCCTGGATTTTTTGCAGCAGTCGGTTACGTACGGCCCCAGCGGCAAGGAGTACGCGGTCAAGGCGTGGCAGTACGTCAGCCACACCACACTCCGCGCGACGTTGGTGGCGGGCGTGGGCGCCAACCTGTCCTTCGTGATCACCGTGGCCGACCAGGTGTCGCAGCCCTTCATGAGCGGCATCTCGTACGCGACACCCATCATCACGAGCATCACGCCGGCCAGTGCCGGCACCATGGTGGACGCGAGCCGGCCCACGGTGGTGACGGTTCGCGGCTTCGACTTTGGTCTGATCAACTCGAACGTGGAGGTGGAGGTCGCCTTCGGAAACGATGCCGACAGCAGCGTGCTGCGTCTACCCATCTCATCGCGGTCGCCCACTCAGACGGAGGTGAATGACCCCACCTGGCGCCCCGCGGTCGTCCCCACGCCGCAGATGGTCACCTTCTACCTGCCGGAATCCCTGGGTGCGAACCGAACCGTCCGCTTGATCCAGTACCTGCGCGGCAAGCGTGTCACCGACAACCAGGTGCGCTCCCTGGCACCGCAGCTGCAGGAGCCGTGGCGCGCCCAGTTCAGCTACGAGCCACCCTACCTCAGCTACATCATCGTGCGAGCCATCGCCGACGAGGATACGTGCGCCACGATGCAAGCTGCCTTCGGTGCCGCTGCGCAGAGCGCTGGCATCGCCTTCATCCCCTCATCGCTCGCTTCTCCAGCCGGTAGCGGTGACGGAAGTGGCAATGGCGATGCAGCTGCGACTGCCAGCGTGAACTGCTCCTCCTCGCGTCAGATCGACATCGTGGGTTTCAACATGGGCCCCCCGCAGACGCTCCACAACGATGGCATTCAGCGCCTACTCCAGTATCTGGACCCATCGAGCTCCGACAGCAACGCGTGGCTGCCACGACCGGTGGGGTGGGAGACCATGCCGCAGTTCAACAACATGACGGGGTCCTACAACCCCAACTCCCTGTCGCGCGTTGTGATCTACAACCACACGCACAGCCGCATCTCCGCCTTCACGACCATGACCGCCGGCACGCTGCGCCTTGCCCTCGTGTCATCCACCTGGACAGGCAGCCTTGTGACCCAGGCCTCCAACACTCTGCCCTTCGCCGAGACCAGCCCGGCTGTGTCCGGCCTGCAGGGCCAGCCGCCCGGCGGATACAGCGCCGAGGGCTGGGAGAAGCGCCGCCTGGAGGGGCTGCTGCCCGAGACCATCACCATCACCGTATCGCAGCTGTTGCAGTTCACCACTCTGCGCATCACGGTCGGGGACAGCCTGACCGCTGCGCAGTGCCCGATCGTCGACAGCGCCGGCAACCGCGTGCCCGACAATGAGGTGTACGCGCGCCTGGTGCAGCCGGTAACGAACGGCGGCGCAGGCGCCGTGCAGCTGACCTGCTGGGTGCCCGAGGGTCAGGGCAGGCAGCAGCCCGTGGTCGTCGTGCGCGACCAGACCACGAGCAACACCGACGTGACGGTCGACTACACGCCCCCTGCCATCCTTGGCATCGGCACGCTGCTGCCTCTGCAGGGCGCGGGCCGCTCTCTGGCTGTCGCAGAAGGCGTGGTCGCTTTCCCCGCCGGCGCTCGCCTCGTCACCGTGCCCACCTCGCTCGGCCGCGTGCGCTTCCAAGTGTCCAACGCAGGGCCGTGCCCGACCCTCCGCGTGACGAACGGGGCGGGCAACACCTTCATTCCCGCCTGCTCCTTCGTGCCCGACCCCTACTTCGGCCGCGTGCGCGTGTTCAACCCTGACGTGGCCGTCAGCTTCGACCCGTCCCTGCGCAGCTATGTGGTGGACTTCAACGTGACGGAGGGCGAGGGCACGGGCGTGAGCAGCTTCAACCCCCTCGGCTGGACGCTGGTCCTCGAGTCTGGCAACCAGGACAGCACCATCACCGGCGGCGTTGTGCTGCTGCGCTACGAGCCGCCTACCGTGACCAGCATCAACCCCGATAGCGGGCCCACCTCTGGCAGCACAGCCGCCGAGCCCTTTTTCCTCACCATCAACGGCACCAACTTTGGTACGGGGCTAGCGGCAGGCATCACCATCGTGCTGGCGTCCCCGCTCCGGGTGGGCACCCTCACGTGCGGCTCAGTGCGCTACGTCTCGCACTCGCGTCTGCAGTGCGCGCTGCCGCCTGGTACGGGCTACTTCTTCCGCGCACGCGTGCGCATCGCGGATCAGGGCGGCGAGGGCGGCCTGTTCAACTACTCCGCCCCGGTGGTACAGCGCATCACCCTGCTTGACCCCGCTATGGTCATGACCGCCTCTGCGGCCAACGCCAGCGGCATCCTCTCTAGCTCGGTGGTGCTCGTTAACGGCACCAGTAACGTCACGGTCATCATGGCCAAGCCTCTGGGCGTGGCGGCGATGACCCCGCTCCTCTGGAGCATTTTGCCCGTGGCAGGCCCCGACAGTGCTGCGAAGGGCACCATCGGTCCGTCCGGTGCGCTGGGGGCCACCCTTCCCATGGCGTCAGGCTCCGCCAGCCGGTTCGACGCTACGTCAGGCCTGTCGCTGCTGGAATGGACCACCACCGGGACTGCCGTGGTGGTGGTAGACGGTGCGAACTTCGGCGTTGCGAGCGCAGACAACTGTGCCGTGGTGAGCCCGCGGGAGGTGGTGCCTCCCGGCGTGCCCGGCGTGGCGGTGGACACGACAGCGCCCAATTCCCCCGTCGTGTGCAACGGGCTGGCCGACTTCCTCGCGGAGGGTGAGGTGCCTGCCTCCTCCGTGCTGTTTTGGAACCACACCCGCGTCGTCTTCGCGCTCCCGCCAGGGGCCGGCTACCGCACGATCACCGTGGCCCCCGGCGGCCAGCCACCGTCCGCTGCGAGCGCTGTGGGCCCCACCCGATTCAACCTGCGGTACGCGGATCCTAAGCTGCGCTTGCCGCTGGTGAGGCGCAGCGGCAAGATCTCCACTGACGGCGGCGACCTCATCGAGATCATCGGCCGCTCGCTGCCGTACCCGCCCACCGCCCTCGTGGGAGCGCCCGTCAACACGGCCGCGGTAGCAAGCAATGGCACGAGCGGCAACAGCTCCGTGACGTCGATGGTCAGCAGCGTGTTCCCCTTCCAGCTGCCGCCCCCCGACTGGATGATGCTGCCCACTGAGAACGTGCGCATCTCCTTCAACAACTTCAGCGCCAACGGCAGCTGCCTCGGCTCGCCCTACACGGCGCTCGGCGCGGGCGCCTCGCCGGGCTTTGAGCGCTGCAGCAGCCTGGGCGTGCTGAACGCGCAGCTGCCCGCGGGCTCCTCCCTCAACCCGTACACCAACGCCGAGTACCGCCGCATCCTGCTGGCGCAGCAGCTGCAGTCCACGGCCCTCGGCTCCACCGCCGCCGAGAACGCGTACGGAGTGTTCCTCGCCAACTACAACACCAACGGCACCGAGGCGCCCGTGGACGTGCTGACCTTCCGCGCCCCGCCCGGCGTGGGCGTGAACAAAACGCTGGTCGTGGAGGTCGTGGACCGCTTCGGCAACGTGGTGGCGGCCTCGGAGGTCGTGCTCTTCAGCTACGACCCGCCCATCATCACGAGCGTGCAGTCGACGGACAGCCGCATCGTGTACGACGACGGCAAGGTGCGTGGCTGCCCGAGCTCGCTGCAGCGAGATTGCTTCTGATGTGTTTCAGACGCCACAATGGGATGGCTGTTGCTGCTTCCGCCCGAGGTTGCCGTTCCCTTTGCTTTTCGCTCATCGCTTCTGCTTGCGCCGCTAGCTCAACGCCTGTTTGCCTCGCGCCCGCCCCTCCCCTGTTCCTCCTGCTTTTCGTGCAGGGCGGCCAGGCGATCCGCATCCTGGGCAAGAACATGGGCCGCTTCCGCGACATCGCGAACTACACGGAGGAGGAGCGCATCCTGTCGGTGAACATCGGCGGGTGGCTGTCCGTCAACGCCAGCCGGCAGGAGTCCCTCACGGGCAGCTCGACAGACAGCGCCTTCATCGATTTCATCGGCTTCACCCTGCCGCCCGCCGCGCCCGTGGGCTTCAGCGAGGTGACGGTGCGCGTGGCAGGCCAGTACGCCACCTCGGACCCCCGCTCCGCCGCATCCCTGTTCGTCGGCTGCAAGCGCGGCTACTTTGCGCACTCCAACGAGACGTGCTCCGCCTGCCCGATCGGCGCGTGGTGCAACGGCACCGCCGGCGCGATGCTCACGAGCGCCAGCGGCACCACGGAACTTGATTCGATCAACTTCCGCTCCCCGGTGCCCGTGCCCCACCCCTACCTGCTGGACCCGCTGGACCACACGCAGCACCTGGACCTGCGGCGCCTGATCAACGGCACGGTAATGGTGGGCAACCTGGAGGTGGACCTGCTGGGGTACCACACCTACCCGATCCCCGCAGCGGGCTTCTTCGACCTGAACTCGAGCATGGCCTCCGCCTGCCCGCCCCTCGTGCGCAGCTACTTCCCCGACCGCGACGTGTGTGTGGTGGCGTGCATCCCCGCCACGGCGTGCAACGGCGCCAATATCTGCTCCGAGGCCTACCGCTCCAAGGCGCCGTACTACCGCTGCGCGGACTGCAACGTCGGCTACTTCAAGAGCGCGGGCGACTGCATCAAGTGCCCGGACTCGCCGTACATGCTGTTCGTGGGCGCGGGCATGATCATCATCGTCATCGCGACGATAGGCTACCTGCTCAACAAGTACCAGTACGACATCCGCGTGGTGTCCATCGGTGAGTGCCGTGTGTCGTTTGACTGAGTGTGGAGTGTATCGTTGGCTGTGCCGTCTGCGACGCTTTGTGTCCCTCGCTCTCTGTCTCGCTAGTTTTCGCCGAGTGGCTGACAACTGACGCCAACAACAACCGCCTTACGCTTCGTCCTCATTTACTCCCCCTTCTCCATGTCGCAGGTATTGACTACTTCCAAGTTTTGGCCATCTTCGCCAACGCCAAGGTCGCGTGGCCGCCCATCATCAAGGAGCTCTACCGCATGCTTTCGGCCTTCAACCTCAACATCGAGATCGTGGCTCCAGAGGTGCGTCTGAGTGCAACGTTGCCGATGAAGCCGGAATTGCGGAGGTTGAGGCTGGGAGAGCGGCTGTGGCAACGGGGAGCTGTTTTGAATCGCGCGCCCGGCATGCCCTCGTCACCGCACCCTCGCCCCCAGCTCGTCCCCTGTGTCCCCCTGCAGTGCCTCATCCCCGACGTGTCCTTCACCAACAAGTACTTCATCATCATCGCCCTCCCCTCCGCCGTGCTGATCACGTTCTTGACGCTGAACAGCCTGCGCTTCCTGTGGGCGCGCTACGTCAAGAAGCAGAGCAACTGGCGCGACCACCTGCGCACCATGGCCTCCTCCATCTCCATCCTGCTGCTGCTCATGTTCCTGCTCTACCTATACGTCACGCGCACCGTGTTGTCCGTCTTCCAGTGCGTCGCCGCCACGCCTGATGACGGCAAGACGTACATGGTCGAGGTCTTCGAGGAGTGCGGCAAGCCGGGGGGCGTGCAGATGACCTTGGTGCCCTGGTCCGTGGCGAGCATCCTGGTGATGGTGGTGGGCTACCCCGTGTCCGTGCTGACGACGCTGGTGCGCAACCGCGAGAGCGTCATGGAGGACCAGCTGCTACGCGCGCTGGACATCCACCCGCCCAAGGGCAGCTGGCTCGTCACCCTGCGCGCCATGATGGGCCGCACGTACAACCAGTTCAAGCCGCAGTTCTTCTTCTGGATCGTCTTCATCATCACTCGCAAGTTCCTCATCGCCTTCTCGGGCCTGATGTTCAGCCGCAACCCCGCCTTCCAGATGGCCTTCTGCCTGCTCGTGCTCTTCCTGGCGTACGCCCTCCAGGTGCGCTACCGGCCGTACATGCCCATCGCCGAGTTCGACGAGGTGCTGGACCACGCCGCCAACCTGGCGAAGACGAGCCCGCTGTTCGCCTCGCTGCGCGCACGCATTATCAGCGTGGAGGCCGCCACCAAGCGCAAGCGCGGCAACAAGAACACGCTCGCCTCGGGCGGCAGCGGCCTCAACGCCCAGCGCGTGGCGAGCACCGTCATCACCTTCATCACCAACTTCAACGTGGTGGAGAGCTTCCTGCTCTTCTCGGCGTCCATGGTGTGCCTGCTGGCCATCATGTACCAGTCGCTGTCCGTCACCAGCAGCGGCGTCAGCGAGGGGTACTACGAGCAGACGCGCTCCAGCGTGACGGGCCTGCTGATGACCCTCATCATCGTCTCCATCATCTACTACGTGGCCGTGCTGCTCCTGGACTTCACCGCGCAGTACCAGGCGCGCCGCGCCGCCTACTACGAGGCGGAGGCTGAGCGCCGGCTCAAGAAGACGGGCAAGAAGGACGGCAAGGGCGACGGCTCGGCGCGCCCGGAGCGCGGCAACACGGGCGTGGACAAGTTCCGCGACAAGAAGGAGCTCGCGAGCGAGGAGACGCTGACGAACCCCATGTTCATGAAGCCGGGCGGCGCAGAGGGCCCCGGCGGCACCGGCTCGGTGGCGAAGGCCATCGCCGCGCAGCTGGAGCCTCCGAACCACACGCTCTGGTCCGTCTTCCGCTCCCAGTTCGGCCTCATGCTCGACCAGGTGGGCGGCCTCAGCGACGAGCTGTCGCGCTTCCGCGGCAAGGAGCGCAAGATGGTGGAGGCGCTGCAGGTGTGCGGCCTAATGGACGCAGACGGCAACTGGCTGGACGCTGCCGGCGTAGCTGCCGGCGGACAGAACAACACTCGCCGTGCCGACAAGCGGCAGTTCAGGCCCATTCAGTCCGTCAATGGCACGGAGGACGACTCAGCCGCGGCCTCTGCGGGTGCTGGCGCTGGTGCAGGGTCGGGCGTGAGGGCGTCGACGAAGCTGAAGGCACCGGCGCGCGCCAGCCTGTCGGGGGGCGCTGCAGGCAAGCCCTCACTCGGCAGCAGCCTCGCGACCTTCCGTAACAAGGCACCAATCACAGCCAATCCGCTCCGCGCGCCCAAGTCCCCCGCTGCACTTGCCGGCAGTCCGCTCTCGAGCACCTCCAAGTCGGAGGAGGACGGCACGGACTGAGCTGCGGGGCGGTAGCAGAACGTTGCCCAACTCGGTTGCAGGAACGTTGCCCAGCTCGGTTGCAGGAACGTTGCCCAGCTCGGTTGCAGGAACGTTGCCCAGCTCCCCTCACGTGTTACCCCGTTGCACGGCTGCGCTTCGTCCGCGCGTGCTTTCGTGCACGCGGCCTTTTATGTTTCTACATGGTCAACGCATAACGTTTGGGCGCTGCTGGCGGCCACGGCGCCAGGCGCTGTTGCCCGTGCTGTGCGGGCTGTCGTCATGGCGGCTGACGCTCAGCACAGGGACCGGGCTGAACTTGCCCGCCAGCAGCATTCTATGTATCTCCTTGTCGGCGGCAGGCGGGCAGTCCCAGGGCTGGGTCGCTGATGGAGGCTCGATGGATGGACTCGGAAAAGTGTTGGCAGCCCCACATTGTGCTTCCGTGACGGGTGCGGATGTCGGAGCGCAGGTTGCAGATGATGGGCGCCATCGCGTGTGGGCTTTGTGGAGCAGAGACGACGGGCTGCGCCTGTCCTCACAGAGTCCGCGCGTGGCATCCGTCACTGCATGACAACCCTACCTCCGCCCACGTAGATAGCTCTTGTCGCAGCAGCACGCACCGTCGATGCGGAGCCGCCCGCTGGCCTTCCGTGCTCACAGGCCCTCCTCGCTGCACGCCGTCACCCCGTGTTCGATTGCATGCCCACCCTGAAGCCTGCTTGGCACTACGCCTACCTAACCAATCGGCCGGCAAAGTGGCCGCACCCCTGTGCGGTGGCAGCTCACAACAACGGAGTTGCTAGCCGCGACTTCGTGCTTCGAGAGAGTCGAGCCCGTACGACACCCTGTGTGTCGAAGTCGACTGCATGACACTCTGTCGATCGGAGCGTTGTGATCATCGCCGATATATGTTAACCACATCGTTGGCCTTGAGCGCTGCAGCTGCGGTTCGACTCGATGTCATACGCATACACATCGATGCGGATGCTGCGCAGGATCCGCGGAAGGGTCGCTGCAGCTGAGAAAAATACCGTTCCATGGAGACTCTGGGATGGGGTGCGGTCAATACCGCAGTTCAAGCGCGGGGTGCAGCGCCCCGGGTCAAGGCTGACGGCAGAGTCAGCCGACTCGTAACGGCAGCGACCACCACCACCTCATCGCTTCAAAGTTCAAGCCGAATCGCAACTCAAGTGTCGCGGCCGACGGCGACGAAGTGCCGCTCACCCGGCTTTATTCAGGCGTGATCGTGACGGGAAAGCGACGATTCCAATTTCCACGAACTCCCACCGACAGCAGTGCTGACAGGTACCGGTAGCTGACTGAGTCAGTACCAGATGCAGAGCCGCCGACGGGGGACATCATAGCTGCCTGCTCGTGAAGTGATGAGACCGGGACGAAGTCGAGCGTTCTATCAGTGAAGCGGGTGCGCACCATCCGGGTTGGTGTTGCGGCGGACTTCACAATTCTGAATCTGTCCGCGCGACTGTCGAATCTCGGCAACGTACAGGCGACGAAATGGGCAAGCAACAGTGTCAGTGGTGGCCGCGGGATACTAAATTTGGCGGGATTCTCTAATCTGACCTGCGACCAGACTGAAACTTATGTTTTCTGGCCATGATGATAGTCCAGGCGCTGTTCTCGTTGCTTGGGGTGGCTAGCGCGTTCGCGGGCCTGGCGGAGGTCAAGATCTCTCACCCACGCATTCCAATCCGTTCTGTGCGTATGAACCAGGGTGTCCAGCGCCGTGTTTCGCTGGACATCCCGCAGGAGATCCGGTGGGCAGGTACTCCGCGTGCCCGGCGTCAACACCCTTGAATGTCTCTTCCAATTCCACCTTTGCTTGCAGACCTCATTCTACGACCCAAGCACGTGTCCCACGTACTGGCCATACAACGACGGATTCGGGCCACCCTCGGGTGTCGATGACGACCCCACCACCTTCATCCACACCTCGGTTTCTTCGTCACGAAACTTCTACATGCTCGATCTTCAAGAGCCAAGGGCGGTGACGCGAATTCGCTTACAATCGAGGTGCGTGCGAATCTTGATCTCTGATACCTCCATCTCGGCGGAAGTCTTGCGTTTCACGTCCGCCCGCCCACGCCACCGGCACCCCATCGACACCTGCAGGCCTGACTGCTGCTGGGACAGAGACAACTACGATCAGTTCTGGATCGGAAACAATCCTAGCGATCCTACCGCCGCCGGCAACGTCCAGTGCACGATGCCGCCACCGTTTACTGGCCTCAGCACGTGGCGTGAGAGCGCGTGCGTCCGCGGCAATTCGCCGTCGCGCTACGTTTTCGTGCTACTTGACTGCAACGGGGCCGTTCCGTGCATCATGAACTGGGCGTCAGTTCAGGTATTCGCGTATGCTCCTAGCTGGCCGGTGGTGTACAAAGAGGTTGCGCAGGGCAAGCCTGCGGACACCATCACGGCGTACGGTGGCGGCGTGACGACGGACTGGGCCGGCTATGCGACAGACGGCAACCTAAATACCATCACGCACACCGGCGCCGTCCCGCAATCCGTATTGTGGTGGCGAGTGGACCTCGGCAGCTACATCCAGCCGATAGATCGCGTTTGGCGTCTGAATCGGCCCCACTACATCAATTGTGTCCGCTACTGGCAGCGAGACCAGGGGCAGGACATTGCAGTCAGCAACAGCACTGCGGACCTTGCCTTTGACGGGGCAACGCCCGCCGCCAACAAGTGCGGAACGACAGATGATCCGAGCCTCGTGCCCTGGCAGTGGGAACAGGTCGGTTGTGGCGCGCGCCTCGGTCGCTTCGTGTGGATACGCGGCGTGAAGGGCTTCACAAACTACATCTGCCGCTTGGACATGTCGTACTGCTGGTCGGGCGAAAACTACATCCACCACAGCGAGTTGCAGGTGTACTCCTCCTCCTGCCCCTCCATGCGAAATATGGTGCCGACCCCTGCCAGCACCAACTTCTTCGATGAGTTCTCCTCGGGCTGCGGCACTGCGGGCTCAGTAAGCACCTCCTATGCTTGGACGGGCAGCCGCTGTGTGCCGACGTGCGCTGCTGGCTACGACCGGGTGCGCGGAGGGGCGTTCGGGATCACGTCCGAGTGTCGGTCCGGCGAGTGGGTGGACCTGCGGACGCGCACCGCCGCCGGCCCGCTCATCTGTGGCAAGATGTGCCCCGCCATCCCCGCGCCGCCGCTGATGGACACCTCCAGCTGCACACAGATTGTGGCGGACCTCAACTTCGACGTGGCGCTGGGCACGATGCAGGATTGGTGGCCCGTGTTCAAGGTGTTCAAGGCCACGACTGCTGCCGCTGCGTCGCTGTACAGCGACCTGGGCACCACGATGTCCTATCCGGAAATGGAGGTTCGGGCGCGCTTCAACACCAGCCGGCTGTGGCTGTCCGGGCAGCGCACGCTCTGGGGGCTCAACAACCCCATGTGGGCCGATGCAGCCCAGATGACCTCGTCGCTAACCGTCACCGTGGACGTCGCTCTGGATACCCCGACCACTGTGGCAGGCCTCGCCCTGCGCATCTCCGCGGGGGAGCCCGCCTCCTTCTATCTGCTGCGCCTGCGGTACGGGACGGACAACCACCGCTTCTTCCGCGTGGATGGCGGCGTGGAGGTGGACCTCGGCGGCACGCGGACGGGCTTGTGCAACGTGGCCACCTCCGCATTCCGCCGCATCAAGTTTACCCACGCCGGCACGACACTGCGCGCGTACTGCGACGGCGTCGACATCGGCTCGGTTACGGATGCCGGCGCCAACCGCCTCCTCACGGGCGGTGCGGGTCTGTGGAACGACAGAGGCTCCGATTTCAACGCTGCGTCTGGCGCTTCCATCCTCACGGTCTATGACAACCTGCGAATTGAGCGCGGCTGCGATGGTGCCGATGGTGGCTGCTCCGCCGCAGCGCCTGGAGAGAGTTGCGCATACAGCTGCCAGGCGACGCTGTCACAGCCCGCCGCCGGGACGTCGCCTCGTGTCAACTGCCAGGCTGATGGCACGTGGGACGCCGCGCCGCTGCAGTGCTCACCCAACATCAAGGTGACTGGCCCCTTCGAGGTCGCTGAGAACAGCCCTGCGCGCACGAACGTGGGCGTGCCTATCGCCCTCGCAGCGAGCCAGGACGGCGTCACGCTCAACTACACTGTGTTGAGCGCCACGCCCGCCAACGCCCCGTTCATGATCGGCTCCTGCGACGGGCAGGTCAAGGTGTCCCGCAGCAACAGCCTGGACTACGAGGCCGGTCCGCGCGCATATACTCTGGTGATCAGCGTGGCAATGAGCGGGCCGGGTATCAGCACCACCAGCACGCAGACGATCGGCATCAACGTGCTGGACGTGCCCGAGGCGCCCATCCTGCCGGCTACCAGCATGGTCAGCCTGCCCGAGAACGCGACCGTCGGGGTTGCGTACGATGGCATCTTTTGCAACGACGTCGACGGATTCCCGCTAGCGGCAGCCATCACCGTGAACGCACCCGGCGGCCTCTTCAACATCACCCGCTCGATTCCGGGCGCGACCACCATGCCCGATGCGGGGCGCTTCAGCTTGGTCACAGCTGTCCCGAACGCGCTCGACTACGAGCGCTACAACAGCTACAGCCTCATTGTGACATGCACAGACGCCACCGGCCTTTCCGCCACCGCGGTCGTGCAAGCTCTCATCACCAACGTACAGGAGCCGCCCGTCTGGTTTCCTGCAGCGCTGAATGTGAGCATCCAGGAGAATGCGACCCTTGCCATGACCGCTTCCCCCGCGCTCTCTGCGTGGGACCCCGAGAACAGCACGCTGGTCTACTCTCTCGCCGACGGCTTCGTGAGCCAGCATTTCACCGTCTCCTCCGTGGGCAACGTAGTGGTGAAAGCGGGCGCAGCGCTGGACTATGAAACCGTGCAGCTGATCGCCCTGCAAGTGAAGGTTACTGACGACACGGGCCTTTCCGCAGTGGCAACGTGCTGGGTGCAGATTCTCAACGTGAATGAGCCGCCCGTCTTCCCCAACCAAACTCGCGTTGCGCTGGAGACGTCTCAGCCCTTCGACGCCGTCGGG
>Ga0208629_100406_pt1 | contig 21208 bp, 12 predicted proteins | sample LakWasMet19_HOW5_2_FD_183865 | JGI IMG/M metagenome (GOLD analysis project Ga0208629, IMG submission 183865) | Freshwater sediment methanotrophic microbial communities from Lake Washington under simulated oxygen tension - Sediment Metagenome... | ecosystem: Environmental > Aquatic > Freshwater >... | reverse complement strand
GTGTCCAGTCAGTCTCCTGCGTGCGGACGTTGTAAAAGAAGGGGGCGTGGGTCGAGGGGTGGCACAGCTCCAGCCACTCCCCGAAGAGGCACGGGGGAGGGGAGGGCGCACGCTGAGGGGGCGGCACCGCTGCGGCAGAGGGGGGAGAGAGGGCTCCCCCCGCGGGGGGCGGGGGCAAATAAGAGGCGCCTCCCGCTCCACCCTCGCTGCTGCTACTGCTGCTGCTGCTGCTGCTGCTGCTGCTGCTGCTGGCGGATGCGCCGTGGGGTGACGCCACCGGCTGCCAGCGGCGTGCGACGCTTGTGCTACTGGGGGCGCAGTCGGCCGCCGGGACAGCAGCAGGCGCAGGCGTGCGGGGCAGCGATGCGCCCTGCTGCTGCGGCCCAGAGCGGGAGAGGGAGGGCGGCCGCAGCGCAAACTGGTGCTTGGCAGCCCCGCCCGAGAACGCGCTGCCGAGGCTGCTCACGCTGCCGCCGCCAGCTGCGCCTCCGGAGCTGCTGCCTACGCTGCGCATGCCTGTAAAGCCGCCAGCGGAGCTCCCGCTGGCGTGGAGCAGCGCTGGCGATGCACCGGGCTGGAACCTGCTCTGCGCTGCGCCGTTGCTACTGCTGCTGCGGCTGCTGTTGCGCTCTGCAGAGCGGGCAAAGAGGGTGCCCTTGGCAGGCGCTTCGGACGCAGCGGCGGAGGGGGCGGCAGCAGCGGATAGAGCAGTGGAGGCGGGCTTAGGCGCTGCGGCCGGTTCAGGTGTCGCAGCTGCTGCCTGCGCCTCAGCCTCGGCCTCGTCCGGGTGCGGGTCAGTGGGCGGTGAGGGCATGGGGACACTGGGAGGGACAGCGTCCGCCTCGTCGTCGGGCCAGCCTGGCGGGGCATCCCACTGCGACTCCCCGGTGGCCTCGTTGACGTAATACGCGTCCCCGTCGTCATCGCGATACACCTGCCAGCCCGGCAGCGACGGCGGCTGGCTCACATCGGGGGCAGGGACCTCCTCGGCAGGGGCTTCCTCGATCTCCCATTGTGTTGTCCCCGAGCTGCAGTGTACAGGACAGGGAAGCAGAGCCATCGTCACTGCGCACGACTGTGTATACACTCACGTACGCGCGGCATGCGTTTGAGCCGCCACCACTTCTTGGGATGGGTGTGATGAGGGCTCGGGATCGCAATGCAGCTTTGAACGTAATGACTCACGCCTGATCGTAGTAATAAACATCGCCAGAGTCCGACGTGAGTTGCTGCCACGTCTGGCCGCCGGCGTCCCGCACGAACGGGCCGCTCATCCAGTGAATCTATGCTGCGCGAGGTCAGGCGTTCAGAGATCGGGTTGCAAAACGTGCCCCGTCTCTGCAGAGCGCAAGCCTGCAACCAAGCGCCCGTGCAATGACAAGATAGCTCCTAGCCCGAGGCTCGCTCGACAACGCAGAGTGGAGCGAAGAGGTGCGGCGCAAGGGAGCTCACGAGTGAGTATACGTAAACGTCCATCGGTCGCTCTGCAGCATCGTCGGTTCCGAGTATCGCAGCGCCCAAATCACGGCCGCAGAAACCACTACGCCCAATACCCCGCAGAGACGTATAACTCTTGCGACCGCGCATCTTTCGGGTGGAACGCTGTCGGCCAGGCGCAGCGCCTGGTCCGAAGAGCTCTGCGCAAACAGAGTTGTAGTGCACAATATCTGCACGGCGGGGATTCGTCGGCTGTGAGCATCATGTCGTCGTCCCTCATGGAAGAGATTTCGGCGCTGGAGGCGCTGCGTGTTACACCGCCACCACCAGCCGCTGCTCCCGGGCTCCTCGCCAGTCCGAGCTTCGCCGATGCGATGACATCGCTCAGCGTCCGCAGTCAGCCGATAACAGCTGCCGCGCTGTCCCAACCTGCAGCCCCGTTAGCTGTTGCGCCTCTGGCTCTGGAAGGCGGCTCTATGGTTGCAGCGCCTTCCATACGTGCACCAAGTCAAGCCCCCGCCGCGAAGAGTTTGAAGGCTCGGTTTCAGCCGACCACGGTGCTGCACATCTTCAGCCCGCTCCACGGGGCGTCCGGGACCAGCGCCAGCGCCACGTCCCAGCTGCTTTCTCGTTGTTCGGAGCTCGACTCGGCGGCGGTTGCCCCGCAGGCAGGTGCTCCAAGCGGCCAGCAACTGCCTGTAGCCGCTGCGGCAGCTGCAGCCTCCGCCAGCCCCTTCGTCGCCCTGCTGGACCAGTACGGCCTCGTGGCCTGCATCCCCCTCGCATGGCTGGCGACCCACGTTCGCCGTAGCGGTGTGGTGTTCGGTGCGGTGCGGGATCGGATCTCAGTACCCTCCGCCGCCTCTGCGACGGCACCCGGGGGCTCGGCAGACCCCTCCTCCTCCGCTGCTTCAGCTGGCGCTGCTGCTGGCGCGCCCTCCAGCCTCCGGGACGTGCTTGATGAGATGGCCCGCGACGCAGACAGGCGGGGGGCGCCCGCTGTCGTGGGCACAGCGGGGTCGCTGAAGGAAGGCGCGTCAGCTGCGGATGCGGACGCAGCGGCCCTCAGAAGCCCAGGCGCCGCTGCAGCGGGGCTCTCCGCTGTGGCCGTCGCCGCAGTGCTGCTGCCGATCTCTGATGCGCAGTACCAGCATTTCTCACGCTTCCGGCGCAGGCCCCGAGCCACAGCCACAGCTGCTGCGGTTGCTGCGGCTGTTGCTGCTGCCCCCGCGGCCGCTTGCGTCGTTGACTCGGCGGAAGGTGGCAGCGGGGGCACCAGCGAGGCGGCGGCTGCTCGCAGCGCTGCCCTACAGCACCTTGCCGCCGTGGGCTATGCTTGTGTGTGCCCCGCTACTGCCGCTGCGGCTGCTGGGTGCGCGGAGGGGGCCCGTGCCCCAGGCTCCGCCTCCAAGCGGCGCGGATCAGGGGCTGCTGCTACAGGGGCTGCTGCTGGAGCTGGGGCTGGCTCCGCGGCGCAGCCTTCTCACTCCGGTGTCCGCAGCAGCGCTGACGTCGACGCCCCAGCGGCCGCGCACAGGCAGGGCGGCGTGAGCGTGGATGCGGACAGAGAGGGCGGTGTGGGCGAGGCTGCAGGGGAGGGGGCGGGTGCACGGGCCACGGAGACGGCAGGGGCGGACAGCGGCGCAGGGACTGCGATGGAGCCCGCGCCTGCCGCAGCGCCCCAGCAGCAGAGCCAGCTGTCTGTGGACTTCCGCTTTAACCCCCGCATCTTCCAGCCCGCACCCACCCTCAGCACCGCACACTCGGGCGAGGGGGAGGGAGACGGGATGGCGCCCCACTCCGCTGCTACACTGGCCCCTGCCCCTGCCCCTGCAGCAGGAGGCCGTGAGACGTCCCTGCCGCACTTTGCATCGCTCTGCCCCAGCCTGCTGCGGCCTGGGGATGTGGTCACCTCTGTGGACGGCCTCGCCGTGGGCGGCTGCTCCGCCACTGAGCTGGCTGTGTACGTGGCCTCCAAGCCCTGCGATGAGGGGCTGCTCTTCAAGATCGCACGCCCGCTGCCCGCTGCTGCAGCTGTAGGGGCCCCGGTATCAGCAGGCACAGCCCTCGCAGGAGCAGCAGCAGCTGCTGCAGGCCCCAGCAGGGGCCGCACGCCGGCACCGGGGCAGCAGGGGCAGGGGGCAGGGTTTGGCGGCCCCTCCAGCGGCCGCAGGTCCACCTCGATGCCTGCGCCGCCAGCTGCCGGGGCACTGGCTAGCCGGGCTGGGGGCAGCAGCCGCGGTGGCCCCGTCGGCTCGCTGGGGGGCGGGGGCCCCTCACAGGCACACCTTCCCCAGCCCCAGCGGTCCCCCTCCGCTGCCTCACAGCGCTCGCGTGCCTCAGCCGCCACCGCCTCCGGTGTCGCCCCAGCCTCCCGTGTCGGGACAAGGCCCGGCTCCGCCTCCACCGCTGCCGCTGCCGCTGCAAGGCCCCATCGGCAGTCTCTCACCGGCCGGCAGCAGCCGCAGGGCGTGCCCTCAGCTCGGGGTGGGTCGAGTGACCTGGGCGGGTCAGACACCGCCTCTGTCACCTCAGGCGCGGGCTCCGTCGCCTCGCGGCGGAGCCTCTCAGCCGCCAGCACCCGCAGCGCCCTCACGACCCGCACAGCGACAGCAGCACACCGCCTGCCGGGCCTGCGCCCAGCTGCTGCAGCAGCAGGGGGCAGCAGCAGCAGCAGTGCCAGCAGTGTGGCCAGCAGTGGGTACGGAGCAGCCTCCAGCCGCCCGCAGTCGCGCCAGCGGGGGCCAGCAGCTGCTGCCTCGTCCGCCACCCCTCTCTCCTCCCGCTCTGCGGCTGCGGGTGCGGGTGCGGCAACCCCTCTCAGGCCAGTGGCTGCTGCTGCCTCTGCCCGTCTGCCGCGAGGCATGTCTCCCGCCCCCTCCCCCTCTGCCCGATCCCTCGGGGGCGGGGCCGGGGAGGCGTTTCCTGCGGGCAGCAGCAGCAACAGTCGGCCGCTGCGGCCGGGCAGCGCTGCCCGCGGCAGGCTGGGCGGCACCTCTGGCTCTGGTCCTGTCTCCCTGTTCGGCAGCCCCGCAGCAGGCAGCGGCAGCGGATCCGCCTCCGGCCGCAGCTGGACCCCCGGCATCAGCAGCACCGGCACCAGCAGCGCAGCGGTGGCTGCGACCTCTGCAGGCGCCCTGCGAGGCCGCTCCCTGCTGCGGCCCCCCTCCGCGAGCGGGCTGGCCCCAGAGGGGTCTCCTGCTGCTCCAGCTGCGAGCGCCGCCAGGTCAGCTGCTGCTGCTGCAGGCACTGCAGGGAGGCCCCGCGCCCTCTCCGCTGCCTCAGGGCGTCCAGCTGCCGCCTCCCTCACGGCTGGGCTTGCCCCAGGCGCTGCAGCCGTCGCGGCCCGGCTCGCCGCTGCGGCGCTCGCCCCGAAGCCGCAGCACCTCTCGGCGCTGCAGCCTGCGGGGGGCGCGCGCCCCGCAACAGCTGCTGGCGCTGGCGCTGCCTCCTCCGCAGGGCGGGTGCGGCCACGCTCCGCCGCACCTCGCCTGGGCCCGCAGGGGCCGGGGGCCGCGCCTGGCGCTGCGGCGGGCAGCAGCAGCAGCGCGCTGCGGGGCTTGCCCGCGGGGTTGCGTGCCCCGCCCCCTGCCCTTGGGGCCTCTCCCGCTGCTGCCACTCCAGTGCGCACTGCTTTCGGCTACAGGCCAGGCGGATCCGCGTACGCGAGCGGCGTGGGGTCTGCAGGGCAGCTGGGCAGCCCTGGCCGGCCCATGCAGGCTGGCGTGCCCGCTCACCTTGCCCGCCGCAGCGCCAACCAGACGGGGACCAAGGGCAGCGGCTACGGCAGTGCCATCCCGCGGCCCATCACGCCGAGACACGGGCTGACCACCCCTCGCCAGGCCAGCGCTGCCGGAGCCGCAGGGGAGGAGGGGGTAGGGAGCGGCCTGCTGCCCACCCGCCTCAACACCGCTCTGGCAGCGGCGGGGGCTGAGTCAGGGAGCCGCTTCGATGCGGCCGAGGGAGGAGGCGGAGGCGCCTCCCCCACTCACGGCACCGTTTTCTTCTCCCCGCTGGGCAAGACGCCTGCGCCCTCGGGGAGGCTGGGGGTGACGTCAGTGCTTGCAGGCAGCGCTGTCGCTGCGGGCAGGGCAGGGGGCATCGATGACGGCGAGGATGGGGTGGGGCTGGGGGGCGGCAGACTGGCTGCGGCAGCAGCCGCCACTGCTGTCGCAGCTGTGCCAGCCACACCGGGCCAGCCCGCCCAGGCGGCTGCCTCGCAGCCGTTCTCTCCGCCTCCGGCGACTGCCTCTCTGTCATCCGTCGGCCCAAGCGTGGCGCCTGCCTCCGCCCCTCGCCGCCCCTCTGCGCTGTCTGTAGGCGGCGTGGGCAGCCCAGGGCCCGTGGGGAGCGAGAGTGGGTCCGCGCCCTCCGCTGCTAGCATGGCTGCCGCAGCCGCGGCCTCCGCTGCCGTCACAGCCGCCATGGCCGTCGCCCTGCCGCCCGCCTCCGCAGCAGCCTTCGCCCACCCCCGCAGCCCCGGCGCAGCCCTGCGCAACCTGCTGCACAAGATCGATGCGATCACGCAGGCGCTGGGGGTCGATGCGGACGCGATGCTTGCAGATGGGTCGGGGGGTGGCGTGGCTGCCGCGACGGCTGCAGCCCGCGGTACGCCTGTGCCCGCGCCCTCCGGCCCCGCCCCCACGGCGCGCCCCGCCCTACAGCAGGCGGGCCTCAGCGGGCGACGCCTCTCTGCCGTCAGCAGCAACCCCAGCCCCAGCCCCTCACGCTAAGCGCCCGCCGTTGCTTTTGCTGCTTCTGCTGGCGGTGCTTTATGGGGCTCTGCTTGCGCTCTCGCCTGCTCCCGGGCCACCGGCGCCGCGGCAATCGTTCCGCAGCTTGGGACAATACCTCTTGGTATATATCGAATGCATATGTGCACCCTAGTCTCGGACGAGCCCACAGTCGTGGGCTGCACGCAGACACACGGACGCTCCGACTTGATATCGATATCGAACACGGCAACTCGAAGCTCGTGTCTGGCCGCTGCAGTGGGCTCATTCATTAGAACGCAAGTTAAGTTCGCAATATTCGACTAGTGATGGCTCGGATTTAACGAACTCTCTGCTGAAACGACTGCACGTGCGCGCTGGAATTGGCGTCGGGGCGTGCGGACTGAGGCCTAGGCCGGGCTGAGGCGGTTGATACGTAATTCAACACGCTAGAGAACTCTCGCTGCGTGGGCACTGCAAGCCGCTAGCTGCTGGCCGCTTGCCGAAAACGCTCCGCCAACTGCTTAATCTCGGCAGGCACACCCCTGGCGGCCGCCAGGTCAGCACACGTCTTGCCATCTGCATCGGCCGGTGCAGTGAGCAGCGTCGCATCGGCCGCCAGCAGGGCCTCTGCCACCTCGGCTTGCTCCATCATTATCGCGTAATGCAGCGGTGTGGCGCCCCCTTCCTTCTCTGTCAGGCGCGGGTCCGCCCCCGCTGCCAGCAGGGCAGCCGTCACGTCCACCCTCCCCGCATCCGCAGCGATGTGGAGCGATCTCTCGCCCGCTGCGTTCAAGGGCCCGTTCACCAACAAGGGGCCAGCCGCTGCGTCACTGCGGCACTGGTCGTCGATGAATGTCCGAATCTCTGCGACGCTGCCCGATGCAAGGAGGTCAAGAAAGCGGTTGAAGACGCTGCGGGGCAGGCCTGTAGCGGGAACAGCTGCTGCGGCGGACCCAGAACCCGCGCCCGTGCCAGCAGCGGCTGCCTTGGCAGCCTTTGCAGCTGCGGCGGCCTCTGCCTCGTCTTCGTCCTCGTCCTGCGCTGCCGCGTCGTCCTGCAGCAGCGTGCCCGTGTGCTTCGAGGTGTGGCTGAAGGCGCCTGCGCCATCGTCACCCCCACCCGCACCCGCGCCACCGGCACTGGCTGGCTTAGCGGCGCCCTCCGCAGTCGACATCAACGCGCGCCAACCTGGCATGTGCTTGTCCCAGCAATCGATGTAACGTTGTTTGGCCTCTGCTACGGGCATGCTGCCGCAGGCATTCCAAGCGTCCCACTTGGCTCGGCCCGCAAAGTCCGCCGCCGAGGGTCTTTCGATGGTGCACGGGCCCACCGTTGACTGCTTGTAGTAGGCGTACAACTCAAGCTTGTCTGGGATGGTAAATCTCCCCATGTTGACAGACTTGGAGTGCTCAACAGCCGCCTCGAACGGATCGGATGAGACGAGTTTCTTCGGAGCCTCCGTGGCCGGGCCTGCCTTCACACTCTGTGTGTGGCGCCTCCGGCGCTGCTGCAAGGCATCATAGCCAATCTTGGCGAGCGCCAGGCCGCCGCCAGCGACCAGGGCCCACTGCCACCAAGGCAGCTGCGGCAATCTCGATGATCGCGACATGGCGATCGCGCAACAGTTCACAGGCGAAGATGCAACGAACCGACCAGCTGTCGATTTCCCCTCTACGCAGTCACGGGGAGAAGCGTGGTGTCACCAGCGCACGTCTTGTTGCCCGGGATTGGCGGATTGGCGACTCGCCAATGGCGAGTCCAAATTTGGGGACAGACCAAGAATCGGATTGTGACTCGACGCGTCGACACCCGAGCTTCGCTGTGCGTTTCCTGCGAATCTCGCACGTGTCATCACTTCGGTTCCGTCGACCCATCCTAAAAATTGCAAAGGATGGCGTATCTTTCCCGACGCCTGCTTCCTGCGACACGGAATGCCATTCGCGGTTTTCACGTCAAGGCTGGGTCGCACCTGTCGCAACCCTTCACCGTCTCAGTGGTGGGCGCGCCCATGAACTATGGGCAGCCGCTGCTCGGAACTGAAATGGCTCCTGCGGCCCTTCGCGGTGATGGGACGTTGCGGAAGTTGGTGACGTCGTTGGGTTGGCGCTGGTGCGATCGCGGCGACGTGGAGATGGTGAAGCCCACGTCCTCCGACCCTGTGTCCCAAATCGGGGGCAAGAATGCATTTGCGATCGGGCGTGCCAACGAGGCGCTCGCGGCGTCTGTCTCGCGGGCGGCAGATGACGGCCACTTTGTGCTGACCCTTGGTGGCGATCACAGCGTGGCCATTGGCAGCATCGCCGGGCTGCTGCGCTCCCGCAAGAGCATGGGCATCGTGTGGGTGGATGCGCACGCTGACATCAACGCCCCCGAGACGTCCCCCTCAGGCAACATCCACGGCATGCCGCTCTCCTTCCTCATGAAGCTCATCGACCTGCACCGCATGCCCGGCTACGAGTGGCTGGCGGGCGTGCCCGTGCTGTCGGCGGCAGACATCGCGTACGTGGGGCTGCGCGACCTGGACCAGGGCGAGAAGCGTGCGATCAAGAAGCATGGCATCCGTGCCTTCACGATGCATGACGTGGACAGGTGGGGCATCGGCAAGGTGATGGAGATGGCCCTAGACCAGGTCCTGGGCAAGGCGGAGAGGCCGCTGCACCTCAGCTACGACATCGACGGGGTGGACCCCTCTATTGCGCCCAGCACGGGCACCACTGTACCCGGCGGCCTCAGCTACAGGGAGGCCCACTATGCTGCCGAGGAGTGCGCCCGCACCGGCCTGCTCGCCAGCATGGATCTGGTTGAGGTGAACCCTGCCCTCAGCAACGCAGCCGGGGTGGCAGCCACGGTGCAGCTGGGCTGCGAGCTGGTGGGCTCTGCCCTCGGCAAGGACATCCTGGAGGATGTGGAGTGACAGACTGCCTTCTCCACGCATCGTAGGCAGGGCAGCTAGGCGGCACCCGTTGCCTCGGGATTTCTCCGACGGCACATTGATTGGATGGACGTGCTGTTCTGATGAGAGCTGCTACGACGCCACGCTAACCCCATTGATAGCGTCGCCTGCTGCCAACTCGCATGTCATGTCCAGCACTTGCACTTGCAAGTGACGACAGGGCTGCCCACGATCAGAGGCGCGGCCCTCGAGCTCCCCGTCACACCTGCCTGCAGCCCCAGCCACCGCAAATCCACGCGCTTGTTCGTTGAAATATCTTTTGTGCCCGCGGATTCATGCGCACCGACGTTGGTGGCTGCAAGCACGCATGCCTAACGCTGCTCAGGCCTTGCGTTAGTTCGATCGGCTGCGGGATTTCGATCTAATCACGTCGCCACCAAAGCTGTTGACGCCAAACGCGGAGTTTTGCTCACGCTCGAGTTCAATTCATGAACACACGGTGCAATCATGATCAAGAGAGTTGTCTCCTCAGATAGTTCCGCCAGCCCCAGTGCAGAGTTCTAGTCAAGAGCAGCGACGGGGCTACGCATGCAAGTGTTACGACGCAGACGGCAACAGGCAAGAGGGCAAACTTCAGCATACACAACTAACCCACATGTCAGTGGGTGAAATCACGCCCCCGTCCTTCTAGAGGCTTGCAGGCCCCGTGCGCACGCCCGCCCCAGGCAAGTCTAGCGTGTCTGCCCCGGCTTGCGTGTTACTGCCAACGTTCAGACATGTTGAGGGCATGGCGGCACCCGAGCCCCGGTGAGCCCAGCCTAACATGGCACCAGCGGAGCCTCGATCACTTTCCCTGGGTTGAGGATGCCGTGTGGATCCAGGGACTGCTTGAGCGTGCGCATAAGCCCGAAAACAGCTGGGGATCGGGCCGCAGGCAGGTAGTGTGCCTTCGCCTGTCCCACCCCGTGCTCTGCAGAGATCGACCCCGCACGCTGCAAGGTGTGGTCGAACACCCACGGCTCCAGCGTTTGCAGCATGGCTGTATGGTAGGAGGGTGGGCTGCTGCTGCGAGGCGGGGACCCAGTTGACCCATGCGCTTGTGGCGCCGGCTTCACCCAGCGCGTGGGACACGTCACGTTCAGGTGGATGTTGCCATCGAACATGTGCCCGTATCCCACGGGGAAGGTGCCTGCCAGCTGCGCCAGCGCCTCGTCAGCATCGGTGCCTGCACGCTCAGCCTCCTCTCTGATCCGAGCCTGCATGGCCGGCAGGCTGTCTCGCATGCGGTTGCGAGCTGCCTCCACCACCCCATACATGCCAGGCGTTGAGAATGAGAGGTCGTACTTGAAGACGTGGCCCCGCTGCGACAGAGCGACCGACACCTCCTCCCGCAGGCGCCAGAGGAAGGCTGCCTGCGTCTCATCCGCAGCAACGACACCGTTGAGAACGAGCGGGCGTTCTGCCGCTGCAGACCGTGTGCCGCCACCTGCGGCTGAGGCGGGTGCTGGCGCGGCCATGCAGGTCTCCAGAAACGACGCCAGCTTCGCATTGTCATGCTCGAGGTTGCTGCCGCCTGTCTCAATCACCACGTAAAAGCGATCAGGCGTGCCCAGAGTTGCACTGTGCCCCTGGGCCAGCAGCTCGCTGTATGGGGCAGGCCGCATGTCCTCGGGCAGCCCTGCGAGAGCAGCTGCCGCGCCGTCGGTCGCACCGCGGGCAGCCCCGCCCCTGCCGTACCCGTGCAGCAGAGCCGTAGTGACAGACATCGCGTGTCCATCCACCATCTCCACCGCAGACAGGATCTCGCCTAGATGCCGCCGCGCCAGCGCTGCCAGGTCTGCGCAGGCAGCATAAGAGGGGGCCAGCAGCATGGCAACCTGGCGCGATGCCTTGGGCACTGCCTGAATGGCGACCTTGGTGATCACCCCGAGGGTGCCCTCGCTGCCGATGAACAGCTGCTTCGCATCGTATCCTACGTTATCCTTCTTCAGGCAGCTCAGCATGTCCAGCACGCGCCCATCAGCAGCTACCACCTCCAGACCGAGAACAGACCCGTGCAGCGAGCCATATCGCAGAAAGCGCAGGCCCCCCGCATTGGTCGCAACGTTGCCGCCGATCTGGCACGAGCCCTTGGCGCCGAGATCCAGCGGCATGGCAAACCCGTGCGGCGCGAGGAATGCATCGAGGTGCTCCAAGATGCAGCCCGCCTCGCAGACCAGCACACCAGAGATTGAATCGAAGGATATCACGGCATTCATCTTGCTCAGGCTGAGGATCACCTCGTCAGCGATGGGGACAGAGCCGCCTACAAGCCCCGTGTTGCCACCTTGTGGGACGACGCCGAGCCTGCAATCGTTGCAGTACTTGAGCACAGCCGACACTTGTTGAGAAGTCCGAGGCGCTACCAGCACGCGGCTCTCGCCTCTGTATTGGCGCATCCAATCGGTGTTGTGAAGCTCAAGTTCGGAAGGATCAGTTGATGAACTACCGGCGCACACGGCAGATAGAGCGCTAACGTCTGTGGGCGAGACCGCTCGAAGCCAAGCTGGTCGTCGTCCGCTGGAGGACGAGACTGCACGCCGGAAGGTGCTCCGCTGCCCGCTGCATCTCGCGCCCCGACCCAACCAAGCGCCGAGGGCCAGCATCTGAGTTGTTCACGAACGCCTATCCGAGCGCGTCGCTGGTTCCTGAGCAGCTGCAGCGGAATGACGCTCGGTGCCGCGATCGCTCCAAGCGGCGATGCTCCGACTGGTTGTGCCGACGTTGCTGCACCTGGGCGCAGAAAAGAACGTGAGCCAATCGCAGCTACACTATTGCACGACCTGAATTCCGAAGGCTCACAATCGGCGAGTCCGATTGCGTTCGTTTTTCAATGAACGAGATTACCAACAAAACCGTCCGATCTGTCAGTTGGCGGCCAGTCGCAGCACGGTCGCTGCAGCATCGAGCTCATGAGCCTTGCCGTCACTCCACGGACAGCAGCGAGACCTTACGCGGAGGCGGGGATGGCGGCGGCGCCAGCGCCGGCGGTCCAGCCCGCAGGGGCCGCCAGCGGCGTCTTGCGCAGCTTGTAGCGGATGACGCAGCTCTTGTTCGTCTGCAGCGGGCCCACCACCATGGCCTGGTGGTTGGGGGCGGGCAGCGGGCCCACGGCGGTGATCTCGTAGCGGCGCAGGATCATGCTGACGATGGTCTTCACCTGCAGGTACCCGAACTGCTCGCCCAGGCAGCCGTGGGTGCCGCCCCCGAACGCAGCGAAGGCCAGCGTGCCCTTGCCCTCCTCGCGCGGCGCGACGAAGCGGTCCGGGTCGAAGGTCTCCGGGTTCTTGAAGGCGCAGTCCTTGGCCTCGTTGGGCAGGTTCATGGACACAGCCACGGGCGCAAAGACGAGGTGGTCGCGAGGCACGGTCACGCCGCAGACGGTGAAGGGCGTGTGCACCTTGCGCATGAGCATGATGAGGGGCGGCGCCATGCGCAGCACCTCCTTCATGCAGTTGTGCAGGAAGGAGAGCTGCTGCACGCTGCCCATGTTCACGCTCTCGCGGGCCGTGGGGGACGTGGTCCCGAAGGAGACGACCATCTCGTCCAGCGCGCGCTGCAGCAGCGCGGGCTTCTGCAGCAGCTGCAGGATGGTCCACGTGGAGGAGATGGAGGAGGTGTGCTGCCCCGCGAAGAGCGTGCCGATCAGCATACCAGTGATCTGGTCGTTGGTGCAGCGTGACCCGTCAGCGTACTCCGCGTCCATAAAGGCCTGCAGCATGTCGGAGGGCTTCTCGCCCTCGGGGGAGGAGCGGCGCTTCTCGATCACGGAGCCGAAGATCTTGCTGATCTCGCGGCGCGCAGCGTCGCGGCGGCTGGGGGGGGGGGGGGGGGGGGGGGGGGGGGGGGGGGAGGGAGGAGGGCGTGGGCGCGAGCGCGTGTGAGGCGTGCGACCGCGGAGAGGAGGTACAAGCCACGACTGCCACAAAGTGACAACGAGAAGGTTCGGCTCTTGCCTGGAGCCGCCGAGGTGCCCGAAGGATGCCAGGCAGCGGCACCTGGCAGCTCCAGCCAGCGCGCAGGTGGGCGCAGGTAATCGCACGCACCGGAAGGAGGGCAGGGGCGCGTTGGGGAAGAAGATGGCGATGGGGTTGATGCCCTCGTCGATCTCGCGGAAGAGCTGGGAGAAGGTGCCGAAGAGGGTGCCGCGGATCTCTGGGCCGAGCAGGCAGCGCGATGCGGTGAGGATGGTGAGGTTGGACATCTCGTCGAGCAGGTCCTTCTCGCCCTCCGCGCCCCACTCAGACTCCAGGAAGCGCTCCACCTCGTCCACGATCATGGACACGTACGTCTTGAGGGCGGAGCCCTTGAGCGCACCCGCGACGAACTTGAGCTGCTGGTTCTTGACCTCGATGGGGGCGTCGAAGACGATGCCCTCCCCGAAGATGGGCGTCATGAACTTGTACGGCTCGTTCTGGGACAGCTCCGTGTCGTTGGCGCGGAAGAAGGGCGTGTGCGCCTCGGTGCCCACCAGGAAGGTCATGTTGTAGTGCAGGAAGCGCATGGTGAAGACGGGGCCGTGCTTGGTGTACCCGTCGCGGATGGTGGCCAGGGGGTTGGCGGCGAAGCGCAGGAAGTGACCCACAATGGGCCAGCCGCCAGTGAACACGGGCGGCGCGCCCTTCTCGCGCTTGGCGTTCAGCACGAGGTCCGCCACCATCACGATGACGGGCAGGCTGCAAGCACGCGAAACGGAAGGCGAGGCATTGCAAGCGAAACATGCATTTACCGGCTGGGGTTGCGCGCAAGGAAGCGGCGTGGACACCGCCTCATGTGGGAACCGGCGGGGCAGCACAAGAGCGCGAGCCTCTTGCACAGGCACATGGCTCTTGAGACCGCCGTAGATGCCAGCACGGAACTGAAACCACGCTCCGCTTCGCCAGCGCTCTGAGCGCATGCGCCGCGCCTCGCGGCCCGAACGGTACGCAGTAGGCTGCCGTGGTTCACGAATTGGCGAGGCACCGCGGCAACGGCGCCAGCCCGAACGGTGCGGTTGCCTCCCGCAAATGCTTTCCCGCAGCCCAGCAATGCCGCTCGCAAGATGCGCCGCAACACGCGTGCGAATGAAGACTCACAGCACGATAGCCGCCACCGCGGCAACGAGGACTGGGGAAATTGCCATCTCGGAAGCACCGGTGCCTGCAATAGGACCAACGGAGCGCTAGATTGCAACAGGGTAGCCAGTCCTGGACGCCAGGGCAAACCTGATGTACTACCGCACACTGCGCCGGCTTGACAGTTCAGTCTCACCTAGTATACGCGCCCAAAAGTTGCGCATATATTGCAATCTTGAACGGCACTGATTGGCCGGCTCGTTGACGAGAAAACCGCAGATCGCGGTCTATGGTTTCGGACCACTGTCCATCCGCTGCCGATCGGTTTGGAGGCTGATTTCAGGTGATTTTGAGGACCTTTCTGACGGTGTGCCGAGGCAAGTATGCCCACATAAGGCTTGGTGTCGCTCCTTTGCGTGCGCAGGCGTCCCGTACCGTGTTTCGCTCCCTATCCAAGACTGCTGACAGCTTGCGAGAGGCTGCACCGCTACAATGCAGGCTGCCTTTCAACAAGCAGCCGCGACAGCGCGCACGCAGCCCCTGTGGGTACTTGCGGCTGTTATCGGCTCGCTGTTTGGATATTTGCTGTTGAAGGATTTCCTCGCGCGGTTCCCCTTGCGGCACGTCCCGACACCGCCGGGTATCCCTCTCATCGGCCACGTGCACCACCTGCTGAAGAAGCCTTGGATCGCATTTGCCAAGTTTGCCGATCAATATGGCAAGGTGTACGTGTTGAGGTTGTGGAGCCGCCCCTTCATGGTGCTCTCGGACCCCGACCTCATCCGTCAGGTGTGCAAGGACCAGAAGCACAAATACGTCAAGGACCAGTGGAGCTACGAGTTCTTCAGGTGCGAACAATCCCCGGAAATCGTAGGATTATGGATGTGGGATGTTTGGGCTTGAGCGGCGGCTCCCGCACCTGCTGGGGAGGAGTGGCGCAGCTTGAGCTCACGCCGATCCTGCCAGCGATGCGCCTTTGGCTTTGCGGCTTGGATGCATACCGCGCCGGAGGGGGAAAACATATTGAGACCCGTCCTCTCTTCTGCGCAATGAACTCTTTGCTGGCCTTGCCTCACTCTGGCAAGCGTTGATATTGTCGGTGACACCTGCTCTCCCGCCTCTGCTGTCTGCTGGCGCTGCTGCAGGGACATCCTCGGGTACGGGCTGGTGACGTCCGAGGGCTCCACGTGGAAAGCGCACCGCAAGCTGCTCTCCCCCGCCTTTCACTTCGCTGCCCTGGAGCGCCTGCATTCCGTGTTCGACGCCGCTGCTGGCCGCCTCACGTGAGTGTTCTGTGGCAGCCGCTGAAGCCTCGAGTGGGTCGGTCGCGTCTGCGCTGGACTCGTGTGACGCCGGTGCGCCCGCGCGACTTATCTGCTGCTTGATGTACCTCCCGTGCCACCTCTGCAGTGCTAACTTGCTCGCCGGCTGCGTCGCCAAGCCGGCCGCCAGCAAAGCGGCGCTCCTGGAGTCAGCGGCTGCAGGCGGCAGTGCCGCCGGGCTGACGCGCAGCGATGCGACCACCGTGCCTCTCGGCGAGGGGTCTGCGCTGATGGAGCTGTCCTCCCACTTCCGCCGCGTCACCCTGGAGGTCATCTCTCAGATCGCTGTGGGCTACAACCCGGAGCAGGCCAACGTGTTCCCCGCACTCTTCGAAGCCGTGCTGGACGAGCTGAACCAGCGGCCCTACAAGCCCTGGCGCGCCTTCCTGCCGCACATCGAGGTGCCGCACCGCCGCCGCCTGGCTCAGATGAATAGCCTGGTGGGGGAAATGATCGCCAGCCGACGCGCCGCGAAGGCCTCTGCAACCCCCGGCACCGGTGCCACCGCTGCGGCCCCTGCGCCGGCTGCTGCATCCAGTGCGTCCGACGCTGCGGGCGCGGACGGCAACGACGTCACGGCTGGCGCTGGCGAGGGCGGCGGTATGTCTGTGAACGGGCGCGCCATCTTTGAGGGCGGCAAGGGCGACATGTTGGACATGATTCTTGAGAGCGGCGTGGAGCTGTCGGACAAGCAGATCAGCGACGAGCTGAAGACGCAGCTGTTCGCGGGGCACGAGACCAGCAGCATGCTGCTCACCTGGGCCTGCTACCTGCTCGCGCAGTACCCGCAGGTGTACCGCAAGGCGCAGGCGGAGGTCGACGAGGTGCTGGGGCTCCCTGGCCGCAGCGGGGAGCCCACCTTCGAGCAGTTCCGAAACCTGGTGTTCCTGGAGTGGGTGCTGAAGGAGGCCATGCGTGTGTACACCCCCGTGCCCATCCTGAACAGGGAGTGCGTGGAGGCGGACACGCTGGACGGGCACCCTGTCGTCCCGGGCACGGGCATCGTTATGTCCGTCTGGGCCCTGCACAACAGCGCAGCGCTCTGGGGCGAGGACGTGGCGCAGTTCAGGCCCGAGCGCTTCTCTCCCGAGGAGACGAAGGGCCGCCACGCGTGGTCGTACATGCCCTTCTCGCAGGGTGAGCGCAACTGCATCGGGCAGAACCTGGCCATGATGGAGGCCAAGGTGGTGCTGGGCACGCTGCTGCGCAACTTTGCGCTGAGCCTGCCGGCCGGCCAGGCGCGGCCGCAGACCGATTCCTTCATCATCCCGGTGCGCCCTCACGACCGCCTCAACATGATCGTGCAGCGCCGCTGAGCTGGGTGCTGCCGTGCGTGGGCGGGCCATGCTGGTATCCGGAGGCGCCCGTGGCTTCAGCAGCATGTGCTGGTTCGTTGAAAATTGCTGTCAATCCACTCCCAAGCCCCGAAGGCATTGCAAGCATGCTCATGCTTCTACCGCGGCGAGCGCACATGGCATTGAGAGTTGTTTCGTACAAATCGAGACATCGCAAGCGAAGGAGAACAAGGCTGCTGGAGACCGCATAAGCTTTGCAAGCTGCACCACCGGCCGGCGCAATAGCTGTCAACACGACTTCGAACGCAACGGGAGCTGCCACGGCCAATACCGACGACGCGTTCGACCTAGAAGCGAGTCACCTGCGGTGTCATTTTGGAAACCGGAATCAATTGCAGCCAACAGTGCTCAGGAAGGCCACGCCACACCGTGATCGATCGATGTGTTTAAAGGGTCAACACAGGGGTTCGCGATCGCTACAAGACGTCTGGCGTCTTTCGCTTCTGCGGCAAATGCACCGCTAGCACTGAAGCGTCACTCGGCACAGCGGCCCCCGCGCCCGCCAGCCCAGGAATGTGCGCCCGGATCGAGTCGGGAGCATCGTCTGCCGCTGCTGCAGCGGAGGATAAACTCCCCGAAGCATCGGCCTTCTGCGGACCTTTCCGCATCGGGACCACCACAGACGACAGGTCAGCCTCAGCCCTGCTGCCAGCCCCGTCAGCACCAGCCTTCGACTTGGCAGCAGTCGCCCTGCCCGCCCCGCCGCCGGCGACAGCCGTTCGGATGGTGCCGCTGCCCGGTGCAGGTGCGGCGGAAGGAACGCTGTTGGCCCTCGGTCCCCCTTCGAAGAGTGCAAGCACCGCAGCGTTGGTGGTGTTGTGCCGCACATCGAAGCCGGCTGCGTCACAGGAGTCGATCACCCAGCCTGGAATGGTGAGGCCCGGGCCCGCAGGCCGCTCTGCATCCTCCTCCGGCACGCCGGTGGCCCCTGAGCCCGCGGTGGCATCATACGTCGGGGACACGACAGCAGCCGCCGCAGCTGCCGCAGCGGCCCCCGCAGCGCCGCCGCCGCCCACACCAGCGGCATCCACGGACGAGGCAGAGGGAGCAGCCGACGTCTCTGCTGCGACCTTCGTTGCCGCCACCGGAGCGCCCCCCGGGAACATGTTGTGCACGAACGCCCTCACATAGTCTGCGTAGGTCCCGTCCAGGATCGCAGCCCGCATCTCTCGCACCAGCCGCATCATGTAGGCGATGTTGTGGTAGGTCACCAGCTGCGCCACGTTGCTGCTGTTCTCCTTGGCGCGCAGCATCAGGTTCAGGTGGGCGCGCGTGTAGTGCTTGCACACGTAGCAGGCGCATGTGGGATCGATGGGCTGATCGTCGGACGAGAAGGCGGCTCCCTTCAGCTTCAGCAGGCCGGAGTGCACCAGCGCTGTGCCGAAGCGGCCTGTGCGCGTGGGGTACACGCAGTCATACATGTCGATGCCCAGGCCCGTGCACACCACGATGTCCAGCGGGTAGCCCACTCCCATCAGGTAGCGGGGCTTGCACTGCGGCAGGCGGGCGGTGCCGTGGTCCACCACGCGCCAGAAGTACACCTTGTCCTCGCCGCCTGCGAGCCCGCCGATGGCGTAGCCGGGCAGGTTGGCGTCGCGCTTCAGCATGCCGTCCATGCACACGTCGCGCAGGCCGCCTGGGGACACGTCCAGGCCCCCCTGCGTGATGCCGAACAGGTTCTGCTCCCCCGGCCGCCCGTGCGCCCCAATGCACCGGTCAATCCACCGCAGCGTGCGGTGGCACGCCTCCTGGAAGCGCTCGTCGTTCACGGTCTTGCTGTCCACCACGTCGTCGAGCGCCATCATGATGTCTGCGCCGATCTGGTTCTGCAGCCGCATCGACATCTCGGGCGTGAGCAGCATCTTGCTGCCGTCCACCGGGCTCGCGAAGTTGACGCCCTCCTCCGTGATCTCGGCGAGAGCGAGCAGGGACACCATCTGGAAACCACCCGAGTCCGTCAAAATGTTGCGCGGCCACGCCATGAACTTGTGCAGGCCGCCAAAATGCTCGAGCACATCACCGCCCGGGCGGTTGCCCAGGTGGTAGGTGTTGCCGAGGATGATCTCACAGTCGAGCGGCGGTATTTGCAAATCGAGAGTCGATATCCCTTTGATCGTTCCCTGCGTGCCGACAGGCATGAACACCGGGGTCTTCAGAGGCCCGTGGGGCAAATGCAGCGTCGCTGCCCTCGCCCTGCCGCAAACCCCTTCCACCTCGAACGACAGTGCTGGTCCGCATCGGTAGTGATCGCCGGCCTTGATGGCCTTCACATCAAGCGACGCTGGAGTGAGGTCAGCTGCCACTGACGCAGAGGACGCCATGCCGCGCCGGGGGGTGAGAGCTTTCGTGGCCGAGAGGATCCGCGCGCGCATGAAGGGAGGTGGATCCGCGCCAATTGATTAAGCTCGCCACTGTTACGGCGAAGAAATTGCGACGGCGGTCTAATTGTTGCACCGCCGTAAGCACGCGCAGAAGATTGGGCGAATCCCCGCGATGGTGTGAAAAAGCGTCGCAGCGACAGACCGCGGTGTTTCAGTTCGTGTTTGTGTACGCCGTTGCCGCGACGCCGCATTTCCATTGTCCCAAGAAGCTATGCCGATGCGCCCCGCTTGTTGCATCTCATAAACACACGTCTGCACCGAACAGATTTGTAAGGCCGCTTCCTCGCCTTCTCGGCCGTTTCGACAACGAGTCCATCGAGGTGATCGAGCCCAGCCAGAATGGACGGTGCTTTCGCTGCCAACGTAGACAAGCAGGTTCAGGCCGCGTTCACCGCGCCCTATCGACGCGTGGCCGGCCGGCACAGCACTTACGAATACATCGACGTCTCGAGTCTGCGCGCCATGCATCACGCAGCAGTCGCCAAGGCCCGGGCCGTGCCCGTTGTTGAGCGCTCCGTCCCAGCGCCGACTGCTGTCACGACCGTGAGCGCGCGCGAGCTGGAGACAATGAAGCGCATGAATGTGCCGCCGCGATACGCGCCGTCGGAGCGCTTCTCTCAACCGCTCACCGCCTCTCAGGAGGTGGGCTGGCGTGTGGGAGAGGCGCTGGCGATGACTGGCAAAGCGCTGGCGCGGAGATGAGTACGACGGCGACCGACCGACTTGGTACGAACTGCCTGGAGGAAGTGATGTCGATCCCTCCTCCTATCGATGCGACCGACGCGTATGCGAGCGCAGGCATCGTGAACGCTATCGACACACTCGCGGAGGGATGCTGATGTGGGCGAAACGTTTGCGATTGCAGTCTCCATTTTGAAACGGCCGGCGCGGCGCAGTCCAGCGGAAGCCCTCCGGAGGAGGCACGTGCCGCAGCCGAGGGAGGCAGCAGCGGCAGCTTAGCACCAGCCGCCCTTGGGTGCCTCGGCGCCGAACCATCGCTCCGTCACCACCTTCTTCTGCGTGTAGAAGTCCACGGCGTCCGCGCCGTGCTGTCCCGTCACGCCGAAGGCGGACTCCTTCCAACCACGGAAGGAGAAGGCAGCGAAGGGGGCGGGCACGCCCAGGTTGATGCCCAGCATGCCGCACTGGATGCGGGAGCGGAAGGTGCGCACGGCAGCGCCATCCGTGGTGAAGATGGAGGCGGAGTTGCCGAAGCGAGCCTTGTTGGCGACGGAGATGGCGTCATCCAGGGTGGCGCAGCGCACGATAGCGATCACGGGGCCGAAGATCTCCTCCCGCGCGATGGACATGGTGTCTGGGTCCACGCCGTCAAAGATGGTGGCGCCCACGAAGCAGCCGTGCGGGTGCGAGGCGGGCGCGGCGCCGCGGCCGTCCAGCAGGAGGGCCGCGCCCTCCTCCACGCCCTTGCCGATCCAGCGCACCACGCGGTCGCGAGCCTCGGGGGCGTTGAGGGGGCACAGGGACGCCTCGGGGTCAAAGCCCGACCCCAGCTTCATCGCCCGCGCCCCCTTCACCACGGCGTCCACCACCGCGTCCTGCCGCGCCTTGTCCCCCACGGCCACCAGCACGGAGCCCGCAAGGCAGCGCTGCCCTGCGCACCCGAAGGCCGACCCAAGCAGGGCGGGCACGGCACGGGCGAGGTCGGCGTCGGGGAGCACCATCAGGTGGTTCTTGGCGCCGCCCAGGGCCATCACGCGCTTGCCCGCGGCGCCGCCCACGCGGTAGACGGACTCAGCGACGGGCGAGGAACCCACGAACGAGACCGCGGTGACAGCGGGGTGCGAGATGAGGCGCTCGGACACCTCGCGGCCGCCCTGCAGCACAGACACCACGCCCTCGGGGCAGCCCGCCTCCACCAGCAGCTCAGCGATGCGCGTGCCCGTAAGGGGCGCCTTCTCCGCAGGCTTCAGCACGAAGCAGTTGCCCGCCGCGACTGCAATCGGGGAGGAGAGGGAGGGAGCACAGAAGGCAGGCGGTAGGCGCAAGGAGGA
>Ga0208629_100405_pt1 | contig 21211 bp, 33 predicted proteins | sample LakWasMet19_HOW5_2_FD_183865 | JGI IMG/M metagenome (GOLD analysis project Ga0208629, IMG submission 183865) | Freshwater sediment methanotrophic microbial communities from Lake Washington under simulated oxygen tension - Sediment Metagenome... | ecosystem: Environmental > Aquatic > Freshwater >... | reverse complement strand
TTTCTCGACACCATCGAAGGTTCGGGATTTAAATTCACCAACCCTAATGCGGCTAAAAGTTGCGCTTGCGGGACTTCGTTTAATACCAGTAGCGAAGGCACTGGAACTAAAACCTGTTCTTAACTTACCAGCAAATTCAATCCGAGGATAACGCCATGTGGGACTATTCAGACAAAGTTAAAGAACATTTTTTTAACCCCAAAAATGCCGGTGCAGTCGTCGATGCCAATGCGACCGGCGAAGTGGGTTCAATCAGCTGCGGCGATGCGTTAAGGCTGACCCTGAAGGTCGATGACGACAGTGAAATCATCCTTGAAGCGGGCTTTCAAACCTTCGGTTGCGGTTCGGCGATTGCATCGTCATCGGTTTTGACCGAAATCATTAAAGGCATGACCCTGGATGAAGCGTTAAAAGTGACTAACCAGGATATTGCCGACCATCTGGAAGGCTTGCCGCCGGAAAAAATGCACTGTTCGGTGATGGGCCGCGAAGCCCTGCAAGCGGCGATAGCCAATTATCGCGGCGAAGAGTGGAAAGACGACCACGAAGAAGGCGCGTTGATCTGCAAATGTTTTGCGATTGATGCGGTGATGATCGAAGAAATGGTTTGGGCCAATAAATTGCGCACCGTTGAGGATGTCACCAACTTTACCAAAGCGGGCGGCGGCTGCGCGGCTTGCCATGAAGACATCGAAGCGATTCTGGAAAAAGTCTTGGCCGAAAAAGGCGAGAAATTCGATCCGACTGCGGCACCGGTGGAAGCGCCTGCAAAAGTCGCCGCAGTTAAAGCGCCGTTGACCAATTTGCAACGCATCAAAAAGATTGAAGAAGTGCTGGAGTCGTTAAGACCGGCATTGATGGCGGACGGCGGCGACGTGGAACTGGTCGAAGTCATCGGCAACACCGCTTACGTCAACATGACCGGCGCATGCAACGGTTGCCAGATGGCGGCGATGACCATTGCCGGGATTCAACAGCGCTTGATGGAAGTGATGGGCGAATTCATTAAAGTGGTACCGGCATCGGAAATGGCGAAACTGGTCAATATAGAGGTGGCGTGATGACTGACATATACCTGGACAATAATGCCACCACCAAGGTTGATCCTGCGGTGGTTGATGTGATGATTCCTTATTTCCTTGAGCAATACGGCAATCCGTCATCGATCCATAAATTCGCCGACGGCGTGGCGCGCGGACTTAAACAGGCCCGGCAACAGGTGCAGGCCTTGATCGGCGCCGAACACGATTCCGAAATCATTTTTACTTCTTGCGGCACCGAATCCAACTCCACGGCGATTCTGTCCGCGATCAAGGCGCAGCCGAACAAGAAAGAAATCATTACTACGATGGTGGAGCATCCGGCCATTTTAAGTCTGTGCGATTATCTTGAAAAAGAGGGCTACACGATTCATAGAATGCCGGTCGATAAAGCCGGGCGCTTGAACCTGGAATCCTATAAAAGATTGTTATCCGACCAGGTGGCGATTGTCTCGGTGATGTGGGCCAATAACGAAACCGGTACGATTTTCCCGGTCGCGGAAATGGCGGAGATGGCCAATGCCGCAGGCGTGATGTTCCATACCGATGCGGTGCAGGCGGTCGGCAAGATTCCGATGATGTTGCAGGATACCAAAATCGACATGCTGTCATTATCGGGACATAAGTTGCATGCGCCCAAAGGCATCGGTGTTTTATACCTGCGTCGCGGCACCCGGTATCGTCCTTTATTGCGCGGCGGGCATCAAGAGCGCGGCAGGAGGGCAGGGACCGAAAACAGCGCGTCGATTGTCGGCCTGGGAAAAGCCTGCGAATTGGCGCTAGAGTATATCGAGTATGAAAACACCAAAGTCAAAGCCATGCGCGACCGTTTGGAACAAGGCATTACCGAGCAGATCGGCCATTGTTTCGTAACCGGCGATATGTACAACCGGCTGCCGAACACCACGGACATAGCCTTTGAATATATCGAAGGCGAGTCGATTTTGATGTTGTTGAATAAATACGGTATCGCGGCATCGAGCGGTTCGGCGTGTACTTCAGGTTCTTTGGAACCTTCGCATGTGATGCGGGCCATGGATATTCCTTACACTGCCGCGCACGGCACGATTCGTTTTTCGTTCTCGCGCTATAACACGATGGCGGAAGTGGATAAAGTTCTGGAAGTGATGCCCGGCATTGTTGCGACATTGCGCAAGTTGTCGCCGTATTGGTCTGGAGACGGTCCGGTGGCAAATCCTGAGCAGGCTTTTGCGCCGACGTATTCGTAAATGATTGCGCTCATTCCCACGCTGGAGCGTTCGTCGTTATACACAAGAGTGCTTCAAGTCGTCATACCGGCATGGATGCCGGTATCCAGTGCCAAGGACGGTAACTTGGCGGCTCTACAGGTACTTGGGTAACGCGAAGTTTCACCTCCCTGTGCCTGGGTTCCGGCATCCCTGCCAGAACGACGTTGTCTCGCAGGCACTTGTGTATAACGACGAACGCCGGAGCGTGGGAATGATGTAGTTTTTCAAGCTACATCCTGCATTGGACGGATGCGAGGGTTAGGGAATGAACGTCCTGCCTTTTCAAAATGTTGTATAACTTCTTCGACAACTTCGCATAATTCGCTATACAGCTGTACCGGATTTTCTCCATGAATTCCAGTAATCAAATCCGGACATTTACCAATGTAGATTTGATCTTGTTCGCTCCACTCTATCCACTTATGGTACATATCGCTTTTTTTCATGCTCAATATTTTTTATGGTAAAGAAATAATCACTTGAGGTAATTCTTGATTTCCATTGCTCCATGAAAAACACCTAAAATATCAATACGATTTTCATCTACGATCTTATAGGCGATGCGGTAATGGCTATAGTAAATTACGCGGATTTTATAGGGCGCATCAATAGAATAAATACCGCCTAACTCAGGAAATGCCCCCAGCAATTTGGTTTTTTCGAGAATTTTATTAACCGTGTTCCGGGCCGCTTTCGGATTGTCTCTGGCGATATAGACATAAATTTCCCGTAGCCATCCAACTGCCTCGTCAGTCCAATTGATCGTCACCATGAAGCGATCTGTTTTTCCAACTGTTCCTGTGAAATGACGCGATTATTTAAAGAATCCTGTAAGCCGCGTTCCACCATGCGTTTAAAGGCTAATTCCTTAATGATTTCTTCAACACTGACATCATCAGGCATTTCGTCTAGGGTTTTTTGGACAAAGTCTTTAGCTAGTAATGTGGAGTTCATAATTTACCTATGTGTTTCGCTAGTTCTAAAGCTTCAGCTTGGGAATTCGGTGTTGGAAGCTCTAGCTTCCCGTTTTGCGAAGCTAGAGCTTTCGCCTTCTAGGTTTCCAACCTGGAGATTGGGAACCAGCGCAAAAAATTAAGGCAGCCCAAATAAAGATTGCAGAAATTCCTGCACCGATTTAATTAGGGGAAGATCAAGAGCTTCCCCTCTCAGCCAGTCGTTATCTTGAATTGACACCTGAACAGCCTTACCGGGACGTAGAATATTTGCCATTGCACCTACGATAGCCTTATTTTCACCTGCGGGCTTATTGATTCCTTCCAGTTCAGCTTCACTAAGGTCAGTATTTTTGGCTGTATTCACATAATCTTTTGCCATAGCCAGCAAATTTGGATATATCTTCTCAGCACTGTGGAGCAGCAAATTCTCAAGAGTCCCATCATTGGAATTATCAGGTAAAACAAAAGCGCCGAAATTTGGTAATCCTTGTATTACTTTGATTTTTCCTGGGTCATCATGCAATTTGAACGGTGACGACTGATTTGCTAATTCTTGTTTAATGTCGGCGTAGCGCTGTTGGGCTGAAATTTTTTTATCCGAATCAAGCAGAATTCCAATTCCTACGACTGCTTGTAGATCATTAAGCATTACCGCATTATCCACCGTCACATTAACTAACTGTGAGTCGCCTGTTGCACTATGAATAGCAATGGTGTGAGTTTCGTTTTGAAGAAATAAAGGCGTCGACATCCGTTTTTGAAGATCACCTTTGGGCGGATATTGACGCGGAATTAGTGGCGCGAAAAATGGGTCAAGATCATTTTCAAATTGAACTCGCTCCATGCCAAACGGACTTAACAAGCGATAAGCAAACTCGACATCGTGAGGCCCTTCAACAACTAAATAACCATATTTGCGCATAAGTTATCTCAGGTCTAAACCACGCTCGAAGCGCAAACGGTGTAATAAATCACCAGAAAACCGCTTACACTCTGTTTTTTCTTCTGTTTGGCTTAAATGAAATGCAACGATATCGTCTTCCTCTTGCACTGAACTGGCTGAAATAAGTGCATCCAATGCTTCCAAACTATGGGTGGTAACAAATATTTGAATTTTACGCTTTCGTGCAGCATCTACCAGCCATCTGAAAACATTAGTCAATGCATCAACATGAATACCTACCTCAACTTCATCGATTAATAAAATGCCGCCTTCTTTAAGCGATAAAAGCGTAGCTGCCAAAAGCACAGCTCGCCGCATGGCATCGCCGAAGACAGATAATGGAGCAACACCCAACTTGCGATGCTTAATATAAATTGCTGCTCGACCACCGCTGAAAGAAGCCATACGAATTCCTTCAACATCAGCATCAAAATCTTTGAGTAATTCTAGTGAATCATCTTCAAATAGTTGTTTAGATTGAGAGCGTAACTGTGTCCTGTTTAGTTGATAAGAATAAGGTGTCAATGTTTTAGAATCGAGCCAATATCCAAGTTTTCGTTTACCCAACAAAAATGAAGGTGCATAAAAATCTTCAAACACTTTTAAAGTTGAGAGACTCTTAGGCTCAAGATGAAAATTTTGTGAAGTCCAATCTGGAATGTGTAGCAATTCTGCGCCGCGCATTACTTCTCCAACGGCTAAATCTCTTCCCATGAATCGACGGCTACTGTGGCGCATTTCTTTAGAGTTGGGAACACCCATAAATTCGCTGTATTTAACACTTAACTCTCGTAGTGGGAAGCTGCCATAACTTTTGAAATCACAAGTGGCTTCGATAAGTGTTTCGTAATCAGTTATTGCTGCTTGAGTAAAGCACCAGCGTAGCGATTGCACAATGGTTTCATCGAGACCACCAAAATCACGGCGGCGCACCATAGACAACCATTCATCTGGATTTTGCGGTTGACAGAGTATAGATAACGCTTCCAACACACTGGTCTTACCAGAATTATTGTCGCCAACCAATATATTGATACGCCCTAAATCATCAAGATTAAGCGAGCGCAAACCGCGAAACCCATTAATTTCTATTTGAGTAAAAGAAAGTGCGGTCATTAAAATTGCTCCGAAATCGTCCTGATTGAATTATAAAATGTTCAATAAAAATCAGCTTGCTATTATCTTCGTTGATTGTAATTGAATCGAAACTGTTTTTTGAAAAAACCTGTGTTGTTATTGTAAACCGAATTACAGCAATTAATGCCTTAATGACCGTTTTTTACCCAAATCGCATAGTGTTTGTTTTCGTAGGTTTCAATTAAGGTGACCAGTACTTCCATTTCGTCGGCTTCGGGTGTGTCGGGTTCGGCTTGAAAAACCATTTCCAGGCGCTGGAATGTAGCTTTTAATTCGTTATCGTTACGGATGGGCTTGATAATCATTGATTGTCTCCAATCAAGTCGTATTTACCGTGGTTGCCCACTATCCCAAAGCCCGCAACACAGCTTGCGGTTCTTTCGCCACGACATGCAGTAACGCCAATGCCGGGCCGTGAGGTTTGCGGTCACCGCGTTCCCAATGGCGAAGCGTGCCGATACTGATGCAAAATTTAGCGGCAAAGTCGGCTTGAGTCAGCCCCAAGTTATGGCGCAATTGCGCCACGTCAATTTCTTCCTGACGGTGTGTTTGCGCGGCAATGTCTTTGCCTTCGTTAAGGGCGATTGCCTCGTTTAAACCTTGGGCAATGCATTGCAAATGCGTGAGCCATATTTTCCTCTCCAAGGCGCTATGTTCGAGTAGTTTAACCAGCTTGGCAAGCTCGTTATGCGCTGCTCAGCGTTAAGGGGGCAAGACCTATTACTTGACTTTTTGTAATCACGCTACTTTGTCGACTTTACGACAATTCCTTTGTTGTGGCGTTGTATTGTTCTGTCGGTATTGCAGCAATCAAGGCTTGCACCCCGCTATTTTCGCTAAATAAACAGTTGGCAAGTATTTTGCTGTATCAAGATTAAAGGCATTACGCCAAGCAGCTTGAGTTTAGCCATGAAAACACCGACCCGCACTATCATCATAGACGACACCACGCTCCGCGACGGCGAACAATCAGCCGGTGTTGCTTTTTCGCTGGATGAAAAGCTGGCGATTGCAACGCAATTGGCGGGATTGGGCGTACCGGAGCTGGAAATCGGCATTCCGGCGATGGGGCCGGTGGAACGGGAAGAAATCAAGGCGATTGCGGCTTTAGGATTGCCTGCAAAACTGCTGGTCTGGTCGAGAATGCGCCGCGATGATTTGCATGCCTGTCTGGATTTAAATGTACACAAGATTGATTTATCCATATCGGCGTCGGACCAACACATTCAGCACAAGCTGAAACAAAGTCGGCAATGGGTTTTAAACGCCATTACCCGCTGCGTTCAGGAAGCGCGAAGCTTGAATATGGCGGTGTGCGTCGGCATGGAGGATGCCTCGAGAGCGGATGTGGATTTCTTGATACGCATGGCTGAAACCGCTCAGCTGGCCGGAGCAAGCAGGATCCGTTTCGCCGATACGGTCGGCATTATGGAACCGTTCGGCGTATTCGAGACAATCAAAAAGCTAAGAGCGGCGACCGACCTGGAAATTGAAATGCATGCCCATGACGATTTGGGGCTTGCCACCGCCAATACGCTAGCTGCGGCGCTGGCGGGTGCGACTCATGTCAATACCACGGTTAACGGACTGGGCGAACGTGCGGGCAATGCCGCATTGGAAGAAGTGGTGGTCGGCTTAAAGCAGTTATACGGCTTTGAAACAGGGGTCAATTTACAAAATTTACCCGAGTTGTCGGACAAAGTTGCCCGTGCATCGGGCGATGCGATCGGCAGCCGGAAAAGCCTGATCGGCAAAAGCGTATTCAGTCATGAAGCGGGCATTCATGTCGACGGACTGTTAAAGGACCCGAATAATTATCAAGGCGTCGATCCCGCCGTTGTCGGGCGCAGTCATCAATTAATCCTGGGCAAGCACTCGGGAACGCAGGGTGTGATTCACGCCTATAAACAAATCGGCATCGCGGTAAGCCGAATACAGGCACAAGCCTTATTAACCCAGGTTAGGCGCTTTGTCAGCGATACCAAAAGATCGCCTAAGACCGAAGAGCTTAATCTTTTTCATCAAAATCTTTAGAGGGCGATCACCATGAACGAACATAAAGAACTGCCGTCAAGCGAATCGGAAGTTAAAGAGACGTTGGAAGTACCGGATCAGGACGATCTTTATCCCGGTTCATTTTTCAGGATACCCGGCCCGCCTAGATTGGGTAAAACGGGGTGGAGTTTAAATTAGATGCGTTTCTTGTTTCCTCGTTCCCACGCGCTGCGTGGGAACGAGGGTGAGCTCTTGGGAACCCAGAAAGAATCATCTCCGGACTCAATTAGGAGTTTAAAAAATGGTTATGGCCATATCAGATAATATTAAAAGCAAAGCACAAGCGCCACTGGGTTTTCTGCCCCAATGGCATGAAGATGTCCATTGTGTTTTCGGCCGCGACCCCGCAGCGCATAGCGTCTGGGAAATATTGCTGACCTATTCGGGGGTTCATGCGGTGCTGGTGCATCGGGTCAGCCACCGTTTGTGGAAAGCTAACTGGAAATTGGCGGCCAGAATTCTGGCCGCGTTTAGCAAAATGATTACCAGCGTCGACATTCACCCGGCGGCAACTATCGGGCGGCGGCTGTTTATCGATCACGCGCTGGGCGTGGTGATCGGCGAGACGGCTGAGATCGGCAACGATGTCACTTTATATCATGGCGTGACGCTGGGCGGCACTACCTGGAACAAGGAAAAACGCCATCCTACCCTGGGCAATAACGTGATGGTGGGTTCCGGGGCCAAGATTCTCGGCGCTATTACGCTGGGTAACAATGTCCGCGTCGGCGCCAATTCGGTGGTGATTAAGGATGTACCGCCCTGCTGTACGGTGGTGGGCATTCCTGGCCGCATTATCCAAAGTAAAGGCACGCAAATACAAAACCGGCACGGCATCGATCTGGATCATCATCTGATTCCCGATCCGGTCGGCAAAGCGATTGCCTGTTTGATCGAACGGATAGATGAACTGGAGGCCGGGCAAAAGCAGGCGCACAAAGTATTGGTTGAAGACAGTTGCGATGTGTGCGATGCGGAAAGCATTTGCACGCCCAAAAAAGAGAGCCCGGTAAAACTGGCGGCGAGGCTATAAATGGATCTGTTGGATTTTGAAGCGCAAGGTTTGTATTTCGAACAAGCGGATGTTGCAGGCGTTAAAGAGATGATCGCGAGCGCGGCGGAAAGTTATGCCGATGGCGATGCCGAGCTGCCGTTATTGAAGGCGTATTTCCTGGCGCCGGAGTCGTTAAACGTACTGGTGGCGTTAAACCGTTTTTATTATTACCAGCATCGTCTGGAAGAGGCTTTAGCGGCAACGACCAAAGCCCTGGCGGTGATCAGGCCGACCATAGCGTTTCCCGAGGATTGGCGGGAGTTGCAACCTACGCATGTTAGCAATGCGCCAGCCGAATTATTAACTCATATCAGGCTGTATTTATTTACCCTGAAAGCTGTCGGTTTCTTAAATATGCGTTTGGAAAATCTGGATTTGAGCCAGTCTATTTTTGAAAAACTGGTCGAACTCGATAGTAAGGACAGAATCGGCGCACAGGGATTATTGGAATTGGTGATCAAGCGCAAAACAGATGTAGGCTGGGCTGGCGCAGCATAAGCCAGTATTTTTGAATCTCGATTGTTGGATTATGCTGCGCTAATCCAAGGTATTAACCGGAGCAAGATCATGTTGAAAAAAGAGTTAACCGAATCATTATTGACCCTTATGCCCATAGTGGCGTTTATTATTCTGGCGCTTTACCTTTTAATTCAGGATGCCTCTTCAGTCGGCCCACTTTAACTACCGGAGAAAAACCATGAGTTTTGAAGAAGAAATGGACGAGTTGGAATCGGCGGAAGATTTCCTTCAGTATTTTCAACTGGACTACGTACCCAGCGTGGTGCATGTCAACCGCTTGCATATTCTGCAACGCTTTCATGATTATTTACAAAAAGCCGCCGATGAAATGCCTGAACATGAACCGGCAAAGCGGGCTATTTACAGTAAATTACTGATGCGGGCCTATCAGGATTTTGTCGAATCCGACGCTCAAACCGAAAAAGTGTTTAAGGTGTTTGCGATGGGCGAGTTGTCGCAAACAGCGTTTGTGTCCTTAAGCGACATAAAAACATGAACCCCGAGCGCTTCGACGAAGGCCGGTTCGAATTCGGCGAATCGGTACGGGTGACCCGAAACGTTCGCAATGACGGCACATATCCCGGTCTGGACGTAGGCACGTTGTTGGTTCGCCGGGGCAGTGTCGGCAACATCCTTAATGTGGGCACGTTTTTACAGGACCAGGTTATTTATACCGTCCATTTCCTGGCGGTTGACCGAATGGTGGGCTGTCGACTGGAAGAGCTGATCGGCGGCGATGAACCCTGGAATCCCAGCCGTTTCGAGTTCAGGGACAAGGTGGTCTGTACCATCGACTTAGGCATACAGGGCAATATTCTGTTTACTAAAGGGACGGAAGGCGAGGTTTTCAAGGTGATTAGAGATAACGAGCTAATTCAATACCATGTCGTTTTTCAGGGCAGAACGTTGCAAGTGCCCGAGACCGCGCTCGCTCCCGCGCACCCCGAGACATTTAACGAACCAGAGCTTTGATATGACGGTCATTGAAAAACCTATCCAGCTGGAAACGTACAATTTACTGAGGGCGGCTTTAGCCTTATTCAAAAAATCGCCCGATGAATTGGCGGAAGCCGAGCTACAGCAGGCGCAAATCCAGGCGTTAAATGAATTCAGGATTGAGAGCAGGGTGCTGAATACGCCTGAAGCGGCGGCAGTGATCATTACCGATCAGGAATTGCAGCGCGCTTATCAGGAAATTCGCGACCGCTATGACGATGAGGACGCTTTTTTCAGCGATCTGGAAAAAAACCAACTCAGCAAAGCCAGCTTGCAAGCGGCTTTGCACCGCCAGTGCAAGGTCAATACGGTGCTGGAGTCGATTGCCAGTCATGCGCCCGCTATCAGCGAGATCGACATCGGCATCTATTACCACCTCCATGCCGAGCAATTTAATCGTCCTGAACGGCGTGAAGTCAGCCATATCTTTATCAGCATTAACCCCGATTATGCTGAAAATACTCCCGAAGAGGCTTTAAGTCGCGCTCGGGAGCTCGCCGAAAAACTGCATAAAAAACCGCACAAATTTGCCGACCTGGCCTTAAGGCATTCCGAATGCCCGACCGCGTTGCAAGGCGGCGTTCTGGGCATCGTGCCGCGCGGCACGCTTTATCCTGAACTGGATGCGGTGCTGTTCAACTTGAAACCGGGGCAAGTCAGCGAGGTGGTCAAATCGGAAATCGGTTTTCATGTATTGCTGTGCAAGAGCATACAAAAGGCCGAAACCTTGTCCTTGGCAAAAGCAAGCCCAAAAATACGCCAGCTAATGAAAGAACGCGCCCGGCGGACCTGCCAGCGCGCCTGGTTAGCCGGTTTAGTCAATCCTGAATCCGAGGAAGCCAATAATGAGCGTTAAAGAAATCAAACACTGTTCTTTTTGCGGCATAGAGCAATCCGCTTCGGTACCTTTGATTGCCGGTAGCGAAGGTTATATTTGCGGGGCTTGCGTGTCATTAGCCAATCAGGTGGTAACCAGCTGGAGCCGGAAAAAAGAGCTTTCCGAAATGCAGGGCGCATTGCCCATTCCGGCAAAAATCAAGGAACATCTCGACCGCTACATTATCGGCCAGCATCTCGCCAAAGAAATATTGGCGGTTGCCGTGTATAACCATTACAAGCGGCTCAAGCATGAAAGCGGCGATGCGGGCCTGGGCGAGTTCGACAAGGATGTGGAAATCGGCAAGTCCAACATCCTGTTAATAGGTCCGTCCGGCACCGGGAAGACGCTGTTGGCGAGCACCCTGGCAAAAATTGTCGGTGTACCGTTCGTTATCGCCGATGCGACAACGCTGACCCAGGCCGGTTATGTCGGCGACGATGTGGAAAATATCCTGGTCAGACTGCTGGATGTCGCCGAAGGCAATATGCTCAATGCCGAATGGGGCATCGTTTATCTGGATGAAATCGACAAAATCGCCCGCAGTCCCGAACAGCAAACCGGCACCCGCGATGTGTCCGGCGAAGGCGTGCAACAGGCATTGCTAAGACTGGTTGAAGGTTCGCACGTCAAGATTCCGGCCAAAGGGCGCAACAAGGACGGCGAGACGACTATGGATACGCGCAACATCCTGTTTATCGCCGGCGGTTCGTTTCCGGGCCTGGAAAAACATGTCGAAAAACGCTTGGTGCCGAGCAATTCCGCTATCGGTTTTCATGCCGAAGTGAATAAAACGGCCGAAAAACCGTCATTGGACGATATGCTGAACGCGACGCAACCCAGCGATTTACGCAAATTCGGCTTGATCCCCGAGTTTATCGGTCGCTTTCCGGTGTTGGCGCCCTTGGAAGCGCTTGATGTTGACGCCTTGATCCGGGTTTTGACCGAACCCAAAAATGCGCTGGTGCGCCAGTATCAGCAACTGTTTGCTTACGAAGGCGTGGAGTTGAAATTCGAACATGATGCCTTGGCCGAAATCGCCCAAAAAGCCATCGAGCGCGAAACCGGGGCGCGCGGCTTACGCAGCATCATGGAGCAGATCTTGCGCAAAACCATGTTCGATATTCCATCCGCCGATGACGTTGAGCAATGTATTGTCGATGCCGATGTGGTTAAAGGTGAAGGCCAAATCAGGTTGATAAAAAAGACTGAAGCCAAACTTAGGCAGCAGGCTGGGTAGATCGGCCCCTATAAACATTAATTTAAGAAATAACACCACGAAGACACGAAGGACACGAAGAAAACTTAGTGTCCTTCGTGTCTCGGCATACAGCTACGCAACGCAGGGGCAATTTGACGCTGGTTCCCAAGCTCTCGCTTGGGAACCCAGGAGGCGAAGCTCCAGCTTCGCGACTCGGGAAGCTGGAGCTTCCCACACTGAATTCCCAAGCTGGAGCTTGGGAACTAGCACAAACTTCGTGTCCTTCGTGTCTTCGTGGTGAATTATTACCTCGTTTCACGCAGAACGAAGGAACGAGAAAACCAACAAAAAACGAGAAGCTTATGAAAACCGAAGACAAAATCCGCGCTCAACTGGCAGCCCAGCCGATCATCATTTACATGAAAGGCGTGCCGACCAATCCGCAATGCGGGTTTTCGGCCAAAGCAGTGGGCATACTCGATGCGACCCATATCCCTTACGCTTATGTCAATGTGCTGGAAGCGCCGTTTATCCGGGAAAAGTTACCGAGCATTTCCCACTGGCCGACCTATCCGCAGCTGTTTGTTAACGCCGAGCTGGTCGGCGGTTGCGACATTATTGAAGAAATGTCCAACAACGGCAGCTTATTACCCTTATTAACCGCCGCCGCGCCGAAAAAAGCGGAAGCCGAAAGCGAGGCATTAAGCGTTAGCGAGGTTACGCAATTGGTGCAGCAGGGCATTGACGATGCCAAAGTGATGATCGAAGGCGAGGGCTGCGATTTAACGATCACAGTGGTCAGCGCGCAATTCAATGACTTAACGATAGTAAAAAAACAGCAGTTGGTTTTGGCAACGTTAAAAGAACCGTTGGCCTCGGGCAAGCTTCATGCGGTCAGCGTTAAAGCGTTTACCCCGGATGAATGGCAGGAAAAACAACAGGCCGGCGGGTTGCTGCAAATTCAGTTGTAGGAACAAGTCGCTTCTTGTTCCAATTATGTCAAGGCGATGCCGGTATGGAGACCTTCCAGGTTTAAAAAACCTGGAAGGTCTGGCCTGTTGTAACGTTCCCGAACCGGAGCGTAGGCACTATTAAAACACTTAGAGGGGAAAATCATGGCTAAAGTAGGCGTTTTTTTCGGTACGGATACAGGCAATACCCGGCGGATTGCAAAAGACATAACAACGGCATTGGGTTCAGCTATCGCCGCCAAGCCGGTGAATATCCGCAACGCCGCGGTGGCGGATTTGCAGGCGTATGACACCTTGATTCTAGGTACGCCCACGTATGGCGAAGGCCAATTGCCCGGCTTATCCACCGGCAATGCGACAGCCAGTTGGGAGGAGTTTTTACCGACCCTGGCCGGGCAGGATTTCAGCGGTAAAAAAGTGGCGATTTACGGGTTGGGCAATCAAAAAAGCTATCCGGTAGAATTTGTCGATGCGATGTTTTATTTGTACGAGCAGTTTAAACAATGCGGCGCCACCCTAATTGGTGCATGGGATACCGAGGGTTATAACTTCAAAAACTCTAAAGCCGTCGTCGATGACCGCTTTGTAGGCTTGGTCTTGGACCAGGAAAACCAAAAAGAGCTCACGCCGGAAAGACTGGATACATGGTTGAAAATGCTGGCGAAGGCTTGGGATTAAAGTCCGGATCAGTCATGGCAAACGACCACACAAAACCAGCCTGTACGCGTGATGAATTGGATAAAGCCGACTATTTAACGCGGCAAATCCGGTTTAAAAAGCAGCCGGTTTCGGCCGTCATTTTCGTGTTTGAAGGTATTGCCTATGCGTATGTCAATCATTGCATGCACATGCACAGACCGCTAAATTGCGAGCAGGACGCCATCTTCGATGAAAGCGGCTTATATCTGCGTTGTTCGATGCACGGTTTTATTTTCGATCCCAAAACCGGAGAGTGCCAAAGTCCGGTTTGTTTCGGCCAACGCTTGCAATCGCTGCGTTTAAAAGAGATTGACGGCACCCTCTATTTTGCCGAAAAGCATTTGACCCTGATCGACTGAACGGTGATAGCGATGATAGAAGAATTAGCGGTGGTGGTGAAAATAGAAAACCATCAGGTCTGGGTCGAAAGCGGACAGAACAGCGCCTGCGGCGGTTGTCTGCAAAAAGCCTCATGTACCGCCAACGCAATCGGCAGCGTTCTCAAGAAAAAGTCGGTGCCGGTCGATAGCGATATTCAACTGAAAACCGGCGATCAAGTCATGGTTGCTATCGATGAAAACCTGCTGCTGCGCGCATCCCTGTTATTGTATCTGGCGCCGTTAATCGCCTTGTTTGCCGGCGCAGGCATGGCCGACTGGCTGTTGCCGGTTGATGCCCGCTACGCGGATTTATGGACTGCCGGCAGCGCCGTACTGAGCTTTATCGTTTCGCTGTGGCTCATCAACAAAGCGCAAAGTCTGTTGATACTGAATTATTACGCCCGGCCTGTCGTCGTCAGGAAGGTTTAACCTTTAATGCCGGTATGAATGTTTGGGCTATTGATAAAGATATTCCGCTTAAGTTGCTGTTGTTAGAGCTGGTGCATCGTTACGGTGAAAATACCTTGGCGTTGAACACTCAGGAGCAGCATTTTCAAGCTATCGAACTCTGTACGGTTAACGAGCCTGATATTTCCGCCTATATCTACACCTTCGGCCAGAACGCAGGACGTTACGGCATAGACCTGAAATACCCGATTTCCATGCATAACATTGTCGGCGAAAACGAAAACCTGACCTTGGACCAAATCATAGAGATCATCTCCACTCATCTTTTTTCTTAAACCCTGTACAGTATGAATCAAGAACAAAACACCGGATTTCGCTATTTTGTCAGTTACAGCGGCGTCAAACTGCCGTTAAAGCTGGTCAACGAGATAACCGGAGACAGCTTAAATAATCGCAACACGTATTATCGCAGCCGTTTCGATGACCAGGACAGAATGCTGCTTTGCCAGAAAGTGGTTTATGGCGAGGTCGAATCCGAGCATCAGTATCAATATTACGATGACGGCGGTTTAAAGCATGCGCAAATAACCGAGGACGATGAAGTGCGCGAGATTTACTTTAACGAGTCGGGCGAGATGGTGTGACGCGGCTTAACGATTTAATTGGAAAAACGCTTGCTTACAGGGACAACTTTGCGAAACGTTAAGTTGATGCGTCCCTCCGTCACATTTTGATCGACTGGAACGCTGTGCAGCCAATGGTGTTGAAAATTCGGCCGCATAATCAATAAGGTGCCGCTACGCAATAATACCCGGCCGTTTTCCGAAGATTGTTTATGCCGGAACTCGAATTGGCGTTCCGCGCCGAACGTCAATGACGCGATAAAGGGTTGCTCGCCCAGTTCCGGCTCATTATCCGAATGCCAACCGACATAATCATTGCCGTTTCGATACAGATTAACCAATACCGAATTAAAGGAGAAATTTAAGGCCGACTCGATTTGGGTCCTGATCTCGGACAGCAACGGAGTCCATGATCGGGTTTGCAGCAGGTTGTTACTGTAGCTGTAGCGAATGCCCGGATCGGCATGCCATGTTTGTAATCGGGGCAGGGTAAATTGCCGTCCGGCGACCGTATATCGATTATCGGGCCAATCTTGTTCATGCAGTAAACGTCGATAGATGCGTTCGCATTCGGCGGCATCGTAAAAGCCTTCGATGATCTCCAGCTCGGAGCCATGCGCCATCGACTTACGCTTCGGATTGCATGTTAATGTGAGTTGCCAGGGCGCTGTCCATCGTCGTCACATGCAGCCCGAACCATTGCGGGAGGCGGTCTTTGACAAACGAACGGCCAAAAGCAATCAGTCCTTTATCGACCCGCGATTTAAATTGCTTGAACTCCCCGAGAACCCGTTGATGTTCGCCTTTGTGATCGGTCACTCCCGGAAAGGAAAATTGCTGCATCAACTGGTTTTCCCGATCAAAATGCTGCTCGGTCTGTTCGTATAATTGCTGGAACAAGGCCGGAAAAGTCGCGTTATCGGCAGTTTCCAGCTTGTTTAACAGGCTGATAAATTCATCATGATCGATATCGATCAGCTCATAGCCGACGATAGGCATGGCGGCTTTTTCAATGATTGTCATTTTGTGTTTTCCTCATTTTTACGTGCTACGACATTGCCATTAAGTTAATGATTTTAGTGGGAACCAGCGTATTCTGCCGAGCGGGACGGGGGTTGCACCCCCGTCCCTAGCGTTTTCGATAACTACTGCCATATCTTCATCCGTCAAACGTTTCGGACGGGGTTGCAAACCCCGTCCAGCCATAGACCGGCTTTTGGAATGCTCAACTAGGGTCTTTAGGCTAATCCAAACGATAACCTTCCTCCATCAAGACGCGTCTTACCACCGGTCGCTCAAGCATCAATCGATAGTGTTTCAGGCATTTTTCCGGCAGCGTAATCCCGGTTTTATAGGCCCAAAACTCGACATAAAACAAAGCCGCATCGGCGATGCTGAAAGAACCCATGACATAGCCTTCAGGCGGCAAACCGGCATTAATGACGGCAAAGCCTCGGGTCACGACATCAATTCCTTGAGTTCTTACGGTCTCAAAATCGGCTTCGTTGACCGCGAAACGGTCGGTCGTAAAAATTCTGGCAAAACCCTGGCCGTGAACGGTGCCGACCACGTAATCCATCAACTCGATAACACGCGCGTCGCCGTCCGGGTCGCCGGGCAACAGTTTGGCTTTGGGGTAGCTTCGCGCCAGCCAATAGGCGATCGCTTGAAATTCGGTCAATGCGGCGCCATCGTTGCGCACCAGCGTCGGGATGGTCGCTTTCGGGTTTACGGCAAGATAGTCCGGCGTATTTTGATCCCCAGCCATTAGATTCACGAGATGCGCTTCGAAAACCAAGTCGAGCTCTTCCATTAAAATATGGATGCCTGTCGTGCAGGAGCCGGGCGTTAAATACAATTTCATTCGATGTTTCCTGTGGGGTTTAAGCGGACTGCGCTACCGGCATTCCAGAAAATAAGCATTAAGCGTTAAAGCAAAGTTTTGCCAAAGCCCGGCGATGTCCCGCATCACCGCGTTAAGGTAAGTTTTGTCCGGTTTATGCTCGTCGGGAAAGTTGGATAAGGCGCAGGAGGTGCGGTGTTTATCGACGACAAACAGTAAGAAGTCGTCGGCGAATCCGTTGAAAGCGCCCAGCGCTTGCCGGGTTAAATCCGATAATCCTTGATTAACCGGGCTTGCGGCGCTATCGAACGGCAGCGTTTTCACAAAGGCCAGCGCTTCGTCATAAGCCTGTTCCAAAACGATCAGCACATTGCGTTGCAAGCAGCCGTCCCATTGTTGCCGCGAAAGGTCTTGGGCAAGCAACTGCGCGTATTGTTTTTGCAACACCGGCTTTCGTTCGGCGATATAGCGGCACAATTGAGCGATGCTGTCGGCGTTGGTCATCATTTATGTCCTTTTAGGATATGGTCGGTAATAACTTCCCGAAACATAAACTCATCGTTTCCACGCTCTGCGTCACTGCCATTAAGTTAAGAGATACGCTGGTTCCCAAGCTCCTGCTTGGGAACCCAGTGAGCAAAGCTCTCGGCAACCGCTCCTGCGTTGCTCTACCTCCTGCATCCATGCAGTCGCAGCTTTGCGAGCCGGGAAGCTAGAGCTTCCCGTACTGAATTCCCAAGCAGGAGCTTGGGAACTAGCGCGCAGGAGAGCGAGCTTTTTTCTTAACTTAATGGCAGTGACGCCCAGCGTGGGAACCATTAACGTCCTTCGGTTAAATGCGACGGAAGCATTAATTCAATTTCTCCAGCAAGCCCGGCTTAATCTGCTCCAGCCAGCCGATAATCCGGGTTGTGGTCATTTCGGGTTGGCTATGATGATCCAGCACCAGGCCGACAAACTTATTGTCGATTACCGAGTGCGAGCGGCTGAAATGGTAGCCTTCGATGCTCCAGGCTCCGATAACCTCTGCGCCGTAAGCCACACAGTGCTGATACAGATGAATCAGCGAACTGGCAAAGCGATCGTAATATTTCTGTTGATTGCCCAAACCGAACAGCGCAATTCGCTTTCCGGACAAGTCGGCATCGTCAAGGCGGAATAAAAACTCTTCCCAGTTCCCCTGTTCACTGCCTGTGGTTCTGCCGGGTAACTCGCCGACCCCATAACTGGGCGCTCCCAGAATCAGGGCTTTATATTGCAATAATTCCGACACCTTGGCTTGATTCACATTAGCCGGTTCGCTGGCAATGTCATCGCCTAAAACCCTGTACATGATCTGGGCCATCGCTTCCGTCATGCCGGTCTCTGTGCCGTAAAATATTCCGATCTTGTTCATAATGAAACCCAAGTTAGTCGTCGGTTAATGCACAGCAATATTTAAACCAACACCTATTTATTGAGCGGAAGCGGCCGTTGGCGCGTCCGGAAGTAAACCTGCTTAGAGAATCGTTGGTCATCTTAGTAACAATACGGCCGAAAAGTGGGCGGGTTTGTTACAAAATAACGACGCACAAGGGTGGTTTGGATGCGGTCCAGCGTTTGTTATCTCCTCGTCCTATCAATGACTTATGCTTGTTTTTCACGCTTTCAAGCAATGCGCTACAGGTCTGGCATCATAATTGATGCTTTATAAGCACTATGGATTTGGAAGCTGAACATTATGACCACCTATGCCATCGGCAGTGTAAAAGGCAATTACCGGTTACTGGTAAAATTACTGGAGAAAATCCACTTTGATCCGGACAACGATTGTTTATGGTTTACCGGCAATTTAGTCAATGAAGGGCCGGAGTCTTTGGCCGTACTCAGGTTGGTCAAGGACTTGGGCAAAAAAGCCGTTACGGTGTTGGGCAATCAGGAATTGCACTTGTTGGCAGTAGCGGAAGGTTTTGAGCAACCCGAAGCGGGCGATACGCTGGATGACATTCTTAACGCCCCGGATCGGGACGAACTATTAAAGTGGCTGCGTCGCCGGGGCTTTATTCATCACGATTCCAAACTCAACTTTACCCTGGTACATGCGGGCATCCCGGCTGAATGGAGTTTTAGCCAGGCGTTAACCTTTAGCTATGAAGTTGAATCGGCCCTTTCGCAAAATAATTACATGGCTTTACTCGAAAACAGGGAGCAAGGCCAATCCCGTTGGCATGCAAAACTCAGGGGGTGGAAACGGCTGAGTTTTATTATCAATGCCTATACCCTGATGAAATATTGCGACGGGCAAGGCAAACTGGATTTCAATAGCAGTGGTGCGGTAGGAACTCAAGCGGAGGGTTTGCTGCCTTGGTACCGGCTGCCCGACCGTCTTACGTCCAGTTTGAATATCATTTTTGCCGATGATGCTGATTTTGAAGACGACATTTTCCCCGGCATTTATCCTTTATCAAGCCAAGGGCAGCTATCCGCATTGAAGTTGGCGGCAAGTCCTGAAAGAATCAGCATAGCCTGCTAGGAAGAGCTATTGGGCAAAGGAATACCCGGTTTATTTACGTGATAATGTTATGCGGGATGTTTTATCGCTTTTGACTGGGCATTAAAAGCTATCGCATGTCTTCTAGTAATTATGACTAATGATGAGTTTTAACCTTTACTCAAAATCATTGAACATTGTTATTTATGTTAACTCTGAGGTAATTCGCTGTGACAGCTAACGCCCCCTAGTTGACATTCGAAGCTTTGCGCTCAATGTCGGCAGGGATTCAATTAGCAGCCATTCAACGCCAAGCTCAGCGGCGGAGCGTTAGCGGAGTCCGCTGGAGCGTTGGGTTAGGCTTGTAATGTATTACGAATTGAGCGCGTTGATAAAATCATCAATCGAGACACCAGCCTGTTTGAGCAATCCCGCCAAAGTGCCTATTTTGATTTCACGATGGTTCGGTACAACACAACCTTGCGAGCCTTTACGAAGAACAATATGACTACCTCGTTGACGGACAACCGTAAATCCAAGACGTTGCAAAGCACGAACAGTATCGTTTCCCGAAATAATCGGTAAGCTAGGCATGTGAGGCAATCTGGAAGGTTGTAAGTAATGAACGACCTATAACAGTTAGGGGAAATTCTTCCAAGTAAAGCTCGGTAGCTTCTTGAAGATTTGTAATAGCTTCTTCAATAGTTTCCCCCTGAGTTGTAGTGCCCGTTTCAGGGTTAAAAGCGACATAACCACCCTCAATAGCAGGACTCAATACAGCTGATAGTTCCATTGGTTAACCTTTTTAAGTTTGATTTAGACAGTATCCACGTTATTCATTTTATGTAAAAGGCTTCTCCTTCACCTGATGGATTGTTAATCCCAATTAGATTGCCTTCCTTAGCTATAGGAACTTCATTTACAAGTCCCCAACTTTCACAACCCTTATTATCTTTTATAACGAAATTAAATGACGATTGGCGGGGTTTTATCAGTGCCGAATCTGGTACAGTAAATTTCCCTTTTGATGAATCAAGCTTTATCACGGTGTTTGGACGCAATACATGCCCGCGCTTGCCGTAAAATATCACAGAGATATCATCATAGGCAATTGACTGGTCAAGTTCATACTCAATATTATTTGGTTGTGAACTAAACACTTTACGCACGTAATCAGATGGACTCGCACATTCCGCAAACAAAGTTGGAGATACTACAACTCCCGCCAATAAAACGGAAACTATCCTAACGTATAGATATTTGATGTTCTTCATTATTCCACCCTTATTACTGAAGTTCTTGGTTGATTTTGTTCGTAACGTCCCAATTTGCATCTTGAGTAACTTCTTTTAAAAGTTTTGTACGTCGCTCAAGTATCTGGTTACATTGTGCAGAGTTAATTTCAGATTTAAGGCTGCCAACATAATATGTGATGCCGCTAATGAATGTAAGCACAGCAACTACGGTTCCAACAACTTTACAAGCTTCGTTAATTTTGAGGCTATTAAAATCAGCTATCAAATCAGAGACCGTTTTATCACGAATATGGGTCATTTGCTGCTCCATGTTATTGAAGTTTACGCCTAACGTAGAGCTAACCGGGCGCGGCCCAGAAAGCTGAAAAAATAAAACCGCATTGTAACCGCGCTCCGGTTGAGCGCCATGTGTACGCCCGACATGGGCATTAACTAATGAGGTGAAAGTCCTCTGTAGGAGAATCACCGTCGAAAACCCTGTTGTTATTAGACGATAACTACTAGCGAATGGCAAGGGCTGATCCGTGAGGAGA
>Ga0208629_100404_pt1 | contig 21222 bp, 20 predicted proteins | sample LakWasMet19_HOW5_2_FD_183865 | JGI IMG/M metagenome (GOLD analysis project Ga0208629, IMG submission 183865) | Freshwater sediment methanotrophic microbial communities from Lake Washington under simulated oxygen tension - Sediment Metagenome... | ecosystem: Environmental > Aquatic > Freshwater >... | reverse complement strand
CTGCTGGATCACGACGGCGTCCAGGAACAGCTTGCGCTCCGCGCGCTCCACGATCTTCTCCTCCACGGACTTCTCCGTCACGAAGCGGAACACGCGCACCTGCTTCTTCTGCCCGATGCGGTGCGCACGGTCCATCGCCTGCAGGTCCATCTGCGGGTTCCAGTCGCTGTCGTACAGCACCACGATGTCCGCGGTGTACAGGTTGATGCCCAGGCCGCCTGCGCAGGGGAGCGGGTGCAGAGGTGGTGGTGCGGGTGGGGAGGTGGGGGTGGTAGGTGGGCAGGGGGGGGGGGGGGGGGGGACGGATGGCAGACAGGGCAGATGGGGAGCTAGCCGGGTGGAGGGGAACGGAAGCTACCGGGAGAGCAGGCTGGGGTTGGGCGGCATGGATTACAGACAGCGGACGCCTCGCTCCCGCACAGCAGCCGCTGCAGACCACCCCGCTGTCCTGCGACACATGCGCCAACCGCCCCGTCTGTCCCGCGCGCAACCCCGCGCCACTCACCCGCGCGCGTGGAGAGCAGGAACACAAACTTCTCGCTGCCGGGGGCGTTGAACTCGTCCATCTGTCGGTCGCGGTCCGCGCCGGGCGTGTTGCCGTCGATGCGGCAGTACTGCAGGCCCGTGAGGCGGCAGTAGTCCTCCAGGATGTCGAGCATGCGCGTCATCTGGCTGAAGACGAGCACGCGCGACCCCTGCCCGCGCAGCTTGGGCAGCAGCTTGTGCAGCAGCGTCAGCTTGCCGCTGTTCTCCCACAGGTGCGAGCCGTCCTCGTACGGCGGCCCCGGCTCCGCGCCGTCGAAGAGGTACGGGTGGTTGCACACCTTGCGCAGCTGCATGAGCACGTTCAGCAGCCGCACGCGGTCCGCGCCGCCGATGGCGTTCAGCGCCGCGGCGTCCTTGGACAGCAGGTTCTTGTACCACGCCTTCTGCATCGCGGACATGCCAATGAAGAGCTTGGTCTCGATCTTGGGCAGCAGCGAGTGCTCCACGTCCGCCTTCAGGCGCCGCAGCAGGAATGGGCGCAGGATCGCGTGCAGCTTCTTGACCGCGTCGGCGTTGGACACCTTGCCCGACGCGAAGAACTCGTCGAAGTCCTCCGCGGACTTGAACAGGTCGGGCAGCAGGAAGTTGAGCAGCGCCCACAGCTCGTGCAGGTTGTTCTGCAGCGGCGTGCCCGTCAGCAGCAGGCGGAACTCGGAGTCCAGCTGCCGCACGCGCGTGGCGAGCACCGACTTTTCGTTCTTGATGCGGTGCGCCTCGTCGATCACCACGTAGTACCACTGCACGCGCTTGAAGGCCGCGTGCTCGATGCACAGCGTCTCGAAGGACGTCACCACCACCTCGTACTTGCTGCGGGCGCACGGGCGAGCGGGCGGTGGGAAAGCAGGTTGGGAGGGGGAAGGGTAGCGTGAGGACGAGTGCGGAGGGAGAGAGCGGTGAGGAGGGGTGCGAGCAGCGCGGGGTGATCAGGAACATTCGAGCAAGCCTCGCCTCGCAACACACGCCGTACAACACATGCCTCGCAATGCAGAGTAGGCATACACGCCTCCCAGTGCAGATAAGGCGTGCACGCCCCGCGAACGCACCCGCTGAGCATCTCGTCGCGGATGAGGTGCTGGCGCTCCTCCTTGTCCGCGCCCTGCAGCTTGAGCACCTTGAAGGTCGGCACGAACCGCGCGAACTCGCGCGCCCAGTTGCCGATCGTCGACTTGGGCACCAGCACCAGGTGCGGCCCGCGCACCTTGCGGAACTCCTTCACGTACGTGAGCAGGGAGATGGACTGCAGCGTCTTGCCCAGGCCCATCTCGTCGGCGAGGATGCCTGCAGCGGGGGAGCGGGCGGTGCGGGTCAGGGAAGGTGGGATGCGGTGGCGGGACGAGAGAAGAAATTGCTGATACGCTCAGTGAGGTAGGGTTGCACGCAGGTGGAACGGCGCTGCGTATCCTCACACACACGCTGCCAGCTGGGTGTGGCGCCTGTCCGTCCAAGAACACGCGTGCATCCAGCACGGAGACGACAACACGCACGCCCCAGGCATGCGCCACAGGCATGCGCCACAGGCAGCAGGCGGACCGACGGATGGACACGCACCGGAGATGCCGCGGTCGTGCAGGCTGATCATCCAGTTGAGGCCCTCCAGCTGGTACTCGCGCAGGGTCGTGCCCGTGATGAGGGAGGGCTGCTTGGTCAGGCGCGTGACGCGCCCCGTCTCCTCCGCCTCCGCCACCAGCTCCTGCGCAGTGACAGACGGGGAAGGGGGGGGGGGAAGGGGGGGTGGATGGGCACAGGGATATGGGCAGACGAGGAAGTGAATTACATGTGTGCGGGCAAACGGGATGTGCAGCAGAGGGAGTGTGCAGACCACGTAAAATCGACGGTGGGAGGTGGGGGCAGGCGTGAGGCTCGCGTACGCGTGGGCGATGAGACGGCTGAAGGGGCGTTGCAGCTGACCGCCACCAAAGCCAGCTGCTGCGCTACATAGGCTGCCGAAGCCGCCGCAGGAGCGTCAGCGCCTCGTGACCGGCGTTGCTGCGCTGGCGCCGGCTACGAGGCTCGCGCGTGCGACGGGTATAGGCAGCGGGGCGGCTCCGAGCCGCTGTGGCTCGCATCGACTCCGGCTCCAGGCGCCCCCACAGCCTCCTCCCGCCCGCCTCGCTGCTGCTGATGCTGAGACGGCGCAGCAACACTGCACCCAGCGCCAGCGCCGACGCTCTCGTCTCTCGGAGCCGAGAAATGGGCCCACCGAGGCGTGCTCAAGGCAGCGCGCCGCCTGTCCGCGGCAGAACGACTCGGCCGAAGCGCCGCGCTGCCGATGCCTGTGAGCAACCCGCGACACGCGGTTGCCAGCAAACACGCGGCAGCCAGTTGAAGGCGCGCCGGCGATCGTCGCTGGGGGCAGCAGCGTCGGCGATCACAGGAAACATCCGGACCCCCGGATGCGTGATGGAGCCGCATGTACAACAAGACAAAGCGACGAGTGCGCCGGTGGCGTGACGCCCTGGAGACGGGGTGGCCAACCGCTGCAGCACAGCCCTCTTCGCCCACGAGTACGCATCTAGAGAAGCACCACATGCCCCTATCCCTTCACAGGGGTGCAACTCCGCGCCAGCACAGCCGCCGCCGCAGTCGAGTCAGCAGAACCACCGCCCAGCCGCTATCGCGAAGAAGCGGTCGGGGACAGACGGAGCCAACGTCCGTGCCGCAATTCGAGTCACGGTTTCTGCCGAGCGTGGGGTGCCGCGCACGCAGACGCGTCGGGAAAAGTGAGGAGAGTCGCCGACGCAAGAGACGGCAGTGGAAAGACCTGGACAGCCAAACGCCAGACAGCCAGTCAGCAACCAGACAGACAGCTGCAACGCACCTCATCCTCGTCCTTCTCCGACACTGCGTGGTGCCCGCGCTTACCCGCGCCAGTGCCCGCTCCGGCGCCTGCACCCGCTGACGAGGCCCGCCCACCCGCCCCGGCGCCTGCACCAGCGCCTGCTCCGGCGGCGTGCGCCTCTGCTGCAATCTCCAGCCGGCACTGCTCCAGGGTGTACTGCGTGAAGAGCTCGGCGCCGCGCATGAAGAACTCAAAGCGCTTGTCGGCGGAGGCGTCGCCGTGCATGCGCCGCTCCTGCTCCGCGCGCCGCTGCAGCTCTGCGAGCTTCAGCCCGCGCCGCCGCCGCAGCTCTGTCAACTCAGGGGCCACATCGGGGTGCCGCTTCCTGCCGCCTCCAGCGCCAGCTGAAGCAGCGGAGGCAGAGCCTGCACCGGCGCCAGCTCCGTAGTCCTCGTCATCCTCCTCGAGCTCCACATTCTCGGCTGCACGAGTGTTTGCAGTGGAGGTGTGGTGGCCGGTGTTTGAGAAAGGCAACAAAAGCCGACCAACGAGAAAAGCCATCGCACAATAAAGACATTGTACTCACCCTCCAGGAGAAGCTCCTCGTCCTTGTCCTGCGAAGGAAGGAGACAGCGGTGGAGAAAGCAGGGGCAAAGCTCGGATCCATGCCTGCGGGCCAGAGGTTGATCAACATCGGCTTCAGGTGATCGCAGGCGCGAAAAGGCAGTGACATACCAGAGTGCTGCCCTTCGCCCCTGCGTCTGCCATCCCAGCGTCCCACGGCTGGCTCCTTGACACCGAGGAGCGAGCAACTGCTCCGATGCTCAGGCCAATCGGTCAGAGGTCTACAAAAACCAAAACTCGATCAAACACAGCTGTTTCTGTCAGACCAGCAAATATATTGCCACAATCCGCTCCACGAGTGAAAGGAATCCTCCGCATGTCTCATGGTTTATGTGGAATGAGAAACTTGTGCCCAAACGTGAGAGTGACAGATGCGCTTTCATGGCACATCAAATAAGTTCGTTTCAAGACAAACCTAGGCGATAATCATTTGCGAGCTGGCAGCTCCGCGTCGCGGCGCTTGAGCCAATGGGCAACACTTCGACTCTCGCACCGATGAGAGCCCCTGCCGCTGACCCACGGCTGTCGGCGAGTGCTGTGTTACAGCCTGTGTAGCACAGCGGCAGGCGATTCATCCGGAGTGCAGCAGCGACGCAAGCAGCGCCGCCGCGACAGCTGGGGCGCAATTGCAGCAATACCTCGTAGTTGTAACCACAACAACCATCGCAGTCAGGAGTGTCCACAGGGCTTCAAGAAGTTTTTTGCTGCGAGCTAATTGCGACGTTCGCCCTGCAGTACTGTTGATTCCACGTCAGGTTGCCTGATGCAGCAAGTTCAACAAGCGGTGGCGCACAGCCGGCTTTGAGGGCTGTAGGCGACGGGAGGTGCGCACAGCCACGCGATGAGAGCACACTCGACCCACCGGTGAGCTGGTTGGTTGTCAGCGACACGCGCATGCCCGACTCGCGGCGCCTCACGGTCACGCGGTGACCTTGAAGACGCTGCCGCCCGTGCCGCCCATGCCGTCGAAGAGGAACACCTGCTGCACGGGCTCGTCGCGCTGGCTGATGAGCTTGACCACCTCCTGGCCCATCTGGCCGCCCAGCACCGCTGCGACGGGCACCACCTCGATGCCTGCGTGGCCCACAAAGGCGGCAAGCGCCGCTTCGCTGAACGTGTTGCTACCCAGCTGCATGCCCGCCGCCTCCAGGCTGCTGCGCGCATACGATCGAACCTGGTCCGCGGTCGGCGCGGCAGCCTCAGCTGAGGACGACAACGCCGCAGCGCTGCTGCTTCCGTCAACGGCCGAGCCCGACGCAAGACCGGACGTGAGCGCGTAGTACGCTGCAGACGCAAACGAGAACGGCGACAGGACGAACGGGAGGGGTAGGCGAGTGAGCAACTGAACCGCGCACAGCGTTGCGGCATGACCCGCGCAGCCACACTGAGGGCACGCGTGTCGCGGGTCCTCCAGTAGCACGAAACTCCACGTGAAGGAGCCCGGGGACGACTCGGCAGTCTCGCGTTTGTCCCCAGCTTGCCAGGCAGCCCTCCAGATAGTGGCTGCAAGCAATTTGGCACAGATAACCCATCACGCCCCGCATGCGTCAAGCAGCATGTTTACACACCTCGCCACGCGAGAAACGGTGCGCCCAGGTCCTTGCGCAGCGGCCAGACTTTGTTCGCGGGCGCAGTCACGACGGCCGCGAGGGACGGGTATTCGATGCTGCGCGCCTCTGGTGTCACCACTGGCGCGTCGCCAGGCTTCGCTCCCGGCCTGCAATGCGGTAGCACGCAAACAGACGACAAAGGAAGCCGTGAGACTCCGACAGCTCCCGAGCAGCTCCCACGAGCCGCCGTCACCGTTGAGAGCCAACAACAAGAGTCGAGCAACACCGCCGCCTCGGCACTCGGGCGATGCATGACATCGGACGAGCACGCCCTCTATGCAGCTACCCCGCGCTCGCCCCGGCACTCTGACCCCCAATCCAGCACTTGCGAGCTGTTGAGCTCTTGACCCGGAACCCGGCGTGGGCGGCGCTGCGCAGCGCATCTCTCAATCGCTCACCTGGTGAGGTCTTTCGTGAAGGAGTGCCGGCCAAAGTCCAGCGCAAACATGCCCCAAAAGCCATACAGCGCAGCTGAAATCACGGGGACAGCCAAGCGATGGCATCGTTCTGCGAACGCGACCTGCAGGGCCGTAATGTCAGCAGTGCAGATGCCTTGTTATGCCGAGGTTTGCGTCTACGCAGCACGGATCGCCGGGTGTAGCTCCCTGCAGCTCAAGGGTGGGTGTCGCACCTGCTCGGCAGCGGTGCTATTGCCGCAGTGGATGGCGAGCCGGAAGGCACAAAGCTCTTCGTCGCCCAGCGCTGCAACCTCGCGATCCAAGACATGCACCTCCACAAGAGGGTTCATCTCCTGTACACGCGGCAAGCACGCCGCAGCGCGAGTTCGTCCGATATCGTCCGCTGACAAAAAGAATTGCGTGCCGAGGGCTGTCTCATCCACGACGCGGTTGTCGTGGAGCGTGAGGTTTATCCCCGCGAGGACAAGATTTTTAGCGACCTCCGCACCCAGCGCACCCAGGCCGATGACCAGAACGCGAGACGACCGCATGCGCTTTTGCGCTTCCACACCCCAGAGGCGGATCTGACGATCGTACACCTCAGCCTCCTTCTCTGAAAGCGCCCCAGAGCTTGCCGCCGCAGCCATCGTGTCAGTTGCTCCAAGGTTGAGGTGGAAGATGGATGTGACAGAGCCTTGAACGGCAGCCTGATAGCGAACATGCAGCTTGCAGCACGCAATCACAGCGGGATGGAAGTTTTCAGCCATGGATTTCTTGGATTTCATCTGGGGTAATCGGATCGACAGAGTACTTTCGTGGGTGTACGAAAATGCGCGACAACGACAACAGTGGGAAACGCTACATTGAAAACCCACGTGCATCGTGCATCAGAGTGCCCGTTGGGGTGATTTTTGACCCGATAATCAGCAGTGTTCGCATGTTTGGCGAACGTTTCGCACTGAAGAAAGGGTTGTCCCAGCCCGCGAAACGCGCCGTTCCACGTCGCCGCCGCGCGGCGCGATTGGCCGCGCTCTTGGCCCAGGGCCGAACGCCGAACCATGGGGTGCGGCAAGAGTAAATCGCTGCCACCGAGCGACCATCCGGTAGACGATGAGGAGTCGAATCTTGGGGGTGTCGAGAAGGACACCGAGCTGACCGTGCGCGTTGACAACGCCGCTACACCTGAGCCACAAGGACCTCTGGAGCAGGCATCTGATGGGGTTATTGCAGCGGCTCTACGCCAGAAACGGAAGGCGAACGTCGTCATCTTCGGGGAATCCGCCCTTGGCGCAGATATCCCAAGCGCGAAAAAGAGCGTGCCTAAGAGCGATGCCGTGCGCGAGCTCATCACGCAGGCGCTGCACGACAACGTGTTTTTCGCCGAGTTCGGTGGCGCTGAGCTGCGCGATCTCGTGGATGCAATGGAGCCTAAGAGCGAGGCGGCGGGCACTGTGGTCATCAAGCAGGGCGACCCGGGGGACAACTTCTACGTGATCGAGAGCGGCAAGTTTGAGATCATCGTGGGCGAGCGCAAGGTGGCGGACTGGGGTGAGGGCACCCGCAACCGCACCTTCGGCGAGCTGGCGCTGCTCTACAACCTGCCGCGCGCCGCCACGGTGCGCGCGGTGAGCGACAGCCAGCTGTGGTTCATCGACCGGCCGACCTTCCGCAGCATCATCGCGCGCGCGAGCCAGGCGCAGAACGAGCGCCTGCGCAGCGCGCTGCGGCGCGGCATCCTGGAGGACTTGACAGACGCACAGCTGGAGGCGCTGACGGGCGCGGCGACGATCGTGAAGTACAAGCAGGGCGACGCGATCGTGCGGCGCGGGGAGGCGGGCGAGGTGTTCTTCATCATCGAGGCGGGCTCCGTCATCTGCAAGAACTTGAGCGGCGACCAGTCCAACAACATCCTGACGGCAGGCGACTACTTCGGGGAGCGCGTGCTGCTGCGGCGGGAGGCGCGCGCCGCAGACGTGGAGGCACTGACAGACGTCTCTCTCATCGCCCTGCACCGGGAGGACTTCGAGACGCACCTGGGCCACCTGCGGGACCTGCTGGAGTACAACATCGGCATGCGCCTGCTGCTGTGCACGCCGCTGATCGGCGCGCTGTCGGAGGAGGCGCGAAACGACATGTTTGGCTGTCTGTCGGTCGCGAGCTACGCGGACGGTGCTGTGATCGCGGCGCAGGGCCGGCGCTGCGACTCGTTCTTCATGGTCAAGGACTCGAGCGTGGCGGTGCGGCAGCTGGTAATGGCGCCGGCTGGCGCCGCTTCCGCGTCCCCGCGGCTGCGCCTGAGCACAGCGTCCCGCGATACCCTCTCCGCTAGCGGCGTGGCGGTGTCTCCGCCGCCCTCTGGACGCGGCCCCAGCGGCAGCGCAAGCGGCAGCGGCGGCGGGTTCCTGACGCGCTCCTTCAGCCGCGCAAACGTAGCGTCGACCGGCGCTGCGACAGGCACTTCGTCGCCGCAGGCCACCCCGCGCCCTGAGGCTGCTGGGGCCGCTGCCGCCGTCCCGCCGTCCGAGCTGAAGCTGGCTGCCCCCGGCGGCAGCGGTAGCAACAACACCAGCCGCGCCGACACGGGCGGCCAGGCTGCCGCTGGGGCGGGGTCGGGTGGCGGGCAGGTAACGGTGACGCAGGAGCTGGGCCTGCTGCACCCCGGCCACTGGTTCCCCGACCGCGAGCTCGACGCGGACGCGCCGCTGCCCGCCTCGTTCGTGGCGCGCGGGGAGACGCAGGTGTTCGTGCTGGAGCGGGAGGCGTACCTGCGGCTCGTGGCGCCCGTCAAGCAGCGCCTGCTCGCAGACGGCCGCCTGCGCTCCTCCACGAGCGCGTATTACGGCACCTCGGCGGGCGGGCCCGCGGGGGCCTCCGCTGCGGCCGGCGGCGGGCCCGGCACGCCGTCAGGCGCGGGCTCGCCCCGCGTAAGCTCCGGCGGCACAGGTCCAGCGCGCATCGCGTCCGCACGCGCCCCCTCGGTGTCTGTGGCGGGGAGCGGCAGTCCTGCAACGACCTCCCGCGGCGGCGTGGCACCGGCTGCGGACGGGCTGCCGACGGTGTCCCCGCTGGCCCGCCAGGCGTCAGACAGGTTTGCGCCGTCAGGTACCGCTGCTGGTGCCGCCGGTGGCAAGGGCGTTGCGACGTCTGCAGCCGCCCCTGCAGCGAGCGCGCGCGGCGCGGGTCCAACTACGGACGCCCGCACTGCGCGGCCCGCAGGCGACGCTTCATCCTCGTCGCAGCATCGCGAGGGCACGGAGGAGCGGTCGGGGGCAGCGGGGGCGAGCAGCGGCGGCAGCAGCTCAGCAGCAGCGGGCGCGCGAACAGGCGCTGGCGCGATGCCAAGCTCCAGCCCCGCTGGGGGCGCCCTGCCAGCGAGCACCGCCCGGGCAGCCGGTGCGGCTCCTACTGCTACGCCGGGGGCGGCTGGCGCGCCGGTTGTGCCGTCACGGCCGAAGGAGGCCCGCCGATTTTCGAGCGACTTCAAGCCCCCACCGCCGGGCGCCGCAGGCGCGGGCGCCGGGGGAGTGGTTGGCGCCCCCGTCCCGACCCTGCCGCCCGCGACGCGCAAGCGCCTGGGCATCCCGCTGCGGGAGCTCGAGCTCAAGAAGACGCTGGGCACGGGCACGTTCGGGCGCGTGCGCCTCGCGCTGCACCGCAAGACGAACCAGGTGTTCGCGCTCAAGATGCTGCAGAAGGCGCAGATCGCGGCGCTCAAGCAGCAGCGCAACATCATGGCGGAGCGCGACATCCTGTGGCGCGTGGACCACCCCTTCATCATCAAGCTGTACGACACGTACAAGGACCGGGACCGGCTGTACATGCTGCTGGAGCTGGTGCAGGTGCGTGTGCGGGCACGTGTGTGTGCGTGTGTGTGTGTGTGTGGGTGGGTATTGTGGGCGTGGGTGGGTATCTGGGTGTGGGTGCAGGTGTTGAACGTGTTTGTGTTGTGCGTGTGCGTCGGGGTGGGTAGGTGGGTGCAGGTGCGTGGAGCGGGAATCAGGCGTGAGGGGATGACCACACGGCAGCTGGAGCACAGGCTGTACTGGTGCGGGCGCTTTCGATCCCGGGTGCGGTGTAACTGAAAAAGCAGCTTCCGGAAGCACGCCCGAGCGAGTGCAGCTTGCCATGCTCTGCCTGTTGGCTCGCCTGCTTGCATCCACTCGATGTGCACTTCTCCCGCCTCCTTGTGTTTCGTGCTTGCAGGGCGGCGAGCTGTTCGGGCGGCTGCAGAACAGCCCCACGCCCGGACGCATCAGGCCGGAGGAGGCGCGCTTCTACGCGGCGTGCGTGGTCGATTCCTTCGAATATCTGCACTCGCTGCACATCGTCTATCGCGACCTGAAGGTGCGTGCTGGGGCCGGGTGGTCCATGGGTGCTCGGCTGTGCTGGGCTACCGCTCTGCCTCAGTGGGGGCTCGCTGCTTCCATTACCAGCTCTCGTGCTGTTGGCTTGTTTGTAACTGGAAAAACTCGGTTGTGTGTAGCTGCGCTCCTCGCAACGTCTTGTCACCTCGTTTTGTGCCCTCCCCATCCCTCTGCCCCCGCGACAGCCTGAGAACCTGCTCATCGACTCGCAAGGCTACCTCAAGCTCGTGGACTTCGGCTTCGCCAAGTTCGTGCTGGACCGCACCTACACGCTGTGCGGCACACCAGAGTACCTGGCGCCCGAGCTCGTGCTGGGACGAGGTGAGCTGCGGCGCTCAATGCCCGTGGTGCCCGGCGGCTGCGGTGCCTGACGCGTGCAGGCGTGGGCGTATTGCCCCGCTCAGCTCTAGAGCGACGGCAGATACGCGGCCCAGCATATGACTAGGAGCCCTGCCGCGGAGGGCGGCTGTTGTGATTGGCGCGCGCGTGCCCTTGAATGCTGCATGCTGGAGCGCCACTGAGAGTGTGCTCATTGAAGTGTCACTCTGACCGAACCGCTCCTCCCCGCCTCTTCTGCGCAGGGCACGACAAGGGCGTGGACTACTGGGCGGTGGGTGTTCTGCTCTTCGAGCAGGTGGCCGGCTACTCGCCGTTCGCGGACCGCGCGCACAACGACCAGATGGTCATCTGCAAAAACATCTTGAAGGGCGTGGTGGACTTCCCGAGCCACTTCCGCGACCGAGATGTGAGTCGCCGCACTAGGACGCAGCGTGAGACTCTGCGCTTGTGGCGAGATGGCTCAACAGGTGCTCTACGCGCGGGCTGGCTTCCCATCACTCTTCGCGTAATGTGTCTTCCCCCCTCCCTCTTTCTCTCGCCCTGCCCTCCGCCGCCGCTGCAGCTCCAGAACCTCATCCTGCAGATCCTCGTCAAGGACGTGGCGAAGCGCCTGGGCTGCCTGCGCGGCGGCGCGGCCGACATCAAGGCGCACCCCTTCTTCCGTAGCATGGACTGGGATCGCTTGCGCCGCCGGGAGCTGCCGGCGCCGTGGCGGCCACGGCTCGCGGGGGCGCTAGACACGTCGAATTTCGATGAATACGACGAGACCGACAAGGTCGCGCCGTACAGCGGCGATGCCGACTGGGACGCGGGCTTCTGAGGGTGCCGCGGTTGCCGTCTGTTGCGTGGTCTGCCCGCTGCATTTCCTGCTGAACCGGAGGACTGCGCGGGTGTCGTCACGCCTGCGAATTCTTTGATCGTCCCGCGTGTCGCAACCCCAAGAGTGCACGAGAGCCAATCCGTGAAATGCCTGCTTGCCCTGATCGGCTGTATGTGTCCTCGGCGTCGTTTGCCTGCTCCTGACCCCGGAGATCTGCGGCAGCCTGGGGCGCGGCGCCAGAGGGATGGCATGCGATGGACTGCTTGCCTTCGCGAGCGAAAGTCGCCTCACGACGCCTTTGGTAGGCGCATGCGACACTCTTGCACCCATAGTCCGACAGCCTGGCAGCGGTTATGAATTTGCATGTTGAGCTCGCCGCGTTGACCCTGCTACGGGGCCCCGCGGGTGTTGCTGTTGACCACGGCGCGGATGCATAACACTGACTTGACAAACGTTGGCCAATTGGGAACATGTCAACACGCGCTGCTGAGTCGGCTGGTGCAACGCGAAATATTGCTTGAGCGTGCAATTTGGCGAGCGCTAGCGCTCATACGCGCATATGCATGCAGCGACGTCGACTTGTCCTGATTCAGCAGTCGCGACACACACGTGTGCGCTCTGGTGATGTGGATCGGATCCTCAACGTTAACGAAATCGCTACTCTGAACCCGGATGCTTTCCCTCGAGCTCAAAAACGTTTACCGCCACGCGGACCTGTAGCAGCGGGAAGTGCGCTCAGGTTTCGTCGGGCGCCGCCGCCCCCCGGCAGTAGAGCGCAGCCTTCCTGTTCTGAGAGCCCATCAGCTCTCACGGCCATCAATGAGCGTCGTGACGAAGTGCGTGTAGCGGCCGACGGGCAATCCGAGGCGCTTGGCAATCAAGTGCATGATGGTACCTGCAGAGCACACACGTGCAGACACAAGTCCGGCTGGGCGTTGAACATGAAACGTACAGCCGAGCAACAATCACAACACGAGCGGCTGTTGGGAATCCAAATAAAGGAGTCGATATGCAACGGGAGCGGTCTGCTTGGCCGCTCAGCGGCTGGTGTGTTTTGCCCGACAACCCGCGGTGCCCCCAAACTCTGCGGTGTCTATCGCCTGCTGCGGCCGCACCCACCGATGTAGTGGATGTTTTTGGGGAAAATGGTCGCGGCCTGCGCGCGCATGATGCCCGTGCAGGATAGCACCATGCTTGGCGCCGCGGAAGGTGCTGCAGAGCCAACAGCAGGGGCCTCCTCAAGATAAAAGTGCAGCTCTCGCAGGCACTTGGCGTCCTCGTCCACGGTGTGCTCGATGCTGCGGTTCGGGATGGTGATGATGGCGCGCTTGCTGCGCGGGAAGTGCGTCAGACAATCCACCACGTTGTCAATCTTCGCGGCGATACCCTTCCGGTAGTCGCCCTGCCCGCCTCCGCGCGCCGGCGTGTAAAACTTTGCGTGCAGCTCAGCATCGGCTGGGTTGGCCATGTCCAAAATATCCAAATTGTACTTGGTGTAAAAGTGGAGCGCGTCTGCACAGGGCGGCAGACCTCGATTAGTTCGCACGCGGGGATTGAGCCCGGGCCATTGCGCTGCAAAGCGGGCTTTCGCGCAGCGGCGCAGTCATTCAAAGCTCGCGCACCTTTCGGGAACAGCTCAGTCTCCACAACAATTGCCTCTTCGCTCATGTCCGCGACCTCAGCGCAGTAGTTGCGCACGAGCTTTGGTACAGCAGTCACCTGCATTGGCAGTGCACAATAATTCGGCATAGCTGGGCGGTAGGGCAGCACTACCGCACCAACGCGCCTCCCGCCGCAGCGCGCATCATCTCACCTTGATCAAGTGCTGCATCATGTCGGCAGGCGTCGCAAAGCGCCGGATCGGCGGCATGGCATCGTCAGCCATTGCAGATGCTGACAAATTGCAAGCGTATCGAGTTCTCCGCAAATCCGGCAGGAATATATGGAAAAGGTGGGCACGTTTTGCAATGCCCTTCAGCGCGGGCATGCACTCAACACTTCCCGCAGACGGAAATGGCAACTTGTCTCGAAATCTCTTCATTCGCCGAGTAGGAAACTTTCGAGCCGATTTCAACGGAATTTAAAGAACTACACTGCTGCCGCGAAAGAAGAAATTGTCAGCAGCTTAATTAGTATGATTTATATCGTTGGCTGTGGTGCAGCTCAATGTTCTCACTCTGCCAGTAGTGAAGCGGGTCCCGCTTCACCGAGCCACCATGGACGATGTCGAGGCTTGCTGTAAGCGACCCCGGCCCGTGGATTCCTGCGAAGGCGACGGCGATGGCGCCTGTGGAAACGTTTCATCATCTGCGAAGCGGGGACGGCGGCGGGTTTCCTCGTGCGCAAGCGAGGCTGAAGGCCTCCCTGTGCCTGCACCCGCCCATTCACACTCGCCTCCCGCGGACCTGGCGGCGATCAGCCTTCTGATGCACCGTCTTCAAAGTGACGTTGCGTTGCTGAAAGCTCAGCTCGGCGATGCGATGGGCCAAGTACGCGCTCTCACTGCTCGAAACGAGGAGCTGTCCATCGCTCAGAGCCTCCTCGAGCGAGAGAGCGCCATCGCGGCGTCACATCCAGCCGTACCCACACTCGTGCGGAATCACTCGCAGCTGTGGCGTACGATGTCGGAGGAGGCGGCGTCTGAGCCGGGGCTGCACTGGCTGCAGTGCCTGCAGGATTGCCCCGTGCAGCCTGTAGACCGGTGTGTGCTCGCCCTCTCCCAGCTGGCCCGGCTGCAAGTGGCACCCGCGCCTCCACCGTTCCGTGTGTTTGCGATCCTGAAAGAGCCCCTTTTTGACTGCCTCGCGGACGCGCCCGACGCCGACCTGGCTGATGTGATTGCTGTCGGCGACTACTTGCAGCTGCCCAAAGCGCTGGTGCTGCGCGTGCAGCAGCACCATGAAGCTGGTAACCTGCGCAGCAGACGCGCACCGCCGTCTGCGCTGCCGGCTGCCTTGCAGTCCTCTGCCGCGCTGCTGCCGCTGCTGCAGGCGGCCCTTGCCGCCGTCCCCGATGTTTTTGCAATGAACGCACGCGACCCTCATCTGTCCTTCCTACCGGTGGACCCCGACCTTGACGATGCGCCGGGTGGCGGGAGGGTATGGCTGGACCATATAGATGACGACCCCGCACGCCAACACGCGGCCCTGCTGGCGGACCCACACTTCCTGCGTGGCTTGTGCGGGGATTTGGAGGTCTCGCCCAGTCCAGGGGGCGACTTCCGGCAACGGTACCTCGCCGGGCTGTGCATCACCGGGCATGCGCTGCCTGACAGCTGCTTGATAGTGGGGGGTCGGGCTGGCTGGGACCTGTCCGCCGACATGGCTGCGGCGGTAGGCAACGTTGCTGCCATGAAGCAGCTGCTGCGCACGAACAGCAAGATCTCCGGTCGCTTCGTGGTCGCGTCGGCTGCGTTCTGCCAGGCAGAGGCACTCTCGTGGGCGATTAAGTGTGCTGGCGTTGACCCCAGCCTCGTGTACCCGCCTTATGCTGCCCGCGCTGGCCATCTAGGGACCCTGCAGGCGCTGGTTGAGTGGGGATGCCCGTTGACGGAGGAGGTCGCAGAGATCGCGGCAGGAGACGGCGACTTGGGCATGCTACAGTGGCTACGAGACCGCAAGTGCCCGTGGGATGGTGGCACCCTTGCGCAAGCCGCCTGCGGCGGTCACCGACATGTCATTGAGTGGGCGCTCGCCAATGGCTGCCCGCCCGACGAGCGAGCTTGCGCTGGCGCCGCTGCTGCTGGAGATTTGGAGCTGCTGGAATGGCTGCGCGCGAACGAGTTTCCGTGGGACGTGCGAGTGCACGTGCATGCCGCACGAGGCCGACACTTGGATGTCATGAAGTTCGCTCGCGAGAACGGTTGCCCGTGGGGCGCTGGGAACGCCGTGTGCGAGGCCGCGGCGCTTGGCGGCAGCTTCGATGTGATCCTGTGGTGCAGGGAGCAAGGCGCCGCATGGGGCCCGCGCACTTGTGCTGCCGCCCTGCAGGGCGGCCACGCGTGGCTGTTGCTGTGGCTACATGCGCGGGGTTGCCCAGTGAATGTGCGGACCCCGCTGGCGGCTGCTCTCCACGGATCAGCGGACATTCTGCGCTGGGCCCTCGCAGGGTCTGGACGATTCCTTCTGTTGCGATTCCGGCATCATGCCCCTTGCAGCTCGGCATGGGGACTGCATGCGTGTGGCAGTGGAGGAGGGCTGCTCAGAAGTCATTGGGACTGCTGCCGGCCGTGCCGCGGGCAAAGGGGACTTGCAAATGGTCCGCTGGCTTGTCGAGCGGGAGGCGGGTGTGGGCTGCTGGCACCGCCGTGCCTCCATCGACACCACGGTGATCGAGTGCGCCGCTGTCAACGGCCATATCCACCTATTGGAGTGGATGTTTGGTCGCGGGTTGTTCGCAAACGAGGGCCCGAGCGCGGCTTTCTACGCAGCAAGTACAGGCGAGTTGGAGACGTTGAAATGGCTGGGGCGGCGCGGTGTCCGGTTTGACGAGCAAGTGATGGCTGCAGCAGCTCGCGAAGCCAGCCTCTCCACGCTGCGATGGTTACGGGACGTCGCGCACTGCCCGTGGGATGCCGGAGCGTGCGAACAAGCGGCTGCGGCCATGGCAGGGACCCGGTCTCTCGAGGCGTTGCAGTGGCTCGTAGAGCGAGGCTGCCCGCTGAGCAAGGAGGTGTGGGACTGCAGCTCGCGCGAGTCTGGTGCCTCCCTCGTCGCGATGCGCAAGTTTTTTTGCACGCTGCCCGAGCGGCCCTGGGACGACAAGCTCGTGCTGTGGGCAGTGACCAGCCGCGACATGGACACAATGCTCTGGGCGCTCGCTCACGAGCCTGGCGCCGACGACGCCTTGAAGACAGGCGGCTACGCTGCCGCCATTCGGTCAGGGGAGGTGCGTATGTTGAAGGGTGTTAGGGACCGGTGCTCCGACGCATGCGAGTGGAGCGACGACGCGTTAGTCGCGCTCGGCCGCGCCTGCCCGGACATGATGCGTGCGTGCTTCTCGATGGGCTGCCCGCTCTCGTGCCGCACCTGGAAGCCGCTGCTGATCGCTGACTGGGCCGAGAACTTCGCGAGGCTGCTGCCGCGACTGGAACTCTTGTGCGAGCGCGGGTGCCCCTGGGACGACAGCGTTGCCGCAGACGCGGCGGCAGTACGTTATCGGGCGCCCGCCGAGTCTGCGGCTCTGCTGCAGTGGATGCGCGCCCACGGGTGCCCGGTCGATGCCGGGACATGTGCGGCGGCTGCAAAGCACTCGCTGCCGCTGCTGCAGCAGCTGAGGGCCGCTGTCTTCCCTTGGGACGGCTCCACTTGCGCGGCGGCGGCGCAAGCCGGGCAGCTCGCGACGCTCCAGTGGGCACACGAGCAGGCCTGCCCGCTGGGTGACTGCAGCGGGCTCATTGTGACGGATCATGGAGTCCGCGCGTGGTTGCAGGCCCAGGGGGTGGCCACGATCGCTCCTGAGTAGCAGAAGCGACAGCTTGCTGCCTTGGCCACACCTTTAGCTGAGCATCAACCGCTGCGTGCGCTGCATGCCCTGCTGCAGCAGGCTGCGGCTCGGAGTGCCACAGTGACCAACCACCCGCTGCATATTCTTGCCTCGCACGTGCACTCCTGTAATTGCCGCAATGCCTCGCATGATCGTGCCCTCCTCACACGACGGCATTGCGCTGCCTTGCAATTGAGCAAGCTGTCGCTTTCCACATCGCGAATCTCACGTACGGCAGCTAGCGGGGGCAGGTCTTCCGCGATACAAACGACTCTGCTGTGTCTCGTTTCCGCTTGATCGCAAACGTCGAGCTGACACCGGCCTGGGCGAAGAAAATTTGACAGCTGACTATATTTCAATCATGATCAGCGGCCGAAGCGCATCCGAAGAGTCCGCACACTTGGTCAAGCTTCGACGCTTGAGCTTCTTGAGGACAGCAACTTGCACAAGGGGGCAGCTCCCGCAAATGTACGCCGTTGATGCCACGGGCAGCTCTGAACAGCACAGCGCACCAACTTACACAGTGGCGCCCGCACCGGCCGTAGCGGCACCGCTCTCAGCTTGCCGCCACGCAGCGCCAGTGATGTCTGCGCCGCCAACCTTGCCTGCGCCGCCCGCGGACTTTCCTGCCTCCTCCGCGGCATCCCCCTCCTTCCTGCTGGTGAGGCGCGTCTTCGAACCGATCGCCGTGGCGTGCCGGGACATGAGGTGGTCGAAGGCGTTGATGGGCTCGTACTTGCAGGCGCGCTCCTCGGACACGCAGGAGGGGAAGACGGCACACACGGCGTCGCGGTTCAGGTTGTGAAAGAAAGCGACGGACTGACGCCGGTTCTCAACGGCGGTGTCGCCTTCCTGCAAGCCCAGAGCGAAGAGAATGGAGGGACGAGACTGAACACATGATTTCTTGCGGTGACAGTCGTGTGTGGAGTGTAAAGTTAGCGAGTGCGCACTGGCTTAGTGGCATTTCATTTGGCCTCAGAGTCGGGCCCGGCGCCACCATCACACCCGGAGCTCCACGAGGGCAAGAGCACGTTTGATCGAAGCCGCTCCAGCATGCCCACGCGTATTGGCCGGTGCAGCCGTATCGCACACGGGCGCCCTGGCCCTCACACGCGGCCGTCCGACTTCCAGCCACTTCCGCTGCCGCTCTACGACACGCACCATCGTCACCGGCGGCGGCACCACGCGGTGCACAGTGCTCTTCCACAGGTCGTTCGTCCAGCGCTGCATCAGGTCGCCCAGGTTGATGGTGAAGCACTCTGGGGGGATGAACACGTCGCGCCACGACCCGTCCTTCATCTGCAGCTGCAGGCCGCCCGGCGTGTTGTCGGCGCGCAGGATCGTGAGCGTGCCGTAGTCCGTGTGCGCCGCGATGCGCATCTGGCCGGGCGCGAAGGGCTTGTCGCTGTGCGGGTAGTTGAGGCAGCGCAGGGCGGACCAGTGCTTGTCCTCGAAGGGGTTGAAGTAGTCCTCCGGCAGCTCGAGCGCCAGCGCGAAGATGCGCAGCAGCACGCGCGCCAGCGTCTCCATCTCGCGGTAGTACGCCGTCACGGACGCCTTGAAATGCGCTGGCTCGGAGGGCCAGCGCGGCGTAGGCATGCGCGCGTCCGCGCCCTCCTCAGGGCCCAAGCACACTGCGAAGCTCTCCTTCTGGTCCGCTGCGCCGTACTCGTAGCTGCCGCCCGCAATCTCGCCCTGCAAGCCCGAGTATCCGTAAGGGTACTCCCCCGACATCGGGTGCTCCTCCTTGTTGGACAGCGGGGAGTCGAAGAAGTCGCGGCATTCCTGCACGGGCGTCAAACTCGAGGAGGGGGACGGCAATGGTACACCAGCCGGCTGTCGACCCTCCGTTCCGACGAGTGCATGGGGGCGAATAGTCGTATGCGCACCTTCCACGCGGTCTCGATGACTTTCTCGTTGGCGTGGTGGTCCTTGATCATGAAAAACCCGCATTTGAGTGCGGCCTCCTTCACAGCAGCGACGACGGCGGATCGTTCGGCTGCATCGCTGCCGAAGAAGCCTTCCAAGCTGATAACAGGAACCTCAATCTCAGACATCGTGCGAGCTGGGTGCTGGTGTGGTGGAGTTCGCGCTTTGAGGATGGGGCTGATTGCGGAGTTCGCGCTCCGAAACCTCTGCGTCGCTGCTAGTGAGTCGCACAAGGTTGTAGTGTTGCGAGGCCGCCAGGCGGTTACGCGCACGGACACATGCGCCTGTGCTGTGATCGCGTTGCTTTCGTTGCAGAAACCTGCGAGCTCCTGGCGTCTGAATCGCCAGACTGGACATGACGCGGTCGCATCCACCCGAGAGCCCACCCAGGCGAGCATCCAATTTTTGGGCGTGTAACCGCGCTCGCACACTCGCCGCGCTTGTTGCATTCAGTCTCAACAAGTATCTGATACGATGGCAGCCTCAGCGACGAGCGCGAGCCTGCCGACCGTGCGCTTCACGCAACTGTTTATCAACGGCGAGTTCGTAGATGCCAAGTCAGGAAAGACGTGAGTTCGATGCGATCAGTGCGCCATGCTCATGCGGGCGACGGCAGCACGCTTGCCCAGCCGGGGATCCTGGTCAGTCGTTTCCGCTTGCAGGATGCCGTCGGTGAATCCGGCAACTGAGGATGAGATCTGCCGGGTGCAGGAGGCAGGGGAGGCCGACGTGGATGCAGCCGTCGCTGCGGCCCATGAGGCGTTCCAGCCGCACAGCGCATGGCGCAAGCTGGAGCCGCACGAGCGAGGCGCGCTGCTGTCCAAGCTGGCCGACCTCATCGACCTCAACAAGGAGTACCTTGCGGAGCTGGAGGCGCTGGACGCGGGCAAGCCCGCAAAGATGGCCCTGTGGGTGGACGCCTCGACCGCGCCGCGCCTCCTGCGGTACTACAGCGGCTGGCCCGACAAGCTGACAGGCAGCACCCTTCCAGTCGCGGGCGGCGGACTCTCTTACTCGCGCTACGAGCCTGTGGGCGTCGTGGCGGCCATCCTGCCCTTCAACTTCCCCACCCTGGGCGCCGTCACCAAGATGGCCCCCGCGCTGGCGGCGGGCAACACCATTATCGTGAAGCCGGCGGAGCAGACGCCGCTGGGTGCTCTGTTCCTCGCCTCCCTCGTCAAGGAGGCGGGCTTCCCGCCGGGCGTCTTCAACGTGCTGAACGGCCCGGGCGAGGTCACGGGCGCGGCGCTGGTGCGCCACCCGCTGGTGCGCAAGGTCACCTTTACCGGCAGCACGGGCGTGGGCAAGCTCATCCAGAAGCAGGCCGCGGACAGCATGAAGCGCGTGACGCTGGAGCTCGGCGGCAAGAACGCGTGCATCGTGCTGGACGACGCCGACCTGGACACCGCGGTGCGCATCGCCAGCGGCGGCAACTACTTCAACAGCGGGCAGGTGAGCCGCTCGCTGGCTGACGGTCATGCACACCGCACTCCGGCAAAGCTTCCGGCTCCGGCCGGAGTGAATGTGCTGTCGCTGGGGCATGGCAGGTCGCGAACGGAACGATGATGCGCGAGTGGGCGTAGGTGCGGGCCTGGGGGATCAGCAGCGTTGCTTCATCGATCTGACGCTGGCACAACTCGGTAGTCTGGGGGAACGAGCAGTGCTGCTGCTTCTGCGAGCCGGTGTCTGGAATATGTCACCCGTGTGCCCGTGCGTCTTCGGAGACTCTCTGTCCTTGCTGTGCAGATCTGCGTCGGTGTGTCTCGGGTGTTTGTGCACGAGTCACAGTATGACGCCTTCGTCGCCAGTGCCGCGGAGCGCGCCAGCAAGCGGACGCTGGGCGACCAGTGGTCGGGCTGCGACCAAGGGCCGCAGTGCTCGAAGGAGCAGCTGGATCGCGTGCTGCAGTGAGTCAATGGCACTGCCGCGCAGTGCTCACGCGGGGACAGACCCGCTGTGGCACAGCGGTGCGCACTAGCGGTTGCTGAGCGGTGGGGTGGCCGGCCGTTCAGTCGACGGCGACATACAGCAGCCAGCCCGGTTCGCAGCCCACCCTCAGGCTAAGACTCGACCTGACACACCACTCCAGCCCACCCTCCTACCGCGTGTTCTCTCTTCCCCGCAGCTACATCGAGGTGGGCCAGAAGGAAGGGGCGCGCCTCGTGTGCGGCGGCAAGCGCTGGACGGGCGGCCCGGGCGGCAAGGGGTACTACGTGGAGCCCACCATTTTTGCAGACGTGACAGACGACATGACCATCGCGCGGGAGGAGATCTTCGGGCCGGTCATGTGCGTGCTCAAGTACTCGACCGTCGCCGAGGTGCGTTGATG
>Ga0208629_100403_pt1 | contig 21265 bp, 27 predicted proteins | sample LakWasMet19_HOW5_2_FD_183865 | JGI IMG/M metagenome (GOLD analysis project Ga0208629, IMG submission 183865) | Freshwater sediment methanotrophic microbial communities from Lake Washington under simulated oxygen tension - Sediment Metagenome... | ecosystem: Environmental > Aquatic > Freshwater >... | reverse complement strand
AAATAATCAGGGCCTACCCTTGGAGTGCTTACGGCAGCATTGATTACCAAATCATCGTGCAAATCAGCCGTTTCGACGCCAAGCCCGAGCAGTCCGCCAATCTTGATGCCAACTGGGCCATCATGGAGCAAAAAACGCACACCGTTGTCAGCAATGGCTATTCTAAAATCCAAGCCAAACCTGAAAATGCCACCACCGCCGGCACCGTAAAAGCGCTGAATAACACACTGGCAACACTGAGTCAGGAATTAGCTAAAGCCCTGTCAAAATTAAAATAAACCATTTAAAAACAGCTAGATAGCTTATTTTTCTTGGAATTAACCCGAAAATCCTTTAGAATTCGCCCCGTTCTGAACAGTTATGTTTCAGAAGGGGTGTTAGCTCAGTTGGTAGAGCAGTGGACTCTTAATCCATAGGTCTAGGGTTCGAATCCCTAACACCCCACCATGTAACTGATTGATTAAAAAGGATTTTAATCAAATGCCATCGGTTAAACACGCTGAAAAATATGACGCAGGGCACCATTTGGGGCACCTGTGAACTTTTCAGAGGGCACTTTTCAAAGTGTCCGTGTCAATCGGAGGCTGTCATAATGACAACATCAACACAAAACACCCTTTCAACATCACCTAGTGATGATCTATTAAAAAACAATACTGCTGAATATCACCATTGCCCAGAATGCGGCAAGCTGGCTGATTATTCAAATCATCCTCTGTATGATCTTGATCCGCTAAAGACCGCGTATATTTGCCGGTGTTGTGGTCATGAAAATGACGATGTGGCGCTTTTTTATATTGTCAACTCGCACACAGCCGATCAAGAAATAGTCTCGCCAAGCTTTACAACAGAAGCTGAAGCCAAACAGTTTGCCGAAATTATCGGTTTAAAAAAATCGGATGGTTATCAGTTAAAGCACGGCATTGCCGAATTTAACGGAGAACATGACCAGCAAGCGCGGCTTGATCTTATTCATCACCTGACATGGGGCCGAAATGTATTATCCTGGCTGGTTGAATTGCCTCCGGAACAGACGAGCGATGAAGAATTAAGACCCATAGCCAACGCGTTAAAACTCAATGGTTATTTGCTACCTATACTCCGTGACCAAAATTTAACCGGGGGGGTATAGCATGGCTACCATTCGAAAAGTTCAGCGGCAATCCGGTGTTGCCTATAAAGCCATCATTAAAAAAAACGGCGTACAACTAAAGTCAAAAACGTTTGACCGTAAGGGTGATGCGGTGACATGGGCCAAGCGGATAGAAGCAGATACAGAAGCCATGGAGGCGTTTGGCAGTCGTGGCGCGGCCATGTCCTTTGATGGCCTGGTAGATGAATATATGCGGCAATGGATTGGAAAAGATCAAAGCCAAGCAACCCGCGCGGGCTATTGGTCTGACATTTTTCGGGGGCAAAGGTTAGTTGATATTAGCCCCGATTTGATTCGTCAACAGCTCAAAGATTTTGAGGCGGGCAAATGTCGACGGGGTAACGGTCGAGGTAAATCGGCAACAGTCAATCGAGGCCGTGCACCTGCAACAGTCAATCGCCTTCGCTCTTGTTTGTCCGCTGTTTTTCGATATGCGATTTATGAAGGTTATGTAACCGTCAACCCGGTGGCCAAGGTGCCATCCCGGCGGGTCGACAATGCCAGAACACGATTTTTAAATGAAGCGGAGCGGGAGCGTTTGTTGTTGGCTTGCCGCCGGTCTACATGGGATAGACTTTATTTACTGGTATTGCTGGCGATGACTTCCGGCATGAGAAAAAGTGAAATGCTCGGCTTGCGTTGGTGCGATGTTGATTTTGAAAAAGGCTTGGCATTTTTAGGCGATACAAAAAACGGCGAGCAACGATACAACCCAGTTCCAGCATTTGTGCTGGATGAGTTAAGGGGTTTTCGTCAAGTCGGTACCGGGTTGATATTTGCCTCTGAAAAATTGCCTACTCAGCCAATGGAGTATAAAAAGCATTGGAGCAAGGCGCTAATTGATGCCGGTATTGCTGGTTTTCGGTTTCATGACTTGCGCCACACCTGTGCATCCTTGTTGGCGATGTCCGGCGCAACTCTGCACGAAATCGGCGCGGTGTTGGGGCATAAATCCACGCAGACTACGCTACGTTATAGCCATTTAAGTACGGCGCATAAATCCAACTTAGTTGAGCGCGTCATGCTTGGCGCCATTCCTAGAGCAGCATTGGAGCGAACAAAATGAATGACCTCACTGAGTGCCATTTAACCGATATTACAAAGTAGCTGTAACCAGTTTAACCAAGCCTAGCTCGACGGAGCGAAAAGCGGATTCTCAACCGCCCGGCTTGGTTTCTTTTTTGAGATTTGCACTTTTTGAGCGGTGTTTATATGGGTATTTTTGAACGATTGGAATTAAATGTATTCCAAAGACTGGAAGAGGGCTTACCGTTGCCCGATGAAATGACACTTGGCGAAATAGCAAGGCTTTGGGCGACAACTACGGATAAGTCGAAAAATTATGACATCGGCCAAGCGATTAGGTTGAGAATCAAAGTGATGTGTGAGGCTTTCAAGTCAGGAAGTCTAAAGGGCGTTGATGTGGCAGCGCGTGAGGAGGCCGAAATAGCCGCCGATGAAAACCGGGGGCCACTTGGTTTGATTCCGTTTGATGAGTCGAACAGACTCAGGATTATGCGAGAGTCTAATGGTCACATTAGAATCAGGAAGTCTGATTTTATTGCCTGGATTGACAGCGAAAACACACCACTACCAACTAACTGTCAGTTGGAAAAATGGGGGCTTGACGATGTGCCTATCGGCGCTGATAAGCTTGCAGTCAAGAAGAAAGAAATAGGCGATGAGTTAATAGATAAGGCCGACGTTCAGGATATTGGCAGGCAATACATGAAGAAATACGAAGGCCATCCAGCGGCGTTAAACTGCAGATGGATAAAAAAACTGGCAGATTTAGATCAATATTATATCAAGTACTCCGGCCACGATCCGGTAAAGCCGGATATGTGGTTACAGGAAATCGGCCTTGATAAAGGCAAGCCCGGCGGGGAACAAAAAGCCGAAAAAGCCTGGAAGCCTTCCCTTCCATAACTCCCTGATAATTCCCTTTATTCCCCGTTTTACGGGAAATTTTATGCTTTGTAGCATTGTCACCGGCGTCATGAAACGCCGCTAATTCGTTTTTAACCAACGGTGACACTATGCAAACAAACCAAAATCAATTCCAGCCACAAGCGCCAACGCTTGACCAAATTGAGTCGCTGGACAACTTCCAAAAAAAACACGCCGACAAATTCACACCCGGTCAATTGATTTGGTTTCTCAGAAACCGCGACAAAAACGGCCTATCCGATAGCGGCGCAGTGATTTTGTCAGCGCGTAAGTTCTATATCAACGAACCTCTTTTTGCTAACTGGTTCGCCAGTCAAAAAGCTTAATTTTTCCATTCAACACGACTCACCAGCGTGGCGCTAGATTGCGTCCGAGTCCTACCGATGGCAACGGGAATATTAAGCAAATGACTGATATGAACTTTTCAAACGATTTTCCAATTATGAATGATGCTGATATTAAAAATCAGGCGGTGGTTATGAACACCCTGCATTTAATCAAGCAGCATTTAACAAAATGCCACCAAAGCAATATTGCAGTATCAGCGGGTGGTATTGCCGATCTACTCGACGAGGTGATACTTGTCGCACAAGGCAAGATTCAACCCTATATCGAAATAAAACAAAGCGCCAAGATGTTAGGTAATTCAATTGCTGACAAAATTGAAGGCGCTATTGATGGGTGAGTCTAGGCTTGAATATGCGCTGGATTATGCGAAATTAGGTTGGCTCGTTCTTCCAGTTTTTTCAATTGGCGATGATGGCAACTGTCGGTGTGGTAGGTCATGCAAAAAACCCGGTAAACATCCGATGGTTAATTGGTCGAAAGAAGCCAGTACAGACCCGGCAAAAATAACCTTGTGGTTTCGGCAATGGCCAGAGGCGAACATAGGTATTGTGACCGGCGAAGTGTCGGGGATTTTTGCGTTAGATATTGATCCAAAAAACGGCGGTGAAGAATCACTGGACACTATTGAGTCGAAACATGGCCGCGTGCCTGATGACGTGCTGGCTGTCACTGGGTCAGATGGTAAGCATTTTATTTTTAAATACCCTGGCAAGCTTGGCGGGTCAACAACTAACCTTTGGCCGGGCATTGATACGCGGGGCGATGGCGGTTATATCGTGGTTGCGCCTTCCAATCATGTTAGCGGTGGCGTGTATTTTTGGGATGCTGAAGCCGATCCGTTAGCAGGTGCGGAGCCTGCCTATACGCCGGAATGGTTGTTGCAAAAATTGCGAGATAAAAATCAACCCGTCAGACAAAGCCAATCGGCCATCACTGCAAAAGATTGGCCGCGTGATGAGGTCAAGCGTGTACGTGTGGCGCTTGGTTATATTCCTGCTGATGACCGCGATACTTGGCGAAATGTTGGCATGGCATTGCACGCCACCGGCGCAGGAGATCAAGCCTTTGGCCTTTGGTGCGAGTGGTCGCAACAGTCCGATAAGTTCGATTTAAAAGATCAGCGCCGGGTGTGGGAATCGTTCAAGCCCGGCGGGGGCATTACCTTGGCGACTTTGTTCAGTATGGCAAAGACTAATGGTTGGATTGCACCTGAGCAAGCCCGACAAGCTGAACCGTGTCTGGCTGATACGAGGGCAACTGTCACTGAACAAGAAACAACACCAGCGAATACCAACCGTAAGCAGCGTGATAAGCAAGCAGAAACTAATAGTGATGCTGTTTTGGAGCTGTTGCAACGGTATGTTTTTTTAAAAAACCACAACCGAATTTACGACACCATTACGCGCAATGAATTGAGTCGTGAGGGTTTTGATGGCAGTTATTTACATGTGTTTGGCAAGGGTAAACCGTCAGAGATTTTTTTAACTGACCCTGAGGCCGTTAAAGTCGATGGCTTGATTTATTTACCCGGCGAAACAAAGAATCCTGTTAAGCGTGATGGTGCTGTTCTTTGGAATATTTGGCGCAGTCCAGGTGTTATTTTACCGGCTGAAGCCACTCATGAAGATGTTGAGCCCTGGCTTGAACATTTGCATTACTTGTACCCAAACCATTCAGAACAAAATCATTTGCTTAACTGGATGGCCTGGACGTTGCAACGGCCACAAACTAAAATCAATCATGCCCTGTTAATAGCTGGAACAAGCCGCGTTGGTAAGGATATGTTGCTAAATCCGTTGCGCTTTGGCTTGGGTTCGGCAAACGTCTGTGAGCCGCCAGCGGGGGAATTAAAAGAATCATTTACTGATTACCTGCACCATTCAAAACTCGTTATCTTCCAAGAGATTCAAACGTTTGAAGGTTTGAATCTTGAGAACAAACTCAAACCCATGTTGGCCGCGCCGCCTGATATGTTGCGTGTGCGTCTGTTTGGGCGTGGGTTTTATGAGACACCGAATATTGTCCAAGCTGTGTTCATGTCTAATTACCGTGACGCGCTGCATATAAGTGAGGGTGATGGTCGTTACTTTACAGTCTGGACGGATGCCACACCGTTGGATAAGGACTATTACAGCGATCTAGCGCAGTGGCTTGACGGTGGCGGTAATGGCTTGGTCGTGCGGTGGTTGTTGGGTCGTGACTTATCATCCTTCAATCCCAAACAGCCAGCCCCATTGACGCAATTTAAAACCGAGATGATTGGCACCAGTCAATCGCCATTGAAGCACCTGCTTCGAGACATGATTGAAGCGCAGGACTTCCCGTTCAATGTTGATTGTGTGCGCTCTCTGGATGTTGCCAAGGCATTGCGCGACAAGTTTTCAGCGAAGTCCATTGGCTCGGTCTTGTCTGAGATTGGCTGCATTCCGATGATGTGCAAGCGTGCGACCGGCAAGCGTGAGACTGTGAGTTTGTTCGCGGTACGTAACCTTGGCGAGTGGCGGCAACGGTCGATGATTAAGTGGTTAGAAGAATATGATGAGCGGCGTGATTAGTCTACCTGTCACCTCGTTTATTCATCCAAGGTGGCCGGGTAGATGGACGTCTTCATACCTTGGTGTTATTGGGCTAAAGGTCAATCCGTCCACCTGTCTACTCATTCATTTATATATATTAATAGGGAGCAGTAAGCAACAGTACGTAATAGCGCAGGGAGAGCGACCTCTGAAAAATGAGTGGACCGGTGGACGGATTGACTTCCAAGCCTTATGTGGCCTGTCTTGCGGTCGTCTACCGATGGCAAAAATCAAACCAACCCGGCTAGTCGTTAGTGGACGGCATTGTAGTTGGAACACCCTGGGTGGGTTAAAACTCCAGAATAAAACAATATCCCTTTGCCACGCCCTAGAAACATTTATGCGTGAGTTGAATTAAATAGAAAAAGCCCATGGTAATCATTCGTATTTGCATTAATAAATCAGATCATTAACACGGTGGGCGGGTTAAAACTCAACAAGAAAACAACATCCCTTTGCGTCGCCTTAGATAAATTTTCGTTGAGTAAGTTTTTGAAAATACAAAAAGCCGCATGATAATCATTCGTAATTGCAACAATAAAACAGGCAACACTATGGGAGGAGAAAACAACTCCCTAATAACTCCCTTTATTCCCTGATTTACGGGGAATATTCAGCTAGATAGCATGAGGCCATAAAGCTCATCCCCATTGGCTAAGAGTTTTCCGCAAATCAGCCTTCTGATATTGCAGCCAACACATAACGGCTGCGATAGCAGCAAGGAAAAATCAAAAATGTCATTTTTAAAAGACATCGAGCCTTTCGAGGCACATATCCGGCCCTATCTGGGCGATAAATTTCACCAAGTCTTGCGAGAGGACTTTTCGCATATTGCCGATGCCCGCCGCGCTGGCATGGCGCTTAAAGCCGCGTGGGTTGAGGTGGAAAGTGATATGAAAATTGGACAAGTCGAGCCCAAGGCGATCAAAGGTTTTGAATTGCTGTTTGAACATACTGCGCATCAAATCGACGTTCTGGAACGGACCAAGCGCGATGAAGAATTTCGAGCCCTACAAAAATCAGGAACCCGCTGGCCGGAGGAAGAAATGACATTTTCACCAAAAAATAGCAACGGTTTTTATACCAAATCGCAAAAAATCGAAACCTCATACAACACTAGCGGCCCGTCCGTTGGTAAATTATTGAAAGGTCTAATCCTGGGTGCCAACGGTGACACCGTATTGACGAAATCATTAGCTGAAGGCACCAACAGCGCAGGCGGTTATAGCGTGCCCGTTGAAACTATGCCTGGCTTTATCGACTTACTAAGAAATAAGTCAGTGTTGCAACAAGCCGGCGCGCAAACGGTGCTATTGAACAGCAACAAGGTGAATATGGCCACCGTCATATCTGACCCAACACCAGGTTGGCGTGCAGAAAGTGCCGCCGTCTCTGAAAGTGATCCGGTGTTTGGTCAAGTCGCTTTTGCACCCAAATCACTGGCGGTACTGGTGAAGGTATCGCGTGAATTATTAGCCGACTCTTTGAATATCGAACAAATATTAGAAGATACCCTGGCCAATGCCTTGGCGTTACAGCTCGACTATGCCGGTCTGTATGGTTCAGGGTCAAGCAATCAACCCTTGGGATTAAAATCAGTGCTGACAACGGCAACACGCAATCAGGTACTGGCGACCAACGGCGCGAAACTGTCGGCACAAGGGTTTTATTTACCTATCCATACGGCCGCTAAAAAGGTTTCTGAAGGCAATGATGCCGCCAGTGCCGTGGTGCTAAGTCCGCGGACGTTTTTTGACATTCAGGGCTTTACCGACACCACTAACCAGCCGTTAAAGCCGTCCGCGTTCATTGAAAATAATTTAAGTTTTTATGAAACCAACTCAGTGCCCAACACCCTGACCACCGGCACCTCAAATGTGACTTCTGAAATATTCACCGGCAACTTTAGCAACTTGTTGTTGGGTCTACGTCAACAGCTTGAAATTCAAGTGATCACCGAAACCTATGCTGGAAATCTTCAGGTCGGGTTCCTGGCTCATTTACGCGCCGATTGGCAAGTGGCTAGAACGAACAGCTTTTGGTTAACACAAGGCGTGCTGTCAGAAGTTTAACGAAAGCCTCCGGGCATGGAGGCCCACGCCATCCGGTCTGCGGCGTGTTGCACCGGCAAGGTTCGTGGATGCCTGGTAAACATCGTTCGAGCCACTACACCGCCCCGGCTTTCCGTGTGGCGGTGTTTTTACCACATAAACTAATCAGGAATTTTTAAAATGAATCAACCAACAATCACAAAAGCACAAGCCGACCAACTCCTGGAAGGCATTAACCGAATCGCCGCCCTCTTGGATGATTTGCTGTCGCGCATACCGGAGGCGGTCCATGACGATACAATTTAACCAACGCTGGAACGGTTACGCAGAATATGACGTTGCCACATTGGACATTTACCGAGAGGCCAAACTAGTGGCTGAAGGCATGGCGGAAGTAGTCGAGATTGATAGCATCGACCGGCCAAATCGAGGCACGTTGGTTGCTACCACCACGGCACAAGCCAAGGTGTTGGCCGCAACTGACAAGAAAATCTATATCAAAAGCTTAACGTTTGAAGCCAGCGATAGACTAAAAATCGGCTTTGGTGCAAGTTCTGCCGCCGCCATTACCGCCGCTGCATCTGGTACCGTTTTTAGTGGGTTTGAAGAAATGAACCTAACCATCCCGGCAAGCAGTACACATGTGGGGTATGTGTCAGTGGGAACCAACGTAGATTTTATCTATGTTACCTCAAACAATTGATTGATAAAATGACACCCTGGCAGCGTTTAGGCTTTGGCTCATATGGCGATTATTGGCACAGTCAACGCCATAAAAAACCGCCACTTCGAAAATCTAAACCGGCTTAGTGCCGGTTTTTTTATGCCTGGGCGATCCTGAGCAACGCATTGAAAGGCACATAAAAAGGCACCTCGCGAGGCACCTTGATTTTTAAATCAAACGCGCTGAAATAGCTTTGACCTTCGCATTACGTGTGATAACGTATTGTTTAATGGATTAATTCAGCGTGTTTAAGAGTGTTCTAATATACTCTCGGTTGCACTCTTAATCCATAGGTCTAGGGTTCGAATCCCTAACACCCCACCAATAAAATCAAAGGGTTGTGCATTAGCAGCCCTTTTTTTATGTCTGGCGTTTTGTGAAATGTAACCAGTTTGTAACCGCATTTGCTCAATACTTAACTTGATCAGCTGAAGCAGCTAGCTAATTGTGGCGCGGCAAGAGATATGGCGCGGTTTTGCAAAATATTTGGCTTAAAAAATATATGAACTAGCCTGAAAAAATACCGCGCTATACTACTTGCGCCATGAGCGGTTGTTTCCAATGGGAAGGGTTGTAGGCGCGAAAGCGATTACATGATCCGGTTCGAATCCGGCACCGCTCATGGTTTTGCTTTGATAAAATCCGGCATGTAAAAGCACGCGCCAGGATATTTTTCACACAAGTAATCTGCTAAATTTTGGCTTAGCGACATTGCTTCAGATTTACTTAAACCTGCCTTAATCAGATCAGGCGGTAGATATTCATCTATAACTAATAGCAAGATCTGTTTTAATGGCTTTTCGCCGGTTTCGGCTTTCTGGCGAGCCGTTCGAATAATCCCGTAAATATGTTGCAGGCTCAGGCAGTTTTTGATCGCCAATTCATTGCAATTACGGCCGGTAAATTCTGCTGCGATCAATTGATTTCGCCGGGTGATCTCTTTGTTGCGCCGGGTCTGGGTAGGCACATAAATGGTCTGGCAACGAAAGTTAAGGCCAAAACATTGGAGAAGCGCACTAGCACAAGCGTCACCGGTTTTCGGGTTGCTCACTTCATTACGAACAAAAGCCTGAAGATCGGCCATGATATCTTCACTTTTAATCATATAGGGTCTGCTATGCGTTGATGGAATAAAAAAAGGGGCTTTAAGGGGATGCAAATCGTGTTACCCGGAGAGACATACTCACCACGATTTGAACCACGCCTTAAAGCCCCAAAACCTTCAAAATTTGCCTAGGGTAACCAAGGTACAACCACCAGCTCAACACTTCCGGCCCACTCGTTACTGACTGACACGCCGGCGTTATCGATCAACTGATTATTAACCAGCTTACGCCCAGCCTGTTCCAGTGATGGCCCGACAACCAATTTATTAGGCACAACGCCCAGTGGCCGGCCTTCGTCACTCTTGAAGGCCATCATAGCGCTACGAGCGGAGGTATAATTAGTGGAGTCCAATGTTTTACCAGATGCAAAGGCTAGTTGCCAGAGACCAAATCCAGCATTAACACGCGCCCGAATGCCATATTCGTACTGGTCTTTGTGGTAAACAGTATGATCATCCTCCTTGGTAATACTCTGAAACTGATAGGGTAAGCGCTCTTGAAATATCAACGGCTTGATAGGACGGCTGGTATCCAGTAAATACCAATACGGATAGGGTCCCGAATTAATATTAGAAACGTCATTTACATTTTCCCCCCCATCCTACAGGGTGGTTAAGAGAGAAAAACGGTGCATCGTCATAACATCGCGTTGACCAGCCTTTTTCTAAAAGAGAGAAAACCAACTCATCTGGATGGTCGCCAGCAGCTCGGCCCATTTCCTCAAATAGCGGACTAAAAATACCATACTGATCGTCTTCAATCGCTGTTCTCGCAACGGCGACGGAACTTTCGAACAGGACGTTCTCCAGCGCATAATTGGAAACGGCAAGGTCTTTTACAACCCTATCGCCAATCCATTCTCGCAATCTAGGAAATTGGCCCAACCAACCATAAATATTTTGTGAGGTAGTGCTATTAACAATCGTCGCCACTTCTTTATAACGACTGGGTGCGCCTTGTTGGCCTTTGTTGAAGGAGGTATTGAATCCTTTAAAAAGTAGGTCAATGTTTCCGGCATTAATGATCATTGGTCACTCCTAATTGAGTAAATTCTTCGGGGGTGTGGCCCATCGCTTTGCAAATGGTTTGCTCGGTTTCGCTTAAAGCCTGAATGTGTTCTTTTTCGTTTATTTGGTCATAGCCAAATTCTTTGAACAGCGTTGTATTTGAGGGTGAAACCATTGATACAAACTCCTCAAACAATCCAACATCGACGTTACAAAGCTTGGTCGCAAACTCTCGTTGACGCGGCAGAATCGCGCCTTCAACAGCAGCCATATGTACCAACCTTTCAACTTCTTTTTCTTTGGCTTCTTTCTGGCTGGTTTCGGCCAGCGCTAAAGCTTGCTCTAACTTTGCTTTGGTCTCGAACAACTCTGTTGCCATTCGTGTTTCTTGCTCACTGGCCAGGGCTGTTAGCTCTAAAGCTGGCTTATTGGTCAAGGCTGCACGGCGGATACAGATAACTTCGCCTTTATCATTGTGATTAAGCACGGGGCTTAGGTAACGATATTCCTTGGCCGACAGATAAGACTTTGCGCGTTCTGTCCATTCCACAAGCCCCCAAATTCCGTAAGCCCCCAAATTCCGTTATCGCGGGATTCTAACTTTGAAATCCAACCAGCCGCTGGTGCCGGTTGACCGTTTTTTATTGAATGATCAATTTGATGGTCATAATCGACGGGAATTTGTTTTGATCCGGCACGTTGCATGGTTGTGGTAATGACTTCATTAGTGTCATCAACATAAAAAGGGCCTCGGCCATCGTTAGCGAAAAACTTACCATCAGGTAATAAATGAATCCAATGCTCAGATGAATTTGCAGAATCAGTTTCGGCTAAAGTGATGAGCATTGGCCTTGCCATAATTTGAGAGAAGTCAGGTTTCATCAGCCAAGCTCCACCCAAACGCCTTCATTAGTGACATCGATCACCTTGCCGGCGATCGAGCGCGTACCAGTACCGTTGGTTTTGGCAACACTATAGTCATTGATGATATAGCAAGATTTTCCGATTTCGGTTCGGGTAATGGCGTCGGCAGCTGTATTGGCATATAAAAAAATACCTCGCTCCACAAGCACCAATACTTTGCCATCAGTTGCTGTGTAGTTATCCGCTTGCTTTCCGGCTTTTCCTACTGCGGTTAATCCGGTTGCCGTTTTTCCCGGCTCGGCATAACCGGACGCATTTAAAACGACCAAGGCCCCGGCGTAAATAGTCTTGTTGGCGGCGACAGGATGAGGAACAAAACAACCATCTCGTTTAGCTGTCATTCGGTCTGTGGTTAGTGCCATGTTGCATCTCTAAAATAGTTAATCGACAATCACTATTATCCTGATCCACGACGACCAAAGGGTTTAAAGCAATTTAAACCATTAAGCCGCTTTAGAATTTTTATGGCGGGAGGTTAAGAGGTTGAGCATATGTCGCAATGGATTGCGTCATATGCTATTGATGAATGGCTGAAAATAGATGGTTTTCAACCTATGCCGGAAGAACAATCGAACTAGATTGAGTTTTGCCACCACAAACACCTTATAAACGTTTATGGACACCGAAACCGCCTTTAGATGGACCAGTGCTTATAAAAACGATTTCGGAGGTTTTGAGTGGTTAGTTTTTGACTTCTTTAATATTTAAGTCGATTTGCCGTCCAAAGGTCATGGCGCCCTCATCAAATAACGTTTCAAATTGCTTGGCTAAATCACGTATCAATTCGAGCTGGTAATAGACGCATTCCTCTTTATAGATAGGATTTTTGAATTCGCCATCCTTAAAGCTATTGATCACAAGCGCTGTATTGGCCAATTTTTCTAGGCGATAAAAAAATAGTCCAGCTTGTTCCAAAGCGTCTTGAACTGACTTAAAGTTAAAATCTTCGTTGAGTACGACCATTATTGGGCTCCTGTAAAATGGGTGGTTTCATTATTGTTCGGGTTATAAATATCGCAGGTAGATACACGCACCACCGGCGCTTTTGGCCCCAGATCTTTCACCAGGGCATAACGATAGCTGCCGTTGCTGGTTAATTTGCCGTCATCCACCCGCTCACGGGTCAGGATTCCAGCCACAACCAAATTATTCAGCCAACGCCGCAAATTGGATTCAGCGCTTTTTTCGTTGCCATCACAGATGGTCAGCATCAACTCAGCCAGCGTTATTCGTCGATTCTTCCGCAACACCCACCAGGCTTTAGCCCTTAAGCCGCCTGTCATGGTGCGTGGTGCTGTTTGTCCTTTGCGCATTGATTATTTGGCCCCCTTGCGCAAAGAGTTAGCGGCATCCTCGCAAAGTAAATACCCCTTAACATCTTCGGATAATAAAGCGGTTTTATTCTTGGCGGCTGCTAAAGTCTCCAGCGTCTGGACTGCCGACACCATCAAACGATAGCGCCCGTTTGACTGATAATGCACCAATTTAGCAATCTCATCATCAACACTCACTTCACATAATTGCTTCAAATACAATTGGGTATCCGCTAATGAAGCGGGTTTAAAATCGACGACCGTTTTAATGCGCGTAGAGATATGCGCAAGCTTGTGAGCCGCAAACCTGTGTTTTTCGGATATGTGACAAACCAAAACCAACACGGTTCCGGCCTGCTCGACAATGCGTCTTAAATACTCAATAACAACAGCCTTGTTATCAAGGCCATGTTGCGATTCGTCTAGGATGATAGGCTGACGGCAACGCGCCATTTCACTATCGATAGTCTTCTGAAGCGCATAGCCTTTTAAGCCGTTGATGCCCAGCTCATCAGCCAGTAATGCGCGAACATAGGGAAGATTCATACCAGGCATGCCAGGAATATAAATAGCGTTTCGATTAGCCCCATAATGTTCAACCGCGCGAGTTTTCCCTGTGCCTGGTTCGCCAGCAACAAGGACGGTTCTAGCCTCTTGAGCCATACTATTTTCAGCAAGCGCAACGCCCACCATAAATAGGTCGTGGTTGCTGGTCTGTACATAACTTAATTTCATACTCTATAATCCCAATTGATGTTATTGAATGTTCATGTTTAAGGCTTCCAAGCGGCGCCAACCGTTTGGAAGCAACTAATCTGCTCCCGCTGCTTTTCCCCCTTGTATGTGCATCATGGTTTCTAAATAGCCCATTCGTTTTTCTTCTGGCCCCTGTTTTTGAAATTTGCCTTCAATCACTACCCGTTTTAACGGTTCAACCGGCTCACTGGGTATTACCGGTACTCGTTGCAAGACTTCGCCATCGATTACATTGCCGCGTTCTGCATGGGCTCTATCGATCTTGTCTTGACCTCGTTTTTCCATGCCGTCGATACGTTTTTCCTTTAGCGAGTCCTTTAAGGACACAGGGAATCCGGCCCGTTTATTACCTTCAAACTTAGCTTCGCATAGGAATCGACCGTTCAAATCGCTCACCCATACCTTGCTGGCGTCGCTAACGTCGTAAGCCATGCTAACTTTGGTATTGGCCGCCATTTCCGCCAGTGACTGATGGAAATAGATATTATTGAGCCAACGGATTTCCCCGCGATTCGGCATCCGTATGACGGATGGCCGATAAAGGTTAATGATTTCATCTTCGCTCAACGGACACGCCCAGCTTTCATCGAAACCGGCGTGGTACACCTCTGCCGGGGTTTTGCCGCCCAGACTGCTATGTTGGTGCCGAGTGTTGTACCAGTGAAACCGCGCCTCGCAATCGTCGATAAACTGCTGCCAGCTCGGCACAAATGTTGGCACTTCGCCTTTACGTTTGGCGCTTTCAATAGCTTGGGTGTTATTGCGCATCGCGCCTTCATCCATGCCGGTGCCTTGAAACGTCGGCATCTGCTTCGCGACCCAAATAGTGGTAATGTCCCAAAGCCCTTCAATCAGGCTGCGCCCTTGCGGGCTGCCCGGTATGCCGGTTTCATGATGCACACCCAGCCGCGCCAACATACCGCCAACCGGGCAATCTATAATCTTTGCCGTTTGTCCTGATCCATTGTCACTGTAATAAATCAACGGCTTGCCATGTTTTTGCATGCCTTTACCCAGCGCTTCAGAAACGGCAAGCTGATTTTCGGATAAGCTAAAGGCCCACCCCACAATAAACCGGCTGGCTGCGTCGATAATCAAGGTTACTTCAGGCGCGAAGGCTTGACCGTGCTCTGGGTGGCGCACTTTGGCCTTAAAGGTATGGCCATCGCCCACCCAGACCTCGTTACTCATGCCTGACCAGTCACGACGCACAAAAGAACGCAAAGCCGCCAACTCGGAGCCGGTCGAGCGTCCCATCTCTAATATGACTGCCGGAACCTTGTTTAAGCTGCGGCGTGCCGTCGTATAGCTGGGTAGCCTTTTTTGCAAACCTTGAGCCTGCCAATCATGCTTAAATTCGGCGTAAGCCTCGGTAATATGCGGTTTTTGCGGCTTGCGATAGCAGGCCAATAACATCGGCAACCACCAGATTTCATGCCAACGGGTTTCAACGCGAGTTTTGAAGGGGATGCAATGACCATTGTTTTTGGCGTCAGATTTCCAACGAGTAACAGAACGCACTGACAGATTACCTACGCGGCGATCATTTGCCTTATCGTTGCAATGCCTGATGGCATACATCAAATCAGGGTGCAAGGTGCCAGCCGTATAGCCGGCATTGAGCGCCACTACAGCTTTTCGCAATCCGCCCTTAAAACCTCGGACAAACTGTAATATCAAGCGCCGGGAGCCATCGCGTTCACGCTGCTTATCATCCAAAACCGCTTTGGCAAGCGCCGCTTTTTCGGATGGTTCGACGGCTGTGGCAGGCGTATTTTTCGCCGCTATAACCGCCTTGGTGGTGTCATCCAAACGTAGCGTGGCATTCAGGCGAGACATGATGATTTTCTCGTGAATGTCGCTGGGTAGTGCGCTAAGCTCAAATTCTTTGATATTGTTTCCTGCCGCGTTTAGCTCAGTAAATTTCCACTTGCCTGATTTCGCTTGTCGGGAAATTGTACTTTTATCTTTACCCATCACTTGTGACATTTCATTTAATGTCGTTGGCTTATTAATGTCACCCATGCTTTTCTCCCAAGGCTTTTTTAATTCGCGCTTCATGCTGTCTCAATTCAGACTTCATCAGTGCCGCTTTGCCTAACTCACATTCCAGAATTTCCCGGCCCACCAATAGACGTGCGCCACGCAGCTCGGCCATCCATTCCAGAATGATATGGCTGTCTAATGCGACTTCCAACGCCGGCAAGTACTCTAAGGGAAAACGCCATTCTTCGGAGCTGTAGGCCACCCAACGGTTTAACATGGGCAGAGTAATCCGCGTACCTAATAGTTCGCTCATCCGGTCAACGATTTGTTCCCGCGACAAGGACGACTCTCTGATGGTTTCTGCCAGAAAGCGGCGCAAATTTAGACCAATCTTTAATCCGCCTGGTTTTGGCGGTATCGAATTTGGTATATTACCCATGCAAAATAGGTCTATAGTGAGATGATCTTGTGGTCTCATGATAATTCCCCTATTGAGGTTCACCGTTGACGATGCCGGTATTTGGCATAGGCTGTAACGCACGGAAACCACGGGGCTTTAGCTCGCCGTTTTCGTAATACCGGCTCGGCCATATCACTTTTGGATGTACACCAATAGCATCGGCAATCCGCTTTTCGGCAGTCGGTAAGCTATGTCGTAATGCTTTTGAAAGGCTGCCATAACATTTCAAATTGTGATGTTTGCCGAGGTTAGTTAGTGTCCAACCGGCTTGGTGTAACGCGGCAATCACAAATGAGGGGTGCCAGTCCCCTGTGGTTGATGAGGGGTCTGTAGGGTCTATTTTGGGTGCTTGCGTGCTCATGTTTTTGCTTCCTGATTAGCGTTAAGAAGCTAACATGCTATGTTCAAATAAGAACCATGTCAATAAATAAAACCCTTATTTGCTTTTTCGTGGAGCATATTTGGCGCAACTAGGTGAAAATATGGATTCATTGATTTTTTTTAAAAAATGTTTTTTAAAACAATGCGTTGCATTTTTGCGCAACATTTCGCAAAAAAAAGACGTGCTGCAACGCTACATGCCGCGAGGTGATGCATGAATATCGGCGAAAGATTGCGCCTATTAAGGAGCAAATTAGAGCTATCACAGGCTGATGTATCACTCAAATTTGGCATCCCTTCTGGTTCTTGGAAAAAATATGAGGCTGGCCCAAGCGAACCAGGCTCAGGGGCGTTGCGAGCATTAGCTAAAGGAGGCGTCAACATCAACTGGTTATTGACTGGTGAAGGGGCAATGCTTTTAGTTGAAGCCGAGCCGGAACACATGCAACCTAATTCCAGCTCAGTTTCTATTGATGTTGCCCTGCTGTTCAACATAGCAGTACTATTTGAATTGGTGTTGAAGGCAGAAGAAAATGACGCTACAGCTTTATGGCTATTGAGTCTTAGCCTATTTCCTGAAGCATCAGAAAAAGATGACCGACCGTTGAATGCAGATGTTGACGCCCTTTTTCATGCTTGTGAAAAAAGGTTAAAGGTTGCACATTTACTAGGCAATACGTACAACTACGCCATCAAAATACAGGATGAGAAGGAAAGGGAAAAAGAGATTTTGAGTAGAATAGTTAGCTCTTCACTCTTCCTAAGTAATCCACCTTTAGCGGAGAAATTTCGTAATCAACTTGAAGAGATAAAATCAAAAATCATTAAGGGTGAGGCTGCTATCTACGAAAAGGAATATTTTAAATCATTGCTTCCTGCTGAATCGGGTGACTCATAGGGCTGGCAAAAAAAACGCCAAAATTATTGCTCAATTTGGCGCTTTTTAAGTTTTCGACGCCAAAAATAATGGAAACGCCAAAATCAACTAAACACCCCTTAAAGCCAGTCGTCCCAATACTTCCCGACTAATTCCAGCTTATCCCACTTTTGGCCATATATATTGCCTCTTCACATAATCAAGTAATAATTTAATTAAGCTAAGCCGCCTGTCTATCAAGAGGCTTGATAGAGGGTCGTGGTAGTTGTTCGGCCTGCCACAGATCCCATTGCGTTTGCATTCCAAGCCAAACATCAGGGGTTGTGCCAAGCCATATCGAAAGGCGTAATGCCATCCCGGCCGTCACTCCAGCCTTGCCGTTTAAGACCTTAGAAAGCATGACGCGGGAAATCTGTAATTCCTTTGCAGCTTCTGTTACCGTCATATTTTCTGGTAGCCATTCCCGTAATACTTCGCCGGGGTGTGCTGGATTGTGCATTCTGCTCATTTTATTGCTCCTAATGGTAATCCAAATAATCAACCAGCTCGACATCTTCACCTTCAAAGGCAAAGGTTAATCGCCAGTTTCCGTTTACTGTCACGGAATAATGCCCTGCGAGATTGCCAGTTAATGGGTGTAGCTTCCAACCAGGTGCGTTCATATCATTGGTTCGTTTTGCGCTATCTAATGTGGTTAACAAAATGCGCAGTTTTCCAGCATGGTGTGGCTGTATGCCTGCTTTGCTACCAGTCTCAAAAAAGGCTTGCAAACCTTTGTGCCGGAAATTTTTTATCATGATTAAATTGTATTCTGTTAATTAACACTTAACAACACTAAGGCTATACTCAAATCCTTTTTGTATCAGCAATACTTTATTTGGTCGACACTAACCGTAAACCGTGCCCAGACTGAGACTATTTGAGAATCTAAGTTATCTCAAGCTTGATATTGTGTTCCCTCTTCGCGTGGACTACATTTTGGTTTTTTACTGTGGGGGTTGATCATGTACGCAACCAATGTCAGAAATTTGAAACGCAATCCCTCAGAAGCGCTGAGACATGCGGAACTTGAGCCGGTATTAATATTAAAAGGCAATGAGCCCAATGCCATGCTGTTTAATTTAAAAACTTCCTTGGGCGATATAAACGAGCAATTAAAACCGGCATTAGCGGCTAGTTTATTTAAAGATCGAGTGCTGTCGCTAGGCGCAGCAGCGCAAATCAGCGGTTTAAGCCTGTCCGAATTTATCGATCACTTAACCCAGTTGGATATAGATTTAGTGGTGGCTGATCAACAAACCGCTCAAGAACTAAAAGTACTTGATGAATGGCTGTCGTAATAGCTGATGTCGGCCCGTTAATCGCGCTGGCTAAAACCAATCAGCTGCATTTGCTGCCCGCCCTTTTTATTGAAGTGTTGATCACCCAAGCCGTTGCCGATGAGTGTTTGCGAGGACAATCCAGCGATGCTGTTTTAATCAAACAGGCGTTGGATTCGGGTTGGTTACAGCGAGTGGATAATCCGATTTTTAAACATCCATTATCAAGAAGTTTGGGATTAGGTGAGCAATCCAGCATTGAATACGCCTTACAAACACACAGCAACACCTTGTTAATTCTGGATGATGGTTTAGCGCGTAAACAAGTTTTGCCCAGGCAATTGGTTATAGTCGGTATGGCGGCATTGTTGTTTGCTGCGCAACATAAAACCTTAATTGCGGATGCTGAGGCCGTTATCGCCGAACTCAATCAAGTCGGTTACCGGATTTCAGCAGAGGTGGTTGCTCAATTAAAGAATGCCCCAGTATAGTAGGGTGAAAAACGACGTTTAAATTTTCCAGTAGTGAAAAAAGACACAGAGTCATATGCCTAAGCTTTCCACATTCTTACTACGTTATAAGCCAATACGGGTTTTTTAAGAGTGCTTGGTTTTTAGCCGTTTACAGCCCATAACAAGCCTTACTAATGTGCAATCCGCCTCCCTGCTAAAAACGTGGTCCTGTGAATTGTGGTCTTTGGGGGGAATTGGGTCATTGCATGGTAGTCATTGGTAATGCTGGTCAAGCTAAGCCAATGAGTACAGGAGTAACCAGGATGGGATTTATCGGCGGCGTGAATATTGACTTCTAGTAATGGTAAGCACCCTGATCTACTTGGCTGGGTGAATCAAATTTACTCTAGGTTCTGTTGACGTTTCACCGCAACCATAAAAGCACCGAGGCAAATGACAGCATCCCCATGTAATTTAAAGCCTTTTTCTCATAACGCGTAGCAATTCTGCGGTAGTGTTTGAGCTTGCCAAACAGGCATTCGATGGCATGTCGCTCTTTATAGTGGTGATAGTCACACACAATCTGTTCTTTTCGGTTCGATTTTGGTGGAATAACTGCTTTTATTCCTTGTTCTTTCAGCCACTCGCGCAAGGCATTGGTGTCATAGCCTTTGTCTGCTAACACCGCAGTGGCCTTAACGTTTTCCAGTATAGGTATCGCTAAACAACACTCCGCCTCTTGGCCGCCGCTTAATATGAATTTAATGGGTAGACCCAAGCCATCACAAAGTGCGTGAATCTTACAGCTAAACCCTCCTTTGGACCGTCCAAGCGCTTCATTGTCAGCGCTACTGTATGCCGCCCCGGCCGCGTAGGCATGCGCTCTAATCACTGAGTCATCCATAGAAACATCCTGACAATCAGCTAGTTCCGTAAAATGAACCAGCAGCTTCTCCCAGGCGCCAGTGGCGCACCATCTCGAAAATCGCTTGAAGACGCTGTTCCATTTACCATGAACTGGCGGTAACACTCGCCACTGCGCCCCGGAACGTAATATCCACAAAGCGGCACTAATAAACCGTCTACAGGTGTCGGGTAAGCCGACCTGAATGCCCGGCAATTTCTTTATCTTTGGCCATAGTCGGTCCCACTCGTCATCGCTTAGCTCTATTTTGTTCATGCCAACCAAAATGGCAAATTCTACCTCATCGGCAAAACGTCAACAGAACCTAGTAAACAAAAAACCACCCAATCCGGTGAAGGATTGGGTGGTTTGGGGTCTTCAGGCGCATTGTGGGCAGAAAAACATTGCCCACAATGCTTAACTTGGTCTATGCGCGGCAGTTAGCCGGACGGTATTTCATTGGTAATGTGCCTGTAGTGCATGTCCAGCGAATAGCGCCGAGAGGTACTACTCCTGGGGAAAGTGGTGTTGCAGCTGCAGCAGCAACGGCTGCAACAGGCGCAACGTAGTTGGCTTCGCCAACGTTACCAACTTGAGCAACAGCAGCAACAGCAGCAGATTCTGCAACGGGAACCATAACAATGGTGTTTAAGCCATTAGCCCCACCAGCCCTGTCGGTGAAAGTAATTGTAATTCGACCAGTATCGGCAGCAATTGCTAAAGATGTAACGTTTTCTGTTGCTACGGGCGCTGACCAACCTTGCGCAAAAGCCGAACCGTTGGATGCATTTTCAGAGACCGACAGCTTGGCGGCTCCAGCCAAAACGATACCCTCAGATACTCGTGCGCGGATGGTGTAATCCTGATAAGCCGGAATAGCCACAGCCGCCAAGATACCGATGATCGCCACAACGATCATTAATTCGATTAAGGTAAAACCTTGTTGTGGTCTGTTTAATTGTATGTTCATTGTTTTTT